>Ga0207707_10000319_pt1 | contig 50819 bp, 49 predicted proteins | sample KBSC83BmetaG_FD_184336 | JGI IMG/M metagenome (GOLD analysis project Ga0207707, IMG submission 184336) | Corn rhizosphere microbial communities from Kellogg Biological Station, Michigan, USA - KBS C8-3B metaG (SPAdes) (version 2) | ecosystem: Host-associated > Plants > Roots > Rhizosphere ... | reverse complement strand
GGTCGATGGTCTTGGCCGCCGAATTGGTGTGCAGGGTGGCGAACACCAGATGTCCGGTTTCCGCGGCGGTCAGCGCCAGCCTGATGGTTTCGATGTCGCGCATTTCGCCGACCAGGATGTAGTCCGGATCTTCGCGCAACGCCGAACGCAACGCCTCGTTGAAGCCGTGCGTGTCGCGGTGCACCTCGCGCTGGTTGATCACGCATTTCTGCGCGGTATGCACGAATTCAATCGGGTCCTCGATGGAGAGGATGTGGCCGAAGTGGTTCTTGTTGACGTAGTCGACCATCGCCGCAAGCGTGGTCGACTTGCCGGAGCCGGTCGGGCCGGTGACCAGGATCAGGCCCTGCGGCTGCTCGATCAGATCCTTGAAGATCTTGGGCGTACCCAGGTCTTCCAGGGTCCACACTTCGGCGGGAATGGTGCGGAACACCGCGCCGGCGCCGCGGTTCTGGTTGAACGCGTTGACACGGAAGCGCGCGAGACCGGGAATCTCGAACGAGAAGTCGACTTCCAGGAATTCTTCGTAATCACGCCGCTGTTTGTCCGACATGATGTCGTACACCAGGGCGTGCACCTGCTTGTGCTCGAGCGCGGGCAGGTTGATGCGGCGGATGTCGCCATCGACCCGGATCATGGGCGGCAGTCCCGCCGACAAGTGCAAATCCGAAGCCTTGTTCTTGACCGAAAAGGCCAACAGTTCGGCAATATCCATGAACCCCCTCCAAGAATGCACGCACCATCTGGCCGCGTCGGCCGCAGACGGCTCCACTGTACCCCAACCATGCCTGCAAATTCCGTTCCAGCAAGGGCCGCAGCCCAAGCCGGAATCGAGTATACGCCAGCGCCGTTTCCGGAAAAGCAACGGCCCCGGCAGTTCCCGTGCCGCCTGGATCAGTCTTGCGTTTCGCCGCCGCCGAAATCCAGGGTCGCGACGGTGCCTCGCTCGGCGCGCGGCTCCAGCGATACCCGCCACCCATACAACTCGCACAATCGGCGCACGATCGCCAAGCCCAATCCCGCGCCCTTCACGGTCTCGCCCTCCCCGCGCACGCCCCGCTCGAACAGATGCTCGGCTTCCTCGGCCTTGATGCCCTGACCGGTGTCCTCGATCCGAACACGCCCGGCCTGCACGCGTACCACGATCTCGCCTTCCTGGGTGTACTTGCAAGCGTTGCCGACCAGATTGCCTAGCGCGACCGCCACCACCGAGGACGGCGCCTCCACCGTGACCGGTGATTCGATCACGGCGCGCAATTCGATCGCTTTGCGGCCCAGATCCGGACGATGGGTGTCGACGACTTCCTCCACCATCTTGACGACATCGGTGGTTTCGCCATCGACCGGCCCCGAGCGCTCGGCGCGCGACAGCAACAGCAATGCCTGGGTCAGTTCGGTCGACTGTCGCACGGCGCGCGCGATTCTCTGCAGGCGGGTGTGCAATTTTTCCGGAAGGTCGGGCGTCGCCATCAGCAATTCGGTGGTGCTGGCGATCACCGCCAGCGGGGTGCGCAATTCGTGGCTGACGTCGGAATTGAATTCGCGGTCGCGCTGGATCAACGCGCTCTGGCGCTGCGCGTAATCATCCAGTGCCGCGGCCAGCTCACCCACCTCGTCTTCCGCGAAGTGCGGGGCCAGCGGTTCCAGTTTGCGGCCACTGCGGAACGCCCGCAGGCGTTGCGCGAGGTCCGTGACCGGGCGCATGACGCGCCGCGAAAGCCAGTAGCCGAGCGCGAACGACAACAAGGTGAACAACAGCACGGCGGTGATCAGACTGGTGACCAATTGACGCTTGCCGACGCTCTCGCGGCTGATGTCGTAGGTGAGGAAGGCATCCAGCCCGTACTTGCGCACCACCGCGAGCTTGTAACGCTCCGGCAGGTTGCCGCTGCCGCCGCGCATGTCGTACACGCCCGGGTCCAAGCCCTGCCATGCGAGCGGCGCCTGGTAAACGGTGTGGTCGTTCCAGAACCAGACGACGATCAGGTCCGAGTGCGGCGGCTGCTCCGGATGCACGTGCTTGTTTTCCACCGCCTGCAGAAGGTCGGCCTCGATGCTCTTGTCGATCAGCTGGTTCTCGACTTTGGCGCGCACGTACAGCGAGGCAACAGCGAACAACGCGCTCAGGCCAAAGCCGAACAGCGTGAAGGTAACGATCAGCCGGAAGCGGAGCTTACGCCGGGACTGCATCCGGATCGACCATGCGGTAGCCGATGCCGTGACGGGTGTGGATCAACGGCTTGTCGAAGGGCTTGTCGATGGCGGCGCGCAGGCCGTGGATGTGCACGCGCAGCGAATCCGAATCGGGCAGTTCCTCGCCCCACACTTTTTGCTCGAGGTCGTGGCGCGTGACCACCGACGGACTGGCTTCCATCAGCGCCTGCAACAGCTTCAGGCCGATCGGGTTCAGCTGGATCGACTCGCCGGCACGCGTCACCACGAGTGTGTCGAGGTTGTAAGTGAGGTCGGCAATCTTCAGCACCCGGCTCTTCGGTCCCTTGCCGCGGCGCGCCAGCACCTCCAAGCGCGCTGCCAACTCCTGCAACGCAAACGGCTTGGTCATGTAGTCGTCGGCGCCGGACTCGAATCCGGTAAGTTTCTGTTCCAGTGCATCGCGTGCGGTCAGCATCAACACCGGTGTGTGCTTGTGCGCTTCGCCGCGCAACTTCTTGCACACCATGATGCCGTCCATGCCCGGCAGGGTCAGGTCCAGCACGATCACGTCGAAGTCGTTGACCACGGCCAAGTGCAGGCCGGTGACGCCATCGCCGGCGAAATCGACCACGTGGCCGCGATCCTCAAGATAATCGCCGATATTGGTGGCGATGTCGTTGTTGTCCTCGATCACCAGCACGCGCATGGCATATCCCGACTAACGCGCATTCGTGCGCCATTGCGCAAGCTTAGCGAGAAACGTGCAATCGCGCTGTGGGCACCGGTCGCGTTCAGCCATTCGGTCGCGACACCCGCAGGCCCGAATCGGTGCCAAACACATGCCGGCAGATATGGGTACCCGTCGTGATCATGCAGGCCCGAGCGGCCGCTGCATCATTGCTGGCATCTGCGCCAAGCTGGAAGGTGAAGGCTTGCCGATAACGCCGCCCTCTCATCGAGGGCGGTGCGAACCGCCAGTTCGCCAAAGCCTGCAAGGCGGAGGCCTCGAATGGGCCGGCACTCTTCCCCACGATCTCGAGATCGCGCGGCACGCCCGCTGCATCCAGCGAGAATTCGACCTCGACCTTTCCCCGCACGCCGTTCAACAAGGCTTCGGACGGATAAATCGGAGGTACCGCGTGCAACACCCGAGGTGCGCTGGACAGTTGTTCCGTCGTGTGCGAAGGCGCCGCAACGAGTGCGACGGGTGCAAGCCGAAGTACCGCACCCCCCAGATGGAATACTGGCGCGCTGACAAGCGCAATTCGAACCGGAACGCTGGATGGCGCTCTTTCATCGACCGGCCCGGCCACGGCGGCGTAGCGTACGGGCGACAGCAACGGTTTGCCGAACGCGTCGTCAATCGGGAACAACACCGGGCGATGCAAGGACTGGATCACCGCCCGCAATGTCGACGCGTTGGTCGCTGCCAACAACGCGGCCATGCGCTGCTGCCACGCGGTATCGCGCCACCACATTCCACCCGCGCCCACAAGCACTAGGGCGGCCAACATCAATATCGCGTAGCTCCGCAAATGTCGCTGCGGACGCGCCGGTGCGGCGCCGACGATGAACCAGGCACGCTCCGCCAGCACGCCACCACTCGCGGCCAGCGCCAGTTCGACATGCCCTGCCCGAAATTCCTCGAGGTTGGCCAGCGCAGCCACGAAATCACGGCGTTCTCCGCCGGTAACACGCAACGCCAACGCGTCGCAGCACAGCTCGCGCTCGTTGCGCGCGTCGCGCGAAATCCAGTGCACGGCGGGGTGATAGAAGAACAGGGTTTCCAGCACCACCTGGAACAGATTGGCGATGTGATCGAGGCGCTTGAGATGCGCCAGTTCGTGTGCCAGCACCAGATCGATCTGCGCCGGAGGCATTCGCGCCAGCACAGCCAGCGGCAGCACCACCGCAGGTTTCAACCAGCCGACCAAGGTTGGGGTCGCCACCCGCACGCTCGCCAGCACTGGCACCATCCGCCGCAAACCGAGGCGATCCGCAAATTGCCCTGCACGCGATTGCCATTCGGGCAGATGCTCCGCCATAGCCAGCATCCGGCGCAACCCACGCCACTGCCGGTACACCCGCGCGCCGAGCACGGCGGCGCCGACTGCCCACGCCAGCACCAGCCAGGGCAACAATGTCCCGAGCAGCGATTGCCAAGTCGGAGTTGTCGCAGGGGATGGAGATGCCGCAACAGAAGCCGCTGTCACGGTCATCCCGGCAAGCTCAACCGGCGCCGCGGCGAGGGAGAACTCGTGCACGCCAGTCGCGAAGGGACACGCCGCCATCGCGATCAATGCCAGCATGGCCGCCAGATAGCGCGGATTGCCGCGGGGCAGCACGGCGCGTACCAAGGCATAAGCCACACCGATGACGGTGGCCTGCCAGACGAAATGCAGAAGGCACCAGCCCAGTGCCGACACGCCGACCGAAAGGGCTACCAGGCCGTTCATTTGCCAGCTTCCTTGTCGAGGCGGTTCAACAGCGCGCGTATTTCAAGCAACTCCTCGTGGCTGGCCTTGTGGTCGCCCAACGCCTGCAGCACCAAACGCGAAGACGAGCCATCGAACACGCGCTGCAGCATGTCGGACAGGAACTTCTTCTGGGTGCGCTCCTTGCTCACCACCGCGCGGTATACATGCGCGCGCTGCGACTCGTCACGCCCGACCAGCCCCTTGTCATGCATGATCTGCAGCATTTTCAACGCAGTCGTGTAACCCGTGCCGCCTCGCCGGTGCAGAACCTCGTGCACGTCGCGCACCGTGCAGGTGCCGTGCTCCCACAGCACCTGCAGGATTTGCAGTTCGGCCTCGGTGGGCCGGGGCGGTAGGCGGTGATCGTTCATCCGCGAATGGAGGAAGCCCTGCTTGGCGTCAATGACCACTCTTCAGCTGCTGAGAATTCTGCACGGCGCGATTGTGCAAGAACTGCTGTGCCCCGCGCTGCTCCGCCTGGATCTGCGCGTAGGTCTTGCAGGTCTTCATCGGCAAGTGCGAACCCACTGGCATTACAGTCTCGCAGATCAGGCGATCACCGTCCTTTTTGGTCAAGATGGCATTGACGGTACTCTGGTCGGCGAGCAGCCGTACCTTGGCATTCTGATCCATCTTGTCCACGCTGCCGAACTGGTCGTATAGCCTCTGCATGTCGGCGAAGCTTCCGTCGATCGTGGCGCGCTCACCCTTGTCGATGAATTGCCAGCGACCACCGGGCTCCATCTGTTGATGAATGGCTGCGACGATGGCCTCGAAATTTTCCTTGCTGTCGGCTTTGACCACCGGCTTACCGTGCTCTTCGGGAACCGCCGCAGGCGCCGCCGGTGCGGACGCCGCTGTCGGAACGAGTGGTGCAGGCGCCGCCTGCGCGGTGCTTGCCCTGGTGTCGCCGGTGACGGCACAACCCTGCAGCATCAGCGCTCCAGATGCCGCCGCGATCACCAGCCATCCGGTTGTCTTCATCGTCCCCATCTCCCAATGTTGCCGCACACTGAAGGAAAGAAATGGCGCGGATGAGTGCATCCTAAAGATGGTGCCGAGCACTTGTCAACGATCATCTTCGTACTAGATGGATCGTAAACTATGCTGTGGAACCGTTCCTGCCGCGCGCATCAGTCTGACTCCAGCGCCGTCTCGAGATGGCGCACTACTGCATCCGCCACGTCCACGCCGGACACGGTTTCGATGCCTTCCAGTCCCGGCGAGGCGTTCACCTCCAGCACCAACGGACCGCGGGCGGAGCGCAGCAGATCCACGCCGGCAATGCCCAAGCCCAGCACCTTGGCTGCACGCAACGCGATGCCGCGTTCCGCCGCGGAAAGCCGGACGCGACTGCCGGTGCCGCCGCGATGCAGATTGGCGCGGAAGTCACCCTCGACAGCGGCGCGCTCCATCGCCGCAACTACGCGATCGCCCACCACGAAGCAGCGGATGTCGCGCCCGTTCGCTTCGCGCACGAATTGCTGCACCAGGAAATTGGCGTACAGGCCGCGGAAGGCTTCGATCACGCTCTGCGACGCGGCGGCTTTTTCCGCCAACACCACCCCGCTGCCCTGCGCGCCCTCGTTGAGCTTGATCACATGCGGCGCCGGGCCGAGCATGTTCAGAAGGTCCGACGTGTCGTCGGGGTTGTCGCCGAACACAGTCACCGGCAGGTCGATGCCGTGGCTGGCGAGGATCTGCAGGCTGCGCAGCTTGTCGCGCGCGCGCAACACCGCGTCCGAGCAACTCGGGGTGTACACGCCCATCATTTCGAACTGGCGCAGCACGGCCGTGCCATAGAACGTCACCGAAGCGCCGATGCGCGGAATCACCGCGTCGATGCCCTTCAGCGCGCGGCCACCGTAATGCACGACAAAACCGTCGTGCGCGATCCGCATGTAGCAGCGCAGCGGATCGAGCACGCGCACACGGTGACCGCGCGCGCGCGCCGCGACGACCAGCCGCGCCGTTGAATACAACCTCGAGTTGCGGGACAGGATCGCGATTTTCATCGATGCAGGCCCCGTCGCCAGTTCTTCTGTCCCCGTGAGTCAAGGGGGTGATCCGCTCGCGCGCGAAAGTACGCGAACGAATGGGGGTTGTTGAAGGTCGAAAGGTCCGAGCCGCGGAAGCGTTGCATATCCCTTTGAACAGCAATCTGCAAAACGGCTTCAAGACAAGCGGGTGAAGGGAATCGAACCCTCGTCAGTAGCTTGGGAAGCTACAGCTCTGCCATTGAGCTACACCCGCGCCGGGAGAGCGATGTTAACGATGCGCACGGCGGCCACGCAACGACCGCCGAACGCCGGCTAAACGTTTTCTTAGGCCACGCTTAGGATACTGACCGCAGCAGGCGCACATTCAGCGCCGCTGGATTGAGATGCACATGTCGGGCGAAGGGCGCCGCACCGACGCAATCCATACGCGCCCGGTTTCTGCCACGGGGGTTTCCCATGTCCCGCTTCCGCTTTTCGCATCAGCTGCTGGTCGCCACCGGCGTTTGCGCCTTGCTGCTCGGCGCAGCCGCGGTCCAGGCCCAGCAATACGACGACCCGCAGTCCTACGACCAATCGCAAGCGTACGACAATTCCGACCAGGCACCCGGACGCGTCGCGCGGCTCGCATACCTGTCCGGCCAGGTGCAATTCGCGCCGGCCGGGGAAAGCGACTGGGGCTCGGTCGAGGTCAACCGTCCGATGGTGATCGGCGATCGTCTGCTGACCGGCGGCGACGGTCGCGCCGTGCTGGAACTCGGCGACGCCTCGATCCGCATCGACAACGACAGCGCGTTCGATTTCCTCAACCTTGCCCAGGACAACGTGCAGATCGAGCTCTCGCAGGGCACGCTGAACCTGGCCGTGCGCCAGCTTGCGCAGGGCGTAAATTTCGAAGTGGACACGCCGACCGTGGCGTTCGTTGCCTCGACGCCGGGCAGCTATCGCATCGACGATGATCCCTCCGGCACGGGCAGCATGGTCACGGTGTTCCAGGGCTCCGGCACGGTGTATGGCGAGAACGGCGTGAGCCGGCAAGTGGCGGCGGGAACGTCCTACCGCTTCAACGATTCGACGCTCACCAGTGTCGACGCCAACGGACTGCCACAACCCGACGGTTTCGATCGCTTTTGCGAAGCGCGCGACGCGAACTACAACCGTTACGCTCAGCAAGAACAACAATACGTTCCGCCTGACATGATCGGCGGCGACGATCTGGACCAGTACGGCCAGTGGAATGACGTGCCGGAGTACGGCAACGTCTGGTATCCCACTTCGGTGCCGGCCGGTTGGGCGCCTTATCGCGACGGTCACTGGGCATGGATCGATCCGTGGGGCTGGACCTGGGTGGGCGACGAGCCGTGGGGCTTCGCGCCGTACCACTACGGCCGCTGGGTTTACGCGCGCAACCGCTGGGGCTGGATGCCCGGGCAGGTGGACGTGCAACCCACTTATGCCCCGGCACTGGTTGCCTTCATCGGCGGCGCGGGCTTCTCGCTGTCGGCCAACCTCGGCGGAGGCGGCCCGGTCGGCTGGTTCCCGTTGGGGCCGCGCGACGTGTACGTGCCGTGGTTCCATGCTTCGCGGCGCTACTTCACCAACGTCAACGTCACCAACATCCGCAACGTCTACGTCAACAAGACGGTCATCAACAACTTCTACGGCGATTACCAAGCGGGCCGCGCGCCTCGGCGGGGCGGACATGACTACGCTTACCGCAGAATGCAGGGCGCGGTGACGGCCGTGCCGCGCAACGTCTTCACCGGTGCGCGACCGGTGCGCCCGGCGGTGCTGAAGCTGGATCGCACCCAGCTCGCGCGCAGCGAAGTGGCCTTGCGTCCCGGTGTCAATCCGGGCCGGAGCAGCTTGGGCTTGCGCAATCCGACCGTGCGCCCCGCGGCGATCAAGGGCGGCCGCGAACCGTTCGCCCGGCCTGTGGTAGCGCGTCACCAGCCACCGCCGCGGCCCGTCGATTTTGCCGCACGCCAGAAAGTCATTGCGAGCCAACACGGCCAGCCGCTGACCACCGCGCAGATGCAGGACTTGCGCAAATCCCGCCCCGCACCGGCCAATGATCGCGTGAAACTGGTTCCCGCGATCGCGGGCGCAGCTGCGGGCGCTGCGGCGATCGGCGCCCTGCATCGCACGACACCGCCGCGGCCCGCGGAACCGGCGGCGCGCACCCAACCGACGCGCCCGGTCGTGGCACCGCGCGCCGGCGAACCGCCGGCCCGCCGTGCAGGTCCGACCGAACCGTTCAAGAACACGGTGCATCCGATCCAGGCACCCGTGAATCCGGTGCACAATGCGCCGCAACGTCCGAACGAGTTGCCGTCCGCGCGCTTCGCGCATCCGGGCGAACCCGCAACGCTGCCGCGCGCACCGGTGATCCGGCCGGCAGGCGAGTCGCAGCGGAATGCCCCCGCATCGGGCCGGCTGCCCGTGGCGCGGCCGGTTGAACGCGCGCCCCAGCAGGTCGACAAGCGTGCCGCGCAGCAGCAGCGACAAGCAGAGGCCGGGGTGCAGCAACGCGCTCTCGAGCAGCAAGCGCAGCAGCAACGCCAGGCGCAAACGCAGGCGCAACAACGTGCCCGTGATCAGCAGACGCAACAGCAGCGCCAAGCGCAAATGCAAACGCAACAGCGTGCGCGCGACCAGCAAGCACAGCAGCAACGCCAGGCACAAATGCAGGCGCAACAGCGTGCCCGCGACCAGCAGGTGCAGCAGCAACGCCAGGCACAAATGCAGGCGCAACAGCGTGCGCGCGACCAGCAGGCACAGCAGCAACGCCAAGCACAAATGCAGGAACAGCAGGTCCAGCAGCAACGTGCCGTGCAGATGCAGCAGCAACAACGCGAAATGCAGATGCAGCATCAGCAACAGGTGCAGCAGCGCGACGTGCAGCGTGCACCGCAACCCCGTGGCAGGCCCGCACCCGAGCGCCGCGAGCCGCCGCCCGTGAAACACCCACCCGAGAGCAGCGGCCATTGATTTTGCGAACGTCCCCATCGCTGTGCAGGAACGAACGCGTGCGAGGATCCGATGCCAGCTTCGGGAGACGCCAGAACGGCCTCCCTGGCCTGACCCTCCGCAACAGCCGCTTCGAAAGGGCAACTGATCCACTCATCGCGTTCACGCGGGACGTTACACTTCGTGCATGCAAATTTTCCTCAATGGCCAGGCGCACGAGTGCGCCGCGGCGGCGACGGTCGCCGGTCTGCTTGCGGCAACCGGGCACGGCGAACGCCGCGTCGCGGTGGAGGTGAACCGGGAAATCGTGCCGCGCAGCCGGCATACCGAACACACGCTGCACGAAGGCGATCGTGTGGAGATCGTCTCTGCTATCGGCGGCGGCTGAACCGTCAAGCTTGGCAACAGCGTCCGCTCGCGAAGCGAGCGCGGAAGATCGACGCGTCAAACCTGTAAGCCTGTCGCGCTAAGCTTGCTTGTCGTCCTTTTGCATCACACCACTGCCATGAACGCCCTGCCGCAACCCGTTTCTCCCGACATTCCCGATCCGTTGGTGATCGCGGGCCGCGCCTATCGCTCGCGCCTGCTGACGGGTACCGGGAAGTACAAGGATCTCGACGAGACCCGCCGCGCGACCGAAGCCGCGGGTTCGGAAATCATCACCTTCGCGGTGCGACGCATGAACCTTGGTCAGAACCCGGGCGAGCCGAACCTGCTCGATGCATTGCCGCCCGACCGCTACACCCTGTTGCCCAATACCGCGGGTTGCCACACTGCCGACGAATGCCTGCGCACCTGCCGCCTCGCACGTGAACTGCTGGACGGCCATTCGCTGGTCAAGCTGGAAACGATCGGCGACCAGAAAACCCTGTATCCGGACATGATTGAAACCCTCGCTGCCGCCGAAGTGCTGGTGAAGGATGGTTTCGACGTGATGGTTTACACCACCGACGATCCATTGCTCGCGCGGCGCTTCGAAGAGATGGGTTGCGCTGCGGTGATGCCGCTGGCCGCGCCGATCGGTTCGGGGCTCGGCATCCAGAACCGCTACACCATCATGGAAATCGTCGAGAACGCGAAGATTCCCGTGATCGTCGATGCCGGCGTCGGCACCGCATCGGACGCGGCGCTGGCGATGGAACTCGGCTGCGACGGCGTGCTGATGAACACCGCGATCGCCCACGCGAAGGACCCGGTGCTGATGGCGCATGCCATGAAATGTGCGATCGAAGCCGGCCGTGCCGCGTTCCGTGCCGGGCGCATTCCGCGCAAGCGCTACGCGTCGGCATCCAGTCCCGTCGACGGAATGATCGCTTGAGCTCCGGTTCGCACGACGCCGACCGCCCCGAACATCCTCGCGCCATCCGCAGTTTTGTGCTGAGAGAGGGTCGGATAACCCTCGCACAGCGGCGTGCGTTCACGGAACACTGGGCACGCTTCGGGATCGATTGCATTTCCTCCGGAAGCCGCGCCGAACCGCGTGATCTCGATGCGCTGTTCGGTCGCGCCGCGCCGCGCGTGCTTGAGATCGGCTTCGGCAACGGTGAGGCGCTGGCGTGGGCGGGCGAACACGATCCCGCGCGCGATTACCTGGGCATCGAGGTACACCGCCCTGGTGTCGGCCGTCTGATGAACGCATTGGCCGCGCGCGATGCGCGAAACGTACGAATCTGGAACCACGACGCCGTCGAGGTATTGCGCAACGAAATCCCGGAGGCCGCGCTCGACGAAGTGCGCATCTGGTTCCCGGATCCATGGCCCAAGAAGCGCCATCACAAGCGTCGGCTGATCCAGCCGGCGTTCGTCGAATTGCTGGCGACGCGCGTGAAATCGGGCGGCCTGTTGCATCTCGCCACCGACTGGCCCGAGTATGCTTCGCATATGCGGGAAGTGCTGGCCGCGCAACCGGGCTGGCGATTGCGCGAAGGGGAAAGCGGTGAAGCGAAGCGGCCTGCGTGGCGGATCGAAACGCGTTTCGAACGGCGTGGCCTCGATCTCGGGCATCCGGTTACTGATCTGTTGTATGACCGTGTGTAACGATTGTCAGCCCACCCACGCAAACTGACCTGACCGGACCCTGGCCCGATGGAGCTGACCCTCACCCCCGACATGATGCTGGTGCTCGGGCTGGTCGGTTTCACCGTGATCATGTTGATCCTGGAATGGGTGCGCGCCGACATCGTCGCGCTGCTGGTGCTGGTGGTGATCGGCATCACCGGGCTGATGCCGGTGCAGCAGTTGTTCGATGGTTTCGCCTCGAACGCCGTGCTTTCCCTGATGGGCATCATGATCATGGGCGCGGGGCTTGACCGCACCGGGGTGCTCAACAAGGCCGCGTCGTTCATCCTGCGCCTGTCAGGTGGCGTCGAAAGCCGCGTGTCGCTGCTGCTCAACACCACCGTGGGCGGCCTGTCGTCGATCATCCAGAGCCAGGCGCTCGCGGCGCTGTTCCTGCCGGTCGCGAGCCGCCTTTCCGCGCGGACCGGTGTGCCGTTGAAGCGCCTGCTGCTGCCGATGGCGTTCTGCATTCTCGCCGGCACCAGCATGACGCTGATCTCGAACTCGCCGCTGATCCTGCTCAACGACCTGATCGCCAGCGCGGATCGCAACCTGCCACCGGGCGCGCAGACGATCGAACCCTTTTCGCTGTTTTCGATCACGCCCATCGGCATTCCGTTGCTGCTGGTCGGCATCGGCTACTTCGCCGTGCTGACGCGCCGCCTGATGCCGGGCGACGACGACAAACCCAAGGTCACGCCCGGTCGCACCGAGAGCTACTTCGCCGACACCTACGGCATCGATGGCGAGGTGATCGAACTCACGGTCACCGCCGACAGCCCGCTGGTGGGCATGAGCATCGGCGAGGCCGAAACGCTGGAGAAGGCACCGCTGATCCTGGCGGTCAAGAACGGCAACGAGGCGCGCCTCGCGCCGCCGTCGGACCAGATGATCTGGGTCGGCACCGTGCTCGGCGTGCTCGGCGAGCGCGCCGATGTCACTGCGTTCGCGCAGGCGATGCAGTGCCGCGTCGGCAACCGCATCCAGGCGCTGGCCGACATGTTCAACCCCACCCGCGCCGGCATTTCCGAGGTGGTCATCCCGCCCAACTCGAAATGGGTCAAGCACCAGGTCGGCGAGCTGCGACTGCGCAAGCGCTACGGGATTTCGGTGCTGGCACTGAATCGCGGGGACGAAGTCACGCGTGGCGAGGACGTGCGCAAGATGACCCTGCGCGCGGGCGATTCACTGGTGCTGCACAGCTACTGGCGCGATCTCGCACTGGCCGCGGAGAGCCGCGATCTGGTACCGGTTACCGATATTCCGAGCGAAGAACAGCGCCCGGGCAAGGTGCGCTACGCGCTGGTGTTCTTCGGCCTCGCGATGGCGCTTGGCCTGTTTACCGACCTCAGGCTTGCCGTGGCGATGATGACCGGCGCGGTGGGGATGCTTCTGGCGGGCGTGCTCAACATGGACGAGGCCTACGGCGCGATCAACTGGAAAACCATCTTCGTGATGGCGTGCCTGATTCCGCTCGGCATCTCGATGGATTCCACCGGCACCGCCGCGTGGATGGCGCAGGAGATCATGCGCTATCTGGGCGGCCTGCCGCAGTGGACGATCCAGGCGTTCATCGCGATCCTGGCGCTGCTGTTCTCGCAGATCATCTCGCACGTCGGCACTGCGGTGATGATGGTGCCGATGGCCATCAACATCGCGCTGGCCTCCGGCGGCAATCCCGCGGTGTACGCGTTGATCGTGGCGTTGTCGGTTTCCAACACCTTCCTGATCCCCGGCGCCAGCCCGACGCTGCTGATCGTTGCCGGACCCGGCGGCTACAGGCCGCGGGATTTCGTGCGCGTCGGCCTGCCGTTGACGGTATTGATGCTGGTCGTCACGCTGGTGATGGTGAACGTGGTGTTCAACAGATAATCATGCGATCGTCCATGATCGCTGCTCCACGACTCATGGAATCAGCTGAAACGATTCGATGGTCGGCAACACCAGAACGGGCTTCCTGCCCTGACTTTTCACGAAAGCTTGCGATCATCCCTGATCGCTGTCTTCCCTGGTCGTCCGGTGACCCAGAGGTTCTCCGGACGATGCAACACCACCACGGGCATATCCCTGCCCAGACTTTTCGAGAAAGCCTTCGATCATTTCCATGTGTTGGCGTGCGGGCCGACCTTGCCGTGGCGCTGCGGACGGATCACGCAGAAGCGCTGTCCGGTCGGCGCTTCCATTACCACCCACGTCTTGATCGCTTGCAACCGTCTCGCGCCGAGGGCTTCCAACCTCCGCACCTCGGCTTCAATGTCATCACTTTCGATATCGAGATGCACGCGGCTTTCGTGGTCGACCTTCTGCACCTCGACCACCGGTTCGTCGTCGTGGGTTTCCAGCGGCAGGTAATTGTCACCCGCTGTGTCATCGACGCGCTCCTTCAACGGCCTGCCCAATGCGGCGGACCAGAAGCGCGCGGCTTCGTCGAGATCTTCGACCTTGCAATCGATGATGAGGCTGGAAAGGCGGCTGTGGTGCACGGCTCGATCAAGCCCGCCCGCGCGCGCGATCCACGCTCCACGGCCCTGCACCGACCGCCGACAGATACAGGAACACGAAGCAGAACAGCACCGCGTTGTCGCCACCGTTGAGGTACGGGAAGACGTGGTTGTGCGGGAAATGCGCCATGAAATAGGCGAACGCCATTTCACCCGACAGGATGAAGGCGATCGGACGCGAGAACAGGCCGATCAGCAGCAGGAAGCCCCCGCCGAATTCCAGAATGCCGGCAAGGCCTGGCATCACGGTGAACAACTTCGCCGAAGAGATCAGGGTGAACGGTCCCTCGGGCAGGTTGAACAGCTTGTCGGCGCCATGGCACATGAACAGGAAAGCGGCGACGATGCGCAGGAGGCTCAGGGAATACGGTGACGCCTTGGTCCACGAATTGCTGCCGGCCATGCTGGTCTCCGGTTGACACTGGATGTGGCGCGGGGCCGCCTACCGGCCTCGCATGCGAACCATACACCAAACGCGATCGGACAGGCCGTGGGTTGCGAACCGATCAACCCGCGCAAAGCGCCTGCACGGCCTCGACATCCTTGGGAAGGTCTGCCGTCAGCACTTCGTTGCCGCGTGCGGTGACGGCCACGTCGTCCTCGATGCGTACGCCAATGCCCCGCCATTTCGATGGCACGCTGGTGTCGTCCGGCGGGACGTAGATACCGGGCTCGACCGTCACCACCATGCCGGGTTCCAGTACGCGCGGCTCGTCATCGACGCGGTAATCCCCGACATCGTGGACGTCCAGGCCGATCCAGTGGCCGGTCTTGTGCGGGAAGAAACGTTTGTAGTCACCGGATTTCAATGCCGCGCGCGCACCGCCTTGCAGCAACTTGAGCGCACACAGCCCGTGGACGATCACGCGCACCGCGGCGTCGTGCGCAGCATTGAATGAGCGTCCCGCGCGCACTTCGTCGATCGCCGCGCACTGCGCCTCGTATGTCACTTCGTAGAGGGCGCGCTGAGGCGCGCTGAAGCGGCCACCGACCGGCCAGGTGCGCGTAATGTCCGACGCATAGCACGCCATTTCCGCGCCGGCATCGATCAGCAACAGCTCGCCACGCGCAAGCCGCCCCTGGTTCGCGGTGTAGTGCAGCACGCACGCATTGGCGCCGCCCGCGACGGTCGGCGGATACGACGGCACGGCGCCGTGCGCACGCATGACCTGCAGCAGCGCGGCTTCCACTTCGTACTCGGCAACACCCGGGCGTGCCGCACGCACGGCAGCTTGCTGCGCCTCCGCGGCAATGCCGGCGGCGCGCCGCATCAACGCCAGTTCGGCGGGTGATTTGTACAGGCGCAACTCGTGCAGCAAATGGCCCAGCGCGACAAATTCGCGCGGCACCACCGCACCGCCGCGGCTGCTGCGCAGTCTCCGGAGCCAGCGCAAAAGCTGCGCATCGAATTCGTTTTCGCGTCCGAAGTGGCAATACAGGCGCGTGCGCCCCTCCAGCATGCCGGGCAGGATGTCGTCGATGTCTTCGACCGGGAACGCATCGTCGACGCCGAAGCGGGCGGCCGCATCGTCCGGACCGACGCGCACGCCGTCGATGCGTTCACGTTCGGGATCACGTTCGCGGCAAAACAGCACCACTTCGCCGCGGCCACGGCCCGGCAGCAACGCCAACACGGCATCGGGCTCGGGAAAACCGGTGAGGTAGTGGAAGTCGGAATCCTGCCGGTATGGCCACGCCGCATCGGCGTTGCGCATGCGCCGTGGCGCCGCGGCCACCACGAGTGCGGCGCTGTCGCCGGCCATGCGCATCAGTTCCCGGCGCCGTCGCGCGAACTCGGCAGGCGTGATCATGGTCGTCGAGCTGGCGCGAATGATGCGTACAGGTGCGCCACCGTACCGCGAATGAAATCCAGCACATCATCGAGCGCCGCTTCATCGTCGTCATCGCACGCGACGTGCGATGCGGCGATCTGCCCCAGCCCGGAAAGCAACTCCGCAACTTCGGCGGTCTGCGCAGGTCCGGCCAGCACGCCGGTCAGGCCCAATCCCCCCAGGAAGCCGCGACACCAATCCACGACGGCATCGGCCCTTGCCGCGAGCGGAGCTTCGGGCAACACGAGCTCGACGGGCTGCTGCGCGCGCAACCTGCTGTTGATGCGAGCGGCAGCGCGCTCGATCAAGTCGTCCAGATTTTTCCCCGCCACGGTATCGCCCGCATCGCCTTCCAGTGCGAGCGAGTCCAGCAGTTCGTGCGCGCGGCCGCGCCATCCCGCGCACAGGAATCCCGTGATGGAACCGTGCAGTTCTGCCGGTGCCACGCCAAGCTTCGCCCGCGTGATCGCCGCGCGCCAAGCCGCGTCAGTGTCCGTCGCCATGCCCTGGTTCATGCCATCCGCATCGATCTTCTGCAAGCCCTGCGCATTCTAGGGCACGTATCTTGCTGGGACATTCTGCATACGACGTTCGCCGGTGGTTTGAGTAAACTTGACGGGAAGTCCGGCATCTCCGGCCATCCATGCGGCACGGCACGGCCAGCCGCACGTTCACAGGGGTCGAATCCCATCCGCCATGAGCCGCATCACTCGGGGTCATCCGTGACCATCCAGCGATCCAGACATCCCTGCTTGACGCTGGCATTCATGGCGGCAGGATGCTGGCTTGCGCCTGCAGCGGTGGCGCGTGTCGCCGTACCGGCAGCCGCGCCTTCCGCGGCGGCCACGTGGCACGCCTACCAGCGCAATTTCCACTTCCAGCAGCTCGATGATCGCGACGGTCTCACGCAAAACTCCGTCACCCTGGTTTTCCAGGACCACACGGGATTCATGTGGTTCGCCACCCAGGGCGGCCTGTTTCGTTACGACGGCTACAGCCTCAACCGCTACACGCACGATCCGAACCGCGCCGATAGTCTTCCCGAGGATTACAAGGTCACTTCGCTGGCCGATGCCGGCGATGGACGGCTATGGGTGGGTTCCACCAGCGGCGGTCTGATTTTGTTCAACCCAAGCGGCAATGCCACGCTCCCGCTACCGGAATCCGTGCAGCGCAAGACTCTCCCCGTCACTGATCTGCTGGAGCTTCCCGGGGGCGGCATGCTGGTCGGCAGCCCGCGCGGCGTGGACCTTCTGACGGGAGTCGAATCGAGCCCATCGCTGAAACCCGTGTGGGCCGAGTCGGCGGACAGGCAGGACTGGGTTCAATCCATGACCCGATGTGGGGATGGCGCGGTGTATGCCAGCGCGGGCGACGAGGTGATCGCGCTGGACCCCGCGAAAGTCAGTGGGCGGGTTCTCGCCGGCACCGGTTCTCGCATCAGCACGCTCCTCTGTGATCCGAATGGCCGGCTGCTGCTTGGCAACGCGATGGGTCTGTTCAGCGTGAACCGCCACGACGGATCGCTCGCACCGCTTTGGCAACACGGTGCCGCCGGCGATGTCGGCGTCGTATCGGTTGTCGCTGACGACGCCCATCGGCTGTGGTTGGGGCTGACCGACCATACCTTGTTGCGCATCGGGCCGGATGGCGCAACGATCAGGGTCGAAGCGGCTCCGCTCGGGATCAGTGGCGGCTTGCCGGATTCGCCCATCACGACACTGTTCGTCGATCGAACCGGATTGCTCTGGGTCGGTACGCTCACGTCCGGCGTGGTATGGACCCGCACTGAAAACAGCCCGATCAGTTCGGTCCTCAATCTGACCGGCGATCCGCGTGCCAAAGCCTTTGTAAGTGCCTTGCAGGCTGCGACGGACGGTCAATTCTGGGTCGCGATGAATGGTCCCGGCCTGGTTCGCTACAACCCTGCGACCCACGAAGTCACCAGCTACAAGGCCGCACTGGAAGCGGCGGTCGGAGCCGCCGACATCCGCCCCGTCATCCAACACGCGGCCACATCCCCCGTCCCGGCAGCGCAAGGCGGCAGCTCACGTCCATCAAGTGGATCGTCGGATTCGCGCGACATCCGGATTTACGACATCGTGCAGGACACAGATGGCCATCTGCTGCTGCCGTCCAATTACGGCATTCTGCGAGTGGATCCGCGAACCGGCACGGCCGCTTACGCGCAACTTGCTGGCGAAGCTGCGACCATGCCGGTACGCACGCTGTTTCGCGCCCGCAACGGCGATCTCTGGATTGCACCCTACGACGCAGGGTTGGTTCACTACCACGACGGGCAGGTGGTACGCCGCTTCGACAAACGGCAAGGCTTGGCCAGCAACAGCGTGGTCGTGCTTGCGCAGGATCGCGCCGGCAATGTCTGGGCGGGCACCACCGACGGCGTGTCGATGATCGACCCGGCCAATGGAAAAGTCCGCACGTTTCGAGAAATCCCGGGCAATAGCCACTCCCTCGCGGGAAATGCAGTGGCCAGCCTGCTGGTCGACAGCCAGGGCCAAGTGTGGATCGGCTCGCTTTCGGGCATCAGCCGGTTGGAACGTGTTGACGCCCATGGAGGGCAATTCCGGCGTTACGGCATTGGCGGTGGCCTGCCCGACAACAGCATCAACTGCATGCTCGAAGGTCTTGAGGGACGCATCTGGTTCAGCACCAATCTTGGCCTGGGCGTGCTCGACCCGAAGACCGGCTCGCTCCGCAGTTTCGGCATCGCCGATGGCATCCAGGGCAACGAATACACCTCGGGCGCCTGTTTGCGAACCGGGAAGGAGACACTGCTTTTCGGCGGCCACGGTTTCGACATCATCGAGCCGGAGCGCCTGCGTTTCTCGAGTCGCACGGCCCCGGTGGCGTTCACGGCGTTTTACGCAGGCGAAAGCCGGATTCGATTGCCGCAGTCATCAGAGCAAGCCCTCATCCTGGGCGCCAACGATCGTGGCGTGCACGCCACGTTCAGTACGCTCGATTATGCGGCACCCGCCCACAACCGTTTCCGCGTCCGGTTGATCGGTTCGCGCCATCCGGAATGGAGCGCGCCGACCCTCGCCCACACCGTGGCATTCAGCGATCTCCCACCCGGCAATTACCGCCTGGAAGTTCAGGCCATCCTGCGGGACGGCGCGCCCGGCAACACCGCCAGCCTGCAATTTCACATACCGGTCGTGTGGTGGTGGAACTGGCCCATGCGCATCGTGTATGCCGCCGCGATCGCACTGCTGATCCTGATCGCGCTGCTGGGCTGGCGCAGTCATTATCAGGAGCAAGCCCGCCACCGGCGGCAGTTGCTTCTCCGGGAAAACCGTCTGCGCCAGGCCTTGTGGGGTTCAGGCGATGAATTCTGGGACTGGAACCTCGAACACGGGACGATCCTGCGCCTGGGCCCCGAAGGCGCGCCCGGTGGCCACCACGAAGAATCCATCGCGGCTGACGAGTGGCGCGCGACGATGGTGCACCCCGATGATCTCGCCAACCTCAACCAGGCGCTGGCCGAACACATCGCCGGCCATACCGAACACTTCGAGGTCGAGCATCGCGTGCGCGGCCGCGATGGCGAATGGACATGGGTGATCTCGCGCGGCCGCATCGTGGAAAGCGACGCCGATGGCAAGCCGCTGCGGATATGCGGTACCGAACGCGACATCAGCGCACTGCGCGTCGCGGACCGCGACCGCCGCATCGCCATGGAAGTGATCCGCAACATGAGCGAGGCGGTGACGGTCACCGACCTCGACTTCCGCTTCGTGTCGATCAACACTGCCTTCACCCGGATGACCGGTTACGCCGAGCACGAGGTGCTGGGCCGCGACGCTTCCGTCCTCAACGGTAGCCGCCATGCCCCGGCCAGTTACAACCAGCTGCGCCAGACGCTCGCGGAATCCGGCCACTGGCGCGGCGAACTGTGGCAACGGCGCAAGGACGGCGAGGAATTCCTGTGCTGGGTCGAACTCAATGAGGTCTGCGATGCCTCGGGCCAACGCACCCACATGATCGGCGTGCTCACCGACATCACCGACCGCAAGCGCGCCGAACAGGAACTGCGTTACCTCGCCAATTACGACACGCTTACCGGGCTGCCCAACCGCGCGCTGCTGGGCGAGCGCCTCGGCGCCGCGGTGATCAGCGCGCGCCGCACCGGGCAAAAGGTGGGGCTGTTGTTCCTTGACCTCGATCGCTTCAAGCACATCAACGATTCGATGGGCCACAGCACCGGCGACCGTACGCTGAAAGCAGCCGGCGCCCGGCTGCGCCAATGCGTGCGCGAAACCGACGTGGTCGCGCGCCTCGGCGGTGACGAATTCACCGTGGTACTGGAGAACCTGGCCGACGCGCGCGGTGCCGAGGAAATGGCGCAGCGTTTGATCCAGGCCTTCGCGCGGCCCTTGCCGATCGCCGGAACCCAGGAAGCCGTCATCTCGCCATCCATCGGCATTGCCCTGTACCCGGATCATGGGCAGACACCTGCAGACCTGTTGAAGTGCGCCGACACCGCGATGTACCAAGCCAAGGACCGCGGCCGCAACACCTGGGCGGTGTACCACGCGGGCATGGACGCGCGTGCGCGCGACCATGCCACGCTGGTCACCGCGCTGCGACGCGCACTGGAACGCAAGGAACTGAGCATGGTCTACCAGCCCAAGCTCGCGATCCACGGCAACAACCAGGGCATTACCGGCATGGAGGCCCTGCTGCGCTGGCACAGCCGCGAACTGGGCGAAGTCCCGCCCAGCGTCTTCATTCCTCTCGCCGAGGAAACCGGCCAGATCCACGACATCAGTGCCTATGTGTTCGCGACCGCCTGTGCCGACCTGCGCCGCTTCCGTGAAGGCGGCCACCGCAACCTCACGATGGCCATCAACCTGTCGGCGGCGCAACTCAACCGGCCCGATCTCACCCTGCACATCTGCGACATGCTGGCCGAGCACGATGTCGCGCCCAACCAGGTTGAATTGGAACTGACCGAAAGCATGGTCATGGCCAACGCCGAACTGTCGGTGCGCTTGCTGGGTGAACTGAAATCGATCGGCGCGCGCCTTGCCATCGACGATTTCGGCACGGGCTATTCCTCGCTTGCCTATCTCAAGCGGTTGCCCATCGACACGCTCAAGATCGACCAGGAGTTCGTCGGCGACGTCACCACCGATCCGGACGATGCCGCGATCACTTCCACCATCATCACCATGGCGCACTCACTGCAACTCAAAGTGGTGGCCGAGGGCGTGGAAACCGCCGAGCAGTTGGCCTTCCTGCGCGCACACAACTGCGACGAAATCCAGGGTTACTGGCTCTCGCGCCCGCTTACCGCCGAAGCCTGTCTCGAATTCCTGGACCGCCGTGCCGCAACCAGCTTCGACCTGGCCTGACGCGGGCCTGTTGACGCTATGCCACGCACCGCCTTTTTGCCTTATAGTCGACCGCCATGGATACCCGACACTTCGAAGAAGAGCTTGCCGCATTGTCGCGCACGCTCGATGTTGCCCTAGAGCGCATGGGCCGATTGGCCGAGGAAAACGCGAGCCTGCGCCGCGGACGCGACCAGATGGCGGGCGAACGCGCGGCACTGATGGCGCGCAACGAACAGGCGCGCACCCGTGTCGAAGCCATGATCGAGCGGCTCAAATCCCTCGAGGCTGCGGGATGAGCGACGAATCCGTCACCGTCACCGTGAAGCTGCTCGACCGTGAATTCCTGGTCGGTTGCAAGCCGGGCGAACGCGAGGGGCTGCTGTCCGCCGTAGAGCATCTGAGCCAGAAGATGCGCGAAATCCGGCACGCCTCGCGCAGCCCCGGTTACGATCGCATCGCGGTGCTTGCGGCGCTCGACATCACGCATGAACTGCTGATGCTGCGGCGCAGCCAAAGCGCCTTGTCCGACAGTACAGGTGAGCACATCGCGATGCTGCGGCGCAAGCTTGAAGACGCCCTCGCAGCGCCCCTAGAATAGCAATTGCTGGCGTCCCCTGCGATGAACGACAGCGCGCCCCCAGCAATGTGCCTTGTTCCTAATGTACGACCTGGGGCCGGCGGTTACCGGGTCCTTGTGCAAGTCCGCCGCGTGCGGAAAGCCTGAAAATCCGGCCAGCCTGCCCACTTGATCCTCGGGATCAGGGTCGCTCGGCGCGCATCGGCATCGCGGAGGACGTCGGTTTATTTTTGCGGTTTGTTTTTGCGATCATGCTTGGTTTGTGCGATCTTCCCTGATCGCGGCGTCGCCCAGTTCATTGATCCCCGCACCGCCTCAAGCCCGTGAAGACCAGAACGGCCATCCTTGGCCTGACTTTCCACAACAACCGCTTCGAACGGGCCATGCGAAAAAGAACGTTGACGCTCCATCGCAGCTGCGCGCGCGGAATCAGCGTGACCGTCAGGTCCACACGTGGATGAAAACAGACCTCTGTTGCGCGCGCGCATGTCCATGCGACGCAACGAGCTTGATGCGAAACAGCGCATCGCGGCAGCGGCGGGCGTGCTGCACAGCCTCGAAAACCTGCCCGAATTCATGACCGATGCAAACGTGGCGGGCTACTGGGCCGTGCGCGGCGAGTTGCCGCTGAACCTTGCGGTCGCATCGCTGGCACGGCGCCAGCAGCATTACTTCCTGCCGGTGCTGGGCACAGCGAGACAGTTGTATTTCGCCGAATATTCGACGGGCACCCCGGTCACCCACAACCGTTTCGGCATTCCCGAACCCGCCCTCCCGCCGAACCAGCGACTGATGCCGCAGGCCGTGGATATCATCCTGCTGCCGTTGCTTGCATTCGATCGGCGAGGCCATAGGCTTGGCACCGGCGGCGGATGGTACGACACCAGTCTTGCCTTCCTGCGCGAAACCCCGCGCCCTGCCAAGCCGTTGCTGGTCGGCATCGGCTACGCCTTGCAGGAAGTGGAATCGATTCCCGCGGAACCTTGGGATGTCGATCTCGACTACGTCGCCACGGACTCGGAACTGATAGCCTGCGGCCCTGTTGACGCAACTGCCTGACGGAATTCCGATGCAACGCTGGTTGATGAAGACCGAACCGGATACGTTTTCCATCGATGACCTGCGCACACGCAAGCTGGAGCCGTGGAATGGCGTGCGCAACTACCAGGCGCGCAATTTCATCCGCACGATGCAGCGTGGCGATGAAGTGATGATCTATCACTCCAGCTGCGCGGTCCCCGGAATCGTCGGCCTCGCCAAGGTCGCCAACGCGCCGTATCCCGATCCGGGCCAATTCGATCCGAAAGACGAATACTTCGATGCGGGCAGCGACCGCGGCAATCCGCGCTGGACACTGGTGGACGTGCGCTTCGTGCGCAAACTGAAGCGCGCGATCACGCTTGATGAGATCAAGGCGCTGAGCAATCTTGGTGATTTCGCGCTGACCCGACGCGGCAACCGCTTGTCGGTGCTCCCGGTCACGGAACCGCAATGGCACGCGATCCTGGCTCTTGAATGAGCGTCAAAACAACCGGGGACAACATGGATATCGAAGCACAGAAGCGCGCGGCCGGCGAAGCCGCGATCGAATTCGTCGAGGGAAACGGCGTGATCGGTGTCGGCACCGGCTCGACCGTCAAATACTTCATCGATGCGCTGGCAAAGGTGAAGCATCGCATCGACGGTGCGGTGTCGAGCTCCGAACAATCCAGCAAGCTGCTGCGTGCACATGGTATCCAGGTGCTCGACCCCAACGCGGTGGGCACGATCCCGGTTTACGTGGACGGCGCCGACGAGTGCGACGGCGGACGGAATCTGATCAAGGGTGGCGGCGCCGCATTGACCCGTGAAAAGATCCTCGCTGCAGTGGCGAAGACTTTCGTGTGCATCGTGGACGCGCACAAGTGCGTCGATGTGCTGGGCAAATTCCCGCTGCCGGTCGAGGTGATCCCGATGGCGCGAAGTTACGTCGCGCGGGAAATCGAACGCCTCGGTGGCATCCCGGTTTGGCGTACGGATTGCGTCACCGACAACGGCAACTGGATTCTCGACGTGCATGGCCTGCGCATCACCGACCCCGTGGCAATGGAATCGGAATGGAACCAGATTACTGGGGTGGTGACGGTGGGCCTGTTCGCGCAACGGCCTGCGGACGTGGTGCTGGTTGGCGACGGCCGACGCTTCTAGCCGACCGTTGAGAAAGTGCTGTCCGGCACTTTCTCAACACGCCGAGTCCGGTACACGCCCGTACTCGGCTTCGACAGATCAAGCGCTTGCAGCGCATGATCCGCGGCAGGTCATCCTTGGCCCGCGCTAGCAGGGTGTTTCTCAACACCCTGCCAGTACTGCATGGAGGAATGCCGGCGCCGGCGCTCGCGTGATGCGCGATCCATCCGGTGAATGAAAAGGCCGGGCCGATTACGCACCGGACCCGGCATCCAGAGGATTGCCCTCTTCCGTATCTTCGCCTCACGCAGCCTTGTGCAGGGCGGCCAGGGCACCACGCATGCCAGCTACCAGCTGGTCGCATGCCGATGCGCCGATGGACTCGCGGATTTCGTTCAGCACCTCGGTGCCCGTGTCATTGGCGGAACTCAACGCGTTGCGCCCGGCATCAGTGATTTGCCATGCATCACCTTCGCGCGTTACCAATCCCTGCGCTGACATCTCACACAGGGTGTCCTCGATGACGCGCGAATTCTGGCGCAACTGCTCCGAAAGCGAGGCCGTCGCCAGCGGGCCGGCGAACATCAGCCGCTTCGCGACGAGATACATGTAGTAACTGGTCAGGCCGCTGGTGTGGATGCCTTGCTCCACGCGCTGCATCAAGGCGCCGCGCAAAGCGGCCGTCATTGCCACGAGATCGTGTTGCGGGGTGCGGGGTGCCTCCATCGAGACGTTCATGGTCGTGCTCCGGGATCTGATTGGGGGGGATGCCGCCAATGGGCGACCCATGCACGATACGTCCAACACGAAGACACAAATTTTGACATTCATCTCAAAACCGGTATCGCGCAAAAACAAAAAGCCCGCCGGAGGCGGGCTTGGTTCGTTTGGGCCGATCGCCGGAAAGCGGTCGGCGGGATTGGCAGCCCCGGATGGATTCGAACCACCGAATGCCTGAGTCAGAGTCAGGTGCCTTACCACTTGGCGACGGGGCTTCAATGAGGAAAACCGGGCATCCTGCCGCGCTTTGCATTGCAAACGGTCGCGGCCAAGCCGCGCCACGTTTGCCGACCAGACTCCGTCTGGCGTCCGCAGTTTACCGCTTGGAGAACTGCGTCGCGCGACGTGCTTTGTGGAGGCCCACCTTCTTGCGCTCCACCGCGCGAGCGTCACGGGTCATGAACCCGGCGCGGCGCAGCGGCGATTTCAGGGTTTCGTCGTACTCGACCAGCGCGCGGGCGATGCCGAGGCGGATCGCGCCGGCCTGGCCGGTGATGCCGCCCCCCGCAACACTGACCTGGATGTCGAACTTGTCGGCCATCTGGGTCAATTGGAGCGGCTGGCGCACGATCATGCGCGAGGTTTCGCGGCCGAAGAACGCGTCCAGCGGCTTGCCGTTGACCACGATCGCGCCGCTGCCCTTGTTGAGGAACACCCGTGCAGCGGAAGTCTTGCGGCGGCCGGTGCCGTAATTCTGTTGTGTGGTCGCCATGATCAGATCTCCAACGCCTTGGGCTGCTGTGCGGTATGCGGATGCTCGGCGCCGCGATACACCTTGAGCTTGCGGAACATCGCGCGGCCCAGCGGATTCTTCGGCAGCATGCCCTTGACGCCGATCTCGATCACACGCTCGGGATGGGCGGCGAGCATGTCTTTGAGGCTGGTGGTCTTGAGGTTGCCGACATAGCCGGTGAAGCGGTGGTAGTTCTTCGCTTCCAGCTTGTTGCCGGTCACCGCGACCTTGTCGGCGTTGACCACGACGATGTAGTCACCGGTATCCACGTGCGGAGTGAACTCGGGCTTGTGCTTGCCGCGCAGGCGGCGTGCCAATTCCGAACAAAGCCGGCCAAGGGTCTTGCCGTTGGCGTCGACGATGAGCCAGTCACGCTTGACCGTCTCGGCCTTGGCGCTGAACGTCTTCATGGGGAACGATCCGTAAAAGTTGTCTGATCCGCACGTAAGGCGGCGCCGCGCCCCAAGGGAGCGACAAGGGTTGCAAGCAACGAAAGACCGCCAAGGATACTGGCCTTGGACACGCGGTGCAAGCAGGCGCTTGAAGCTGCGCGACCACGGTGGGCAGGACGCCGGCGCCCCCGGGAAGGGTATCCGCCATCGCCCTCCCGGCCATCCGATACAGGCGCATGCAGCCCACCCCAACGCACCCCAGCCTCTCATCCACGCCATAAGCGGAATTCAACATTCCTTGACGCCGATCGGGTCACAATGGACACCATGTATACCGGCACGCACGGCCTTTCTCCGCTCGACCATCTCTTCGCCGGCGTGCAGCGCGCCCTCGATACGGTGGCCGCAACCCCTGTCGCGGCCCGCCCCTCGCCGGGCAAGCCGCTGCCGCCCCCGGAGCTGGATGCCGGGCAGCGGCGCCATGCGGCCGGCCTGATGCGCGTGAATCACACGGGCGAAGTCTGCGCGCAAGCGCTTTACGACGGACAGGCTGCCCTGGCGCGCGATCCCGACACACGCGTGCACCTGGAAGCCGCGGCCGCCGAGGAAACCGATCACCTCGCATGGTGCGCCGAGCGGCTGCATGAACTGGATGATCGCCCCAGCCTGTTCAACCCGCTGTGGTACGCCGGCAGTTTCGCGATCGGCGCCTTGGCGGCACTGGCAGGCGACCACTGGAGCCTGGGCTTCGTGGTCGAAACCGAGCGCCAGGTGGAAGCCCATCTCGGCGAACACCTCGAACGCCTGCCGCGGACGGACACGCGTTCGCGGGCGATCCTCGAAACCATGCAGGTCGACGAAGCGCGCCACGCCGACAACGCGCTGGCGCGGGGTGGCACGCAGTTGCCTTTTCCGATTCCGGCGTTGATGCGTTGCGCGTCGACGGTGATGAAGACTGTCGCGTATCGCGTTTGAAACGGGGGCGGGGGATGGGCAGCGGGGGTGCTCTGCCGAATGCATTCCACCGCCATCAGCTCCCGGCAAGACACCGCGGTTTCGTGTGATTGGCCCGTTCTTGCGCCCCCACTACCCGTCCCCAATCCCCGGCCTTGCGCGCCGCGCGGGATCGCAGGGAATGCCGTCAGTTACATCAGATTCCTTCCGTGGAACAGCTCCTCGATCTCGCGCTTGAGCAGCGCTTCGATGCGCTGGCGATCCTTGAATGACAGGTCGTCCGCATGCGCCTCGAACAGGTAGGTATCAAGATCGAAGTCCTTCACGTGCATCTTCGTGTGGAACATGTTTTCCTGATACACGTTGACGTCGAACATCTCGTACTTCTGGCGGATATGCTTGGCCAGGTAATCCTGGATCGAGTTGATCTTGTGGTCGATGTAGTGCTTCTTGCCGTGGATGTCGCGGGTGAAACCGCGCACCCGGTAATCCATCGTCACGATGTCGGACTCGAAACTGTCGATCAGGTAGTTCAACGCCTTCAGCGGCGAGATCACGCCGCAGGTGGCCACGTCGATGTCGGCGCGGAAGGTGGCGATGCCGTTGTGCGGGTGGGTTTCCGGATAGGTGTGCACGGTGATGTGCGACTTGTCCATGTGCGCGACCACCGCGTCGGAGATCACGTCGCGGCCAAGCTTCTCCACCACCGGATGTTCGGAAATCAGGATCGTTACCGAAGCGCCCTGCGGGTCGTAATCCTGGCGCGCGATGTTCAGGATATTCGCGCCAATGATGTCGGCGACGTCGGTGAGGATCTGCGTCAGGCGGTCCGAGTCGTAGGCTTCATCGATGTAATCGATGTAACGGTCGCGCTGGTCCTTGGTGACCGCGTAGCAGATGTCGTAGATGTTGAAGCTGAGTGCCTTGGTGAGGTTGTTGAACCCCTGCAGCTTCAAGCGGGGCAGCGGCTTGACCACGGCAGTATCCTCGTAAAACGGAGGGAAACGGAGCGACGCGCGCCGGGCAGCACCCGTCGCGCACATCGGGGCAGGAAAACACGAAGTATGCGGGAAAGTGGGGGGCGACGCATCCCTTCGGGCTTTCTCTCTGGTAATGTGTGGAAAATTTCACAAAGGCGCCAGGCGTACACACGAAAGATGTGACGCGGTGCAAAGACCCAATGTCTGAATTGCGCTACCTCCTCCAGCAAGTCTATGAACGGTCGCAAGCTCCTCCGATGCTTGCGCCCGATCCTGCGGCAATGCAGCGGCTATTGGAACAGTGTCATCGCCGCCGCTATCCCGGCAAGACAGCCATCCTCCGGCCGGGCGACCCCGCCAACACCTTGTTCTACGTGATCGATGGTTCGGTCACCGTTTGCAGCGAGGACGAACAAGGGCGCGAGTTGATCCTTGCCTATATCAACCGTGGCGAGTTCATCGGTGAGATGGGCCTGTTCGTCGAGCAGGCGCAGCGCGAAGTGCTGATCCGCACCCGCAGCATCTGCGAGCTGGCGGAGATCGGCTACGACAAATTGTTCCAGTTGTTTGCCGGCCCGCTGCGCGAGGATTGCCCGCGCATCCTGTTCGCGATCGGACTGCAGTTGACGCATCGCCTGCTGCGTACGTCGCGCCAAGTCAGCCGCATGGCGTTCATGGATGTCACCAACCGCATTGCGCGCACGTTGCTGGACCTGTGCCAGGAGCCCGACGCGATGAGCCATCCGGACGGCACGCAAATACGCATCTCGCGGCAGGAGCTTTCGCGCATTGTCGGCTGCTCGCGCGAGATGGCCGGCAGGGTCCTGAAGCAGCTCGAGACCGAGGGCGGGATCGACGTTGCGGGGAAGACGATCGTCGTCAAGGGAACAAGGTGACCGTCCGCGCCGGTCAACGCCACTCGGCGCGCGTCACGCTGCGTCCCAGTGCCTTTTCCACTCGCTTGCAGAGTTTGGGCGTCGCATTGACCAGCACGGCTTCCGCAGCCAGCGCGAGTATCGGCAGGTCTTGGCTGGAATCGCTGTAGGCCACCTGCCACGCCTCGATTCCGTGCTGCGCCAGCCGTTCCACCTTGCGGCGCCCGACGTTGTGCCAATCGGAGCGCATGCCGAATCGGCTTGCACGCAGCCGTGACGCCAACACCTCCACGTTCGCCACGCCAAGTTCGGCCAACACGCTGCGTACCAACGATTCCTCACAACCCGTAACGATCACGACAAGGTCGTCAGCCGCTTGATGTTTGCGCAGCGCGCCCAATCCTTCGCGGCAAAAGCGACCTGGCTGGCGCACCAGTGCCACCGCGAACGCTTGCGCCAGATCCCGATAGTGCGCCTCATTCAGGCCAAGCAGCCCGACATGCACCAGCGCACGCAGCACGCGTCGGCGCGAGAATGGCAATAGCAGCAGGAACCATGGACTGAACAGCAATACCAGTCCCTTGCGCCAGCGCGCATGCGCGTATCGATTGCGCATGAACATCGCGAACGTGTCGCCGCGGATCAGCACGCCATCGAAATCAAACAGCACTACGCGCGGCGTCGTGGCCTGCATCCCCTGTTCCATCGTCATGCTCCGGCAAACAGCCGCGCCAATTCTGCGCCGGGATCGGGCGCACGCATGAACGTTTCGCCGACCAGGAACGCCTGCACACCGGCCGCGCGCAAACGCTCGACATCGTTGCGCGTGGCGATACCGCTTTCCGTCACCAGCAGGCGATCGCGCGGAACGGCCTCCTTCAGCGACAGCGTGGTCTCGATCGTCGTCTCGAAGGTCCGCAGGTCGCGGTTGTTGATGCCGATCAGCGTGCGCGGCGGGTTCGTCAGCATCAGCGCGCGTTGCAGATCGACCGGGTTGTGCACCTCCACCAGCACATCCAGGCCACACTCGATGGCCAGCGCGTGCAGGTTCACCAGCACCGCATTGTCGAGTGCCGCGGCGATCAGCAGGATCGCATCGGCACCGATCGCGCGCGCCTCGTGCACCTGATAAACGTCGACGGTGAAATCCTTGCGCAGCACCGGCAGCGTGCACGCATCGCGCGCTTCTTGCAGATACGCATCGTTGCCCTGGAAGAAATCAACGTCGGTGAGCACCGACAGGCACGCCGCGCCACCGGCTTCATAACTACGCGCAATTGCGGCGGGATCGAAATCGGGGCGGATCATGCCTTTCGACGGGCTCGCCTTCTTGATTTCCGCGATGACCGCGGCGTGTCCTGCCTCCACACGCTTGCGCAGCGCCGCGGCGAATCCGCGCGGCGGCGGCGCATCCACGTTGCGTGCGCGCAATTCCGCGACCGGGACGCGCGCCTTGCGTTCGGCGATTTCATCGCGTTTGCGCGCAAGAATCCGTTTCAGGATGTCATTCATCCTGGTTGCGCGGCCAGCACTTGGGTGGCCGCAACGAACTGCTCGAGCTTGGCGCGCGCCGAACCGTCGTCGATCGCCTTGCCCGCGCGATCGATGCCGTCTGCGATGGATGCGGCGATGCCCGCTGCGTACAACGCCGCACCAGCATTCAGCAGCACGATATTGCGCGCGACGCCGTTGCCCCCATCCAGCACGTGCAGCAGCATGGCTTTCGATTCGGTCGCATTGTCGACACGGAGGTTGCGGCTGGACGCCATCGGGATACCGAATTGCTCCGGTTCGATTTCGTATTCGCGCACGTTGCCGTCACACAATTCGCCGATCAGCGTGGCGCCGCCCAGCGAAATTTCGTCCAGCCCATCCTTGCCGTGCACGACCAGCGCGCGCTCGACGCCCAGCCGCTGCAGCACGCGCACCTGGATGCCGACAAGATCCGGATGGAACACGCCCATCAATATGTTCGGCGCATTCGCCGGATTGGTCAGCGGCCCCAGGATATTGAACAACGTGCGCACGCCCATTTCGCGACGCACCGGCGCCACCGCTTTCATCGCGGGATGAAAACGCGGCGCGAACATGAAGCCGATGCCGGTCTCGTCGATGCAGCGCGCGACCTGCTCAGGTCCGAGATCGATCTTCGCGCCCAGCGCCTCTAGCACGTCGGCGCTGCCCGACGACGACGACACACCGCGATTGCCGTGCTTCGCCACGTGCGCGCCGGCCGCCGCTGCGACGAACATCGATGCAGTCGAAATGTTGAAGCTGTGCGCGCCATCGCCGCCGGTGCCGACGATGTCCAGCATGTGGGGATGCGCCGGCACCGTGACGTGTTCGGCCAGCTCGCGCATCACGGTGGCCGCGCCCGCGATCTCGCCAATGGTTTCCTTCTTCACCCGCAACCCGGTCAGGATCGCCGCGATCATTGCGGGCGACACTTCGCCGCGCATGATCTGGCGCATCAGGTCGATCATCTCGTCGTGGAAGATCTCGCGATGTTCGATCGTGCGCTGCAGCGCTTCGCGCGGCGTGATGGTCATTTGGAGCCACCTGCTGCGATTTGATCGCCCTCGGCTTGACCCAATAGCGTCACACTCCCGCAACCCCCATCCCGCCACTGCAACGCAATGGCGTGATCGCCCCCCTGACTCAAGGGGGCTGAACGTTTCGCACCACCCTGCCTCATCATTTCACGCGGCCTTCGGCAGTGTCTGACCGAGAAAATTTCGCAGCAGGTCGTGGCCGCTGCGGGTCAGGATCGATTCGGGATGGAACTGCACGCCCTCTACCGCCAGCGCCTTGTGGCGCAAGCCCATGATCTCGTCGAAGGAACCGTCGGGACGTTCGGTCCATGCCGTGATTTCGAGGGATTCGGGAAGACTCGCACGCTCGACAATGAGCGAGTGGTAGCGCGTAGCTTCGAACGGATCGGGAAGACCGGCGAATACACCAACGCCGCGATGGCGAATGGGTGAGGTCTTGCCGTGCATGATCTCTTTTGCGCGGACCACCTTGCCGCCGAACGCCTGCCCGATCGCCTGATGGCCAAGACATACGCCCAGGATCGGGATCGCGCCCGCAAGCGCGTGGATCAGATCCAGCGCGACGCCGGCCTGGTCGGGCGTACCGGGTCCCGGCGAAATCACGATGCGTTCCGGCGCCAGCGCGCGGATGCCGGCGACATCGACCACATCATTGCGCAGCACTTTCACGTCTTGGCCAAGCTCGCCGAGATATTGTGCGAGGTTGAACGTGAAGCTGTCATAGTTGTCGATCAGCAGCAGCATGGCCGTCCATTTGAAACCGCGTTATCCCGAGAGAACGCAAGTGTGAATGTACGCCGCCACCGATACAAGACGATTGCCCGCGCACTGGCGCTGGCCGGCATCGCCAGCGCGCTCGCGGGCTGCGCGACGGTCGGTTACTACGCACACCTCGCCGCAGGCGAAATGGCCGTGCTGCACGCGCGGGTGCCGATCAGCCAACTGATCGCAGACCCTCATGTCGACCCGGCATTGCGCGCGCGGCTGGAACTGGCGCTGCGTGCCCGCACGTTCGCCTCCAACAGGTTGAAATTGCCACGCAACAAGAGTTACACCACCTACGCCGATATCCATCGCCCGTTCGTGATGTGGAACGTGTTCGCCACGCCCGCGCTCTCGTTACAACCGGTGGAGCACTGCTTCCTGTTTGCAGGCTGCGTGGCCTACCAGGGTTTCTACCACCACGACCGCGCCGAGGCGCTGGCGGACAAGCTGAAACAAGAAGGCGACGACGTCTGGATCGGCGGCGTGCAGGCTTATTCCACGCTCGGGCACTTTGCCGATCCGTTGCTCAGCACCATGGATCACTGGAGCGACGACGAGATGATCGGCACGATCTTCCACGAGCTCACGCACCAGCAGTTTTACGTCAAGGACGACACCGCCTTCAACGAATCCTTCGCAACCTTCGTGCAGCGGGAAGGTTTGCGCCAATGGCTCGCCGACAATCACTTGCCACCACCCGATCCGGCGCAGGCGGAGCGCCAGAAGCAGTTCACCGAGTTGGTGCTGGTCACGCGCAAAAAGCTGAAATCCGTGTACGCCAGCGACGTTGCCGATGCCGCCAAGCGCGAACGCAAGGCGCAAATATTCGCCCACATGCGCCGCGACTACGAACACCTGCGCGATGGCGATTGGCACGGGTACAACGGCTACGATCACTGGTTCGACACGCCGATCAACAACGCCAAGCTGCTGCCGTTCGGCCTGTACGACCGCGGCGTTCCGGCGTTCGCGGCGTTGTTCAAGCTGTGCGACAGCGACTGGACGCGTTTCTATGCCGCGGTTCGCAAGATCGGCAACGAGCCAGCCGCGCAGCGCGATGCGTTTCTCGGAAATGCCGCCGTGCAACCGGGTGCCGCATCGCCCTGATTCAAGTCAATACACGCGGCGTCAAGCCGCCGCATGCTTGCGTGGCCCTCGACCATGCGAAACAGCACATGAGCACGCCCGCAGACACTCCTGCCTACACGCCCTACCCGTTCGACGCGCGCGCGATCGCGCACCGTTTCCGCCATTCGGCGATCTTCGGTGCGCTCGACGCACTCCAAGTCGGCGAAGCGATGCGCTTCGTCAATGACCATGATCCGATTCCACTGCTCAACCAGATGCAGCAACGCTACGGCGATCGCATCGACGTGATCTACCAGCAGCGCGGCGGCGATGGCCCGGTCGTGATCGACTTTGTAGTCACGTAGTAATGGCGTTGCCGAATTTCTTCGCCGAAGTGCCGGCGCTCCCCACCCTCTTCCAAAGGGTGAGGGAACCAACGGTCAAAGCCCTCTGACCGCCTGCGCGACCGCGCGGAACAGTGCGCGGCCCTTGCTCATGGTTTCCTCGTACTCGGCGTCGGGGTCGGAGTCGTACACGATGCCGGCGCCGGCCTGCACGTGCAGCCGGCCGTCCTGGATCACCGCGGTGCGGATTGCGATGGCGGTGTCGGCGTCGCCCCACCAGCCGATCCAGCCGATGGCGCCAGCATAAATGTTGCGCTTGAAAGGTTCCATTTCCTGGATGATTTCGATGGCGCGGATCTTGGGCGCACCCGAGAGCGTGCCGGCCGGGAACGTCGCACGCAGCACGTCCATGTAGCTCGTGTCCGGCCGCACCCTGCCCTCGACCTGTGAGACGATGTGCATCACGTGCGAGTAGCGCTCGATTGCGAATGAATCGCTGATTTCCACGCTGCCGGTTTCGCTGATGCGGCCGATGTCGTTGCGACCAAGGTCGATCAGCATCAAGTGCTCGGCGCGTTCCTTCGGATCGGCCAGCAATTCTTTCTCCAGTGCCGCATCTTCGTCCGGCGTCGCGCCGCGTTTGCGGGTGCCTGCGAGCGGCCGGACGACGACTTTGCCGTCCTTCAGGCGCGCCAGGATTTCCGGTGACGAACCGACGATCTGGGTTTCACCGAGGTCGAAGAAGTACATGTACGGCGACGGATTCAACGCACGCAACGCGCGATAGACATCCACCGGCCGCGCGTTGAAACCGATGCTGAGCCGCTGAGACGGCACGACCTGGAACACGTCACCGGCGCGAATGTATTCCTTGCAGCGTTCCACCATCGCCTCGAACGCTTCTTTCGTGAACGAGGATTTGAAATCGCGTTCGTCCAGCACCGCCCCATGGGTGGGTTGCGGATACGCCGCACCGCCTTGCCGCAGGTGATGCGCAAGCGCATCGAGCCGCCGCTGCGCGCGCGCAAACGCATGCGGACGCGACGGATCGGCATGCACGATCAGGTACAAGCGGCCCTTCAAGTTGTCGAACACCGCGACTTCCTCGGCCAGCACCAAAAGAATGTCGGGCGTGCCGAGTTCGTCGGGTCGGTTCCAGTTGGCGAGGCGCGGCTCGGCGTAGCCAACAGATTCAAATCCGAAATAGCCGACCAATCCGCCCGTGAACGCGGGCAGGTCCGGCAAATGTGGCACGTGATAATGCGCGCGCAGGTGCTCGACTTCCGCGAGTGGATCGGCAACCTCGCGCGTTTCGATGACAGCGCCGTCTTCAAGCACAGTCAGCGTGTGCGCGCGGAAACTGAAAACGCGCCGCGCCGGCAGACCGATGATCGAGTAGCGCCCCCAGTTGGCCCCGCCTTCGACCGACTCCAGCAGAAACGTGTAAGGACCGTCGGCGAGCTTCAGGTACACCGACAACGGCGTATCGAGATCCGACAGCACCTCGCGCACCAGCGGAATGCGGTTGTGGCCCTCGCGGGCCAGTGCTTCGAACTGGGTTTGGTCGAGCATCGGCAGTTCCTTCAGGCTGCCTACGAAGCAGCTGTTGTGAAAAGTCAGGCCACGGATGGCCGTTCTGATCTTCGCGAACCCGAAGAATTCCTCTGACCGCACCGCCCGGCGACGCGGCGATCAGGGATGATCGCACAAACTCTAGAAAGTCGGGCCATGGATGGCCGTTCTGGTGCAAATGGACCAGAAAGCGATCCAACCCATCATCAGTCCAGCCAAGCCGCGTTCATGGACGAACGCAAGAACAACTTGTGAAAAGTCAGATCACGGATGGCCGTTCTGATCTTCGCGAACCCGAAGAATTCCTCTGACCGAACCGCCCGGCGACGCGGCGATCAGGGATGATCGCACAAACTCTAGAAAGTCAGACCATGGATGTCCGCGGTGACCTTCATCACCACGATGATGTACGGGTGTACAGGACGCACAATGATGCGGCGTTCATGGACGAACGCAAGATTATTCCCGTCGCATGCCGCGCAGGCTCATCTCGAACACGACGCCGTCTTCTTCGTTGCGGCCGGAAACGCGCCCCTGGTGCAGCTCGGCGACCAGCCTCACCACGTACAAGCCCAGCCCCAAGTGTGGCGCGCCAGCCTTCGCACCCGCGCCGCGCACGCTGACCAGCGAATCGAACAGCTGGCCCTGCATCGAGTCCGGCAAATGCGGGCCCCTGTTGGCCACCACGATGCGCGCTTCGCCATCGTCGCCCTCTTTCAATGCGATGCTGATCCACCCATCCGGCGCGGTGAACGACAACGCGTTGTCGAACAACTTGTCCAGTGCCTGCGCGATCAACTCCGGCGCACCGTACAGAGGCGTCGGCCCGGCGGGAATATCGCACTCCAGTTCGCGGGGCGCCGCCAGTGGCCGGTACGCCTCCGCGCAACCACGCACCACCTGCGCCAGATCCATGTCCTCGCCGTCCGCCGACGCCATCGCGCGCTCCATGCGGCTGGCCTCGCTCATCGCGCGCACGATGGTGCCGATGCGTGCCGTGCCATCCCGGGCGCGCGCGAGATAGGACATCGCCTCGCGCGGCAACTCCGCGTGCTCGAGGTTTTCCAGCGATGAGCGCACGATCGCCAGCGGCGTGTTCAGTTCGTGCGACAAGTTGGAGGCAAGTTTGCGCAGGTATTCGGTGTAGGCGCCGATCGATTCCAGCAAGCGCGACAAGCTGCGCGCGAGGTCGCCCAGTTCATCGCGATCATCGACCAGCGGCAGCTTGGCCAGCTCCAATCCTTCGTGATGCTGGGCTTGCTCGGCAGCATCGCGCAGGCGCCCGATGCGCACCGACAGCCAGGTTGCGAATGCGAACAACACCGCACCGGCGATCAGCAACACTGCGACGCTGGCCAGCATCAAGCCCAGCAGCGCGCGATTGGTCAGCAGCGGCAATGCCTGGCTGGATTGTTCCAGTACCAGCGCGCCACGGTTCTGTCCGCGCACGTCCAGAGGCACGGCCACCGTCAGGACCACGCTGCCGGTGGTATCGCCGCCGCGCCAGTTCGCGGTAGCCTGCCCATCCAGTGCCTGCTGCACATCGGGCTCGGACAGGTGGGGAATGTTGCGTGGCAAATGCTGGCGCTGGTCGAGCGAAGGCACCACCAACAAATCTGACAGCACCTGCTGCAGCCATGGAAAGCGGCTGGCCTTGGGCTTGTGCGTCTCCAGCATGCTGCCACCCTCGCCGATCACCCAGCCATCCCCGCTCAACAGACGCACCCGCACGCCGCTGGGCGCGAGCTGGGTAAGATCGTTCGAGAGCGCGGGTGACAGGCTGAGCAACGGTCGCAGGTCGGGCTTGCCGCCGTTGAAGCGGGTGGGCGCATCGGCATCGAACACGCCGACGCCCAGTTGGTCCGGCGCCTGCGCGCGCGGAATGCGCAGTTCGATCTGGTAGGTCTTGCCGGAGTCCAGCCACTGGCCGCTGATCTCGTCGGGGAAGCCGCGCTCGCGCGGCCCCAGCGGATGTGCGAGGAACGCTCCCGAACTTGAGCTGGCGAGCAGGTAACTGCGCTGGCGGTTGCCGTGCGTCAATTGCAGCAGCACGTGGTCCGATTCGACCGCGGTGGCATCGAAGGCGCCGACCCGCGTGTGCGTTGCATCCGCGACGTTGATGCGCATGTACAGCCATGCCGAATCCGCCGCCAGCTGCACATCCACGCCGGGCCACGGATGTTGTTCCCAGCGCGCGAAAGCCTTCCAGTCGGAATCGTCGCCATCGATCACGATCGGCTGGCTGGCGTCCTGCACGTACCAGCCCTGGTCCGCGTGCGGCAGTTGCGCGCCCACCGCCACCAACCCGCGATCCAGGGCGAACGCGATCGCCAGCAAGGCCTGCTCCTGGCTGTTGCGCAACAAGTGCTCCATCTGGCGCACATACAGCCAACCCGCCCACGGCAAGGCGAGCGTGGACAGCGCGACCAGCAGCAGTTTGCGGCGAAGCGTCATTGCACGGGAATCGAGAATCGAGCGTCGGGAATCGCCAAGAGCATCCTGCCGTACGGGGTACGACGCAAGTTGCCCGCTTCAACGATTCCCCATTCCCGACTCCCCATTCCCGGCTCTCAAGGCTTCCAGCGGTAGCCCACCCCATGCACCGTCTCGATCGCGTCGAACTCCGGATCGATGGCCAGGAACTTCTTGCGGACACGCTTGATGTGCGAGGTGATGGTGGCGTCGTCCACCACCAGTTCGGCGTCGCGCATCAACTGATCGCGGTTCTTCACGTGGCCGGGGAAACGCACCAGCGTGTGCACCATCCAGAACTCGGTGACGGTCAAGGGCACCTCGACGTCGTTCCAGGTGACGCGCATGCGCTCGGCTTCCAATTTCAGCGGGCCGTGTTCGACCACGGTTTCGGTCGCGGCCGGCGCCTTCTGCGATTCGGCGCGCCGGAACAGCGCACCGATGCGTGCGGCGAGGTGGTGGAAACTGATGTCCTTGCTGAGGTAATCGTCGGCGCCCAGGCGCAAGCCCGAAATCACGTCGAAATCGGAATCGCGCGCGGTCAGGAAAATGATCGGCAACGTCGCCGAGCGCGCGCGCAGCTCCCGGCACAGGTCGAACCCGCCCTCGGGCTCGTCGCCCAGGCCGATGTCGATGATCACCAGTTCCGGCATGCGATTGGCGAAGGCGCCGGACGCCTCGATGCGTGAAGCAAACCCATGCACGTCATAGCCGAAGCGCGAAAGCGCCTCGACGTAATTGGCGCGGATGGAAGGTTCGTCCTCGACGATGGCGATGGCGCGGGCCATACAGTTCTCCTGAATCTCTCTTGCCCCCTCGCAACCGGGGCGCCGAGCGCGAGCCTGCGGCATATGCTCACGGCGCGCAAGCCCTCTCGGGGCTTGTCAGAAATTTGCCACAAATTGCCCTCACGCCGCCCTTGACCCGCCCCCCGGCCGGCGCCCGCGGCAGGCCAAATAACAGCTGTCGGTACTCCTGCCGTGGATGTCGACTGTGGAATACCCCCGCGCTGGCGCCGGAGACGCACCCGGCGATTGACACCGGAAGGCGTCCAGCGCGGTGGACCACACGCAGTTCGAGGCCCGCTCTGCACAGCCTCGCGTTTCATTCCTCTCCTGGTCGGCCGCGGTCTCGGTGCGCAAGCATCGAGGCCGTTGGTCTTTGGGGTGTATTTATGCGTTCATCCATGAACGCTGCTTCGATCAGCGCCATGCCAGCACCCAAGCTGATCGCGCTCTGGCAGTCCACCTCGCCCATCCATGGGGTTTGTTTTTGCGATCGTCCTTGATCGCTGCTTCGATCCGCCCTTGCCCGTGCCAAGGTCATCGCGCTCTGCTAGTCCAACTCGCCCATCCATGGGCTGACTTCTCACAAAAGCCGCTTCGAACATGCATCCACAGCTCGCCTCAAAAGGTTTGCGCTGTGTTTTGATTTGCGTTCATTCGCGTTTATTTGCGGACCGTATTGCTTTTCTTGTCAACTCGCTGCCTTGCGCATCGCCGCGATGGTTTTTTTGTAATCGCCGCTGCCGAAGATCGCGGAACCCGCGACGAAGGCATCCGCGCCCGCGCGCGCGATGTCGCCGATATTGCCGGTCTTGACGCCGCCATCGACCTCAAGATGAACTGCACGTCCGCTGCGGTCGATGATTTCGCGCGCGCGCTTCAGTTTCTCCAGCGCCGACGGGATGAACGACTGCCCGCCGAAACCGGGGTTCACGCTCATCACCAGCACGATGTCGACCTTGTCCAGCACGTAATCCAGCCAGTCCAGCGGCGTCGCCGGGTTGAACACCAGTCCGGCCTTGCAACCGTGCTCGCGGATCAGCGACAGCGTGCGATCCACGTGTCGTGTCGCCTCGGGATGAAAGCTGATCGAGGTGGCACCGGCCTTGGCGAAATCCGGCACGATGCGGTCGACGGGTTCCACCATCAGGTGCACGTCCATCGGCGCGGTGATGCCGTAGTCGCGCAGTGCCTTCAGCACCATCGGTCCGATGGTGAGGTTGGGGACGTAGTGATTGTCCATCACGTCGAAATGAATCCAGTCCGCGCCGGCGTCGATGACGGCATCGACTTCAGCGCCGAGCTTGGCGAAGTTGGCCGAAAGGATGGACGGGGCGATAACGCAAGGTTGTTTCATCGCTGGCGCTCACATTGGGGATTGGGGGCGGCTAGCGGGGGCGCGATAACCAACTCGATTCGCAAGATACCAGCATCGACAGCACAAGCTGTCACCGCGGATCGCGAGCGGGACTGCGGACTGGCTCCCCCGCTACCCATTCCCAACCCCCGCTTCATCTGAATCCCCGCTCCGATTGTATGCGTTCCCACGCCGCGTTGACTTCGCTGGCACGCGCTTCAGCACGCCTGCGCAAATCCTCCGGCATGTTGCCGAGCCGGTCGGGGTGGAATTCGCTGATCAGCTTGCGGTAGGCGCGCTTGATCGTGCGCTCGTCGGCATCGCGCGGCACGCCCAGCACGGTGTAGGGATCCGGTCCATTGCCGCGCGGCGCAGGGCGATACCCTTGCTGCGAATATGCGCCGGATTGCGCCCACTCGCCCGGGCGCGGACCGGCGTTCCAGGCAAAACCCTTCATCGCCAACAGCGCCAACAGCTGGATTTCGCTGATGCGCAACGAAAACGCCACCCTCTTCAGCGCACGCAGCTTTTCGTCGGTCAAAGGCCCGTCGGCCATCGCCACGTCGCACAGCATGTCGAGGAACGGCATCACCGAGCTGCGTCGCGGCATGCACCATGCGCGCAAGTCGACCAGCGGTCGCGAAAAATCGAAGCCGGGCGCCTTGCCCTTGTTGAAGGCTTCGATCGCGCGGCGGCGCCACAGCGCATCCAGTTCCAGGCGCGTCATCAGCTTCTCGACGATCGCGACCTCGGCTTCCGACACGCGGCCATCGCTCTTGGCCAGCGTGCCCATGATGGCGAACAGCGGCTCGACGTAACCGTCCTTGCCGCCGGTTTGGGTCAGCCCGCCGAGCCAGCCGCTGTCGAACACCAGGTGTCCGATCACCAGCCCGATCAACGCGCCGCCGAAGTCCCCGCGCGTCACCACCAAGCCGATCACGAAACCGACCAGCTTCCCCCAGATCCTCATGGACTCCCCGCCTGGTCCGGCTTGCACGGCGACTGCGCGGAGAACCAATGCGCCAGCGCCTGCATGTCCTTTTCGGTGAGCGGTCCCGCCGCTGCGCGCATCACCGGCACCTTGCGCTCGCCGTCGCGATACGCTTGCAGCGCCTGCAGCAGGTATTGATACGGCTGCCCGGCAAGATTGGGCGCCCCCGGAATGCGCGCGTGGCCATCCTCGCCATGGCACGCCGCGCACAGGCCGAGCTGCGCGGGCGGAGCTGGCGCTTCGGCCACAGCCTGCGCAATCGCGAAAGGCGCGGCCGCAAGCAGCAGGAATATCGACGGCAATTTGCGCATCCGCCAAGTTTATCAAAGGCCACGCAAACGCCGCGCCCGATGCAGGTCGCTACAATGCGCGTTTTCCCGCCTGCGGAGCGCCGCCGTGCCCACCACCCTGCTCGAATCCGATCTGCCAGGCCTCGAACTCCTGCATCGTGGCAAGGTGCGCGACGTTTATGCGCTGCCGAACGACCGCCTGCTGATCGTGGCCAGCGATCGCCTGTCGGCATTCGACGTGGTGTTGCCCGACCCGATTCCCGGCAAGGGCGAAATGCTGTGCCAGATTTCCAATTTCTGGTTCGACAAGACCGCGCACCTGGTGCCAAATCACCTGACCGGCACGCCGGTCGCGGACGTGTTGCCCGCGGGCGTCGATCCAGAACTTTACGAAAAACGCGCGGTGGTGGTGAAGCGCCTGAAGGCCGTGCCGGTCGAAGCGATCGCGCGCGGCTATTTGATTGGATCTGGCTGGAAGGATTACCGCAAGACGGGATCGCTATGCGGCATCGATCTGCCCAGGAATCTGCAACAGGCACAACAATTGCCCGCGCCGATTTTCACGCCATCCACCAAGGCCCCGAAGGGCAACCACGACGAAAATATCGGCTTCGACGAAGTGGTGAAGCTCGCCGGCGCCGGCCTCGCGGCGCAGGTGCGCGATGCCACGCTTGCGATCTATGAATTCGCTGCCGCGTACGCGGCCGAGCACGGCATCATCATCGCCGATACCAAGTTCGAGTTCGGCACCGATGCGAGCGGCAAGCTGTACGTGATGGACGAAATGCTGACGCCGGATTCCTCGCGCTTCTGGCCGGCCGACCAGTACAAGGTCGGCATCAGTCCGCCCTCGTACGACAAACAATTCGTGCGCGATTACCTGGAAACGTTGGACTGGAACAAGCGCGCCCCCGGCCCGAAGCTGCCGCGTGAAGTGATCGACGGCACCGCAGCAAAATATGCGGAGGCGCTGAAGAAACTGGCGGGTATCAGCGTCAACTGACGGTTGTCGCACCACATGCACGGATGGCGTAGATTGAGCGCGAGCCCACGCAAGCGAGGCGATGATGCGCGACATCCATCAATGGTTCGGCAGTTATGCCGCCGATCACCGGAACCCAATCAACCGCGCGCTCCATTGGGTGTGCGTGCCGGTGATCATGTGGTGCGTGATCGCGGCGCTGTGGACGGTGCCGGTGATCCCGCAATGGATGAAGCCCGGCTTCTGGGCGGCGGTCGCGATGTTTTTCGCCTTCCTGTTCTACTACCGGCTGTCGCGCAAACTCGGGTTAGCGATGGTGCTGGTGTTCGTGATCAGCGGCGCGATCGCGTGGGCGCTGTACGGCGCGCTCGGGCCGCGCGACCTGCTGATCCTCGCCGCGGTGCTGTTCGTGCTGGCGTGGATCGGGCAGTTCATCGGGCACGCCATCGAGGGCCGCCGCCCGGCGTTCCTCACCAACATCGTGCAACTGCTGATCGGCCCGGCCTGGTTGATGGGCAAGCTGATGCGGCGGATGGGTATCGCGTATTGAGAATTCCCCTTCATCTCGTCATTCCGGGGCTGCCCGCGCTGTTTGCGGGCAGAACCCGGAACCTAGTGTCTTTGCTATCGGTCAAGAAGGCACTGGGTTCCGGGTTCCATCGCCGATGAAGCAGGCGATGGCCCCGGAATGACGATGAGTTTCTAGCAACGCTACCCGTCGCCAAGATCGCGGTTGAGCAGCGCCGCCAACCGCGCGCCTGCCTGCCGCAAGCGCTGCTCGGCGATCGGCAATTCGCGATCAACGTAAGCTGCATCGATGCGCCGCGAGGATGGATACACGCCATCGTCGCGATCGATCCGGCAGCTTTCCTCGGCCCATTGGGCCGGCGTGCCGCCGGCCGCGATCCGCGTGTGCTGCGCCGCGAGCTTGTCCGTGAATTGCGCCGACGAAAGGTGCGCCGAGTCCAGCATCAGCGAATCCCACACGTGATGCAGGTTGGTGCCACGGCCGCGCCAGCGCACCTGGAAATCATTGCCGCCCGCGTCGTGACGGTAATCCGCATGCAGCGGCTGATGGATGTCGCCGACGAAGTGCACCACGAACGCCAGCGCCTCGGCGCGCTCGGCAGGCGGGTTCGTGTGGTCCGCGAGAATCGCGGAATATTTGTCGATGGCCGCCACCGCGCACTCGCCATTGCGGCAATCGCGGGGTGGATCGTAGAGGCAGTCGCGCGAATGGAAATTGACGAAGTGCAGCCGCTTGGTGCGCCGGAACAGCGCCGGATCGGTGTCGCGCAGATCGTCTGCCCAGTTCGCAACGTCATCGAGGTGATGCGCGCCACGCAAGGCCAGCAGTTTTTGCACGGCCGCACGGGCTTGCGGCGTCAACTGTGCCTCGGCCAGTTCCGCCACGATCCGATGTCCGCGCGGCCCCCACGCCAGAGCAGTCGGCACGCAGGAAACCAGTACAACCACCGCGACGGCAAGCCTGCCCACGCGGCGCCGAGTGTGTAAACACATCCCCATGACGATTCTGGCAAAAACGCCAGTTTGCCATGCGCGACGCGGGCTTTGGCCATGAAACGACACATGAAACCCGTTAAAATTCGGGTTTCATCCACACGGCTTCTGCAAAGGACCACACCATGGCGATCAAGGTCGCGATCAACGGCTACGGCCGCATCGGCCGCAACATCCTGCGCGCGCTGTACGAATCCAACCGCACCGGCGCGATCAAGATCGTCGCGATCAACGATCTGGGCGACGCCGAAACCAACGCACACCTGACGCAATATGACACCGCGCACGGCAAGTTTCCCGGATCGGTCAGCGTCGAGGGCGGCGATCTCGTCGTCAACGGCGACCGCATCAAGGTCTGCGCCGAACGCGACCCGTCGAAGCTGCCGTGGAAAGATCTCGGCGTCGACGTCGTGATCGAATCCACGGGCCTGTTCACCAAGCGCGACAAGGCCGCGGCACATCTCGCCGCCGGTGCGAAAAAGGTGATCATCTCGGCGCCGGGCGAGGGGGTCGATGGCACCTTCGTGTTCGGCGTCAACGAAGACAAGATCAAGCCCACCGACACCATCATCTCGAACGCGTCCTGCACCACCAACTGCCTTGCGCCGCTGGCCAAGGTGCTGCACGGGAAGATCGGCATCGTGCACGGCCTGATGACCACGATCCACGCCTACACCAACGATCAGGTGCTGACCGACGTGTTCCACAAAGACCTGCGCCGCGCGCGCTCGGCGACGCACAGCCAGATCCCGACCAAGACCGGCGCCGCCGTCGCGGTGGGCCTCGTCCTGCCGGAATTGAATGGCCGTCTGGACGGCTTCTCGATGCGCATTCCGACCATCAACGTGTCATGCGTGGACCTGACCTTCGTCGCCCAGCGCGAAACCAGCAAGGAAGAGATCGACGCCGCGGTCAACGAAGCCGCGAACGGCAAGCTCAAGGGCGTGATGGCGGTCAATACCAAACCGCTGGTGTCGATCGACTTCAACCATAACCCCGCTTCGTGCACCTACGACGCGACGCAAACGCGCGTGATGGGCGGCACCCTCGTCAAGGTGCTGGGTTGGTACGACAACGAATGGGGCTTCTCCAACCGCATGCTCGACATGACCGAGGCGTTCGCGAACGCGGGGTGACGCCCGGTCGCGCAGCATCGCATCATGCTCATCACGCACCACGGCAGCACACCGGACATCGCGCCCGACACGCGCATCGCGCCCAACGCCACGATCTGCGGCGACGTGATCGTCGGGCGCAACTGTTCGATCGGCTTCGGCGCGGTACTGGTGGCCGAGGGTGCGCCGATCCGCATCGGTGCCAACTGCATCATCATGGATACTGCGGTATTGCGCGGCGTGCGTGACCATCCCCTTCGCTTGGGCAACAACGTGCTGGTAGGGCCGCATGCCCACCTCACCGGTTGCGAAGTGGAGGACGACGTCTTTCTCGCGACCGGCGCCACGGTCTTCAATGGCGCCCATGTCGGGCGTCGGGCGGAAGTGCGCATCAACGGCATCGTGCATCTGCGAACGCGGCTGGCGGACGACGCGATCGTGCCCCTGAACTGGATCGCCGTTGGCGATCCTGCTTGCATTCTCCCGCCGGATGCCCACGAGGCGATCTGGGCGATCCAGGAGTCCCTCGATTTTCCACGCTACGTGTTCGGGGTCGAGCGCCCTGCACCGGGCGAAACGTTCATGCCGCGCGTGATGCCCCGCTACGCGGGATTTCTCGCGCGATCGCACGCAGACGATACGGAAACCGGCGACGGCACCCGATAGCTGCCGAACCATGCAGAAACAAATGGATTCCGGGCTCCATTGCCGGATAATGCCGGCAATGACCCCGGAATGACGACAAGCAAGAGTTTGGCTCGCTCGCAAAGCGAGCGAAACTGCTCCCGTCAGCCCAGCGCCTTCAACGCGGCGTCGTAATCCGGTTCGTGGGTGATGTCGTCCACCATCTGCGCGTGGATCACCTTGTCGTGTTCGTCCAGCACCACCACCGCGCGCGCGGCGAGGCCAGCCAGCGGGCCATCGGTCATGGCCACGCCGTAGTTCTGCAGGAACTCGCGTCCTCGCATCATCGACAACATGGTGACGTTCTCGATGCCCTCGGCGCCACAGAAACGCGCCTGCGCAAACGGCAGGTCGGCAGAGATGCACAGTACGACAGCGTTCTTCAGGCCCGCTGCGTCCTTGTTGAAGTGCCGTACCGAGGCCGCGCACACGCCGGTATCCACGCTCGGGAAAATGTTCAGCACCTTGCGCTTGCCGGCGAAATCGGCGAGCGACTTTTCGGAGAGATCACCCGCGATCAGCTTGAACGCCGGCGCCGTGTCGCCGACCTTCGGAAAGCGGCCGTCGACGTGGACGGGGTTGCCCTTGAATTTCGTGCCGGACATGACTTGACTCCTTCTGATTGCGTACGGGAAACGTGTGGCCGCGCTGCTGGCCTCCAGCCAGTCTAGCCGACGGGGATCAAGGCGGCGTTACGCTGCATGCGACGATCCGATGCCATTCCCGCGGTCGAGCGACGGCAGCTTGTCGGGAATGCCGTCCCACAGGTCGGCGCCTTCCATCGCCGGAATCTTGCTGGCGATCACCGGCCACTGCTTGGCCAGCTCGGCATTGATCGCGAGGTATTTTTCCTGCCCTGCCGGCACATCCATTTCGGGAAAGATCGCGAACGCGGGGCACTCGGCGACGCACAGCGTGCAATCGATGCACTCGCCGGGATCGATCACCAGGAAATTCGGGCCTTCGTGGAAGCAATCGACCGGGCACACTTCGACGCAATCGGTGTACTTGCAGTTGATGCAGTTGTCGGTGACGACATGGGTCATGGCCACGGCTCCGTGACGAACATGCCGCGCACTTTGCGCCGTTGCACCTCGCGCGGCATTGATGCGCGTCATTGATGCATGTCATGGCGCGCCGCGCCGCCGCACGCGATGCGGGCGACATGCCGAACACCTTCCCGCGAATCCGGCGTGCCCGCAAGGGTTCGGGACGCCTGACCTCAGCTCGCGGTGCGCGGGGTCGCCCCGACCTGCTGCAGCATCTGTTCGACCTCTTGCGCGTAGGCGACCTGGTCACGTCCGCGCGCCTTCGCGGCGTACATCGCATCGTCGGCGGCACGCAACCAGCTGCCGGCGTCATGGCACCGCGTGCCATCGAACAAGGCCATGCCGACACTGATCGTGACGTCCAGATTGTCCGGCGCATCCGGAAACACCAGCGCGCCGATCGCCGCGCGCATTTCTTCGGCAAGCCGCAAGGCCTCGGACCCACCGAGGCGCGGACACAGCACCACGAACTCCTCGCCCCCCAGCCGCGCAAGCCGGCCTCGGCTGCCCACCACGCCGCGCAAGCATTGCATCGACACATTCAGCACGATGTCGCCGAACGGATGCCCGTACTGGTCATTGACGCGCTTGAAATGATCAAAGTCGAACAGCAGCAATGCGTGCAGCGGCGCCGCATCGGCATCGCGCCGCTCGAGCAGCGCCTGCGCGCGCCGGAAGAACCCACGTCGGTTGTCCACGCCGGTCAACGGATCTTCCTGGGCCTGCCGCCGCAATTCCCGCCCGTGCCGCCACTGCGAACGCAGCAACAGCAGCAGCGAAACGATACCGACCACCAGACTGACCGCCGCGATCAGCGCTGCAATCAGCGTGCCGCGCTGGCGGCGCAGCTGCATCGCGTTGCGTTCAGCATCTGCTTGCGCGGCGCGCAACTTCAGGTTCTTGATCTGGTTGTTGCGCTCCAGTTCCTGGATGCGGATCTCCTTTTCGCGCGCGGCATAGCGCGCCGCCAACTCCGCCTGCTGGGAGCCCAGGCTGACCTTCCAGTATCCGCTGGCGATCTGCATGGCTTCGCGTTCAGCGGTCAGGGCCAACTTCAGGTCGCCGTTGGCTTCGGCCATCCGCGATTGTTCCTGCAACAGCTCTGGGAGCTGCGCATCGAGGTGTGCCTTGCGCGCTTCGTCCACCGTCGTCGCGATCATTTCCATCGCGTCGCGATGCTTGCCCATCGCCTGCAGGGCACGCGCGATGTCGTACTGCGAATTCAACGCGTCGGATTCCCGGCCCCCTGCGCGCTCATCCGCGAGCGATGCGCGCGACAGTGCGATCGCCTGCTTCGGCTTGCCCTGTTCCAGGTACACCTGCGCCAGGTTGTCGCCGACCATCAGCGCTTGAGAGTGGTCGCCGACCTTTTCGTAAAGCGCGCGCGCCCGCTGGTAGTACTGGCCGGCCTGCGCATACTGCGCCGTCGCATATGCGTTGCTGCCTTCATCGTTCAGCGCCTGTGCCCGGTTCCAGTCATCGTGCAGCGCGGCAAATGCCGCATCGGCTTCCCCGCAAAGCGGCTGCGAATGCCCGGACTGACCCGCCATGGTGTAGGCGTCGCACAACTGGAACTTGGCCAGCGCGCGGCGCGCGGGATCGCTGCTGTCCAGTTGCAGGGCCGCCGCCTGCAGGGCGTCGCTGACACCGCCGCCGTCGCCGCGCAGGATGCGCTGGTCGGCGGAAAGGAACCCCGCATAGGATTCGGCCAGCGTGTCGTGCCCGACACTGCCCAGGCTCTTCAGGCGCGCCTCCGCTTCGGTCACCGCGGCGGCGTCGGAAATATTGACGCCGGCGTGGCCCATCCACCACAGGGCTTCGCGCTCGCCGGCCGGGTCGTTCACGTACGTCCCGGCATCCAGCGCGGCGCGGACATCGGTGATCAGCTCGCGCGGATTGCTGGTCGACAACGTACGCATCTGCTGCACGGTCAGCGGCGTCGCCGCCACCGCGACACCCCCCGCAAACCACAACAGCAAGCCTGGCAGAACCCTGCGCATGCCTTCTCCGTGAATGCCGGCATCATCCATCCGGCGCCAGCCATCTTGCAAGAACCGCGCCGCTACAACGCGTCGTTACAATCTACCGGATGCTCATCGGCTCCATCCCGATCGATCCGGCCGTGGCCTTGGCGCCCATGGCCGGGGTCACCGACAAGCCTTTCCGCCAATTGTGCAAGCAATTGGGCGCGGGTTTGGCTGCGTCGGAAATGACCGCCTCCGACCCGCGCTTGTGGCAAACGCGCAAGTCGCTGCACCGAATGGATCACGCGGGCGAGCCCGATCCGGTTTCGGTCCAGATCGCGGGCTCCGACCCCGCCATGCTTGCCGAAGCCGCACGCTACAACGTTGCGCACGGCGCGCAACTGATCGACATCAACATGGGCTGCCCGGCGAAGAAGGTGTGCAACGCGTGGGCGGGTTCCGCGCTGCTGGCCGACGAGCCGCTGGTGGCGCGCATCTGTCGCGCGGTCGTCGAGGCCGCCGAGGTGCCGGTGACGCTGAAGATACGCACCGGGCAGACACCGGAACATCGCAACGCGCTGGCCATCGCACGCATCGCTGAAGATGCCGGCATCGCCGCGCTGGCCGTGCACGGCCGCACCCGATCGCAGAAGTACGAAGGTTTCGCCGAATACGACACCGTCGCGGCGGTCAAGGCGCAGATTTCGATCCCGGTGTTCGCCAACGGTGATATCGACTCGCCCGCCAAGGCACGCGCGGTGCTGGATTACACGCGCGCAGATGGGCTGATGATCGGCCGCGCCGCGCAGGGACGGCCGTGGATTTTCCGCGAGATCGCCCATTTCCTTGCCACGGGCGAGACACTGCCCGAGCCAGATCTCACCGAAGTACGCGACATCCTGCTCGGGCACCTCGATGCGCTGTACGCGTTCTACGGCGAAGTCGCGGGCGTGCGCATCGCACGCAAGCATCTCGGCTGGTACGCGAAGGACCGACCCGAGAATGCGGCCTTCCGCGCCGTGGCCAATGCCGCGGAGCGCGCGCACGAGCAGCGGCGCCTGACCCGCGATTATTTCGACGCGCTCGCGGCCGGCGTGCCAAGCGAATTCGCCGCGGCGGCGTAAGCGACCGGCCGCTGAACGCGCTACGCTTGGCGGCGCACCCGCGCCCGCGACCCTGTATCATGCGCCGTTCGTTCCATCCTTCCATCCGTATCAAAGGATATAACCCACGATGAGCCGTTACCTGTTCACTTCCGAATCGGTCTCCGAAGGCCACCCGGACAAGGTCGCCGACCAGATTTCCGACGCCGTGCTGGACGCGATCCTGGCGCAGGACAAGCGCGCGCACGTGGCGTGCGAAACCATGGTCAAGACCGGCGTTGCGATCGTGTCGGGCGAAGTGACGACCGACGCCTGGGTGGACATCGAGGCACTGGCGCGCAAGGTGATCCTGGACATCGGCTACGACTCATCCACTGTCGGCTTCGACGGCGCGACCTGCGGCGTGCTGAACCTGATCGGCAAGCAGTCGCCCGACATCAACCAGGGTGTCGCGCGCAAGAAACCCGAAGAACAGGGCGCCGGCGACCAGGGCCTGATGTTCGGCTACGCCTGCAACGAGGCGCCGGAATTCATGCCAGCGCCGATCTACTACTCGCACCGACTGGTCGAGCAACAGTCGAAGGTGCGCAAGTCCGGCAAGCTGAAGTGGCTGCGCCCGGACGCCAAGTCGCAGGTCACCCTGCATTACAACGACGACCATACGGTCGCCGGCCTGGACGCGGTGGTGCTTTCGACGCAACACGATCCCGAGGTGAAATACGCCGACCTCGTGGACGGCGTACGCGAGTACATCCTGAAGCCGGTGCTGCCGAAGAAGTGGTATGCAGCGCTGCCGAAGAACAAGGTGCACATCAATCCGACCGGCAAGTTCGTGATCGGCGGCCCGGTGGGCGACTGCGGCCTGACCGGACGCAAGATCATCGTGGACACCTACGGCGGCATGGCCCGCCACGGTGGCGGCGCGTTCTCCGGCAAGGACCCATCCAAGGTCGACCGTTCGGCGACCTACGCCGCGCGTTACGTGGCCAAGAATATCGTCGCCGCCGGCATCGCCGATCGCTGCGAAGTGCAGATTTCCTACGCGATCGGCGTGGCGGAACCGACCTCGATTTCGGTGACGACGTTCGGCACCGGCAAGATTTCGGACGACAAGATCGAGAAGCTGATCCGCCAGCATTTCGACCTGCGCCCTTACGGCATCATCAAGATGCTGGATCTGATCCACCCGATCTACCAGTCCACCGCGTCCTACGGCCACTTCGGCCGCAAGCCGTTCCAGCACACCTACAAGTGGGAAGAACGCGACGGCGGCAAACTGGTGAAGAAGTCCGAGACAGCCACCGCGTTTTCGTGGGAAGCGACGGACCGCGCCGAAGCCCTGCGCAAGGCGGCGAAGATCAAGTGATGCTTTCACCCCCCTTCGCTTGCGAAGGGG
>Ga0207707_10000316_pt1 | contig 50907 bp, 43 predicted proteins | sample KBSC83BmetaG_FD_184336 | JGI IMG/M metagenome (GOLD analysis project Ga0207707, IMG submission 184336) | Corn rhizosphere microbial communities from Kellogg Biological Station, Michigan, USA - KBS C8-3B metaG (SPAdes) (version 2) | ecosystem: Host-associated > Plants > Roots > Rhizosphere ... | reverse complement strand
ACCGCGCCGTCTCATTGGAACCCCCAATGGAAAACGCCTCGTCCATGTCGAAGTCTAGCACTTCAAGACGGGACGCCGATGAGAACAATCGGCCCGGTCGCTGCGTCCAAATGTCCGAGATGGGTCATTCGCGTCTTTTCGGCCTTGCGTTAGGCGTTTCCGGTTTACTCTTAACTCCAGACACATTTCAGTGGAATCTGTAGGCTGTTTCGAGGGGCGGAGAGCACGACATGAAGACAACGAGGAATTGACGGAGGAAACGGATGGATTTCGGCATCGCCCTGCCAACGGCCGCAGATTCCTGGAGGGTCACCAAGGAAGCCGAGGAGCTCGGCTTCACCCATGCCTGGTTCTACGACACTCAGATGCTGAGCGCGGATTGCTTCGTCGCCATGGGCGCGGCGGCCGTGAACACCAGGCGCATCCGCCTCGGCACCGGCGTGCTGGTGCCGTCGAACCGCATTGCCCCGGTCGCCGCCAATGCGCTGGCGACACTGAACCAGCTCGCGCCGGGCCGCATCGACTTCGGCGTTGGCACGGGCTTCACCGCGCGGCGAGCGATGGGCTTTGGCGCGATCAAGATAAAGGATATGGAGACCTATATCCACCAGGTCTACGGCCTGCTGCGCCGCGAGACGGTCGAGTTCGAGATGGAAGGGCAGAAGAAAAAGATTCGTTTCCTCAATCCCGAGCTGCCTCTGTTCAACACCAGGGACCCGATCGCGCTCCATCTCTCGGCCTTCGGGCCGCGCACCCGGGCGCTGACAGCCAGGCTCAAGGCGGGCTGGATCTACTTCGTCGGCAATGTCGAGAACGGCACGTCGCGCATGGCCTCGACTTCCTTGATGCGACGGCCTTTGCGCTGGGCTGCGTGCTGAAAGACGGTGAACCCGCTAACTCCGAGCGTGCGATGGCCCAAGCGGGCCCGCGCGCGGCAGTTATGCTGCATCGCGCGGCGGATGAGGCGCTGGCCGGACTGGCGCCGGGTGTGACGATGGTGTCCAGGACCAGGCCCGAGATGCAGGGCTATATCGACCTGGCGCGCGACTTCGAGCCCAAGGATGCGCCCTACCTGCAGAACCATCGCGGGCACTTGATGTTCGTGAAGCCCGAGGAGAAGCGCTTCGTGAGCGCCGAGTTGATCAGCGCCACCTCTTTTACGGCAAGCGAGGCCGAGATCAAGCAGCGCATCGAGGCGCTGCGCAGCGCGGGCTACATGCAGTTCACCATCCAGCTCGTGCCCGGACATGAACACGCGCTGGCTGACTGGGCCCGCATCCGAAAAGCGTTCGCCTGAGGTGTCTGAAGCCCGAGTCCGCGAAAGACTTGATCATTTCGTTCCCTCCACCGCCACCTGGACTCGACAGGGTTCCGAAGTGTCGGCAAAGCAGGTTTGCAATGGAGCAGGACGATGGGGAGCCAGATGGAGGCGGAATCTTACGACTACATCGTGACCGGCGCTGGGTCTGCCGGCTGTGCGGTGGCAGCGCGGCTTTCGGAGACGGGGCGCCACCGGGTGCTCCTGCTCGAAGCGGGCGGGCGCGACAGCTCGCCATGGATACACATTCCAGTCGGCTATTACCGGCTCTTCACCCACAAGACCTACAATTGGAGGTTCGAGAGTGCGCCCGTTGCCGGCCTCAACGGGCGCACCTCCTACCAGCCGCGTGGCAAAATGCTCGGCGGGACGAGTTCGCTTAACGGCATGGTCTATATGCGCGGGACGGCGGCCGACTACGATGGCTGGCGTCAGCTCGGCTGTGTCGGCTGGGACTACGAAAGCGTTCTGACTTTCTTCCGCAAGGCCGAAAACCAGGAGCGGGGTGAGGACGAGTTCCACGGCGTCGGTGGTCCGCTCAATGTAACCGACGCACACTACAAGCACGAAATCATTGATGCGATCATCGAAGCGGCCGTCCAGGCCGGCATTCCGCGCAATCGCGACTTCAACGGCGCGACGCAGGAAGGCGCCGGATACTATCAGGCAACGGTCGGCAAGGGGCGCCGATGGAGCACCGCGACCGCATATCTGAAACCGGCTAGAGGTCGCCGGAACCTGGTGGTCAGGCCGAACGCGCATGCGACACGCATCGTCATCGAGAACGGCCGCGCCGTTGGCGTCGAGTTCCGCACGTCCCGTGGTATGGAGATCGCCAGGGCCAAGGGCGAGGTGATCGTCTCCGGTGGCGTTTACGGCTCGCCGCAACTTCTGCTGTTGTCCGGCATCGGACCGGGTGGCCATCTGAACGAGATGGGTATCGAGGTCACGCACGACCTCGCTCCGGTCGGCGCCAACCTGCACGACCACTTCAATTCGTATGTCGCCTGGCGCTCGACCAGGACCGGCACCTTCAACGAGCTCCATCGCTCGCCGCTCCAAAAGCTTGCGGCCGGCGCCAGATACCTGGTTGGACGAGATGGGCCGATGACAGCCATCGCCACGCATGCCGGCATCCTGACCCGCACGGACCCCCGCTTCGATCGTCCCGATCTCCAGATCAATACCTATCTCTGGTCGATCGAGACCCGAGACCGCACCGGCATGCATCCCCATAAATGGCCGGGGTTCAGCATGTCTCCCGTTCACTTGCGTCCGGAAGGTCGCGGGCTGGTGAGCCTCGCAAGCCGCGACCCGTTCGCTCCGCCGAGGATCCAGTTCAAGTTCATGGAAACCGCACATGACGTCGATGCCATGATCTGCGGCGTTCGGCTGGCGCGAAAGCTCGCCGAACAGCCGGCGCTCAAGCCATATATCGCGGAAGAGGTGGTGCCGGGGCCCGCCGTCCGCTCGGACGAGCAACTCATTGAGGACATCCGCAATCGCGGCGTCTCGAACCTGCATCCTGTCGGTACCTGCAGAATGGGCACGGGTCGCGACGCGGTCGTGGATCCCCGTCTGCGGGTACATGGCATTCGAGGGCTGCGCGTTGCAGATGCCTCCATCATGCCTCTGGTTGTCGGCGGCAACACCAATGCTCCTTCGATCATGATCGGGGAGAAATGCGCAGCGATGGTCCTGGAGGATGCCTGAGGGAGATCCGCGTGGCGGAGAGCGTGACGGATTTTAACTGTTTCCGCTCGCACCTCCTCGCAAGACGAGTGTAGTCTGTTCCCAAAGCGCGTCCTCGATTGCTTGGCCGGGACGTAAGCCGCAGATTGTGGAGGGAGCACCATGGAATTTCCCCGTCGCAGATTCTTGCATCTGGCCGCGGGGGCTGCCACGTTGCCCGCGATGCCCCGCATGGCACGGGCGGAAACCTATCCGTCACGGCCGGTGCGAATCGTCGTCGGCTTTGCCGCCGGCGGGGCCACCGACATCCAGGCGCGTCTGATGGGTCAATGGCTGTCGGATCGCCTTGGCCAGCAATTCATCATCGAGAACCGCGCCGGCGCCAGCGGCAACATCGGAACCGAGGCGGTCGCGAAGTCACCCGCGGATGGCTACACGCTGCTGCAAATTGTGACCCCGAATGCGATCAACGCCGCGCTCTACACCAATCTCAATTTTGACTTCGCCCGTGACATCGTGCCGGTCATCTACGCCGCGCGGCTGGCCTACGTTGTCGTGGTGCATCCGTCGGTCCCCGCCAGGACGCTCCCTGAATTGATTGCCTATGCCAAGGCCAACCCGGGCAAGATGAACTACGGATCGGCCGGCCCCGGCACCCCGCAAAACATTGCATGCGAACTCTTCAAGATGATGGCCGGAGTGGATCTGGTCCACGTCCCGTATCGGGGCGGCGCGCCTGCAACGACCGATCTGGTCGCCGGCCACCTGCAGGTGATTTTCAGTCCGGTGTCGGAGTCGATCCAGCACATCCAGGCCGGCAAGCTGCGCGCCCTGGCGGTCACGACCACGACCCGACTGGACGTGTTGCCGGACATTCCGACGGTGGCGGACTTCGTGCCCGGCTATGAGGCCAGTGGTTTTGCGGGCATCGGCGCACCCAGGAGCACCCCGAACGAAATCATCGACTTGCTCAACAAGGAGCTCAATGCCGGCCTCGCCGATGCAAAAATCAAGGCTCGGATCGAAGAGCTGGGCGGCACAGTGGCTGGCGGCTCTCCTGCGGAATTTGGAAAGCTCCTTTCCGAGGCTACCGAAAAGTGGGCGAAGGTGATCAAGTTCGCTGGCATCAAGGTTGAATAGTCCGGTCGCGGCCCATGTCCGCTTCTGTGAAGGTTTTCGGATGCCGGCCCCATGACGGTGGGGCCGCGGCACATTGCGGCTTCTGAAGCCGTTCCGCTCCCCAAGGGGTAGCTACACACATCTCCGCCAGCGCCATCATGGGAGATGCCGGAGCGTCGCATGAAGATCGCCTTCGGCGCGTTAAGGCGGGGCCTTTGTTTCGAGGCTGGCCAATAGATTGGCGACGTCGTCCGCCGGCACCGGCCTGCTGTACAAATAGCCTTGGACTTCGACGCAGCCCTCGAGGTTAAGGCACCGCATCTGCTCTTCGGTCTCGACACCTTCGGCTGTTGTCGTCATTCCGAAGCTGATGCCCAGACCTGCGATCGCGCGAACGATCGCGAGGCTTCCCTCGTCGACGAGCAGATCGCGAACAAACGACCGATCAATCTTGATCTTGTCAAACGGGAAGCTGCGCAGATAGCCGATGCTGGAATAGCCCGTGCCAAAGTCGTCCATCGATATACGGACGCCCAGCCCGCGCAACTGGTTCAAAATGCCAATATTGCGTTCTGATTTCTCCAGCAATACCGACTCCGTGATTTCAAGCTCCAGGCGCGACGCAGGCAACCCTGCGGAAGCCAGGGCACTCACGACAGTAGAGACCAGATTGCCCTTCGCAAACTGAAGCGACGACAGGTTGACCGAGACACGTATTGGTTCAGGCCATTTTACCGCTTCTTGGCACGCGCGCCTCAGCGCCCACTCGCCAAGCTGGACGATCAACCCCATTTCTTCGGCAACCGGTATGAATTCGGATGGTGGGACGTTGCCGCGATCCGGGTGATTCCATCGCATCAGCGCTTCGAAGGCGGTGACCTTCTTGGTCTGCAGGTTGACCAGCGGCTGATAGAACAGTTCGAACCCGCCCTGTGCAAGCGCAGTTCGCATGTCGCGTTCGAGGGAACGCCGGGTCTGAACGATCGCGTCCATTTTCGGATCGAAGATCCGATAGGTGCCGCGGCCCTCCGACTTGGCATTGTACATCGCCAGGTCGGCGCTTTTCAGAAAATTCTCCGTGCTCATTTCGCCAGGACGCGCAACCGCTATACCGACGCTGGCTCCTACCGTTACGTCATGACCGTCGATGCTGTGCCCATGACCGACCACCTCGATGATCTTTTCCGAGAGCGAAATCGAAGAGGTCGGCTGGGGGCCGGACATTTGGAGGATGGCGAACTCGTCACCGCCAAGTCGCGCGATCCGATCGGTCACCGGCAGCAGGTCGCGAAGCTTCGCTGCGATGGATTTCAGCAGCATATCACCGACGGAGTGCCCGAGGGTATCGTTGACCGCCTTGAAGCCATCGAGATCCAGGAACAGGACTGCCAGGGGATGGGACGTCACCGAAACATCCCTGAGCGCCTCTTCAAGCTGTTCCTTGAACAAGAGCCGATTACCGAGCCCGGTCAAGGAGTCGTGATAGGCCAGGTACTGTGACTTTGCCTGCAATTCCTCGCGATCCGCAATTTCCTCCTTCAGCCTCTGATTGGCGTCGATCAGGCGGATTGTTCGTTCCTGCACCCTGCGCTCGAGATCTTCATTGGTCTTGCGCAGCTCCTCGTTGGCCAAAGCGACCTGCCGTTCCGCACGCTTTCGGCTGATCTGCGTATTCACGCGAGCCAGGGCGATCGCGAAATCCACCGGCTTGGTGACATAATCATTGGCGCCCTGCTCGAGAGCCTCGACGATATTGCCGCTCTCAGACTTCGCCGTAACCATGATGACCGGGAGGGCGGACGTCGACCGCACGCTGCGGATGCGTTTCAACGTCTCGATCCCGTCGATCCCGGGCATCATGACATCGAGCAGTACGAGATCGAAGAATTCTCTCTCTATCAGCTCGATCGCCTTAAGCCCGGATTCCGCTTCGACCACATCGAAGCCGCGGCGCTCGAAGCGCCGCATCAAGATACTCCGATTGTCGCTGATATCGTCGACGATCAGCAGGCGCGGGCGGGTATCCTGCTGGCCGGAAATCCGCTCATGCGGCTCGTCAGTATGCGACACAGCCGCTCGCAGGGACGGATTGATGTTCGAAATGGACATTTTCAAATTGCTGCCATGGATACGATGTGCAAGTTCAAACTGCGGCTAGCTGCGCGATCTGCGGGGCTACTTCAGACGGGGTGTCATCCGAGCTGGACTGCGGCGTCATCCAGGCGAGCACGCGGATCGTGAAACATGATCCTTGTCCGAGCTCGCTATTTGCGGAAATGCCGCCGCCCATGAGCGCACACAGCTTCTGGCTCAAGGCCAGCCCAAGCCCGGTGCCACCATATTTGCTCGAGGTGGACTGATTGGCCTGACCGAAATTCTGGAACAATCGCCCGATGTCCCGCTCGGCGATGCCGATGCCGGTATCCTGCACCTGCAGCTCGATCCAATCCCCGGCCTGGCGCTTGCGTCTCTGCACGCTCAGGGTGATGGTTCCGGCCTCGGTGAATTTTGTGGCATTGCTCAGCAAATTGAGTGCCGCCTGCCGCAACTTGGTCGGGTCGGTCGAAACGACGCCGAGATTTGCCGGACATTTGACGACCAGCTTGTTCTTCTTCTCGGCCACCATCTGCTGTACGGTGGCCACGACCTCTCGCACCATCTCGTTAAGGTCGAATTCCTCGATTTTCAACTCGATGTGATTCGACTCGATCTTGGAAAGATCGAGAACGTCGGTAACCAGCGAGAGCAGATGCTTGCCAGCCGAGTTTATCCTCTCGAGATCCGCCTTCTTGTGCTGGTTCTTGCCATCGAGCTCGACGTCGTCGAGCAGAATTTCGCTGAATCCGATCACCGCATTCAACGGGGTCCGCAGCTCATGGCTCATTTTCGCGAGGAAGATGGACTTGGCGTGGTTCGCCTTGTCGGCGAGATCCTTTGTTTCGCGCAAGCGGACGGCTGTCTCGCGATGTCGATCGGTCTCGCGCTCGAGATCGGAGCGCATCGCGATCATGTTCGCGTAATAGGTCGCCATCCAGGACATGTAGATGGTGGCCGAAAAAATCGAGATCCAGCCGACCATCGAAAGCTGCTCATGCGATAGCAGCTCGGGAAAGCCCCACGACAGATAAGCCAGCACGAAGCCGGCAATGTTGCATGTGAAGAGGGCGAGAACGACCAGAGGCCGTTCGGAAAGATAGAAGAAGCCGAGCAGCAGACTGATGATCAGCCACGGCAGGAACGGCGAGCTCACGCCGCCATAGAAATAGGATCCGAACAGCGAGGTAAACGCAAGCAATTCGACGGAGATCAATGCCGAGAGTTGGAGGTCGCCGGTCTTCTTGTAGACAAAGGGGAATGCCCAAAACAGCCAGATACAGACGATGACGGTCCAGCAGGCGAAACCTGGATGCGGATCGCTGAGGTAGAGAAAGAGGCTGATCGACTGGGAGAGCAGTGGCCCGAACAGATGAGTGAACACAAAGTTCTGGGCGAGCCCGCGCTCGGAGCGCTCGAGCTTGGCTTCGGCCGGAATGAACCAGTCGATCAACCTGACAAGTTGGCTCCAGATCAACATTCCTCGGCGCCCCTGCTTAGACTTCTGTCCTGCCGCAACCTAGCGCAGCCCCCTTTAAGAATCGGTATAGCTGACGTTTGCTCCGATTAACGTGGTTTTAAGCGACGCCTGAAAATGTTAGGTGCGGGGCAATTCTGGTTGCCTGTGCCGTATTGCTGCGGTCGCGGCGCACGAAAGACAGTTAAAGGCAACTTGCGGAAGGCGGCGCAAATCTCATGAAAGCCATGCTCGTGAAAGCGATCGCAGCCCTCGATCGCTTGGTTAACTATTTCATTCCAGCGAGCATCGCGGCCGATCGCGACGCCAGAAACCGCGCACATGTTTTTCTGGTCAGCCATATTCTCGGACCGTTCATCGGAAGCGTGGTTCCGATCACCATCTTCGTGCTCGATCCGTCTCCCGGATACGACGTCGCCGTGCTGGCAGGCTCCATTACTGCATTCTGGATTTTCCCGTTCATGTTGCGGGCCGGCGTTCCCTACAATCCGCTCGCGCTGGCCTCGATCGAGAACCTGATCTTCTGCATCTTCTGGAGCTGTTACTTCTACGGCGGAGTGACCTCGCCGACGCTGGCCTGGGTCCTGGTAATACCGCTGCTCGCCTTCTTCTATGTGGGCTCGTCGAGCTCGCTGCGCCTGATTGTCATGGCGATGTTTGCCGTGAACGTGGCGATATTCGGCTTCTTCTATTTCTTCAGCTTCGAGATCAACAGCAAGCTGCCGGTCGCGGCGATGCAGGGGCTTGGGCTCGTCTCGACAACGGCTGCAGCAATCTATGTCGCGATGATGGCGCTCTATTACGCAAAGATTCAGGCTTCACACAGCGAACTGGAAGGCGAGATGCGCGAGCACATGGCCACCGCCGTCGCGCTCCGTGCGGCCACCGAGGAAGCCGAGCGCGCGAGTGCTGCAAAAGCCGACTTCCTGGCCAAGATGAGCCACGAGCTGCGCACGCCACTCAATGCCGTCATTGGTTATAGTCAGATCCTGCTCGAAGATGCCGAGATGGAGGGCGACCATGCCAGCGTCTCCGACCTGACCAAGATTCACACCGCCGGTCAACACCTGCTGAAGCTTGTCAACGAGGTGCTCGACCTGTCAAAGATCGAAGCGGGCAGGATGGAGCTCGACCTGGAGGAAACCGATCTCGCCGGATTGCTGCTCGAAATAGCCGAGAACGCGAAGCCTGCGGCGGCGCGCAACTCAAACCAGTTCCGATGCACGATCTCGCCGTATCTCGGAACGGCCCTTTGCGACACCGGCAAGTTCCAAAATATGGTCGGCCAACTGCTCGATAACGCGGCCAAGTTTACGCAGCACGGAAGAGTGGAATTGACTGCGAAACGCGTCGTCAATGGAGATGACGATCAGCTGGTGGTCGACGTTATCGACACTGGTATCGGCATCGCTCCCGATCAAATCACGCATCTATTTGAGAAATTCACGGTCGCCGATGATTCCAGCACGAGCAAGTATGGCGGCACGGGGCTGGGTTTGGCGCTGAGCCAGAAGCTCTGCAAACTCATGGGCGGCGAGGTTGCCGTTGAGAGTGAGCTCGGCAGGGGAAGTCGTTTCACCGTCCGCATGCCGTTGACCGCCGGTCGGCGGAAGGGCGACCTGCATGTCGTGGCGACGCTGGTTCCTGCTGCTCCCGACCTCGCTCTCCAGCCTGCCGTGGAGATGCCACATGCATAAGATCCTGCTGGTCGAAGATAATGAAATGAACCGGGACATGCTTACCCGCCGTCTTCAGAGGCACGGATTCTCCGTCTGCTGCGCGCATGACGGCACGGCCGGCGTTGCGATGGCCGCGAGTGAGCAGCCGCATTTGATCTTGATGGACGTCGCCCTGGGCGCAATGGACGGTTGGGAAGCAACTCAGCTGATCAAGGCCAATCCCGCTACAGCGGCCATTCCGATCATCGCTCTGACGGCCCACGCGCTGGCCAGCGATCGGGCCAAAAGCGTCGAGGTCGGCTGCTCGGATTTCGACACCAAGCCGGTGGATTTGCAGCGGCTCCTCGGAAAGATGCGGGCGTTTCTGCCCGCGATCGATCAGCTGAACGTTGCCATCGCATAACCCGGCAGAGGCGGTGCCGGGTAGCGGCTATCTCCCGTCAATACCTGGCAACGACCGGGCTGGCCCAATTGAGCTTGTAGTTCACGCCGAAGATCACTTCCTGCGCCTTGAGCCGGATCGCATTGGTGTCGGCGAGCGCGCCGGCCGCACCGAAGCCCGGCACCAGACCAGTAGAGAAGGAAGTTGACGTTCTTGGTCCCAAAATCCAGGTAATTGTATTCCCCGAAAACCGACCAGCCCGGCGCGAACATCCACTCGGCGCCACCGCCTACCGTATACCCGGTCATGCTAAAGTTCGCAGTCTCCCCCAATCCGAACGCGGTTGAAGCGGCCGCCCACGCATTCGACCAGGCGGCACCGCCCTTGACATAGGCAAGAACCGTCGGCGCGAGCGTATAGCCGAGGCGCCCGGTAAGCGTTTCGGTATTCTTCAGCTTGAATACGGCGGTCACGCCCGGAAAGGCTGCGACCAGGTTGGACGAATTGATATTTCCGAACTCTGCCTTGCCCTGGATACCGATCACCCAGTTCGAGGCGAACTGGTAGTCGCAGCCGATCTGACCACCGCCGATGAAACTGCTTCCGGTGTTGGGGCCATAGTCGACAAAGGGGGTCGCCACCCCAGCGAAGCCGACCTCGCCAGCGTTGAAGCGATCCCAGCCGGCGCCGATATTGCCACCAAGATAGCACCCGCTCCAGGTAATCGGCACGGATTGAAGCGGCGGCGCCTTGGTGTACGGCATCGCCGGTAAATCTGCGGCCGAAGCGATACCGGTTCCGATTGTCGCGCTCAGCGCGACGGCCGCGATGATAAGTGCGTTTAACCTGATCATGACCGCCCCAATGCCATATCAAACCGCCCGTGCACACGTCTGACCGCAGCGCGACGGCCTGTCGTAGCAAACCAGTGTCGCGCCGAAGCTCCGTTACCCGTGGCATCCGCAATATCGCAGGTATGCTTAATGCTCGGTTAACTGAGAGCTCGTGAGGCTTTTCTTACCGCGACGGCAATATTTCAATGCAGCCCAGAACCAAAAATTTACAGCAGCGGCAAAAACCCCGATCGACGCGACGGCGCGAGACCGAATCCAACTCAAAATTAATCCCGCCGCACGAGGATGGACGGAAATCGGCTGACAGCATGTCGAAAGCCGAGCAGGGAACGATGATGTCAAACAATACCTACGCGCAGGTTCCGCCTGGCGCGCTCACCGGCAGCATGAGAGATTTTCGCGTACCCGGCGGGGCTGACCTGCTGGGCCGCACCCATGGCTTCTTCCATTGGCAGGATCTTCGCCGCCAGAACGGCCTGTGGCCTTTTTCGCGAGCCACAGAAGATGGTCCCGGCACGGTTTGCTCCGCACAGGACGACAGCGGCAACAGTATGCGCGGCGTCAATTTTGCCTCGCAGGACTATCTCAGCCTGTCATCCCATCCGGAAATCAAGGCGACCGCGATCGAGACGATCGAACGCTGCGGCGTCCACAGCGCTGGTTCAGCGGCGCTGGTTGGCAACACCTCGTATTCGGTCGCACTCGAGCGAAAAATCGGCGAGTTCCTCGAAATGGATCACGTCGTATTGTATCCGACCGGATGGGGGGCGGGCTTCGGGGTGGTCAAAGGACTGGTACGATCGTCCGACCATGTTGTCATGGACATGCTCGCGCACTCCTGTCTCCAGGAGGGAGCGCATGCGGCGACAAATAATGTCCACATGTTCCGGCACCTCGATAACGAATACTGCCGCAACGTTCTGGCAAAGATCAGGGCCAAGGATGCCGAGAACGGCATTCTGGTGATCACCGAGGGATTGTTCTCGATGGACTCGGACACTCCCGATCTGCTCGCGCTGCAGTCGCTTTGTCGCGAGTACAACGCCACGCTCGTCGTGGACGTCGCGCATGATCTGGGTTGCCTGGGCAAGGATGGCCGCGGCCATATCGGCATGCAAAACATGCTCGGCAAGGTCGATGTCGTGATGGGCAGCTTCTCGAAGACCTTTGCCTCCAACGGGGGATTCGTCGCCTGCCAGAGCCGCGCCGTGAAGGAATATCTGCGCTTCTACAGCGCGCCGGCAACCTTCTCAAATGCCTTGTCGCCGGTGCAGGCGGCGACAATCCTCAAGGCCTTCGACATCGTCGATTCGCTCGAGGGACGCGTGCTGCGTCTGGAATTGCTGGCGAACGTCAAGTCGCTTCGCCGCGAGCTGAGCGAGGCGGGCCTCGAATACTACGGCGATCCTTCCGCGATCGTATGCGTCAAGATGGGGTCGGAAGGCTTGGCGCGGCTTGTCTCCCGGAGCTTGCCCGAGTTAGGACTGGTGGCCAATCTCGTCGAGTTTCCGGCCGTGCCGAAGGGAGCAGCTCGCATTCGAATGCAGGTGATGGCCAATCATTCCGAACAGAATATCCACGATGCGGTGGCAATCCTGAGGACTGCAAAAGCGAAAGCAGAGCGAGAGCTTGAAAGTCTTGGCGAGCTAGATCCGCGCGGCAAACGGATAGCGGCGTAAGCGATCGCGGGCAGAGACCTTCACGCTCAAGGCGGTGACGTGTCAAAATAGCTGGAATCGGCACGATCCGGTGGACGAAACGATGCCGTCCACCGGCACCGGATTCAGATGTTCAGGTTCACCTCGCCTCATCCGAGAAGCGCGCATTCGCGTGAGTCTCGAAGCATGACGCCACGATCGGGCGCAAGCAAATCGGCATCACAGCCATGCACGTTTTGCCCGTCGTGTTGATCTGTCGCATCTGCGCAGGCTTGCGCCGTCGGGCAAATCAGTGGCTTTAGTTAGTTCGCGCCGTCCCCCCTCGGCAAGAGGGGCGTTACGGCCAATCGTCGCCAAACGCGAGACGGGACACGATGGACGCGGCGGCATCACAAGACGAATGATGCCGAAGCGGACGGCAAAGGCGTGTGGTCCTGATCCCCCGACGCTGGGATCAAGTTCGCAAGGTCAATTGCGAGCGACGGTGGCTATCAAGCCGGCACACCGGGGAGAGCGCGCTATAAGCCGTAAAGCCATTGCGCAGGGAAGGCCGGAATGTTTCGGCGTACCTGTGGTGTGCTTTTGCGCTATCTACCTCGCACACGAGGCTGCGGGTGCGGCTGGCATCCGGTCTTCCCTGCGCCCTCCTCTTTCGGAGGGACATCGCCTTGCATGACCCGGGCATCTCGTGCCGCTGGAACGCGGCAGCCTGTCCGTCCCCTGGCGGAATAACCGGCCACTATTCCGGATCGGATTCTCCGCCACCCTCCACTCTTCCGCCATCGGCAGTGCTATGGTCGTCCCATGACCCTCTCCGACAAGATCGAGCGGACACCGGCGCCCGCCGCGCCCGGCAGCCATCTCGCCGCCGAATTGGCCGAGACGCTGAAGCTCGCCGCCCCGATGGCGCTGACCCAGCTCGGACAGATTGCGATGATGACGACCGATCTCGCCTTCATCGGACGGCTCGGCGACGCCGCTGTCGGCGCAGCAGCACTGGCCGGCACGGTCTATTTCATCGCCTTCACCGTCGGCATGGGACTGGTGTCGGCGGTGGCGCCGCTGGCAGCCCAGGCTTTTGGCGCGCGCGACCCGCGCATGGTGCGCCGTTCCGTGCGCTCCGGCCTGTGGGCCGGGTTTCTGATCTCGCTGCCGATCATGGTGTTTCCGCTGCGCGGCGAGCAGATCCTGCAAGCACTGGGACAGGCCGCGGAGCCCGCGCATCTGGCGCAGCAGTACCTGTTCGGCCTGGTCTGGGGCGTCGCACCCGCGCTGTGGTTCATCGCCATCCGCAGTTTCATGGGCGCGGTCAACCGGCCGGAGCCGGTGCTCTGGATCACGTTGATTGCGATCCCGGTCAACGCGCTCCTGGTCTATCTCCTGCTCTATGGAGAGTTCGGGTCTCCGCGGCTCGGACTGTTCGGCGTCGGGCTTGCCACAGCGACGGTCAATGGCGGCAGCTTCCTCGCAGGCCTCTGGATCGCCACGCAGCGCGAGCCGTTCCGAGGCTATCACATCCTGGCGCGGCTCTGGCGCATCGACTGGGACCTGATGCGCCAGCTTGCCGTGATCGGGGCGCCGATCTCGATTGCACTGATGCTGGAATGGGGCCTGTTCTCTTCCGCGTCGCTTCTGATGGGGATGATCTCGACAACGGCGCTCGCCGCGCATCAGATCGCGCTGCAGGTGACCAGCATCCTGTTCATGATTCCCCTGGGCATCGGCATGGCGGCGACCGTGCGGGTCGGACACGCCGTGGGCCGCAACGACGCGGCGGGCGTGAAACGTGCCGGTCAGGTCGCGATGGGGCTCGGGATCGCCATCGCCGCCGTGCTGACCACGGTCGTGATCACGCTGCGCTTTGCCGTCGCCGACCTCTTCCTTGGCGAAGGCCCCGCGCACGCCGAAGCCACCGTCATGCTCGCTGGCGCACTGCTCGTGATCGGCGGGACCTTCTTCATCACCGACGGGCTGCAGACCATCGCGGCCGGCGCGCTGCGCGGCATGAACGACACGCGCATCCCGCTGGCGTTCGCCGCGGTCAGCTATTGGGGCATCGGATTCTGCTCGGCCTACGCGCTCGCCTTCCACACGACGCTCGGCGCGTTGGGCGTCTGGATCGGCCTGTCGCTCGGCACTTATGTCTACGCCATCCTCCTGGTCTTGCGTTTCCGCCGGTTGGCGAAAAGACTGACCCTGAAATGAATGTCGAGGAAGTCCAGCCGCAGGTCGATCGTGCCACGTTGCTCGCCGGCGCGCAATTTGCCGACGCGTATCGCGTGACCGTCGAGGACACTGGCCTCGATGCGCGAAGGGCCGCGGAGAAGCTGTTCGCGCGCGGACCGCGCTGGCTGGAGGCACTTTTTGTGTTGCGCGCCATTATTGTCGCGCCCTTCGGCCTCAAGCCGTCCGGGGTCGGCGAACCTTCGGTCGGAGGCATCATCGGCATCTTTCCGGTTCTGCGCGAGTCGCCGGAACAGATGGTGCTCGGCTTCGACGACCACCATCTGGATTTTCGCATTGTCGTTGACGTGGCCCCAGCCGGTCGCGGCCGGCAGGTCACGACAACGACACTGGTCAAGACGCATAATGCGCTTGGCCGCACTTATCTCGCGGCCATCCTGCCATTTCACCGCGTAATCGCGCGCGTCATGTTGCGACGCGTGTTTTACCAGCCAACTTGATTTGCCGGAGCCCCCGATGACATTGTCCGTCGATCTCTTCTATTCCTTCCGCAGCCCGTATTCGTACCTGGCGCTGCCGCGCACCATGAAATTGGTCACTGACTACGATGTCGCCGTGAACCTGCGCCCGGTCTATCCGCTCGCGGTGCGCGTACCCGGCTTCTTCAAGAAGACCAATCCGAAATTTCTCTCCTACGTCGCGCTCGACGCGCCCCGCGTTGCCCAGCGCGAGAACATCCCCTACCGCTTTCCCCGCCCCGACCCGATCGTGCAGGACCTGGCGACGCTCGAGGTCGCCGAGCATCAGCCCTACATCCATCGTGTGACGCGGCTCGGCGCGCTGGCACAAACGGAGGGCCGCTCGCTGCAATTCGTTCACGCGATCGCACCGGTGCTGTGGGACGGCACGGTGGATCGCTGGAACGAGGGCGACCACCTCGCCCGCGCCGCGGCGGCGGCGGGCTTCGACCTCGCCGCGATGGACCAGGCGATCGAGGCCGATCCGGACAAGGTCGAAGCGGTGATATCCGGCAACGAAAAGGACCACGCCGCCTCCGGCCATTGGGGCGTGCCGACCTTCGTGTTCGAGAAGGAGACGTTCTTCGGCCAGGACCGCATCGATCTCCTGATCTGGCGCATGGAATCCAAAGGTCTGACCCGCAGGAAGTGATGTTGACGGCAAGCCGTGGCAGCCGTACCAAAATCGCGCAATTCAAGAACACATGAGGCAACGCCATGGCGCATGAAACCGAAACGCTCGCAGGCTATGTCGCCGATCTCAAATTCGACGACATCCCGCCGGAGGTATTGGAGCGCGCCAAGGTGTTGACGCTCGATTTCCTCGGCAGCGCGATCCGGGCCCGGCACGATGCGGAATCGACGCCGTCGATGTTGAAAATGCTGGAGGCGCTGGCGCTCGACGGCAATGGCGAAGCCACCGTGTTCGGCGACGACAAGACCTGGACGCCGGCGGTCGCGGCGCTGCTCAATGGCGCGCTCGGCCATTCGCTGGATTTCGATGACACCCACGCCGACTCCTCGCTGCACGCGAGCGCCCCGGTGGTGCCGGCTGCGTTCGCCGTCGGCGAGATGGTCGGCGCTTCCGGCCGCGACGTGCTGACCGCGATCGTCGCGGGCTATGAGGTATGCTGCCGGCTCGGCAATGCGCTCGACCCGACCTCGCATTATGCGCGCGGCTTCCACCCGACTGCGACCGCCGGCACCTATGGCGCCGCGGCGGCCGCCGCAAAACTGTTCGGCCTGTCGCAACGGCAGATCGTCGCCGCCTTCGGCGTCTCCGGCAGCCAGGCGGCGGGCTCGCTGCAGTTCCTGCAAAACGGCGCCTGGAACAAGCGCTACCAGGTCGGCGCCGCCGCCATGAATGGCGTGATTGCCGCCACGCTTGCGCGCAACAATTTCGTCGGCTCAACCGAATCGGTCGAAGGCAAGCATGGCCTCTTGGTCGGCTACAGCGACAACGCCCACCCGGACAAGGCGGTCGCGGGCCTGGGCTCGACCTACGAGACCATGAAGATCGGCGTCAAACCCTATCCGAGCTGCCGCTACACCCATGCCGCGCTCGACGCCATCATCGCCATGCGCCGCGAGCACAATCTGACACCCGACCAGGTCAAGCGCGTCGAGGTCGGCCTGCATCGCAACGGCATCACGCTGACCGGCGACGCGCCGACCAAGCGGCATCCGACCTCGATCGTCGGCGGCCAGTTCTCGATGTTCTTCACCGGCGCGGTCGCGCTCGACCAGGGCAGCTTTGGCTGGGACGATTACGACCGGCTCGGCGACAAGGCGGTCGATGCGCTCGCCGACAAGTTCGACGTGGTGCAGGACGACCGGCTGGAAGTCGGCCGCACCCATCCCTTCGGCGCCCGCGTCTCGATCACCACCGATGAAGGCGTTCATGAGCGGCTGTTCGCCGATCCCTCGGGCGAGCCCACTTCGTTCCCGGACGCAGCCGCGATGCAGCAGAAATTCCTGACCCTGGCGCGTCCGGTGCTGAAGAACCGCGCCGACCAGTTTGCGGACGCGATCCTCTCGCTGGAACGGTTCGATCGCGTCGAGAAGGCGACGCAGTTGGGAAGGCAGTGAGCTTTACCCGGCGCCGTCGATGATGATGAAGTCGGCGTCGGCATATTTCTGACGGATGAGTTTTGCCGACCGGTATTCCGGACTGTCATAGCAGGCGTCGGCCGTGGCGCGATCCCTGAATTCGACGACCACATTGCGGTCGCGGGCGCTGCCCTCCTTCACGTCAAAGGCACCGCCGCGCACGATGAAATTGGCGCCGAATTTCTCGAAGGCGGGCTTCGCCGCGGCGAGATATTCCGGATAGCGCGCCTCGTCGCGCACCGAGACGCGAACGATCCAATAGGCCTTTGGCATTTGATTTCTCCTTTGTTCGAATTCCGGACGACACCCTCACCGCCGCAACTCCGTGCCGAGCCGGATCGCCGCGCGGATCTCGAGCCGCGATATGCCGACATCCCTCAGCGACATGTCGTCCATCGCCGAGAGCTCTCCGAGCTCGTGCAGATAGCGGCGATGACGCAGGTAGCGCCGCCACCCACCCCGATCTTATGTATCACGCGAGACGCCGGACGCCAGGCACGGGCGCGTCGAGCCCCGGTAGATGCAAGTGACATCGAAAAAATTCCCTCCGCGCGACGTCAACCGGGGCTGGCGCTAGCGCCGCACAGACGCGCGCGAGGCTGCCGGCACGAGCAGACGTGTCGGCCGTCCGAACAGGCCGGCCAGCGCGCCCAGCAGCGCCCTGCCGATCGCGCGGCTTCGGGCTGCATGCGCCCGACGCACGAGCGTCGCGGTCAACGCGCTCTGCTGCGCTGGTGCGAGCGCTAGCCAATCGGAGAAATGAATTCCGCAAAGATCGTCGGGCACTTCCAACTCCATCGCCGCATGGACCGGCTCCGGTCCGGTGCGCTGACGGGTTTACTGCGGCGATATCATCTTATAAAATGAATAATACTGATATTATTGATCTCCGTGAGAGATGAACAAAATGGACCTGTCCGATCTCCGCATCTTCACGGCCGTCGTCCGCGAAGGTGGTGTTACCCGCGCCGCTGAAAAGCTGAACCGCGTGCAGTCCAACGTCACGACGCGGATCCGTCAGCTCGAGGAAGACCTCGACGTCGCGCTGTTCATCCGCGAGGGCAAGCGGCTGCATCTGGCGCCGGCGGGACAGGCGCTGCTCGGCTACGCTGACCGGCTGCTGGCACTCGCCGACGAGGCGCGGGCCGTGTTACACGATCCAAAACCGCGTGGCCTGTTTCGCCTGGGCTCGATGGAAAGCACCGCCGCCGTGCGCCTGCCGAAGGTGCTGAACGAATATCACCGCCTCTATCCGGAGGTGACGCTCGAGCTTCGCATCGGCAATCCCGAGGAGCTCGCAACCGCCATCCTCGCCGGGGAGCTCGACGCGGCGCTGGCGGCGGAACCGATCGCGGATGCGCCATTCGACAAGGTCTTCGCATTCGAGGAAGAGCCGGTGATCGTATCCGCGGCAGGGCGTCATCCGGTCGGCAAGAAGCGGCAATTCCCGGCGACCATCCTCGCGTTCGAGCACGGCTGTCCCTATCGCAAGCGGCTGGAGAGCTATTACGCCGGGCGTGGCGAGATGCCCGAACGCACGGTCGAGCTTGCCTCCTATCACGCCATGCTCGGCTGTGTCGCCGCCGGCATGGGGATCGCGCTGCTGCCAAAGAGCGTGCTGAGCACATTCCCGGAGAGCAAGCGGCTGACAGTGCATCGCCTGCCGTCCGGCGAGAATCGCGCCGAGACCGTGCTGATCTGGCGCAAGGGCGCGGACACGCCCAACATCCGCGCGTTGCAGGACATCCTGTCCCGGGCGCAACGTCCGAGGAGCTGAACGCTCTCTTCAGTTTTCACCGGCCAATTGCGCCTTGTCGCTGGTTGCCGCAATGACATCGCTGACGAGCTGCGACACGCCGTCGGCACTCAGCGGCCAGTTCACGGTGCGGCCGAGACGCACGATCACGAGGCGCTGTGAGGGAATGACGATCACATACTGCCCGATCGATCCCTTGGCGAAGAAGGCGTCGCGCGGCCAGCCGTTCTCGATGCGGTAGTTCGCACCAAAGCTGTCGCCGCGATTGGTCCAGAAACCCGCGCCGTAACCGACCATGGCGTCAGGCGTGGGCGAGGCCGAGTAGCTAACCCAGCCCTCAGGCAGGATACGCTTTCCGCTAACCGCACCGTCGTTGAGATAGAGCATCCCGAAGCGCGCCCAGTCGCGCGCCGGGGCCAGCATCTGGCTCGATCCTTCCGGCGTGCCGGCGCCGTCGAATTCGAGCGTGACGTGGCGCATGCCGAGCGGACCGAACAATTCCCGGCGCGCGAACCGCAGCACGTCCGACGGTTTGCCGCCGGCGGCATCGCCGATCAGCTTCGAGAGAATCAGATAATTGCCGTCATGATAGTTCCAGGTGCTGCCAGGCACAGTCTCGAGCTCGGCCCCTTCCGCGAAGGACGCCATGTCGGCCTCCATGAATTTCATCCGGTTGACGGGTTCGAACGCCGCGCCGAGCGAAGCCTGCAGCGAACTGCCGAGATTCAATCCGGCGGTGTGGCGCAGCAACTGATCGACGGTGATGCGATGGCGCGGATCAGATGGATTGCGCCACGCTGCGACCGGCGCGGGCTGATCGAGCTTCAGTCTGCCCTGACGGACCAGGATCCCCGTCAACGCCGAGATCACGGACTTCGTCGCGGAGAAGCCGAGCAGCGGCGTGTCGACGCCAATACCATCGGCATAGCGTTCTGCGACGATATGGCCGTCCTTCACCACGACGATGGCGCGAGTGTGCTTGAAGGGCGGCCCGTCGGGCTCGGCGAAGGCGCGATCGAGCGCAGCGGCAAGCTGCGGGCTCCGTGGCGCGACGACCGACGGGCCCGCAATGTCGGGCAGCAGCGCCGCCTGCGGCTTCTCGATGGCTGGCGGCGCGAGATCTGCGACGCCGTCGCCGTGATCGAGAAAGCAACCGAGTTCGCCGCGATAGACCGCGTGACTGCGGCCAAGGCCGAGCAGGCTCACGGTGACGTCCTTGCGCGCGCGATCGACGCGATAATCGAGCGCCCAACTGATCATGCTCGTGCCCGGCATTGCCACGATGGTCTCGGCGAAATTCTGATGGGGATCGAGGCCGGAGACGAAGGTCTCCGAACACAGCACATTGGCGATGAAGCCGGTCGCGACCTTCGGCACGTCGCGCGCGCGGACGGCTATCATGGCGAGCGCGGTGAGCGCGGTCGCGGCGGCGAGAACGAAAATCATTCGTCGTTTGGTCATGGCGGTCTCCGGCTGAACACTGGCCGATCAGAAGCCACAGGCCGCCTGACCTCGCTCGCCGGATTCGAAGATCGGCCTCGCCGAAAATTCGACCCGCTCGCCGACTCCGAAAATATGACGTGATTTCAGTCGCTTGCGGATCAGGCTGCGGAAGCCTTGAGCCTGCGATATTCGCTCGGCGTAACGCCGGTCGTCGCCTTGAAGGCGCGGTTGAACGGCCCGAGCGACTGGAAGCCGGCGTCCATCGCGATGGTGATGACGGGCACCTCGACCTGCCCGGGATCGGCGAGCGCGGCCTTGGCTTCCTCGATGCGGTGCTCATTGAGGAAGACATTGAAGTTGCGGTAGCCGAGCCTTTGATTGATCAACCGCCGCAACCGGTATTCGGGAACCGACAGCCTCGTCGCCAGCGTGCCGATAGTGACGTTGTCGTGGCGATAGATGCGCTCGTCCGCCATCAGGCGCATCAGGGCATCGACGAGCTTTTGATCGGCCGCGCCCGGCTCCGGAACGGCCTCGGATTTCGCGGGCGCGTCGCTCGCGAGCGGGAACAATTCGTGCGCCGTGACCTGCATCATCGCGTGGCTGATCGCGGCGACGATGCCGGTGAGCACGGCGATATTGGCGACATTGGCGATCCCGGCGGCGTCGCCACGGAGCGCCAGCATCTGCAGGATCGCGTTGAGCCCGCCATAGAGCGCGACCGCGGCCACGATGAATACACGCAGACGACGACGGCCTTCGACGAGATCGGCCGACCAGGACGAGAGCATCTGTCCGACCGCAAGGCCGATGAAGCCGAGCGCGAGCAGGTTGACGGCGATGATGGAAAGCCTCGGATCGCCGGCCGGCGCGAGCCACAGGCAATTCACGAGGCTGAACACAGCGACCGCCAGCCAGATCGGCCAGTGCCACCACCGCAAACTGAAGCCGTCGCCGAACAGCGCGCGCGAGAACAGCCAGAACACCACGACATTTCCGGTCGAGAGCGCGATCAGCGGCGCGTGCCAAACCGAAATCGGCGAGGTGACGCCGATCGCCGCCGTCGCGGCGTGTGCTACCGAGCCGAGGGCCAGCGCCCCCGCGAGCCGGCCGGCCGTGCTGCTCCAAAAATCGCGGAACAGTGAGGCGGCGAGCACCAACAGCAGGGCGATGGTAGCGGCGCGCAACGCAAGTTCGACGGCAGCAAGCGGCATGGCCACGATTCTACTGGAGATCACACGCCGGTTCAAATCCGGTGAATTATCCGGCCCAGCGCTCACGATGGGTGACCCAGATATCGGAAGCGTGGCCGAGCAGTATGGTCTCGCCTTCGATCGCGGCGCCGAGCCGCCGCGCCACGGCCTGCGAAGCTAAATTCTCGCGATCGATGCAATGGATGATCCTGTCGAGTTCGAACGTCGCGAACGACCAGTCGATCGATGCCCGCGCTGCCTCGACCGCATACCCTTTGCCGCGAAACTCCTTCGCGATTCCCCAGCCGACCTCGAAGCCTGGCCACGAGGGCGGAAAGAAAGGACCGACACGTCCGGCGAATGTCCCGGACGATTTTTCCTCGACCACGAACATGCCGATGCCATGCAGCACCCAATGTCCCGCCATGATCGCGGAATTGCGCCAGCCGTTCATCGGATCGGTGATCGGTTTGCCGTCGGCCGTGATGAAGCGACCGCTGATCGGATCGGACAGCATCGCAGTGTTCGGCGCGACGTCGGAGGCGCGCCATTGGCGCAGGATGAGGCGCTCGGTTTCGAGCCCCGGCCAATTCGGTCGCGGCAGCATGACGCCTGTCTTGAGCGGTGGGATCATTCTTTCGTCATCTCACTCGTCATCCCGGCCAAAGCCGGGATCCATACCCCGTGGCCTCGCGGTTGCCCGTATATCAGACATCATCTTCCAGCAATTGTCGCCGGTGGCTATGGATCCCGGCTTTGGCCGGGACGACGGGCTGTATATTTCCTGCTAGGCTGGCGGCAAAACAACAATGGAGGCCCTCATGAGCTGGATGCCATCCGACGATCCCACGCTCGGCGATCCCAGGACCTGCGACGCGCTTGAACTCATCATCGTGCCACGCACCCGCGACCTCGGCGACGGCTTTGCCGTGCGGCGCGCGCTGCCGCATGGCAAGCGGCAGATGGTCGGGCCCTTCATCTTCTTCGACCATTTCGGCCCGGTGCAGTACGTGTCCGGCAAGGGCATGGACGTGCGGCCGCATCCGCATATCGGCCTTGCCACCGTCACCTATCTGTTCGACGGCAGCATCATGCATCGCGACAGCGAGGGCAACATTCAGGAGATCACGCCGGGCGCGATGAACCTGATGACCGCGGGAAAAGGCATCGCCCATTCCGAGCGCACGCCGGATCTGCAGCGCCGCGAGGGGCAGAAGATGCTGGGCCTGCAGAGCTGGATTGCCCTGCCGGCCGGCAAGGAAGAAATCGCGCCGTCGTTCCAGCACTACGCCGCCGGCGATTTGCCGATGATCACCGAGCGCGGCTTCACCGCACGCGTGATCGCGGGTAGCTCGTTCGGCATAAGCTCGCCGGTCGAGATGGTGTCGCCATGGTTCTACACCGAGGTGACGGCGGAAGCCGGTGTCAGCGTGCCGCTCGATCCCGGCCACGAGGAGCGCGCCATCTATCTGGTCGACGGCGAGGTCGAGATCGCGAACGAGCGTTTTGAAGGCCCGAAGCTCCTGATCTTCCGGCCCGGCGATCGCATCACCGTGAAGACCGACAAGCCGACGCGGATGATGTTCCTGGGCGGCGACGCGCTGGAAGGCCCGCGCCATATCTGGTGGAATTTCGTCTCCTCCAGCAAGGAGCGGATCGAGCAGGCGAAACAGGACTGGAAAACCGGGCGTTTCGACCCTGTTCCGCAGGAGCACGAGTTCATTCCGCTGCCGGAGTAGGCTATTTCCGCTTTTCCCTTCATGGCGTCCGCGCCTGTCGGTGCGCGGCGTCTCTCTTTGAAAGCTTTCTCATGGCCACGATGCGCTCCAGCGACCTGCCCCTGCCGAAGATCGGGAGCGGCAAGGTCCGCGACATCTATGCCGCAGGCCCGGATCGCGTGCTGCTGCTTACCACCGATCGCATCAGCGCCTTCGACGTGGTCATGGCCGAGACGATTCCGATGAAGGGCGCCGTGCTGACGCAGATCAGCGCGTTCTGGTTTGGGCAGCTCGAAGGCGTGGTGCCGCATCACATGATCTCGGCCGACGCCGACGCGATCATCCGCGAGGTGCCGACGCTGAAGGACCACCGCGCTGATATTCTGGGGCGCGCGATGTTGTGCCGGCGCACCACGGTGTTCCCGATCGAATGCGTGATCCGCGGCTACATCTCGGGCTCGGCGTGGAAGGAATATGCGGCGAGCGGTACGCTGGCGGGCGAGAAGCTTGCGGCGGGGCTGGTCGAAAGCGCCAGGCTGGAACCCGCGATCTTCAGTCCGGCGACCAAGGCCGAGACCGGCCATGACGAGAACATCACGATCGCGCGGATGCGCGAGGTGGTCGGAGGCGAGGTCGCCGAGCAGCTGGAGCAGATGACACGGGCGGTCTATGCACGCGGCGAAAACAAGACCCGCGAGCAAGGCATCATCATCGCCGACACCAAGTTCGAATTCGGCCGCGACAGCGATGGCCGCATCATCCTGATCGACGAGGTGATGACGCCGGACTCATCGCGCTTCTGGGCGGCCGACGCCTATCGCCCCGGCCGGCCGCAACCGAGCTTCGACAAGCAGCCGCTGCGTGATTATCTCGACGCCGAGCGCCGCGCCGGACGCTGGAGCGGCGACGCCCCCGCGCCGCCGCTGCCGGCGAGCGTCGTGGATGCGACCAGCAAGCGTTATCTGGAAGCCTATCGGCGCGTGACGGGGAAAGAGCTGAAGATTTGACCTGTCGTCATTGCGAGCGAAGCGAAGCAATCCATTTTTCTGCGTGCGGAGACATGGATTGCTTCGTCGCTTCGCTCCTCGCAATGACGGCCTGAATAGAGACGAACAAGGAGAGGTGCACCATGTCCGAAGACGATGCCGTGCTGGTCGAGCGCGATGGTCCGGTCACCATCATCTCCATCAACCGCCCGCACTGCCGCAACGCCGTCGACGGCGCCACTGGGCGAAAGCTCTACGACGCCTTTCTCGCGTTCGACGCCGACAAGGGCGCTTCCGTCGCTGTCTTCACCGGCACCGGCGGCTATTTCTGTGCCGGCGCGGATTTGAAGGCGGTCGCAAAGGGCGATCGCGAGAAGAAGCGCGAAGTCGGCGGCCACAACACCATCGCGCCAATGGGTCCGAGCCGGCTGCGGTTGTCGAAGCCTGTCATCGCCGCCGTCGAGGGCTTTGCGGTCGCAGGCGGCATGGAGCTGGCGCTGTGGGCGGACATGCGCGTGGTTGCGGAGGATGCGACCTTCGGCATCTTCTGCCGCCGCTTCGGCGTGCCCCTCATCGATCTCGGCACCATCCGCCTGCCGCGGCTGATCGGTCATTCGCAGGCGATCGACCTGATCCTCACGGGACGACCGGTCGGCGGACCCGAGGCGCTGCGCATGGGGCTCGCCAACCGGCTGGTGCCGAAGGGCGAGACCCGCGCGCACGCGATCGCGCTCGCCAGGGACATCGCGAAATTTCCGCAGACCTGCCTGCGCGCCGACCGGCTGTCGGCGCTGCGGCAGTGGGACCTTGCGGAGGAGGAGGCAATCGCGGCCGAGATGCGCGGCGGGCTCGAGGTGATCGCCTCCGGCGAGACATTGTCCGGCGCGGCGCGCTTTGCCTCGGGCGCGGGCCGCCACGGCAGTTTCGGCGGCGAAGTGGGGAACGGCTGATGCTGATGACCGATTCCGCGACCAAGCCAAAAAGCTTCACGACCCGCGATTTCCGCCTGCAAAGCGGCGTCGTGATGCCGGAGGTCAACATCGCCTACCGGACGCTGGGGACACTGTCGCCGAAACGCGACAATGCGGTGCTGATCACCCACGGCAACACCAGCGGGCCGCAGATGATCGATCCTGGCGGATCGACCGGTGAAGGAAGCTGGAACGCGCTGGTCGGTCCCGGCCAGGCCGTCGACACCAATCGCTTCTTTGCGATCTGTCCGAACATGCTGGGCTCGTCCTACGGGTCGACCAATGCCGCGAGCGTCGATCCCAAAACCGGCAAGCGATACGGGCCGGACTTCCCCGACATCACCGTGCGCGACATCGTCGGCACCCAGCGTCTTTTGCTCGACAGCCTCGGCATCGAAAAACTGGTCGCGATCGTGGGCCCATCCTATGGCGGCTTCCAGGCGTTTCAATGGGCGGTCGATTATCCCGATGCGATGAAGGGAATTGCGCCCGTCGTCACCGCACCGCGCGTGCCGCGCCAGCGGTCCGATGGAAATGTCGCACGGCTCATGGCCACGCTCTCAAAGGATCCGAACTGGAACGGCGGCGACTATTATGCCGCCGGCGGCGTGCTGCAGAGCATGACGCAGATTCGCATGGCGACGCTGAAAACCTACGGCATCGAGACGCGGCTGCGCGATACGTTGTCTGACCCGGTTGAGATCGAAAAGGCGATTCGGACGGAAGCGGCCAGTTGGGCGGAAGGCTTCGACGCCAATTCGCTGCTCATCCTCGCCAAGGCGCTGCGCAGCTTCGACGTCACGGCGGAGTTCGGCAAGATCAAGGCGAAGGTGCTCTACATCCTGTCGCGCACCGACAAGCTTTTCCCGCCGGAGCTGGAGCAACAGGTGATGCCGGCGCTGAAATCGGCAGGCGTCGATGCCGACTACTTCCTGCTCGACAGCGACTACGGCCATTCCGCCTCCGGCCGCGACGCGCATAAATGGGCACCGCGGCTAAAGGAGTTCATGGACAGCCTCGGCTGACGATCACACGCCCGCCATCATCACGTATTTGATCTCGACATATTCTTCCATGCCGTGATGGGAGCCTTCGCGGCCAAGGCCGCTCTCCTTGACGCCGCCGAACGGCGCGACCTCGGTGGTGATGAGGCCGGTGTTGACGCCGACCATGCCGGACTCCAGCGCCTCCGCGACGCGCCAGACCCGGCCCAGATCGCGCGAATAGAAGTACGACGCCAGACCGAACGGCGAGTTGTTGCACATCGCAATCACCTCGGCCTCGTCCTTGAATCGGAACACCGGCGCGAGCGGCCCGAAGGTCTCTTCATGCGCGACCAACGCATCCGGCTTCACATTGGCGAGCACCGTCGGCTCGAAAAACGAGCCGCCGAGCGCGTGGCGCTTGCCGCCGGTGATGATTTTCGCGCCGCCCTTCACCGCGTCGGCGATGTGCTTCTCGACCTTGTCAACCGCTTCCATGTTGATCAGCGGTCCCTGCACCACGCCTTGCTCGGTGCCGTCGCCGATCTTCATGGCGGCGACCTTCTTCGAGAGCTTCTCCACGAACTCGTCGTAGATCCTGTCCTGCGCATAGATGCGGTTGGCGCAGACGCAGGTCTGGCCCATGTTGCGATACTTGGAGACGATCGCGCCCTCGACAGCCGCGTCGATATCGGCATCGTCGAACACCACGAAGGGCGCGTTGCCGCCGAGTTCGAGCCCGAGCTTCTTCACGCCGACGGACGCCTGCTGATAGAGGATCTTGCCGACCTCGGTCGAGCCGGTGAAACCGACAAAGCGCACGGCCGGATGTTCGCACAACACCTTGCCGATCGCCGACGAATTGCCGGTGAGAATATTGAACACGCCCTTTGGCACGCCGGCCTTCTCGGCAAGCGCGACCAGCGCGAGCGCGGTCAGCGGCGTCTCGTTGGCGGGCTTCAGCACCACGGTGCAGCCCGCGGCGAGCGCGGGCGAAACCTTTCGGGTGATCATCGAGGCCGGGAAATTCCACGGCGTGATCGCGCCGCAAACGCCGATCGGCTGCTTGATCGCCAAGAGCCGTGCATCCGCGCGCTGGGTCGGAATGGTCTCGCCATACACGCGCCGCGCTTCCTCGGCGAAAAATTCGACATAGGCGCCGCCGATATCGACCTCGCCGAGCGCCTCGGAAAGCGGCTTGCCCTGCTCGGAGGTGAGGATCAACGCCAGATCCTCGCGGTTGGCGGCGATCAGGTCGAACCATTTGCGCAAGATGTTGGAACGCTGCTTCGCGGTAAGCTTCGCCCAGGACGGAAACGCGCGCTCGGCGGCCTCGACCGCCTGCGTCGTCTCCGCCGTGCTCATGACCGGCACCTTGGCGAGCTCGACGCCATTGACCGGGTTGGTCACCGGCCGCGATGGCGTGCCGACCCAGGCGCCATCGATGTAGCAGCGGTCTCGCAGCAGCGAGGCGTCCTTCAGGCGGTTGCCAAGCGAATGAGCGGAAGGTTGCGAAGCGCGTGCGGCTGCGGTCGGGGTCATGACGTTACTCCCAGGGCTTTGTGGATGTTAAGCCGAATATAGGCTCAATCGGTCCACAATGCACCGGGCGCCAACGCGGAGCTGCCTTCAGCAATCTTGAGAGATAGCGGCTTGTCATTCCGGGGCGACGCGTAAGCATCGAACTACGGTGCGCAATTGCGCACCTGAGAATCTCGAGATTCCGGGTCTGGTCCTTCGGACCATCCCGGAATGACAAGCCAATTGTCAGGCCGCGCCGCTCATATAGGTTTCGCGCCGGCCGATCATGCGCTCGGCCGCGGCCTTGGCGTCTGCCTTGGAGGAGGTCGCGCAGGTCCGGTATTCGAGGTCGGGAGTTCCAGCCGCATCGCGACGGCCGAACCACGACTTCGCGCCGGTCGGCAGCAGCGACAAGGCTTGCGCCACGTTATCGACCGCGCCGAACGAGTGCAGTGCCCCCGTTGCCGCGATACGAACCTCGTAGATGCCGGGTGAGATTGGCGCCTCGATGTTCCCGCCACGCCCCGCACGGGGGTAGCGTTTCCATTCACTCCAGGTCGAGATCATTGCATTCCCCTTGCGGCGTCGCTGGCCGCCAATATTTTGAATCAAAGTATCGATCGATAACCGCCGAATTGACTGTGTTCTCAACGCCTTACTGAAAAAATAGTTCACCAGACTATGGTCGCGGGAAGCATATCGTCGGGCTTCCCGGGGGTCACCGTTTCGGGACTCTATCCACCGCCAATTGTGGCGAAGTGTTGCAATTCTGTATCTGTTTCGCGGCAGCATTCCCATGCCCGCGACCATCACGAGATCGCGACCGCGACAAGTGGGCACGCGTAGCCCGCTTGCGGGTCGCCGTGGCCGGGAGGAAGATCGTCTCACTTCCACAAAAAATACAGCGGGAGGAGACCCCATGCAGAGCAAGGCTCAGATCGATCAGATTCTGCGGCAGAAGAGCGACGCCAAGGAAATCCCTGGCGTGGTTGCGATGGCCGCAACCGGCAAGGAAGTGATCTACCAGGGCGCGTTCGGCAAACGCGACCTCGGACAAGACCAGGCCATGACCGCGGACAGCGTGTTCTGGATCGCCTCGATGACCAAGGCGGTGACGGCGGCCGGCGCGATGCAACTGGTCGAGCAGGGAAAGCTCTCCCTCGACGAGCCGATCGGCAAGCTTCTGCCCGATCTCGCCTCGCCGCAGGTGCTTGAGGGTTTCGATGCGAAGGGCGAGCCGAAACTGCGCGCCGCATCGAGGCCGATCACGCTGCGCCTGCTCATGACCCACACCGCCGGCTTCTGCTACGACATGTGGAACGGCGACATGGGCAAATATCTGGAGAAGACCGGAACGCCCGGCATCATCACCTGCCAGAACGCTGCGCTGAAGACGCCGATCGCAACCGATCCCGGCACGCGTTGGGAATACGGCACCAATATCGACTTCGTCGGCAAGGCGGTGGAAGCCGCAAGCGGCAAGAAGCTCGACGCCTATCTGCGCGATCACGTGTTCTCCCCGCTCGGCATGAGCGACACCGGCTTCAAGATCACCGACGATATGCGCAAGCGGCTGGTCGGCATGCATATCCGCGGCGAGGATGGAAACCTCGCGCCGATGCCGTTCGAGCTGGAGCAGAACCCGGAATTCCACATGGGCGGCGGCGGGCTCTACTCGACCGCGGCCGACTACATCAAGTTCTGCCAGATGATCCTGAACAAGGGCAAGGGCAACGGCAACCAGGTGCTGAAGGCCGAGACGGTCGCGACCATGGGCCAGAACCACATCGGCGAGATCAACGTCACCAAGATGACAACGGCCGCGCCGATCTACACCAACGATGTCGATCTCTATCCGGACCAGGTGAAGAAATGGGGGCTCAGCTTCCTGATCAACACCGCGAAGACGGCGGAAGGCCGCAGCCCCGGCAGCCTCGCCTGGGCCGGGCTCGCCAACACCTACTTCTGGATCGATCCGTCGCGCGACGTCTGCGGCGTGATCCTGATGCAGCTTCTGCCATTCGCGGACGGCAAGTGCCTGGAGGCGTTCGCGGGCTTCGAGCGCGGCGTCTATGCCGGACTCGGTGCCGGCAGCGGCCAGAAGGCGGCGTAGAATCATTTCCAAACGTTCACGCAAGATGATGGTCCCTCCCCTTCGGGGGAGGGATATTTTTTGCATCCCCCCTAAGTCGGGCGTGTCCGGCCGAACCCGGCGAACTAAGATGGTGCAAAATGCCGGGCACACGGCACCTATTGCGAGGAGGAACAAATGGCCGACAGGACAGACAGCTACGTTTCCGGCATCTCCGATGCGCCGCTGCTTGGCGAAACCATCGGCCGCGCGCTCGACAAGGCCGTCCGGCGCTGGGGCAGCCGCGAGGCGCTGGTCTCGCCCAGCCACAATGTGCGCTGGACCTGGAAGGAATTTGCCGAACGCGTCGACGCGCTGGCCGCGGGCTTTCTCGCGCTCGGGCTGCAGCGCGGCGAGCGGATCGGCATCTGGTCGCTGAACCGCCCCGAGTGGACGCTGACCCAATTCGCGGCCGCCAAGGCGGGGCTGATCCTGGTCACCATCAATCCGGCCTATCGCCTCAGCGAGCTTGAATTCGCGCTTGCCAAGGTCGGCTGCGCGGCGATTGTCAGTGCGACCGCGTTCAAGACCTCCAACTACATGGAAATGCTGAACACGCTGATGCCGGAGCTGAAGGGCTCGGAGCCCGGCCAATTGCGTGCGGCGAAACTCCCGCAACTGCGCGCGGTGATCCAGATCGGCGGGCCGCTCTGCCCCGGCGCGATTGCATTCGAGGACATCGCTCGCATGGGCGGCGCGCGGCATCGCGAGCAGATCGCTGCGCTTGGCGAAAGCCTGCAATTCGACGATCCCGTGAACATTCAGTTCACCAGCGGCACCACAGGCTCGCCGAAGGGCGTGACGCTGACCCATCACAATATCCTCAACAACGGATATTTCGTCGGCCGCGCCATGCGGCTGACCGAGCAGGACCGCATCTGCATCCCGGTGCCGCTCTATCACTGCTTCGGCATGGTGATGGGCAATCTCGCTTCGGTCACGCTTGGCGCGACCATGGTCTATCCCGGCGAAGGCTTCGATCCGCTGGCGACGCTGAGAACGATCGAGCAGGAGAAATGCACGACGGTCTACGGCGTGCCGACCATGTTCATCGCCCAGCTCGATCATCCGGAATTCTCGCGCTTCAATCTGAAATCGCTGCGCACCGGCATCATGGCGGGCGCGCCCTGCCCGATCGAGGTGATGAAGCGCGTCAACAGCGAGATGAACATGCGCGAGGTGACGATCGCCTATGGCATGACCGAGACGAGCCCGGTCAGCTTCCAGAGCGCGACCGACGATCCCCTGGAGCGGCGCGTGTCGACGGTCGGGCGCATCCTTCCCCATGTCGAGGTCAAGATCGTCGATCTCAAGGGCAGGATCGTGCCGCGCGGCGAGCGCGGCGAGCTCTGCACCCGCGGCTACAGCATCATGCTCGGCTATTGGGACGAGCGCGAGAAGACCGCCGACGTGCTCGACGCGGCCGGCTGGATGCATACCGGTGATCTCGCCGTCCTCGACGACGAGGGCTATTGCAACATCGTCGGCCGCATCAAGGACATGGTGATCCGCGGCGGCGAGAACCTCTATCCGCGCGAGATCGAGGAGTTTCTTTACCGCCATCCCAAGATCCAGGACGTGCAGGTGTTCGGCGTCGCCGACGACCGCTATGGCGAGGAGCTTTGCGCCTGGGTCCGCCTGCGCGCGGGCGAGGCGCTCACCGCCGACGAGATCCGCGCGTTCTGCCAGGGCCAGATCGCGCACAACAAGATCCCGCGCTACGTCGAATTCGTCGACGAATTCCCGATGACCGTCACCGGCAAGATCCAGAAATTCCTGATGCGCGAAACGGTCGAGACGCGGCTCGGGCTGAAAGCCGCGAAGACGGCGTGATGCTCCCTTCACCTCGCCCCGCTTGCGGGGAGAGGTCGAATTGCGAAGCAATTCGGGTGAGGGGGACTCTCAACGGTTTTCGCCCGCGGAAGCAGCCCCTCACCCCGACCCTCTCCCCGCAAGCGCGGGGCGAGGGAGAAGACGCAGCCTCGCGTTCTCGCGGCGCGATCCGCCCGAGGCTTGCCAGAAACCTTTCGCGCCTTGAAATCAGAGGGCGCGGGGAATGCCGGATGCACGCTGCACCCGCGGTCCCGTGTGCAAAAAGGAGGAAGAAAACGCACACGAGCATACAGGTTCAGCGGAGGCGATCCGACATTCCCTGCGCAATGGCTTTACGGCTTATGTCGCGCTCTCCCCGGTGATCGGGCTTGTTTGACACCGTCGTCTCGCGAATATGGCTGTCAGGGCCCGGTTGGGATGACAGGCCTCCGGGAGACTTGACGCCAACCATGGAGGCGTCAGGACCACACGATTTTGCCGTACGCAGCAACCCGTCTTCGCCAGGAGGCTTCGCCGGGCAACGCCCGTCATTGCCAGGAGGCTCGCCGGGGAAGGCGCCGTTCGTCAGCGCGCCGTTTGATCGCTCACAGATTCTCGCGAACCTGCCCTGCCATCACGTTTCACGCCTGACGCTGCCGCGTCCACCGCATCCCGCCCCGCGTCTCTGACGATCCGGATACGCCCCTCGAGTGGGACAGGATGGGGCGGAACGTATTTGTGATTTGGGGGAGGCGTCAAGGGAAATTTCTTAAAAACCGAAAATTAAGCCTCGACATATGAATCCACGGCGCTCCGGTGATTTGCCTCGGGTCCGCCGCGAGCGGGCAACGAATGACAATCGTCAACGCTCGGCCATTTGGCTAATGCAACCAGCGCTTGAGCTTCGCGGGAAAGCCTATAATTTGCCGGCTATGGGGGTTTCCAGCAATTTCGATTTTCTCGCCTCTCAGGACGAGCGACTTGCGCGCCTCGGCGCACTTGCTGAGCGCTATTTCTTCGACGATGCGCCCTCAACACTGATCAAGCTGCGTCAACTTGGCGAATTCATCTCGAAGGAAGTGGCGGCCCGCCACGGGCTCCTACCTTCGAACGCCGTGACGTTCGACGACACGCTACGCGCCTTGAGGGTTAAGTCGGTTCTCCCACGCGAAATCGCCGAACTCTTCTTTCACTTGAAACGCGTCGGAAATGCAGCCGTTCATGAGAACATCGGTACAACCGCTGAGGCGCTTTCCGCACTGAAGATCGCGCGCGCGGCCGCGATCTGGTTCCACCAAAGTTATGGCGGTGCGCCCAACTTCAAGCCCGGGCCATTCGTGCCGCCGGCGGCCCCTATCGACGTCACGAAGGCGCTGAAGGCGGAACTTGAGGAGTTGCGCAGTCGGGCACGCGCCAGTTCCGACAGTGAAGCAAAGGCGCTTCTCGCCTACCAGGAAGCCGAGGCCGCTCGCCTGAAAGCGATATCGGCGGCGGAAGCCCACCAGCAGGACCGGGAATTCTGGGAGAAGTATGCCGCTGAGACCGAAGCTGGCCTTCGAAAGACCGAGGCGGCTCTTCGAGCCGCGCAAACCACCGCTGAAGCCACGCCTCCGTTGCAGCTTGATCTGCTGGCCCAACTTGCCAATAGACAGGCGGAAAAGGTCGAACTGGACGAAGCGACGACCCGCATCCTGATTGACGATCAGCTTCGCGCGGCCGGTTGGATGGTCGATAGCAGTAAGCTTCGCCATTCGGCCGGTACACGGGCGCAACCCGGGCAGTCGATTGCGATTTCCGAGTGGCCAACCGCGAGCGGCCCCGTGGACTACGCCCTCTTTATCGAGGGACGTTGCGTGGGCGTCATCGAAGCCAAGCGTGGGGTAACGGACGTCCCCGGCCGGCTTGGGCAAGCGAAGCGCTATGCGCGGGACATCAAACTCACGCCGGATGAAACGAGCTTTGGCGCTCCATGGTTTCAGGGTCTGGACCAGTTCCGTGCGCCTTTCTTGTTTGTCACCAACGGCCGTCCTTATGTGAAGCAGCTCGCGACCAAGTCCGGCATCTGGTTTTGGGATGCTCGGCCCTCAGGTGGCGAGCCTCGCGCGCTCTCGGAATGGTTTTCGCCGCGCGATCTCGTTGAACGGCTCGATCAGGTTACGAGCGATTTGCGCGAGATCGCAGACCGTGAATTGGGTGTCACTGGCTTGCGGCCTTATCAGGATGAAGCAATCGCTGCGGTTGAAGCCGCTATTGCGGCTGGCCAGCAGCATATCCTCCTCGCCATGGCGACGGGTACGGGCAAGACGCGTCTTGCAATCGCACTCATGTATGAGTTGCTCCGCCGCAAACGATTTCGCCGAATTCTATTCCTTGTCGACCGGAATGCGCTTGGCCGTCAGACCCTCGACGCCATGAGCACCACTGACACTAGCGGCTTCCTTAAATTCGATCAGGTTTTTCCCGTCGCCGATCTTGCGCGCAAGTTTCCCGAAGCGACGGACAGAGTCCAGGTCGCAACGGTGCAGGCCATGGTTCGACGCATCTTCGACGACCCCGATGTCACGCGTCCGACGCCCGGTACATATGATCTTATTATCGTCGACGAGGCTCACCGCGGCTATACGCTGGACGCAGAGTTGCGCGAAGACGATCTCGGGTTTCGTAACCTCGAAGATTATCTGTCGGCATATCGGCGGGTCCTCGATTATTTCGACGCCACGCGAATCGCGCTGACCGCGACCCCGGCATTGCACACCCGAGAAATTTTCGGTCCGCCGGTCTTTCGGTATGGCTATCGGCAGGCGGTCATCGATGGATACCTGATCGACCACCGGCCGCCACGCCGCATCACGACAGCGCTGAGCCAGACCGGCATAAGTTTCGAACAGGGCGAAGAGGTCAATATTCTTGATCCGCGCACGGGTCAGATCGACCTGTTTGACCTTGAGGATCAAGTCGATTTCGAAGTCGCCGAATTCAACAAGAAGGTCTACACCCGCGCATTCAATCGCGCCGTGGCCGATGCCATCGCACGAGAATGTCCGCCGACAGAACGCGGCAAGACCCTTCTATTCGCTGCGCGCGACGATCACGCAGACATTCTCGTGGCGGAGCTGCGCGCGGCCATGACTGAAGAATATGGACCACAACCTCATGATCTAGTTGAGAAAATCACCGGCTCCGTCGACAAGCCGCTCGATCGGATTAAAGCGTTCAAGAATGATCCCCGTCCGAAATACGTCGTTACGGTTGATCTCCTCACCACCGGGATCGACGTGCCTGCGATCACTAATCTTGTTTTCGTTCGGCGGGTCAACAGCCGCATTCTCTATGACCAGATGATTGGTCGAGCCACGCGGCGCTGCGATGAGATCGGAAAAGAGTACTTCCGCATCTTCGATGCTGTGGACATCTACGCCAATCTGCAGGATGTGACCGACATGCGTCCGGTGGTGGTTGATCCGGCATTGTCGTTCACCACCCTCGTGGGCGACCTTCAGCGCGCGTCGACCGATGAGGATCGCGCCTTTGTCCGCGACCAGATTATTGTCAAGCTGCGTCAGCGCATCAAGCATGTCGATACGGCGCGGCGCGAGGCCCTGGAGACGGTGCTCGGGCCGCTCACAGACCTTGCGGACAAGCTTAAAGGCGCACCGGCAGCAGGCACGCTCGCCCTGTTCGAGCAGCATCCGTTGCTGGCGTCGATCCTCGACGCGGCCAACCCGGCCCGCAAGAGAGATGGCGTTTACATTTCAGAGCATGAAGACGAATTGGTCAGCGTCGAGGACAATTATGGCGGCAGAGCCAGCCCAAGCGACTACATTGAGAGCTTCGAGACCTTTGTGCGCGCCAACATGAATGCCGCGCCGGCGTTGATTGCCGCGACCCAGCGACCGCGGGAACTCACCCGCAAAGAGCTGAAGGCACTTGCCGTATTGCTCGACGAAAACGGATTCTCGGAAGCAAACCTTCGCCAGGCATACGGCCGGGCGCGTAACGCCGATATCGCCGCCCACATCATCGGCTTCGTCCGTCAGGCTGCGATCGGCGACCCGCTGGTGCCGTATGAGACGCGGGTCGAAAACGGCGTACAACGAATCATCGCTAGCCGTAACTGGACGGCCAAGCAGAGACAGTGGCTTATCCGCATCGGCCGCGTCCTCAAGTCACTGCCGGTGGGCGATCCCGAAATCCTCGCCGACCCCTTGTTTGCACAAGCGGGCGGCTTTGAAACAGTGGACCGCGAGTTCGATCACGGGCTAGGTGATGTGCTGAAAGACCTCAATACCGCGATCTGGGACAACCAGGTCGCATGAAGCGGGTGACGAAATGAATCCCTCTGCTGATCTTGTGAATCGCCTTTGGCGGCTGTGCGCGCTGTTGCGCAAGGATGGTGTGACCTACCAGCAGTACGTCACCGAACTTACGTATCTTCTGTTCCTGAAGATGGCCTCGGAGCAAAAGGACGAAAGTCGCATTCCCGAGAAGTATCGTTGGGCCGCGCTCAAGTCGGCAAGCGAGACCGAGGTGCTCCAACGCTATCGACAGGCGCTGATTGATCTCGGCGACGGCACCAAGATCGCTGATCGCTCGGTGGTCGCGATCTTCCAGAACGCCGCTACCATTGTCCGCGAGCCGGCCAACTTGCGAAAGCTGATCGACGCAATTGACGGTCTGCACTGGTTCAGCGAGGAGCGTGATGCCTTCGGTGACACCTATGAAGGTCTCCTGCAAAAGATGGCCGAGGAGACCAAGCGCGGCGCGGGCCAGTATTTTACGCCGCGTGTGCTGATCGAGGTGATGGTTCGTCTAATGCAGCCGAAGCCTGACGAAGTCATTCAAGATCCTGCGGCCGGCACCGGCGGCTTCCTCATCGCGGCCGACAGGATCATGCGAGAGGCGACGGACGATTATTTCGAGCTATCGCCCAAGCAGCAGACGTTTCAGTTGCAATCGGCGTTGCGCGGCCTGGAAAACGTACAGGACACGTTTCGTTTGCTGTTAATGAACTTACATCTGCACAAGATCGACCCGGATCATCTTGATCTTGCCGACACGCTATCGCCCAGCGGTATGCAGCCGAAATTCAAGAACGCTGATCTGATCCTGACCAATCCGCCATTTGGGCCAGCTGGCGGCCCGCCCACGCGGGATGACCTGACCATCACGGATCGCGTCTCGGCCTATCAATTGCCATTTGTCGAACATTGCATCCGCGCGCTCAAGCTCGGCGGCCGTGCCGCAGTAGTGGTCCCGGATAACGTGCTATTCGACGACGGACGCGGCAAGCTACTGCGCCAGCGACTGATGAGCTGGTGCGATCTGCATACGATCCTGCGGCTGCCAACCGGAATCTTCTACGCCCAGGGCGTGAAGACCAACGTGCTGTTTTTCACCCGCGCCGATGAAGAGGCGCCTGCGGAGGATGCCACTCGAACGGTCTGGATTTACGACATGCGCTCCGGGGCGCCGGCCTATGGCAAGACCAATCCGCTGAAACCATCGGACTTCGAGGGTTTCATCCGGGCGTTCGGCGATGATCCGTTCGGTCGCGCGAAGCGGACCGACGAGGGCGAGACCGGGCGCTTCCGCCGTTTTACCCGCGATGAAATCACCACTCGCGGCGACAATCTCGACATCACCTGGCTTAGGGATACCGGCGGCGACCCCGAGGACGGACTTGAGACCCCCGAGGACATTGCAGCGGCTATCGAACTGCATTTGTCGTCGGCGCTGGTGGAAATTCGCGCGCTGGTGGAGGAGCTTGGGGTTGACGAGATCGCTCCAGTGACCGAGGAGGCGGCGGAGTGAGTTTGCCGAAGGGATGGCAACAGGCGACTATCGCCGATATCGCCGACACGAAACTCGGAAAAATGCTGGACGCGGTCAAAAACAAAGGAAAGCCCGTACGGTATTTGGGCAACGTCAACGTGCGCTGGGGTGGATTTGATTTGTCAGGCTTGCACGAAATGCGAGTAACGCAAGACGAATTGGATCAGTTATCGGTGCGCGACGGCGACATTTTTGTCTGCGAGGGTGGCGAACCAGGTCGTACCGCAGTCTGGCGTGGCGGCGCTCAAGACCTGATTTTTCAAAAGGCCTTGCATCGGTTGCGGGTACTTGACGATGTACAGACGGATTACCTGGCTCACTACTTGCGGTTTGCAGTTAACCGGCATGGCTTTGCAAGTTTGTTGACCGGTACGACGATTAAACATCTACCCCAAATTGCGTTGCAGCGGATGGAGGTGGCTGTTCCGCCCGCCGCGGAGCAGCGCCGCATCGTCGCGAAAGTAAATCTGCTGACGGCCCGCCTCACCCGCGCGCGGGCGGAATTGGAAGGTGTTGACATTCAGGTGGCGAAGTATCGGCAAGCTGCACTGGCCCGCTATCTCGCTGAGGTGACGACTGGAGCAGAAACAACGAAGTTTGGCGATCAAATCTCGCTATTGACCAGCGGATCAAGGGATTGGGCGAAATACTACGACCGTGGATCGGCCGTATTCGTACTGGCTGGAAACGTTAAGCCGTTGAAGTTCGATCCCGCGCCGAAGAGATTTATCGACCCGCCCCTTGATGGTGCGGACGCACGTCGTTCAAAGATCGAGCGTAACGATTTGCTTGTGACGATTGTAGGTGCAGGCACAGGCGATACTTGTGACGATTGTAGGTGCAGGCACAGGCGATATATGTCGGATCGACGCCGATTATGACAATTACTTTATTTGCCAAAGCGTCGCTAGGATCAAGTTGCGAAGCCCTGAATTGTCAAGCTTTTATCAATACTGGTTTGCATCCGAAGAACATGGTGGAAGAGATTTCAAGGCTGCAATTTATGGAGCAGCACGTCCTCACTTGAGTTTCGACCAAATCAACGGATTTGTGGTACCTGACGTAGATGTCCAGAAGGCAATGACGGCTGTGTCCAAGATAGAACGGGCATTCACTCGTGCTGGCCGCCTCGAAGCTGAAGCTGGACGCGCGCACACGCTGCTAGATCGGATGAAGACCACCATCCTCGCCAAGGCGTTCAAGGGCCAACTGGTGCCGCAGGACCCAAACGACGAGCCAGCTAGTGTTCTGCTCGACCGAATTCGGGCTCGACGAATCGCTTCAGCTCAGGCAAAGCCTAAGTCGCGGGCCGACCGCCGCATTACGGCTTGATCGCGAGTTTTGGACCCGGAAACGAAGTGCCGAGGTCGCTGTGACTCCCTCGCCGGAACTTCGTGCTTCACCACCTCAAGAAAGACGTGGATGCCCGGGACAAGCCCGGGCATGACGATGAGAGGTCGCGTTTTTTTCGACGACCGACCCCGCTGCCAGCCCCTCACCCGGATCGCATCTTCGATGCGATCCGACCTCTCCCCGCGAAGAGCGGGGCGAGGTGAAACCCTACACCGGCAATCCCGCCTTCTTCGCCAACTCCTTCAACGACATCTGCGGCCGCGCGCCGATGTGCTGGATCACTTCGGCGGCTGCGAGCGCACCCAAACGTCCGGCATTCTCATAGCCGGCCTCACGCGCGAGGCCGAACAGGAAGCCGGCCGCGAAGAGATCGCCGGCGCCTGTCGTGTCGACCAGTTCCTCGATCGGGGAGGCCGGCACCGCGACGACGCCCTCGGCTGACGCAACGATACAACCCTTCTCGCTGCGGGTGACGACACCGAGCTTGACGTCCTTGCGCAGCTCTTTCAGCGCCGTGTCGAAATCCGAGGTCTGATACAGCGAATGCAGCTCCGCCTCGTTGGCGAAGACGGTGTCGACGGTGCCCTTGCGCATGAGGTCGAAGAACTCGTCGCGATAGCGGTCGACGCAAAATGCGTCCGACAATGTCAGGGCGACCTGCCGGCCGGCGCCGTGCGCGATCGTCGCCGCCTTCACGAAGGCTTCCTTGGCGTGCGGGGGATCCCAGAGATAGCCCTCGAGATAGACGATCCTTGCGGCCTCGATCTCGCTCGCGTCGATGTCGGACGGAAACAACTGCTGCGCCGCGCCGAGATGGGTGTTCATGGTGCGCTCGCCATCCGGTGTCACCAGGATGTAGGAGCAGCCGCTGGCCGGGCCGTCGGCGGCAGGCTGGGTGTGGAAGGCGACACCGGCGGCACGGATGTCGTGGGTGTAAAGCCGGCCGATCTCATCCTGCTTGACCTTGCCGACATAGGCGCCACGGGCGCCGAAGCTTGCGACACCGACGATGGTGTTGGCGGCCGCCCCTCCGGACATCGTGGTGGCCGGCCCCATGTCGCGATAGATCGAGGCGGCGCGGGCCTCGTCGATCAGCATCATGCCGCCCTTGGTCATGCCGTGACGGCTAAGGAATTTCTCGTCCGTCCTGGCCAGCACGTCGAAAATCGCATTGCCGATACCGAGAACATCGTATTTTGCGTCAGCCATTCATCAAAACCCTGTTGCAAAACCCTGTTGGGATCATCGCCGGGGCGCGGCCTATCACAGCCAACGCTGCTATAGAAGCCCGATGATCCGATCTTTCCTCACCGTCTCTTCCGGCACGCTGGCCTCGCGCCTGCTCGGCTTCCTCAGGGATTCCATGATCGCCGCCCTGCTTGGCACCGGCGCGGTCGCGGACGCCTTCCTGGTGGCGTTTCAGCTCGTCAATGTCGCACGGCGGCTGTTGTCGGAGGGCGCGCTGAATGCGGCGCTGGTGCCGGCGTGGCTGCGGCTGCGCGAGAACGACGCCGGGGCCGCTGCCGCCTTCGCCGGGCGCGTGCTCGGCACCATCAGTGCCGCGTTGATCGCGGTCACCGTGCTGATCGGCCTCGCAATGCCGCTGGTGATCACGGTGCTGGCGCCGGGATTTGCCGGGCACGAGACGCTGCAGCTCGCGGTCACGGATGCCCGTCTGATGCTGCCCTATCTCGCCTTCGCCGGCCCGGCCGCGGTGCTGCTGGCGCTGGCGAGCGCGCAGGGGCGGTTCTTTCTCACGGCGTTCTCGCCGCTGCTGTTCAATATCGCGCTGATCGCCGCCATGATCGCGCTCCTTGTCACGCCACGCGATGCCACGTTTGTTGCGCCGATCCTGGCGGCAACCGTCGGCATCGCAGGCTTCCTGCAATTGCTCATCCTCGCGCTGCGCCGGGGCGAACGCATCGCGACGCCGCTTCGCGTCAGCATCGACCGCCAGATGCGCGGCTTCCTGGGCCGCGCGATTCCCGGCATGGTCGCAAGCTCCGCCCCGCAATTGCTTGTCGTCGCCGGCGCCATCATCGCATCAAGCTCATCGTCAGCCGTGTCATGGCTCTATTTCGCCAACCGACTGATCGAGCTGCCGCTCGGGATGGTGGGCGTCGCCATGGGAACGGTGCTGATTCCCGAATTGACGCGCGCGTTGCAGGGCAACGACAAAACGGCGATCGCCAGCGCAGAATCGAGGGCGCTCGAGCTCGCGGTCGGGCTGGCGCTGCCCGCTACGCTCGGATTGGCCGCGCTGAGCGAGCCGATCGTGCGGCTGTTGTTCGAGCATGGCGCGTTCACGGCGGAAGACACGCACGCGACCGCGCAAGCGCTGATCTGGCTTGCGCTCGGCCTGCCCGCGCATGTGCTGGTGAAGGCGCTCTCGCCGGCCTTTTTCGCGCGCGAGGACACCTTCGCGCCGCTGCTTGCGACGCTCAAGGGCATCGTCGTCGCCATCGCGCTTGCCGTGCTGCTCGGCCATTTTTTCGGCGCCAGCGGCGTTGCGGCCGGCATCGCCGGCGGCGCCTGGAGCAACGCGTTCTCCCTGATCCGGCATGGCCGTGCGACCTTTGGATTCTCCTTCGACGCCACGGCGCGGCGCCGACTGCCGCGCATCGTTGCCGCCGCACTTCTGATGGGCGGACTGCTATGGCTGGCAACCACTTTTGTCCTCGGCGGCGCCATTCACGGCCTGACCCACACCGTCGTCCTGCTCGCCCTGATCGCGGCCGGAATTGCGGCCTACGCCACCTTGCTGACGCTCCTCAAGGTGACGGACGGGCGCGAACTGGTTAACGCCATCAGGCGCCCGGGCGGCTTGCGCCCATAAGGCTCGCGTGGCAAACGCTACCGCGAAAATCGATTTCAGCGGGAACGGACGATGGCATTCGTTGAACGGGTCTTTTCGGGCGTCCAGCCGACCGGCAATCTGCATCTCGGCAACTACCTCGGCGCGATCGTCAACTTCGTGAAGCTGCAGGAGACGCACAACTGCATCTATTGCGTCGTCGACATGCACGCCATCACCGTGCCGGTCGACGTCTGGGGCGGCCCGGCCGAGCTTGCGCGCAACACCCGCGAGGTGACGGCGGCCTTCATTGCGAGCGGCATCGATCCGAAAAAGCAGATCGTGTTCAACCAGAGCCAGGTGTCGGGACACGCCGAGCTTACCTGGATCTTCAATTGCGTGGCGCGGCTCGGCTGGCTCAACCGCATGACGCAGTTCAAGGAGAAGGCGGGCAAGGACCGCGAGAACGCCTCCATTGGGCTCTACGACTATCCGGTGCTGATGGCGGCCGACATTCTGCTCTATCGCGCGACCCATGTGCCGGTTGGCGAGGACCAGAAGCAGCATCTGGAGCTGTCGCGCGACATCGCGCAGAAGTTCAACAATGACTTTGGCGACTCGATCCGCCTCCAGGGTGTCAATGACGGGTTGTTCTTCCCGCTGCCGGAGCCGCTGATCACGGGGCCGGCGACGCGGGTGATGAGCCTGCGGGACGGAACCAAGAAGATGTCGAAATCCGACGCGTCGGACAATTCGCGGATCAATCTCACCGACGATGCCGACACCATCGCGCAGAAGATCCGCAAGGCGAAGACCGATCCCGAGCCGCTGCCGACCGAGGAAAAGGGCCTCGAGGCCCGCCCCGAAGCCGATAACCTCGTCGGCATCTACGCGGCGCTCGCGGGAAAAAGCAAATCCGAGGTGCTGCGCGATTTCGGCGGCGGGCAATTCTCGAACTTCAAGAATTCGCTGGCCGAGCTCTGCGTCTCGAAGCTCTCGCCGATCGCCGGCGAGATGCGGCGGCTCACCGCCGACCCCGGTCATATCGACGCCATCCTGATCGACGGCGCGGACCGGGCGCGGGCGATCGCAGCCGAAACCATGCAGAAGACCAAGGACATCGTCGGCTTCATCCGCAAGTGAATGCTGCAATGCGAAGCCCTCTCCCAAATGGAGGGGGCTTGTGGCACCATCGTTCCCGGCGCCTTGCAGTCGGGACATGCATGACCACCCAGCGACGAAGCTACGAGAGCGGTCACAAGCCGAAATGCCTGGTCATCGTCGATGACACCACGGAATGGGATCGCGCCGTCTATTACGCCAGCCGCTGGGCCAGCCGCGTCGGCGGCGGCGTGGTGATGCTGCGCATCATCGAGACCGAGGATCAGAACCAGCAATGGCTCGGGGTCGCGGACATTATGCGCGCGGAAGCGCATGAGAACGCGAATGCGGCGCTCGACCGCGCTGCCGCCCGCGCCAATGGCATCGCCGCGATCACGCCCGAGCGCGTGATTCGCGAGGGCAGCGCGATCGAGCAGATCCTCGGGGTGATCGACGAGGACGCCGACATCGCCATGCTGGTGCTCGCCGCCAACCCGGGGGCGGAGGGTCCGGGGCCGCTGGTCACGGCCATGGCCGATACCGCCGGCTCCTTCCCGATCCCCGTGATGCTCGTGCCGGGCGAGCTCGGAGACGCCGATATCGACGCCCTTTCCTGACGTCCATGCGCCCGCGGAACCGCTGATTTGCGCCTTGATCGGTGCGTTAACCGTCGCCATCTGATACAAGGAACCCAACGCGCCGGCCTTGAACCGGCGACGCCGGAGAAAATCATGTTCATCCAGACCGAAGCTACCCCCAATCCCGCCACGCTGAAGTTCATCCCCGGCCGCCTCGTGCTCGACGGCGGCACCATGGAGTTCGCCAGCCGCGAAACCGCCGCGCGCTCGCCGCTCGCCGAAAAGCTGTTCGGCGTGCCCGGCGTCACCGGCGTGTTCTATGGCTCGGACTTCATCACGGTCACCAAGGACGGCGGCGACTGGCAGCATTTGAAGCCCGCCATCCTCGGCGCCATCATGGAGCATTACATGTCCGGCGCGCCGCTCTTGGCCGACGGCACGGTGGCGAGCGATGAGCTGTCGGACGAGGAAGACGAGTTCTTCGACGAGGCCGATGCGGAAACGGTCGAGCAGATCAAGGACCTGATCGAGACGCGGGTGCGCCCCGCCGTCGCCAATGACGGCGGCGACATCACCTTCCGCGGCTTCAAGGACGGGATCGTCTATCTCAACATGAAGGGCGCCTGCTCGGGCTGCCCGTCATCGACCGCGACCCTGCAGCACGGCATCCAGAACCTGCTGCGCCACTTCGTGCCCGACGTGGTCGAAGTCCGGCCGATGTGACGGCGCGAAGCGCCGTCATTCCGGGGCGATGCGCCAGCATCGAACCCGGAATCTCGAGATTCCGGGTCTGGTGCTAACGCACCATCCCGGAATGACGGAGCAAGCTCAAGCCGCCTGCCCGATGCTGGCGGCTTCCGCGGCGGCGCGTTGCATGCCGGTCGACATCTCGCTGGTGACGGCGCTCTGCTCCTCGACCGCTGCCGCCGTCGACGTCACATATTCGTTGACGCTCTGGATGGCCTTCTTGATGCTTTCGAGAGCCGTCAGCACGTCGCCGGAAATGCCGTTCAGGTTGCCGATCTCCTGCTCGATCTTGTCGGTCGCCTGCTTGGCCTGATTGGCCAGGTTTTTCACCTCGGCTGCGACCACCGCAAAGCCGCGGCCGGCTTCGCCGGCGCGCGCCGATTCGATCGTGGCATTGAGCGCCAGCAGGTTGATCTGGCCGGTAATATCTCCGATCAGCTGCACGATGCTGCGCATCGATTCGGCCGCGGCACTCAACCGCTGCGCCTGCTGATCCGCCGACTCGACGCGGTCCACCGCGTCGTTCGCCGTATCCTTCGACTTCGACATCGCTTCGGAGATTTCGCGAACCGAGGCATTCAGCTCCTCGGCGCCCGCCGCGACCGATTCCATCATGCCGCGTACCTTTTCAGCCTTCATCCGTGCGACCACCTGGGCGGTCGTGTCGGTGGCGTATTTCACCACCTTGTAGGGTTTGCTGTTGAGATCGCGGATCGGGTTGTAGGATGCCTGGATCCAGACCTCCTTGGCGCCCCTGCCGACGCGCTTGTATTCTCCCGATTGAAACTCGCCGCGGTTCAACGTCGCCCAGAACTCGCGATAGGCAGGGCCATCCCGCTCTTCCGCCGGCATGAACATCGAATGATGCTTGCCCTGGATATCCGACAGCGAATAGCCGAGGGTGACGAGGAAATTCTCGTTGGCGTTGAGGACGATGCCGTCCATGTTGAACTCGATCACCGCCTGCGACTTGCCGATCGCCTCGATCTGGCCGGCGAAATCGGCGGCCCGCAGCTTCTCGGCGGTGACGTCGGAAGCGAATTTCACCACCTTGAACGGCTTGCCGGTATCGTCGAGGATCGGATTGTAGGAGGCGAGGATCCAGATTTCCTTGCCGCCCTTGCCGAACCGCTTGTACTCGCCGGAACGGAATTCGCCGCGATTGAGAGTGGCCCAGAACTCGCGATAGGCGCTGCTATCGCGCTCCGACGGCGCCACGAACATGCTGTGGTGCTTGCCCTGGATTTCGGTCAGCGAATAGCCGAGCGCACCGAGAAAGTTCTCGTTCGCCACGATGATCGTACCGTCGAGATTGAATTCGATCACGGCCTGGGCGCGGCCGATCGCCGCGATCTTGCCGGCAGCCTCCATGTTGCGGATTTTCTGCGAGGTGATGTCGCTCGCGAACTTGATGACCTTTACCGGCTTGCCGCTCGCATCCAGGATCGGGTTGTAGGAGGCCTGGATCCAGACTTCGCGGTCGCCCTTGCCGACGCGCTTGAACTCGCCGGCCTTGTACTTTCCGAGATTGAGGTCGGCCCAGAACGCACGATATTCGGGGCTTTCGCGCATCGCGCCGGGCATGAAGATCGCGTGGTGCTTGCCGGCGATCTCCTCGAGCCTGTATCCCATCGCATCCAGGAAATTCTGGTTGGCGGTGACGATGGTTCCGTCCATGTTGAACTCGATGACGGCTTGCGATTTGCTGATCGCGGCGGCTTGGGCAAGCGCATCGCGCGCCCGGGTATTGCTGCGCCACAAGGACATGGGGAGAACCTTTCTGGATAATGGGAACGTAACTGGCTGAATTGCCGAAAATGCACTTTCCAGGCCCTGTCGGAGCCCGATCTTCAGGTCCCAAGGTTTCCACGGCTTGCCTAATTTTCAGTTAATCATTAATGATTTCAATAACTTAGATACATCTTAGGTTGTACTATGCACGTAACATGTCATATGGAGGGCGCGAGCGTTCCAAACGTGGAACTTTTAGGTTGAGGTCCGCGATCCGACAGAAACGCCCGATAATGCTAGGTTCCAGGCGATGCTGATCCTCGCCCTCGACACCGCACTCGACGCCTGCGCGGCCGCGGTGCTCGATACCCGTGCGGGCAAATTGATCGCGGTGGAATCGCAATCCATGAAGCGCGGCCACGCCGAAGCGCTGATGCCGCTGATCGCGCGCGTGATGAAGGAGTCGGGGCTGCCCTTTGCCGCGCTCGATCGGATTGCGGTCACGACCGGTCCAGGAAGTTTCACCGGCTTGCGTGTCGGGCTCTCGGCCGCGCGCGGCATCGGACTGGCCGCGGGCAAGCCGGTCGTTGGCCTGACGACGCTGTCCGCCTATGCCGCGCCGGTCGTGAGTGAGAGCGGCGACAATCCGGTTATCTCGGCGATCGACGCGCGTCACGACCAGATCTATTTCCAGGTCGTAAGCCACGACGGCAGCACGCTGGTCCGGCCGAAAGTCGCGCCGATCGCCGAAGCGCTCGAGGCGGCGCAATTCGGCGCGCCGCATCTGGTCGGCAATGCCGCAGCAATCCTTGCCGACCGCTGGCCGTCCGATTCCCCGCCGCCCTTCAAGGTGGAAGCGCTGGCCGCGCCTGATATCATCTGGGTCGCGTGGCTGGGCGCTGCGGTCGATCCCGCGACCGCGCCGCCAAAGCCCTTTTATCTGCGCGCGCCCGATGCCAAGCCGTCGCAGGACACGGTCGGCCCGCAACCTGCGGCACCATGATCGGCTGGTTGTCCAACTGGTTCGGTGGCGCGCGGCCTTCGATCGAAGCCGCGACACTGCGCGACGCGCCACGGCTTGCCCAGCTCCATGGCGCTTCTTTTCATCGCGGCTGGGGTGAGGGCGAATTCGAGACTATGATCGCCGAGCGCAACACGCTGGTTCATCGCCTCAAGCTCGGACGCAAGACGATCGGCTTTGCCGCCTCGCGGATCGGCGCGGACGAAGCCGAAATATTGTCGATCGCCATCGATACCGGTCATCGCGGCCGCGGCTTGTCCCGCGATCTCCTGCTGACGCATCTCGGCCATCTCGCGGGCCGCGGCGTGCGGCAGATATTTCTCGAAGTCGAGGAGAACAATGCACCGGCGCGACGGCTTTACGAAAGGGCCGGATTTGCGGTGATCGGACGCCGCGAGCGCTATTACCGGCAGGACAACGGGGAACAATTGAATGCGCTTCTGATGCGCCGCGACTTGTCGTAAGATGCGCGAGGTGGCAGAAGATGCGACAGGTGGCAAGGTGGCAGAACCCGCACCTCAAGGCAAAAACTCCATGACCGCTCTGAAATCCCCGCCGGCGCCGAAGGCAACCGGCATCGAAGCCCGCTGTGCCGCGACCGGCATGCGCATGACCGAGCAACGCCGCGTGATCGCCCGCGTGCTGGCCGAGGCCGCCGATCACCCCGATGTCGAGGAATTGTACCGGCGCTGTGTCGCCGTCGACGACAAGATCTCGATCTCCACGGTGTACCGCACCGTAAAGCTATTCGAGGACGCGGGCATCATCGAGCGCCATGATTTCCGCGAGGGCCGCGCCCGCTATGAGCAGATGCGCGACAGCCATCACGACCACCTGATCAATCTGCGCGACGGCAAGGTGATCGAATTCACTTCCGAGGAAATCGAGAAGCTGCAGGCCGAGATCGCCCGCAAGCTCGGCTACAAGCTGGTGGATCACCGCCTCGAGCTCTATTGCGTGCCACTCGACGACGATAGTTCCAAGAGCTAAGCATCGCTTCGTGCCCGTCGATCTCATCATCTTCGACTGCGATGGCGTGCTCGTCGATAGCGAGGTCATTTCCTGCCGCGCGCACGCGACCGTGCTCACGCGCCACGGCTATGCGATCACGCCCGATGAAGTGTTGAATCGCTTCCTCGGCGTGTCCGACCGCGAGGCGCGGCAGATCGTCGAAACCGAGGTGGGGCGAAAGCTCCCCGACGACTTCGAGGCGCAGGTCAAGCAGGAGACGCTCCGTTTCTATGCCGATGATCTCAAGGCGATCGCGCATGTCGGCGACGCGATAGCGTCGATCGACTTGCCGAAATGCGTGGCCTCAAGCGGCACGCCGGAAAAGATCCATCACGGGCTGACCTGCGCCGGACTTTACGCTTCACTCGCCCCGCACATCTTCTCCGCTTTGCAGGTCGAGCGCGGCAAGCCTGCGCCGGATCTGTTCCTGTTCGCGGCTGAACAGATGAAGACGGCGCCCGGGCGCTGCATCGTGATCGAGGACAGCGTGCCGGGTATCACCGGCGCGCGCGCCGCCGGCATGACCGTGCTCGGTTTCCATGGCGGCAGCCATTGCCCGCCCGGGCACGCGCAAGCCCTGCGCGCGGCCGGCGCCCACGGGACTTTCGACGATATGCGGCAATTGCCCGGGTTGATCGAGAGGGCCGGGACCGGGGTCGTTTCGAACTGAGCTGCGGTATTCGTCGTTCCGGGGCGATGCGCCAGCATTGAACCCGGAATCTCGAGATTCCGGGTTCGCTCCCTGCGGTCGCGCCCCGGAATGACGACACCGACGCTGGATTTTCGGCGGTTTAACCTATATTTGAGCCTCGACGCCCTGAGGGCGCCGTTTCCATCCCGCATACAGGTTCCATGAAGCCGCCGCGCAAGCTGCACATCAAGTCCTATGGCTGCCAGATGAACGTCTACGATGCGCAACGCATGGTGGACACGCTGGCAGGCGTTGGCTTTGTCGAGACGGCGAACGCGGATGAAGCGGATCTCGTCATCCTCAACACCTGCCACATCCGCGAGAAGGCTTCCGAGAAAGTCTATTCGGAGCTCGGCCGCTTGCGCGTGGCGAGGGAAGAAGCAGCGCGCAACGGCCGCGACATGCGCATCGCGGTTGCGGGCTGCGTCGCGCAGGCCGAAGGCGATGAGATCATCCGCCGCGCGCCTGTCGTCGACGTCGTGGTCGGCCCGCAAAGCTATCACCACCTGCCCGAACTATTGGCGCGCGCCGAACGCGGCGGCAAGGCCATCGAGACCGAATTTCCGGCAGAGGACAAGTTCACCTTCCTGCCGCAACCGAAATCCGATGCGATCCGCGGGCGTGGCATCTCGGCCTTTGTCACGGTGCAGGAAGGCTGCGACAAGTTCTGCACCTTCTGCGTGGTGCCCTATACGCGCGGCGCCGAAGTCTCGCGCCCGGTCGAGAAGATCGTCGAGGACGTGAAGCGGCTGGCCGAAAACGGCGTGCGCGAAATCACCCTGATCGGACAGAACGTCAACGCCTATCACGGCGCAGGACCCGATGGCCGCGCCTGGCCGCTCGGCAAATTGTTGCATCGTCTGGCCGCGATTCCCGACGTCGCGCGGCTGCGCTATTCGACGAGCCACCCCCGGGACGTCGAGGGCAGCCTGATCGAGGCGCACCGCGACCTGCCCGCGCTGATGCCGTTCGTGCATTTGCCGGTCCAGTCGGGTTCCGACCGGATTCTCTCGGCCATGAACCGCAAGCATACCGTCCGGGATTACCGCGACGTCATCGATCGTTTCCGTCATGCCCGGCAAGACATTGCATTTTCATCGGATTTTATCGTCGGCTTCCCCGGGGAAACCGAACAGGATTTTTCCGCCACACTCGCGCTTGTCACGCAAATCGGCTACGCTGCCGCTTATTCGTTCAAATATTCGCCGCGGCCCGGGACGCCGGCGGCGGACATGCGGGAGACGGTGACAACGGCGGATATGGACGAGCGATTGGCGCGGCTCCAGGAATTGATCGACAGCCAGCAATCGGCCTTTAACAAGGCGACGATTGGCACCACCGTTGACGTGCTGTTCGAACGCGCAGCCCGCAACTCCGGCCAGATCGTCGGCCGCACCGCCTATCTGCAGCCCGCGCATGTGATGGCGTCGACCGGTCTGATCGGACAGGTATTGCCGGTCAGGATCGACAGTCTCGAACGCTACAGCCTCATCGGCGAGCTCGCGCCGGTCCCGCCTTCACAATCCCGGCCCATATCCTCCTCCCCACCGACCATTGGAGCCTGAAATCCTTGCCAAAAAGCGCATCGGATTCACCTTCGCTCGCTCCCAGCCGCAAATTCGACCGCGACATGCAGGTTCCGCCCGAGACGCAAGTCGTCATCGACTTCGACGACAATCGCGCGGTCTCCGCGCTCGTCGGCCCCTACGGACAGAATCTCGCGCAGATCGAGCGGCGGCTCGGCATCGTCGTCGACTCCCGCGGCAATCACATCACCATCGCCGGCTCGCGTGACGGCTGCGACGCCGGGCGCAGGGTGCTCGAAACGCTCTACGGACATGCCGTACAGGGACAGGATGTGGCGCAGGGTGACGTCGAAGGCGCGATCCGCGCGGTGATCGCGCAAGGTTCGCTGTTCGAGTACGACGCGAAATCGGCGAAATCGACCTTCGAGACCATCAATCTGCGCAAGCGCCCGGTGCGGGCGCGCACCGCCGCGCAGGATTCCTACATCCGCGCCCTGAAGCGCCATGAGCTCGTGTTCGGCGTCGGTCCCGCCGGCACCGGCAAGACCTGGCTTGCGGTGGCGCATGCCGCGCAATTGTTCGAACGCAAGGAAGTCGATCGCATCATCCTGTCGCGGCCGGCGGTCGAGGCCGGCGAGCGGCTGGGCTTCCTGCCCGGCGATCTCCGCGAGAAGGTCGACCCCTATCTGCGGCCGATCTACGACGCGCTGTATGACCTGATGGATGCAAGGATCGTGGAACGCGCGCTGCAGAGCGGCGAGATCGAGATCGCGCCGCTCGCCTTCATGCGCGGTCGTACGCTCACCAATGCCGCCATCATCCTGGACGAGGCGCAGAACACCACCTCGATGCAGATGAAGATGTTCCTGACCCGGCTCGGCGAAAACAGCCGCATGATCGTGACCGGCGATCCGTCGCAGGTCG
>Ga0207707_10000315_pt1 | contig 50982 bp, 54 predicted proteins | sample KBSC83BmetaG_FD_184336 | JGI IMG/M metagenome (GOLD analysis project Ga0207707, IMG submission 184336) | Corn rhizosphere microbial communities from Kellogg Biological Station, Michigan, USA - KBS C8-3B metaG (SPAdes) (version 2) | ecosystem: Host-associated > Plants > Roots > Rhizosphere ... | reverse complement strand
TACCGGTCAACGAAGAGCATTTAGGGAATCCTGCCGGCCGCGAACCTTAGCTCGTCTGCCTAAGTTGGAATATATTGCCTTCGGGATCATGGCCGTCGCAGACCTTAGCGCCTTCGAATTCCCACTCGCGTTCCACGGCATTCATGGCGCCACCTAGCGCTGCCGCCCGCTCTCGGGCGTGTGCGATGTTCTCAACGCCGAATACGAGCTTGAGAGGTGTATCTTCGCGCAGTTCCGGGGGCGTCGCGATGTTAATCGCGTCTGCGATGCGCCTTGGAATACGTAGGATGACGAATTGTGAAGTTCTGGACCCGAGGATGGCGAACCCCTTTTCCGTCGTCTGCGGCTCGATGCCAGCGACTGAGGCGTAGAACTCGACAAGGCGGTCAAGATCCTTTGCGTACAGGACGGCGCCAATCAATCCGCGCTGCGTCATCTTCTCACCCCTCAAGTTCGTGGTGTGGAGACAGAGACAGGCGAGCTGAACATTCCCGAAAGGAGCGTCAAGCCTTATGTCCGAAAGTAGCACAAAACGGACCAGCGGGGCCGGTCTCGCGATGTCCGTTTCCGGGGTTAGGGTCGTGTCCCCGGTGATGGTGTAGCTCGGTAGAGCAAAGCCGCCCGCACGCGCGCTCTCACATGGCGCCGTAGCGAGCGGGCGGCTTTGCGGTGGTCATCGATAATTCGTCGGTAAGGTCGGGTTGCAACACACAACCTGATTCGAGGAACCACCGATGACCGACGACATGATGAACCTGCGGACGCTTGTAGAGAAGACCCCCGACGCCGATCTGCTTCGCGAGATGATCGGCTTTGCCGCCCACCGGCTGATGGAGCTTGAGGTCGAAGGACTGGCGGGAGCGGCTTACGGCGAGAAGAGCCAGGAGCGCCTGGCTCAGCGCAACGGCTATCGCGATCGGAACTGGGAGACCCGTGCCGGCACGGTCGAGCTACGCATTCCGAAGCTGCGCAAGGGCTCCTACTTCCCAGGCTTTCTCGAACCGCGACGGATGGCCGAGAAGGCGCTCACCGCCGTCGTGCAGGAGGCCTACGTCCAGGGCGTGTCCACCCGTTCGGTCGACGACCTGGTGCAGGCCATGGGCATGAGCGGCATCTCCAAGAGCCAGGTGTCGCGGTTGTGCGCGGAGATCGACGACAAGGTGAAGGCCTTCCTCACCCGTCCGATCGAAGGCGATTGGCCCTACCTGTGGATCGATGCCACCTACGTGAAGGTGCGCCAGAACGGGCGCATCGTCTCGGTCGCGGTGATCGTCGCGGTCGGCGTCAACAGCGCCGGCCGGCGTGAGGTGCTCGGCATGGACATCGGCCCGTCCGAGGCCGAGACGTTCTGGACCGCGTTCCTGCGCAAGCTGGCGCGGCGCGGGCTGCGCGGCGTCAAGCTGGTCATTTCCGATGCGCATGAGGGGATCAAGGCCACGGTCGGCAAAGTCCTGAATGCCAGCTGGCAGCGCTGCCGCGTGCACTTCATGCGTAACGCGCTGGCGCACGCCGGCAAGAGCGGCCGACGCGTCGTCTCCGCCTTCATCGCGACCGCGTTTGCCCAGGACGACGCCGAGGCCGCGCGTGCGCAATGGCGAAGGGTCGCCGATCAGCTGCGCCCCAAGTTGCCCAAGCTCGCCGTATTCCTGGATGAGGCCGAGGCCGACGTGCTGGCCTACATGAGCTTTCCCGCCCCGCATCGCGCCAAGCTGCACTCGACCAATCCGCTCGAACGCGTCAACGGTGAGATCAAGCGCCGAACGGACGTCGTCGGTATCTTTCCCAACGAGGAGGCGATCACCCGACTGGTCGGCGCAATCCTGCTCGAACAGAACGACGAATGGGCGGTCCAGCGCGGCCGTTACATGACACTGGAAACCATCGCTCCTTTGGGCGATGATCCCACCGTCAGCCTCCCGGCAATCGCCAGCTGACAAATCCGGCCAATGCCGGCGATGTGGTGAACCCGCACCCAGCTACACCACGCTACGGGACACGATCGGGGTTAGACCGGAAGTGAGCAGCGGCCGGTTGAAACGACGCGTTTGACCCGAAGCGGACATGCTACGGCCTTCCGTCGAGGCAGCTAGTGACCCATCGCTGCCGTAAGCTCATTCGATGACTTCGTCGGCGCGAATTAGAAAGGATGGCGGGATAGCAATCCCCAGCGCTTTTGCGGTCTTGAGGTTGATCACCGAGCTGAACTTCGTCGGCTGCCGCAGAGGAAGGTCTGCAGGTTTCATACCCTGCAGCAGCTTATCAACGTACTCCGCTGCGTCTCCGAATAAACCGTCGACGTCCTGCCCGTAGGTGAGAAGAAGCCCTTGCCGTGCGAAGTCCGCCAAATCGGAGATGGTAGGCATTCTGTGCCGGAGCGCCACTTTGCCGATCTGTTCCCGGTTTGCAAAAGAAAACGCCGTGCTCCAGACATACGCTGCATCGAAGCGGTCGGCGGCAATTTGCGCAAAAATCTCGTCAACATTTTCGTTGGTTGGATAGAAAACATTCCAGCTAATGCCTAGCGCCTGTGCGGTCTTACCGACGTCCTTTCGCATCTGCTCATCGTCGACCGAATCGGGAGCCGTTCGAACGACGTAGACTATGGCTAACCGGGACAGACTTGGCAGAAGCTCTTTCAGTAGGTCGATGCGCTTGGCTGTGAGGTCAAATGTCATCGGTGCCAGTCCGGTAATGTTTGCCTCCGGACGCGCCAAATTGCTTACGATCCCGCTGCGGAGTGGGTCCGATGCGACCGTAACGATGGGAATTTCCTCAGTCGCCTGCTTCAAAGCACGAATAGTCAGAGTTGCTGCTCCCAATAGGACGTTGGGTTTTCGCATTACAAGCTGGCGCGCTAGTGTGGGAGCGTGCTCAATGTGGCCTTCTGCCGAGACGCAGTCGATGATAAGAGTTCTCCCCTCGATCCAGCCTCGATCGGCGAGCTTCTGAACAAAAGGCTTCCAGAAAGCTGGCCCGTCCGGGCCGGGACAAGATGAGCCGCCCATTAGGATACCAAGGCGCTTTGCTGGCGCGGTGGTTTGCGCATTTCCGGGGTCGCTGCCTGTTACATTGATGGCGAGCACGAGGAGGATGAGCCGCACGACAGATGAGGCCGGTTTGCCAACCATGAAAACCCTGCTGTCAAGCCGCTGCATCGGCATCATCACCCCCATCGGAACTATACATTAAGCAGCAATAAGGAAGCTGGTACAGGGCCCTACTGACGCACCAGCCGATAGCTCCCATGTTCGCGGGAGTTCTGCAACTGGCCCATCAGCGAAGTGGCGACACCTCTCATCGAGGTCCGCTTAGCGGGGTACAGCGGCCGAGATTTGCTCACGCTGAGTTCTTCGCGTTTTGACCCCGTTGCGGACTCAAATTCAGTTAAGCAGCGATCTGCAGTCGAGGTCATCGACGGCAAGCATGATTCGCTCGAGATTGTTCCACCAGATTACGGCAGGGATATTGTGCACAGCCTGCCATACAGGCGTCGTAATTCGCCAAAGTACCGACAATCGATAGTCCGCTTCCAGCGCGCGTCGGTCGTAGCCCTGAACTCCGTGAGCAACAAGCGTGTCGTGATATTCGTCGAGGAGAGAGCTTTCCATCTCTTTTCGACGGTCGGGATACCAGTGCATCGCGATCATGTAGGCAAGGTCTCGCGACGCGACATCGAGCCTCCAGGCATCCCAGTCGAAGAGGCGCACATCGTCTGACTGGTGATCTTTCGGCAAGAAAATGTTCCAAACATGCGCATCGCCCTGGGTGATCGTAAAATTCTGATGCGAGTGATATCGCTGAAGTAAACGGGGTGCAGACTTCAGTAGCTGTTCGTATAGCCGGCGACGCTCGCGAGACAGTAGGTCACCAGCGGAATCGGCAAAGCGCTGGAAATCGTCCGCGACACGCTGCATCTGCTGGTCCATGGCCTCGGCGGCGAGCCACGTCCCGACGCTGACACCAAGATGCGGGCTATCCCACCAGGACGCATGGAGACGCGCATGCGCTCGAACTATTGCGCCGCATTGCTTCCGTGATGGCGGCAACCATCGCGTCGGGATGGCGTGAGTTTCGGTGAGGTCCTCAAGGAGCAGATGCCATACGTTCGTCTCTGCATCACGGTGAGCCTGAAAACAGCGGGGCACGAGGTTGGCCGCCGCCATCATCGGCGCAATCTGATCATAGAAAGCGACCTCCTGGCGCCCAGCAATTGCACACAGTGCATCGCCGACGCGATCAGGGTGAGACGTCTTGTAAATGAGGGATCGTGGAGCGTCGCCAGCAGCGCCACTGTAGTTTAAGCTAACCCGAACAATCCGTGAGAGGATCGTATCGCGGGAACTTTCGACCGTCACGTTATTTACGTGACCCTCCCCAAGCACGCCGGCTCGACGGAGCGTCGAAGTGAGACGCTCGGCCTGAGTAGCCTCTGGAATTGGTTGCATCATCGCGCTCCCCTATAACTCGGCGAAGCTAGCCCCTTTGGACCGTCCTCGCAATTTTCGGTTGAGGGCGCCCATTTGCTGTGACCGCTGGGCGGCCTGGCCAAGATGGCAGCTATTGGCCCGAAACGGACCTGAGCACGCGACCTGACGACGTCCGCTCACAAGCGTAGACCGGGTGTGCCGCGCGAGGGAGGATATTTCCGAGTCTGACCCAAAGCGGACATCGTCCAACGTCCCTCGCCAGCTCGCAATCTGCTAATCTGAGCGTGGATAATCTCTTCAAGGGAGAAGCCATTGCCTAGAACGGTCGTTTTTCCGGCCGCGTTCGTGCTGATGCTTTGCTGCGCCGCGGGCGCGCTGACGGCTGCTGCATGGGCCACACCTCTGGAGCGCGTGGAGTTTGAAAGCGCCGCCCAACGGCGCATTTCGGGCGTCTTTCCGGGCGACCGCATTCAGGGCTATCTGGCCAAGCCCGAGGGCGCAGGGCCTTTTCCGGCCGTCGTCGGACTGCACGGCTGTGCCGGCATGCATGACACGACAAAACAGAAATTGGCCGATCAGCTCGTCGCCTGGGGCTATGTCGTCCTGCTTGTCGACAGCTATGCAACACGCGGCATAGAACACGCCTGCACATGGACCGCGTCTGCCATCTTCGTCAAACGCAGGCCGGATGCCTACGGGGCTCTCGACTTTCTGGCTCGCCAAACCTTCGTTGATCCACGCCGTGTGGCTGCGCTCGGTTTCTCGGCAGGCGCTTGGGTTACCCTCGCCGTGGCGGAACCCAATTCGTTCGAACTGTTCGGCACTCCGGGCAGCAACTTGCGGTTCCGGGCGGCGGCTGCGTTCTATCCTCCATGCAGCGAGGCCACGGTACGGCCGGGCATACCCACGCTCATCTTCATTGGGGCCCTCGACGATTGGACGCCAGCGGCAGACTGCTCCACCAAGGTCGCCGGCTGGGGCAACGACGGGCCGCCGATCGAGCTGGTTGTCTATCCCGGCGTGTACCACGGATTCTATTATTCGCACTTCCAGCCCGGGACGAATTTGCTCGGTCATTGGCTGGAGTACAACGGCGCGGCAGTGGACGATGCAAATCACCGCCTGCGCCAATTTCTCGACCACCATCTCAAATGAAGGCATGCCGATTGCGCCGACAGTGGCCGCTTGTGGCCCTGAAGAGACCTCCCGCCATGTCCGCTACGCAGTCGCTATTGGAGTGAAAGCAGACATCCTAAAAACGTTGATTGCCCGCGGCCCGCAACTTTCCCAAAACAGCGCCGAGCGAGACGTAGGTAAGAGGCAAATCTTCGTTGCAATGACTAGATCTAAATTTCTCAGGAGAAGGGCGTTCTACCTGTTTCGCGGGTCATTGGCGCAACATCGTTCCGAATACGTGATCCCACAGCGTTGTGCTGACACCGTAGTTTCTCGCTGCGAATTGATGATGACTTCGGTGGTGCTTGAGCAGTCCTAATGACAACCTGTTGGGACCGTGATGTGCGCAGTGATGCACGAATAGGTACCATGAATAGGCAAATAAGCCGCCTGCGAGGAAGGCGCCGCCTGCAATCAAATAGATCAGCGCGAAGCAGGCCCATATCTGCCAGAAAATACTGAGGACTGCCGCGTCCGGGTTGGCATGATGAAGCCCATGTTGGGTTGTTACGAGACCATGCAGCACAAAGCGATGAACACTATATTCGGCAAGTGTCCACGTAACGACGCCGGCAGCTAAAAGCGCGGCATCGGAACTCATTCTGAACGGAGAAATTGCCAGCAGGACGATTGCGAGCGAGGACGCCACTAGCATTTCGCCAAAATACATGAAGGCGGTCATGCACCATAGTATGCACCGGACGTCCGCCTTCGCCTATCGAAAGATCGATCTTGAAGAGGCTATCCCTGTCTAACAACATATCAAAAGATTGAGAGTACAGACGCGAGGAGGGCGATCTACCTTTGCATCTTGGAAGCGGTTAGTGGTCTCCGCGGCTGTTCGTTGGTTCCGCGCGCGTTACTAGAAGCGAGGGGCGCCACCTCGGAGCAGCCGATAGCCATCTCGCGCGGCCCATTTGGCTCGCGAGATGGCTATCGAAGGCGCGCCGCGCTCGGTCGGGCTCCTCCTCTGGGTCTATGTGCAAGACGATCCGTGCAACTTCACGCCAGTCTGCGCCTTCCTGATTGGCATCAAGCATTCGGACATAGGTGATGGCATGCTCCGCGTCGTATGCCGTGAGCGCTGGACCGGAGGGCGCAAGATCGTTGACATCGGGATTGAGTGGCGTGATCTGCATCGGACATCTCGCGATCAGAATTGGTTCAACGTGCTCGGATGATCGCCAATTTATATATCGCTCGCGTGACAGCTCCAGCACTTTTCAAGCGCGAAGCGGGCTGACGATGATGCACGTATTAGCCGTCTAACTTCGAAGGTGGGGTGTTCAAAAGCTGACAGACCGCAGTCACAAGATTGCGCGGTAGCAAACGGCTTCTCAAAACAAGCAGGCTATTGGGAATGCCGTGTAACGGCCAATCAATCGCTGCGGGCTCACAACGCAGAAATGAAAGTTTCCCGCGGGGAGGGAATTCTGCCTTTGCACCTTGCTAAGCCTTCAGGAGGCCCGTTAGGTCCGACCGCCCGAGCCGCTTGGCGTGCGATCCGCCCTAGAATTGATGTCTGTTATGGGGGGTAAACCCGGACGTGAGGCGAACATGCCCGTCTGTCTCAATTTGACTCCCAACGGACATAGCAACGCTAATCATTCTGGCTTTCTGCCTGGACGTTCAATAAGTTCATATATGGGAACGAGAGTGTTTTCCGACCACGATTCTAGCGCGGCACCGCAGACCGCGCAGATCGCGTCACCCGTATGCGGCATCAAGAACTTCTCTTCGGTGCGTCTGTACTCGGCGCCGCAATTGCATTGAACAATCGTCGCCATCCCCGGAATATGCGCTTGGGACCGTGGATTTACCACCGCGAGCGCCAATAAAATCATGGCCCCCAGCACCACCTTGGGAGGTCAGCTACCCGCGCGGGCTGAGAAGCCTCACCCTGGCGGTCACACTGGCTCCGAAGCTGAAAGGACGGATTTACGAGTACATACCGCAGAGGCCGCTAGGTCGGATTTCCGGCCATTTGCAGCACCGGTACTGATGATGCTCGATGCTGAAGTAGGTTCGACGGTGTGGGCAGATGTTGCGATGGCGTTGATGCTCGACCTCCGCCTGCCTGATGTCGTCTTCGCAGCGGCCGCCGTCCGGATGATGCCGGCGTTAAGTTCCATCTTTCCTGTCATCGGGACCAATTGCTGCGAGCGTAATTTTCAGGCCCGCGTTAGTTGTCATTTGATCTCGCCGGGAGGATGCTGTCGGCCGGCGGGAACAAGGGAGAGCAGCATGAGCAAGGCAGGTCTCGACAATCGCCACCGCAACAAGGATGGCGAAATCAGCAGCAAACACGGGAACACCCTCATCCGCACGTTGCGAAAGATCTATGGACAGAGTTTCGCAGCGGGCTATCCCGAAACCGAGAAGCTGAGCGAGGTTTTGCTTAAGCTGAACGAGACGTCGCTCAGCCAGCTCCGCCGCGATCATGAGACCGACCACTTGGAGCACAAGATCGCCAAGAGTTCGAAGTAAGATCGCGAACCTGAATGGCAAAGACCCTACTTTCGATGCCGGATTTGCGTCGGCGAGCCCTGGCAGAAATCCGACAGCAACCCGGTTGTCATAACGTTCAGGACATCGCTATCAATCGCGTTACAGATGAGCGCGCCGAAAATAATTGGTCCCTATGTGTTTTGTCCGCGGGCGCTGCGGATGCCAACACCGCGGCTCGCGCAGCACTGCACGTCCAATCTATTTTTCGCCGCGAATATGATCTGATGACGGATTGACCCCGGGCGCAGCCGCGATCGTCGTTCTGGGGACCGACCGCGCGGGCGGTCTTCTCGGTTGGCTCCATGGTGACTGGCAACGCGACGATTGGAGTGTCGCTTCACTCAATGTCATCAATATGCGAACTGCCAATGCCCTTGGCTTGACGCTTCCTGGCGGCCTGATCTCGATTGCCAACGAGGCGATCGAATAGACCCATCATCACTTCTGCTTCTGCCCCCTAGCCGACCGTCGCCCAGAACCCTGGAATGTATGCTTTTCGGGGCATGAACCGACGAGAAGAAGCGAGCTGCGAGGACGGCCTTTGCCAAAACGGTCCTCGTATCTTCGTATCTTCGCAGGTTTTCATGATGACTTGGGCTAGATTGCGTGGCTCTATATCCTTCGTCCGACTAAAATCGAGGAAACAAGTCCCCGTGCGATGTCTCGCCGTTGTGCTTTTTTACGTGGCAACAGCTTCCTTCGCAGTCGCTGATCCGGGCGATGCCGAAAAGGCGAAGGAGATGCTTTCGCGTGTTGTCTCCGTCGTTCAGCAGGATGAGAACGTAGCTATGCAAAAGTTTAGCGCGGGCACAGACGGTTTTAGGGATGGAAATATCTACCCGTTCTGTTTCCGTCTTTCCGATGGGGTCGTTATAACGGGGCAGACTGCCGGTTCGGACATCCGGACATTTCCAGGCATTGGACCAGAGATATTCGAAGCTGCCCAAAAACCGGAGGACCAGATTACGGAGATCAGGTATTTGGCCAAGAAGCCACCACCAGCCGAAGCTACTCCAGTAAGAAAGGTCAGTTTAGTACGCAGGATCGGACAGATCGGGTGCGGGGTCGGATACTATCCTTGATGGAGTGTCGGTCGAGCATCAAAAAATTTTGCCGCACGCATCTCAATTCGCCTTGAACTTAAACACTGCTAAGTCCTTCGACCTCATCATCCCTTCCGCAGTGCTGACCCGTGATCAATTAGCTTTGTCTGCATGGTGGCCCGGAGCCGACATGACAATTGGGGCACCCGACTTCCGCTTTTGGGGAGCGAGCGGAGGTAGTCAAGGCAGGTCAGTACTTCCGGTTTTGTGAAGGGTTTCGGATGTCGGCCCCATGAAGGTGGTGCCACGCACGGCGGGGTCGGCGTCCGAAAGCCTCCAAGGGAGGAAAGCGCGCTTGAGGGAACGTAGGGCGGTGCGGCAGGTGCTATGGGGATTTGAGTGCCGCGGGCGGGCTTGCTGATTTGGATGGAGCTGCTGCAACGAGTTGTGCGACGGCGAAGTCGTTGATGAATGTGCGGCGGAAGGCGTCGAACTCATGCGCCGGCGCGACGGGCTCACTGCCTCGTCGGTCATGGGGATGCTCCTGTTTTGAGTGAAGGTTGCGAACCCCTCATCTCAAGACAGGACGCCCCTTGGCGCTATCGGCTTGGCCGCGCTGCCTGCCGCAGCGGCCTACCGCGCGAGCGGTTTAGTCCAATGGCCCGTTGCAGACATGCGTTGCGGAACGCCGAATGTCCGGTTTCTGGGGCAAAGTGGACAGGTGCTCGATTGGCCCGCAAGTTCACCTGTTGACCCGAAGCGGCCATCGAGAAAGGTGTTAAGCTCGCGTCCGCCTCTAGGCATGGTTTTTTGTAGGGAGAGCCACATGCGGCGGCGCGATTTTATTGGCGGGGTTGGCGCTGCGACGGCATGGGCAGTCGCCGTGCGAGCACAACAAGCGAAGAAGCGCGTAGCGATAATTTCGCCCGCTCGTCCGGTTGAGACTCTTAAGACGCACCCTTACTTTCAAGCATTCCAGGACGAGTTGAGCCGCCGCGGCTTTGTCGAGGAACAAAACCTCGTTGTTGACCGCTATTCGGGTCGGGGTCAGATGGGCTCATATGACGCTCTTGCCCGGGCTGTGGTGGGTACTAAACCCGATGCCATATTCACGAGTGGGCCGCAGATAGTGTCATTGCTCAAGTCCTTGACGACAACCATTCCGATTGTTGCGACGATAGATGATCCGGTTGCGGGAGGGCTCGCGTCGAGCTTGGCCCGACCCGGCACGAATTTTACGGGAGTAACGGTCGATGCTGGTCTGGAGCTTTATGGAAAACGCTTGGCTTTGCTAGTCGAAGTGCGGCCCAAAGCAACTGTGGTTGGATATCTCTCATCGTCCTCGAATTGGAAAAGAAGTACTGGGGCTGCGCTACGACAGGCGGCGCAACAGGCGGCGATTGCGATAACTCATGTGGACCTCGGAAATTTGTTTAACGACGCGACCTATTCGGCAGCATTCACCTCCATGGAAGACGCACGAATAGAGGCACTCCTCGTCTCCGACGAGCCAGAACATAACGCGAATGCACAGACACTGACCAGCCTTGCCGCGAAGGCTCGAATTCCGACAATGTATCCGTTCCGCGACCTCGTCGTAGCGGGGGGCCTTATGACATATTGTATCGATTTGCTCGATGCGTTTCGGTACGCGGGAGGTCAGGTCGCTGAAATACTGCGAGGTGGAAACCCCGCCGAAATCCCGTTTTATCAACCGACTAAATTTCAACTCATCGTCAATACAAAGGCTGCGCAACAGATCGGACTTGATTTGTCGCCGACGCTGCTCGCCCGCGCCGACGAGGTGATCGAGTGAGCGGGCAACGACCGCTTCTGGCCCGAAACGGAAATGCCGTGGTGGTCGGACGACGTCTGCTGTTGGGGGGTAGAACGGACATGCCGTTCAAGCGGGCGGACTTCCGAGTTTGACCCAAAGCGGACATCGCTGTTCAATTCGCTCCGATTGAATTCGCTGCGGGCGTTGGGGGGCTTAGACGGCGAAGCCGCAACCTAAAATTCGAGCTTGTCCTGCACCGCGACGACGCCAGCCTTGGCGCATGCCTCGTCCTTATCGCCGCCCGGCGCGCCCGCGACGCCAACAGCACCCAGGAGCGAACCTCCGGCTTCAATCACCACTCCTCCAGCGAGCGGCGTCACGCCTGGCAAGGCCGCTAAGCCTGCGCCTATCGTGCCGTCTTTGATTGCCTTGACAAAGTCGCTGGTATTGCGCGTGAACGTTATACTGGTCCAAGCTTTACCCTTCGCGATATCGAGCGCGCCCACGGGGGTGTAGAGGTCACGTAGTTCGACTAAGGGAGCTCCGAACCGGTCGCTCACCACCACGGCGACCTGATAGCCGTCCTTTCGACATTGCTGCAGGGCCGACTGCGCCAAATCGAAAGCGACATCGGGAGCCAGTGATTTATAGATGACGATGCCCTCAGCAGCATGCGCTGGCAAAAGCACAATCCAGCACGCCGTCGCAATTAGGGACGTATGTTTCACTCGCCCTCCTGCGTTTACTCACAGAAGAACTGACAATACCATAGTTCCTCCGCACTTGCGCCGTCTCGGCGTTCGGATCAGTTCCAGCACTGGCAAATGGTCGCGTCCCCCGCAGCTCGATTTGTGCTAACCTTTAGTCGCGGGCTTGAGCCTACCATCGGGACGGAATGTTATCCGATGAAACGACGCGAGTTCATCACGCTTCTCGGGGGCTCGGCATTCGCATGGGTGCCTGCGGTTCGTGCGCAAAAGTTGGCCGGAACGATGCCACGGATCGGATTCCTTGGCGCGGCGACGGCTGGAGGCTCCGCGAAGGCAATAGACATACTCCGAACAGGCCTACGTGAATTCGGCTATGTTGAAGGCCGAAACATCACTATCGACTTTCGCTGGGCAGAAGAAAGGTATGACAGGCTTCCGCAGTTGGTGAGAGAGCTTATCGCTACGAACGTCGATCTCCTGATCACCCATGGAACGCCCGGCACCCGCGCGGCCAGGCAGGCCACGTCCACCATTCCTATTGTGATGGCAATCAGCGGTGACGCGGTCGCGACTGGCCTTGTGTCAAACCTCGCAAGGCCTGAGGCCAATGTCACGGGTTCAACATTTTTTCTCCCAGAACTCAATTCGAAGCGTCTGGAGGTGCTGAAGGAAGCGTGTCCGAGCATCACGCATCCGACCGCACTCTCAAATCCGGATAATCCTGTGAGCAGGCCAATCATTCCGGCAATGCAATCGGCTGCTACAAGGTTAAATCTGAACCTTGAAGTTGCGCCACTAAAGGGTCCCGGTGCTTTTGACCGTACATTTGAGGCCATTGCACGAAGCCCCATCGATTCAGTTGTGGTTACAGAGGATGGAGAGTTTGCCCCGAACTTCCAAACCATCGCCGCGCTTGCGCTCCAGAACGGGTTGCCATCAATTGGGGCCAAGGAATACGGTGAGGCGGGCGGCCTCATCGGGTACGGGGCTAACATTCTCTCTCTTTATCGACGCGCAGCCTATTTCGTGGACCGCATTCTCAAAGGTGCGAAGCCGGCTGACCTGCCCGTCGAGCAGCCGACCAGGTTTGATCTCGTCGTCAACCTCAGAACTGCTAAGGCGCTACGTCTCGAATTTCCGCCAATACTGCTCTCCCGTGCCGACGAGGTAATCGGATAGTTTGTCCGGCATGAGTCCGGTTGTGGCACGAAACGGACCAACGGCGATGGCCGACTTGAGTCCGCTTTTGGGGGAAGAGCCGAAGTCGGGTTTCGGGGCGTGAGGGCCGTTGTTGACCTAGGCCGTGTGAAAACTCAAAATCCTAAAGCGCGACGAGAATGATTTTCTTAAGTTCGACTTCGAAGTTGAATGGGCTTGCAATGCGGGTGCCTCGAACGGTCTTGAACGACTAACTTGTTCTATCGCGATCGAGCGTCCGCGCGTTTTCACACAGCCTAGACCCGTCTCGGACATTGGGTCGCAGCGTCCGGGGTCGATTGGCTCCCCCTTCTCACTCGTCGCCTCCTCGCAAAGTGTTAGGCTTGAAGCGTCGATGAGGTTTTCCCTTAGGGGGATACATGCAACGGCGCGAGTTCATCACGCTTTTCGGTGGCACGGTAGCGACGTGGCCGCTCGCGACCCGAGCGCAGCAGCCACCGGTTCCGGTGATCGGATTTCTCAGCAGCAGGTCACCAGTCGAGTCAACTCAGCTCGTTGCGGCGTTCCGTGACGGCCTAAAGGACAACGGCTTCATCGAGGACCAGAATGTGCGGATTGAATACCGCTGGGCTGAAGGGCAATACGATCGTCTAGCACGACTGGCATCTGATCTAGCGCACAGGAACGTGGCAGCAATTGCCGCAGTCGGCAACACGCCGTCGGCGTACGCTGCAAGAGCAGCAACGCCAATATCCCGATTGTGTTCGTCATAGGCGACGACCCCGTCGCAGCCGGACTGGTCGACAGTCTCTCCCGTCCACATGGTAATCTCACCGGTGTCACAGTGCTATTCGGCGCATTAGGCCAAAACGGTTAGAGGTACTCCACGAACTAATGCCCGATGCTGTCACGATCGCGATGCTCGTCAATTCGAATAATCCGACCGCGGCACAGGCTATCAAGGCGATGCAAGAGGCGGCGCTCATCCACCGACAAAAACTGGTAGTTGAAACCGCTGGTACCGAGGGAGAGCTAGAAACAGCTTTCGCCGGAATTGCTCAGCAACACGTCGCTGCGGTCGTTCTTGACGCGGATCCGTTTTTTACGACGCGCCGCGATCAGCTGGCTGCGCTCGCAGCGCGCTACGCAATACCGGTGCTGTACCCGCAGCGCGCTTTCGTATTGGTGGCTTGATCAGCTACGGGGGCGATCTCAGAATTGGTTATCGCGATGCTGGCCGCTACATCGGCCGGATTCTAAAAGGGGCCAAGCCAGCCGATCTTCCAGTGCAGCAGGCCACGAAAGTCGACTGGTCATCAACCTCAAAACTGCGAAGGCGCTCGGTCTCGCCGTCCCCTTGCCGTTGCTTGGCCGCGCCGACGAGTTGATTGAGTGACGCCGCTTGTTGGCACCTTTGAGACATGCCAACTAGCCCGAGCGATGTCCGCTTTCAGCGGTAACCCAGAAGAAATGTGCTCAGGCTGAGTTCTTCTCAGTTGACCCCAAAGCGACATTACCCTTCCGGAATGCCCGCCATGCGCATACCATCCCGAACACGTTTGCCCCCAGCTCGGTACGTTGGATGGTCGCTCAGCCGCCGCATGCGGCGAATCGTAAACGTGGGATCTAGTGTCAGGCCTTCTTGAATGGCGGCACGGGCCTCATCCGGCTGTTGGAGAAACGCAAGCGCAGCGCCCAGATGGAAGTGCACAAGGGGATAATTTCGGTTGGCCTCAAGGCTCTTACGCAGCCATGCAGCCGCTTCAGGGTCGGCGCCAAGCATCAATTTGGCGACGCCAACGCAGTGCAGCCACCGGAATGCATTGGAATCGCGAGGTGATAAACGCAGCGCCTCCCGGACGTGTGTTTCCGTTTCAGCAGCGCGCCCGATGAAAATCTTGGCCACGCCGATCGTAGCGTGCGCGTCCGCCAGATTTCGGTTCAACTGCAGCGCTCGCTCGCATTCGGCAATACCCTCGGCCACGCGGTTCGTACAAATTTCGGTGCAGCCTAAAGCCATGTGAGCCAAAGCATTGTCTGGCGCCAAGGACAGAGCTCTGGTTGCTGCTGCTTCGGCCGCAGCGAATCGCGCAAACTTGTCATCCGTGGCAGAAATCCTTCCGTCAAGATACGCCAAGCCCACCAACGCTTCGACACTTTCTGGATCAAGCGCCAAGGCCCGTTCGAAGAAGCTGCGTGCTCGCGCCAGGTGGTCGGGGGTTGGCCCCTTGTTGAACCAAGCCATGCCTTGGAAATAAAGGTCCATCGCATTGGGGTGCGGCGAACGCTCGGCCCGCCGAGCTTCGGCCTCAATGAGCTGCGTTTGCAGCGTGCTGGCGAGCCGCGATACGATTTCGTCCTGCATTTCAAACAGATCGGCGACGGGCTTATCGAAGCGTTCGGCCCAGATGTGATTTCCTGTTTCGGCATCAACGAGCCGCACGTTCACTCTAAGCCGGCTGCCGTTGCGCTGCATGGAGCCTTCGAGCACGTAACGGATGTTCACGTCCCGCCCGACTTGCCGAATGTCAATTGCCCTCCCCTTATATGAGAAGGCGGTATTGCGGGCGATCACGAACGAGCCACCGATGCGCGACAGGTCTGTGGTCAGGCTCTCAGTGACGCCATCGACAAAATAGTCTTGCTCGGGATCACCACTGAGGTTGGCGAAAGGCAGTACAACGATAGAAAGACGAGCCGGTGAAAGCCTTGCGCGATCAACATGCGTCGCCGAGCTTCGCCCTTCCCGGACCACCGCATAGGCCCGAACCGGAAGGGCGATGTTTTTGAGGTTCTGCTCGCCTAGATCGGCGAACTCAACCCCGACCTTGCCACGGACGTTATCGTAGGCGGAAGACGAGATGCAGATGCCACCGGGCTCTGCGATGCTTTCAAGCCGCGCCGCAATGTTCACGCCGTCCCCAAAAATGTCATGCGGCTCGACAATTACGTCGCCGATATTGATGCCCACCCGAAAGGCAATGCGATTGCCTTCCGCCTCATCGATTGTAAGTTCGCGAATGCGGGTCTGGAACTGCATCGCAGCTCGGACCGCCTCTACCGCACTCGCAAACTCCGCCAAAAGCCCATCACCTGTGTTCTTCACGATGCGGCCACCGTGCTCAGCGATTGTAGGGTTGACAGCCTCCACTAGGAGCGCCGTCAGTTTGGCATGTGTAGCCTCTTCGTCATGGTGCATAAGACGCGAATAGCCGGCCACGTCTGCGGCTAAAATCGCCGACAACCTGCGCTCGACCCGGACTGGCCGCTCTTGCACCATGGCTACAATCGAACCTCGATGGGATTGTACGACAGATCAGATGGAAGGCCTACGGGGGCTGATGTCGCGTAAAGCGGATCTTCGAATTTCCCTGCGCTGAGGTCGTATGATTCCAGAGTTGAGCCGACTGAGAACGGCGAATTATGATGAGTAGGGCGCGACGAAATAGGCGAAAAATCCGATAGCCCCTTAAACGGCTTCAGAAGCCCGTGGGTTGATTTCATCCCTCTCCGCACCCTCGCCAGGGTCCAAACCCGTTATAAGCGGCCATGAAGACCAGCATTCGGCAACGATAAGCCAACATTAGATCCATTTTTATTAGTGAAATCAGTCGCTTGCGTAACGTCGGGCCGCAGCCGCTGGCGGGTGACCGAGCCCAAACACCGCGAAAAGATCACACCATCTGCTGGGCAACATTGCCAGTATTCTGGCATGAATTATGCTGTACATTGGATATACTTGTACCGGAGTAATCACAGTGAAACAGCATGCCAAAACGGCACAACCGATGGCGTATTCCTTTGAGAAGCCAGCGAAGCAGCGCATTCTTGACGCGGCCGATGAAGTGTTTCGCATATATGGGATCCGCGCAGGCCTCGGAGCAATTGCTCACCGAGCCCATTCCAATGTCGCAACGGTCGTAAAATATTTTAAGTATCGGAGCGACTGGTTGCCGAATTCGTAAAGTCTCTGATCGGGGACTCAGACAAAGCGTGGCAGGACATCGAGGCGAGATATCCCGCTGATCCCGAAAGTAGCCTGAGGTACTGGATTGTCTCGGAAGGAAATGACGATCTTTTTCGTGCAGAAGCGCTGCTGTCACGCTCGGCTGCGGAACTGCAGCGGTTTCCCAAGGATCCGTTGCTTGATCAAATCGAGCAATATTGGCAGGCCGAGCGCCGCCGGGTTGTAAAGTTGTGTGATGCCGCTGGATTTCACGAGCCCCGTGTGTTGGCGGACAAGCTATTGCTGCTGGTCAACGGGTCCCGAAACGAGCGGAAGGCTTATGGTTATCATGCGCCAAGCCAGATGCTGAGCCAGGCGGGAGACGACCTCATGGTAGCGCATGGCATGTCTCCCAAGCCTCCTTTCCATTTTGATGATCATTGACCGGAAGCAAAGGTGAACCGATATGACGAAGGATGATCACGCCGCCATCGTCGTGTTCACCTCGGAGACCAGGCAGAGCATTCTGCACAAGGGAGGTTCTGGGAATTGGGTGCTAAGCCCGAAGAATGCCGGCCGCCAGCAATATCTCGTCTGCTGCAGGAGAGGGCATTGGGAAAACCGCGCGGAGGGGATCGCTCACAAGGCGGCCTTCCTGATCGGTCGCATCGCGAGCCTGACAAAGGTCGAGGCCAGTGAAAATAAGAGAGGGCAGCCGCGCTACCAGATCCAACTATCGGAATATGCCGAGGTCAATCTTGCCGGAGTCTGGGGTAGAGAAAAGGACCTTCGAAATCCCGTTGCCTATGACACGCTTAAACGGTTGGGCATCGAGCTGCGGGGAGTGAAATTCAAGCCAATGCCTCCACCGCAAACGACCGGCAAGCCGGGGGAGCGCACGTCAATGACGATCGCGGAGGCCAAGAAGGCCTTGGCTGCCACCTTCGGCGTCAAACCGGAAGACGTCGAAATCACGATTCGCGGCTAAGTTGTGATTTAACCAAATCGGTACGAAATCACAGGCATATCTTTAAATATTCGATACTTGATATATACTTTGGCCTCCACTTGGAGGCGTCAAATGAGTGATTTTCATATCGGACATCTGCCCATCGCCGAGCTGAAGCCCAACCCACGTAACGCCCGGCGGCACTCCCAAAAACAGCTGACTCAGATCGCTGCCTCCATCCGAGAATTTGGCTTCAACAGCCTCGTGGTTGTCGATGAGGACGGGGTCATCCTGGTTGGCCATGGCAGAGTAGAAGGAGCCCGGATGGCCGGCTTGCAGTCTGTCCCGGTTCTCCGCGTTGCTCACCTCACCCACGAGCAAAAGATCGCCTTCGCCCTTGCCGATAACAAAATTGCCCTCAACGCCGACTGGGAAATCGATCAACTGAAGGTCCTTTGGCGCGAGCTGGTTGGGGCAGAAATCAACTTTGACCTGGAAGTGACAGGGTTCGAAACCGCCGAGATTGATCTTTTGGTCGACGGTCCCACCGACGCAGAAAGGATTGACCGCAGCGATATTCTGCCGCCTCCGCAAACCGAGTCGGTATCAAGGCTCGGCGACCTCTGGCACCTTGGTGACCACCGATTGCTCTGCGGCGATGCTTGTGATGCCGCATCCTACACGGAATTGCTGGCGGACGAGCGGGCGCGGGTTGTCTTTACCGATCCTCCCTACAACGTGCCTATCGACGGTCACGTAGGCGGGCTCGGGGCGGTCAAGCACCGGGAATTCAAGATGGCGTCCGGTGAAATGACCTCCGCTGAATTTGAGCACTTTCTCAGGACGGTCTTTGGCCATCTGGCGTCCTTCAGTGTCGATGGTGCGTTGAATTTCATCTGCATGGACTGGCGCCACATGGCGGAAGTCACCAGCGCAGCAAGCGGGATCTACCCGGAACTCAAGAACCTCTGCGTCTGGAACAAGAACAACGGCGGAATGGGCTCGCTCTACCGGTCCAAGCACGAGCTTGTGTTCGTCTACAAGGCCGGAACTGCACCGCATCTCAATACGATTGAGCTTGGCAAGAACGGGCGCTATCGAACCAACGTCTGGGACTATGCCGGCGTGAATACCTTCCGCCCCGGCCGCGACGCCGAACTCGAAATGCACCCGACTGTGAAGCCCACCGCGCTCGTGATTGACGCAATTAAGGACTGTTCGCGGCGGGGCGAGATCGTTCTTGATGCATTTTCGGGATCGGGTACGACCATCATGGCCGCGCATAAGTGTCGCCGCAGGGCGCGGGCCATCGAACTAGACCCCCTTTACGTCGACGTCGTAGTCCGTCGTTGGCAATCCTACACGGGGCAAATCGCGAAGATGGCTCTCACCGAAGAGACGTTTGCGGAAGTAGAGCAACGACGTGGCGATCCATTGCAGTGAGTGACTCCTGAAGGACCAGGAAACGTAAAAGTCGCTGGGGCACCGATGCAACTTGGCTCTTCCGCTTGATCGACTTTGAAAGATAGAGTATAAGAAACTGCCTCGCGCGAGAGCTGGATTGAGTCCCTTGGAGGACTTTGCGTGATGCGTAAATCCGGCAGCTAGTGCGTAAATGACGGCGTGACGCCTGATGGGTCTGGGTGACTGCAACAGCAGACAACCTGGTAACCAGCGGGGCCACGCCATTTTTGTTTGGCCTCGCTCGAATCCGTCATTGAAAGCGAGGAATACAATGCCTTTGAGGAACCATCTTGGTCAGTTTGAAAAGGGTGTCTGCGGAAATCCGAAGGGACGCCCGCGGAAGGAATCGCGCAGGATCTCCAACGACAAGCTGCGCGAGGACTTCTTCGATGCTGCTGAAACCCTTGTCGTCATTGTGGAAGGCGGAAAGCGTAAGGTCATCCCCGCGCACGCAGCGATTGAGCTGCAGTTGGTTCGTAAGGCCACATCAGGAGATATGAAGGCAATCATCGAGTATAACAGGAGGCGCGACAGGTTCACTTCCGAGCATGTCAAGGAGCAGCTTTCTAGGCTTGAAACGCTCGTCAATGGGTTGGACCGGATTCGTCAGTTTCCTGAAGATGTCACTGATGAGTTCAAGAATGCGCTGAGGCTGCTGAGCGAAAGTATGGACCCGTATTTTCGGGGTTAGCTGAACCAACTAAGCGATCTAGAATCTTTCGGGAGCGCCGGTTGCGCTCCCTTTTTTTCTGCACGAAACCAGCGCTATCGTCGCCCTGCAACAAGTCGGAATGGCTCGACCTGCATTGTTGTTCATTCCAACCAGCTACGGTCGTGTTTTAGGCCTGTTAGCTACCTGTTCGAACCCTGCTCTTTCCTATTTCCGGTTGAAGCCGAACCCGCCGCAACCCGCTAGTTTATCTAAGCAAATCGGCGCCCCGGTGGCCTCTAATCCCTAAACTGGGTAGAATTACAGGGATATCAGGTTAGAAAACGCGCAGACTGGTTCGCAGCAGACTTCCTCCACCGCCAAATCTTTTTTGTCCGGCCCGAACACATGGGTAACGGAATGTACCGGAGACGCCGGCTGCGGCGCTTCCAACGTCCGTGACGATCGCGAAGCGCCCGTCCTATCGGAAGCGGGACGCGCGCAGGATACGGTCGATTCGCGCTTCTGAAAAAGAGAAATATTTTCGCGAGAGGGCTTGAACAAGCGCAGCCAATTGCATTGCCTTGTGAAATTGGTTTTTGCGCGCGACCGCGCCAGCGCGGCCATGATGCCAATGCGTCTCGATTGTGCGGGCGGTCATCCGGACGCCGTGGCCCGGTCACGCGCTTTTTATCCCTTCGTTACCGCCTGCAGAGCTGCAAAGTTGGGGCACTCTCCTACATCGAAATGAAATGATCTGCGTCATCTCATTGCGGCTTGTTCTCAAGGGCCCTTCCGATGTTTGGAGCGAATATGGGCGAAGTTGTTCGATTTGTCTCAAAGTCCGAGCGTGAGCGGGTCCGCCTGATTCGAGAGGCCCGCGCGATCTACGACAGCATCTTCCCGTCGGCCGATCCAGGTCAGCGAGAGGCAGAGCCGCGCACCGGCAAGTCGGACGGATAGCGCGTCGGCGTCCTCGAGCTCGACGAGAATGTCGATCGGGCCTTCGCGCGGCCGATATTCACGCCGCGCGCGTCGAGCAGAGGGTGCGGCCGTACAAGAGGGCGAAGCCGAGGAAGGCGGCGGTCCAGCCGATTCCGGCGGCCGCCAGCAGCCCGTGCATGTGAGCGGTGTCGATCGAGGCGCAGATCCGCATCACGGCCGCCGCGATGACGGCGACGTAAATGCACTGGGTGCCGATCGAAGCCTTCAACGCCTGTCCGGTGTGGCCGAGCGTTGCGCGCGTCATCACCGCAATGGTCATCGAGCCGATGGCGCCGCCGGTCCAGGCGTGAATGCCGGCGCTCGCCGGCACGACGTCGAAAGCGGCAAGGCCCGAGAGGATGTAGCCGAGAGGCACGAACGCGTAGGCGAGATGAAGGATCAGAACCAGCCGATCGCCGACCGTGCGATAGCCGGCCCAGCGTGCGAGCCGGACGGCGTGAAGGCCGCCCGCGATCATCAGCATGGCGCCCGTGATTTTCGACGCCGGGGCCACGATCCACGCCACCAGCGAAAGCACGCTCAGTGCGACGATGATGGCGTCAAGCCGTCCGAACGGCGAGGGCATGCGGCCGGGTTGCTGCCGCGCCAGCCAGTTCCGGGTAAAGCTCGGAACGATGCGCCCTCCGATCAGCGAAACGAGGGTGATCACCAGCGCAATCGCAAAGCGGGTCGAATAATCGGCGACGCCCTCGACATGCGCCTCGATATGGAAGGCGATATTGCCGACCCCAAACAACGAGACGAGCGCGACGACCGGCAGGTTGCTCCACTTTCGCCCTGCAAGAATCTCCCGCGCCGCTGCACCCGCAAGCAGGACGAGAAATGCAGCATCGATTGCGCCGGCAGCCGCCCATCCAATCGACCCCGACAGCAAGACCGCGATGCGTCCGGCCAGCCAGGTCGAGACCAGCACTGCGAGCGGAGTGCCCTGCAAGGGAAGACGGCCGGTCCAGTTCGGAATGGCCGTGAGCAGGAAGCCGCCGAGGATGGCGGCGACATAGCCGAACAGCATTTCGTGGACGTGCCAGTCGCGCGGCGCAAAGGCCGTGGGAAGCTCCAGGTCGCCCGCAAACACGCCAAGCCACAGCGGGATCATCGCGCCGGCATAGATCGATCCGAGCAGGAAGAACGGCCGGAAGCCGTAGGACAGGATCGCGGGACCCTGATAGGCGCGAAGGCGCGGGATCGACATGCGAGGCTCCTTCCTGGCGGCATGATCCGCCGTCGGGATCAACCATTTTGCTGGATTGATGACCTGTTAACTAGCGCCTGATCGTCCGGCTCGATTTGAGCTGGCGCAATGTTTCCGGCGAATCTCCGTGGTTCTGTGGTCACGATGGAGTTGCTGCGGAGAGGGAAAATGCCGGCAATTGACCGTTCCGTCGTGGCCGATGTCCCGTTGTTTTCCGGGCTGACGCCCGGAGACCTCGACGAGATTTTGCGCGAGGCGCGCTCCGTCAGGTATGCGAAGGATGCCGCCGTGTTCGAACAGGGCGCCGCCGCCGAATCCTTCTTCGTATTGCTGCACGGCCATTTACGTGTCGAGAAGACCACGCCGCTGGGTCACCAGATCGTGGTGCGCTACGTCTCGCCGGGCGAGATTTTTGGCGTCGCGCAGGCGCTGGCCTTGCAGCAATACCCCGCAACCGCCGTCGCGGCGGTCGACAGTATCGTGCTGTGTTGGCCATCGGCCGCGTGGCCGCGGTTGACGGCGAAATTTCCCGCGCTCGCCGCGAATGCGCTGCAGACCGTCGGACGCCGCCTGCAGGACACCCAGACGCGGGTGCTGGAGATGTCCAGCGAGCAGGTCGGGCAGCGAATCGCGCACGTGCTGTTGCGTCTGGCCAGGCAGGCCGGGCGCAAGACCGCAGGCGGTATCGAGATCGACTTTCCGATCAGCCGGCAGGATGTCGCCGAAATGACCGGCACGACGCTGCATACGGTCAGCCGCATCCTCAGCGCGTGGGAGCAACGCGGGTTCGTCGAAGGCGGACGCCAGCGGATCGTGTTGCGCGATCCTCATGCCCTGTTCGGGCTCGCCGAAGGCCAGCCGCAACCCGTTTCCGCCGGTCCCCAAGTCCGCGCCGGTTGCGCCTGAGCCGATTGCGCGGTCTCGCGCAGCCGTTCCAGGAATTTGCCGGGATCGATGCCGTGCTCGCTGCAGGCCTCGCCGACCGAATGGAAGGTCGCGATCGGGCAGCCGACGCAATGCATGCCGAAATCGACGAAGACGCGGATGGTCGAAGGCCATCGCCGCATGACGTTGTCGACAGTCATCTCGGTGGTCGGGAGCGCGATCTTTTGCATGTTGCCAGTCTGTGCGCCCGGCGTCACGGGTCGTTGTGCTGACGCAAACAATGCGGCGAATCCGGCGTCCGCAGGTTTTTCGATCGGCTTGTTGCTGTGCAACAAAGAACGATTGCGCGATCGGGCGCATGCATGGCGTCGTACTCAAGGAGAGTTGCCATGATCACCCGAAGGACTGCATTGATGGGCGCCGCGATCGCTGCCTTGCTGGCGACGGCGCCCGCGCTGGCCGACGACCTCAAGCTGCCGCGTCAGCATGTCAACCTCGTTGCGCCGCCTTTCGTGCATCCGCACGAGCAGGCGACCAGGGAAGGGCCCAAGATCGTCGAGTTCAAGCTGACGGTGCAGGAGAAGGAAGTCGTCATCGACGACGCCGGCACCAGGTTCTGGGCGATGACCTACAACGGCTCGATGCCCGGCCCGATGATGGTTCTCCACGAGGGGGACTATATGGAGCTGACGCTGGTCAATCCCGAAACCAACGCCATGCCCCACAATATCGACCTGCATGCGGCGACAGGGGCCCTCGGCGGCGGCGCGCTGACCAAGGTCAATCCGGGCGAGCAGGCGGTGCTGCGCTGGAAGGCGACGCGTCCTGGCGTGTTCGTCTATCACTGCGCGCCGGAAGGCATGATTCCCTGGCACGTGGTGTCGGGCATGCACGGGGCCGTGATGGTGCTGCCGCGCGACGGCCTCAAGGACGGCGACGGCAAGCCGCTGCACTATGACAAGATCTTCTACATCGGCGAGAACGATCTCTACGTGCCGAAGGACGAGAACGGAAAATACAAGACCTATGAGACGCTGGGCGAATCCTATGCGGACACGACCGAGGTCATGCGCAAGCTCATTCCAACCCATGTCGTCTTCGAGGGCCGGGCCGGCGCGCTGACGGGCAAGAATGCGCTCACGGCCAAGGTCGGCGAGACCGTGATGATCGTGCATTCCGAGGCGAACCGCGATACCCGTCCGCATCTGATCGGCGGCCACGGCGACTACGTCTGGGAAGCCGGCAAGTTCAACAATCCGCCGCAGAAGGATCTCGAGACCTGGTTCGTCCGCGGCGGCTCGGCGGGCGCGGCGCTCTACACGTTCCGTGAGCCCGGCGTCTACGCCTACGTCAACCACAATCTGATCGAGGCGGTCGAGCTCGGCGCCACCGCGCACATCAAGGTGGAAGGCAAGTGGAACGAGGACCTGATGAAGCAGGTCTCGCCTCCCGGTCCGATTCCGCCGGACAAGCTCGGCGCGATCGATTCCGTTTCACCGGTGGTGACGCGGTGAGGTGAAGGTCGCGGCCCCCGGGCGTAACCCGCGGGCCGTCCTTCGCGGAGAGTGCATCATGCTGGTCGCGATAAAGCTCAAATTTGCGATTGCTGCGGGACTTCTGGCCGCACCTGTCGTGATGCACTCGCTCACCCCGGCGACCGTCGCGACGGACATCGGATTCGCGGAGTTTGCGGAGATTCCTCCGGCGGACTTCGACTATCGCATGGCCGGCGATTTCTCGCGCGCCGGCCGTCCTGTCGAGAGTCCGAATTCGACCACAAGGCTTTCGGCGAAACTCAGGATCATGAAGCGTCAGGTCACCGTGGCCGAATATCGCCGCTGCATGAACGCCGGCGCTTGCCCCCGGATCGGCTCAGCCGACGCCCGTCCGGACACTCCGGTGGTCGGCGTGAACTGGCACGACGCGCAAGCCTATGCCGGCTGGATGAGCAGGACGACAGGGCTGAACTACCGGCTGCCGACCGATCAGGAATGGAGCTTTGCGGCAGCCGAAAGCGCGCGGAGCGAGGTTGCGCCGCTGGTCGATCCGTCCGATCCGGCGCAGGCATGGATTGCCCGTTACGAAGCCGAATCGGCCCGCGCCGCCTCCGTGGTACTGGCGCCGCAGCGGGTCGGCACCTTCGGGCAGAACTCGAATGGCCTGCGCGATGTCGGCGGCAACGTCTGGGAATGGACCGACACCTGCTTCGTCCGCGCGACACTCGACGACGGCTCCTTGCGGGTCACCAACACCAATTGCGGTGTTCGTGTGGTGCAGGGTGCGCACCGCACCTACATGACGGATTTCATCAGAGACCCCCGCACCGGCGGCTGTGCTGCCGGCGTGCCACCGGCCAATCTCGGCTTCCGCCTGGTGATCGAGACCGGATTTCCGGGCATGCGAGGGATGGTCTCCAATTTTTTCGGCAGCCTGCGCAGAAGCTGACACTTCTCTGTGGATTTTCGCGGGGATGATGCCGGGCGGTGTCCGTTGACCTGCATCAATATGGCCGTGCCGTCCGTCGCTATCTTCGCGGTCTTACAGCATCGGCGGCCGAGCGCCGACGATGCGCGCCCGGGCGGGCAGAGGCACCTGCGAGAGGCGAGCGATGCACGAAGGGCGGGTATGGGAAGAAGTCTCGACTGCCCCCTACGACCGGGACCTCGAACTTGCGGTGGTCGAAGCCGATCGCGTGCACCCTCTTGTCTTCGCCTGTCGTCGCACCGCCAGCGGCTGGGTCAAGGCGGTGACCCGAGAGCGGATCAGCGTCAACCCGACGCATTGGCGTGCATGGCGTAGCGCCGGCTGACTGCGACCGGTGCTTGCCCTTGCGGACCCGACTTCGGATCATGCTATGAGAGTTTGGCTGCCTCGCGGATGGATCGAGCCGGATCGCTGATGACGTCACAACGCAGATTCTGGCTTCGATACGGGTCGGCCGCTGTCGCCGCCGGGCTCGTATTCGCGCTCCGCTTCACCCTGCATCACTATTTCGAAGACCGTACCTTCACCGTCATCTATGTTCCGGTCGTGGTCTTTGCGGCCTTTGCCGGGGGACGCGGACCGGCGATCTTCGCGACCATCCTGTGTCTCGGCATCAGCGCTCATTTTCTCGGCGACAGCCTCTTCACCAATCCGGCGAATCTGATCGATGTGTCGTTCTTCGCGGTGCTGGGGCCGATCATCGGCGAGATCGGCAACCGGCTCCTGCAGGAGTCGGAAGACGCCAGCTATCGCCAGGCCCAACTGCAATCGGTCCTCGATACTGTCCCCGAGGCGATGGTCGTGATCGACGAGCGCGGGCTCATGCGCTCCTTCAGCGCCACGGCCGAGCGCCTGTTCGGGTGGTCCGCCGCGGAGGTCATCGGAAAGAATGTCTCGGTCCTGATGCCGGCACCCTATCGGCAGGAGCACGACGGCTATCTGAATCGCTACCGCACGACGGGCGAGCGGCGGATCATCGGCATCGGACGGATCGTGGTCGGAGAGCGCAAGGACGGCTCGACCTTTCCGATGGAGCTTGCGGTCGGCGAGGCCAAGGTCGGCAAAGATCGCTTCTTCACCGGCTTCGTCCGCGATCTGACGGAGCACAGGAGCCAGGAACGCCGCATGCAGGAGCTGCAGTCGGAGCTGGTTCACGTCTCGCGCCTGACCGCCATGGGCGAAATGGCCTCGTCGCTGGCGCACGAGCTCAATCAGCCGCTGTCGGCGATCACGAGCTACCTTCGCGGGGCCGCTACGCTCCTGAAGGCGGAACAGGTCGACAAGAGCCGCATTCGCGAGGCGCTCGACCGCAGCGCGGACCAGGCGCTTCGGGCCGGCGACATCATCAAGCGGCTGCGCGAGTTCGTCGCCAAGGGAGAAACCGAGCAGTCCATCGAAAACCCCGCAACGCTGCTGGAGGAAGCCGCCGCGCTCGCCCTGGTCGGCGCCAGGGAGCAGGGCGTGCGCGTGTCGCTCCGCTGCAATCGCGACCTTCCCGATATCGTGGTCGACAAGATCCAGATCCAGCAGGTCGCACTCAACCTGATCAGGAACGCGATCGAGGCGATGGAAACGGCCGTCCGGCGCGAGCTGACCATAGAGGTGGTCCGCAAGGATAGCTTTGCCTTCTTCTCCGTGGCTGATACCGGCACCGGCATCGCTCCGGAAATCGCGCAGCACCTGTTTCAACCCTTTGTAACCAGCAAGGCAAACGGAATGGGAGTGGGCCTCTCCATCTGTCGAACCATCATCGAAGCGCATGGCGGCCGTATCAACGCGCGCGCAAATGACGGCGGCGGCACCGTGTTCGAGTTCACGCTGCCTTTCGCCGAACCGGAGGCGGCTCATGACCGATAAGACCGTAATTCACGTCATCGACGACGACGCGGCGATGCGGGATTCGCTGGCGTTCCTGCTCGACGTCAATGGATTCCAGCCGCAGGTCTATGAATCGGCCGACGCCTTTCTGGGCGCGGCGGACCGTGCAGCGCTGGATTGTGTCATTTCCGACATACGCATGCCCGGATTGAACGGCATCGAGCTGGTCAGAAAGCTGAAGGGCGAGGGCTCCTCATGTCCGGTGATCCTGATCACCGGACATGGCGATGTCGCGCTTGCGGTGGAAGCGATGAAGGCGGGCGCCGTCGATTTCATCGAGAAGCCGTTCGACGACGCGGCCTTGCTGGGCGCCATCCGCAGCGCCCTGGATGCGCTTCCGGACAACCGGACCGGCAGTTCGGCGAAGAATGAGGCGGAGGCGCGGTTGGCAGAATTGTCACCGCGCGAGCGCGACGTCCTGCAGGGACTGGTGGCAGGCAAGATCAACAAGGTCATTGCCCATGACTTGAGCATCAGCCCGCGCACGGTCGAGGTCTATCGCGCCAACCTCATGGCCAAGACCGGCGCTCGCAGCATGTCTGAATTGATGCGGATCGCGCTGGCCGCGGGCCTTTAGGCAGGGGGCAATCGTGCCGCAGGTTCATCGCGCCGTCCGCGCCCGCCAGCGGCTCTACAACATCCTCGACCTCGGTCCCGGGGCCGGCGGCCCGGCTGCCGTGGTCAACGGGCTTTTGATCGCGTTGATTGTCGCGACGCTGATTGCGACCGTCCTTGAATCGGTGCCCCGGTTTGCGTTTGCCTGGCGCAACATATTCGAAATCATCGAGGTCGTCGCGCTGGCGACATTCTCGATGGAATATGCCGCGCGGCTTTGGACTGCGGTCGAACATCCGCCGTGGCGACGCTTCGGCCCGGTCTGGTCGCGTCTGCACTTCATGGCCAGCGCCGCCGGTCTCATCGATCTCGCGGCGGTCCTGCCGTTCTGGCTGTCATTCTTCATCGCAGCCGACTTCAGGGTGTTCCTGGTCCTGCGTCTGATCCGCTTTTTCAAGCTGACGCGTTATTCACCCGCGATGCGCTCGCTGCTCGAGGCGCTTTATGCCGAGCGCCGTGCGCTGGTGGGCTGTTTTGTGATCCTGTGCGGCGCGACCTTGATGGCGGCGGCGCTGATGCACCTGGCCGAAGGCGCGACGCAGCCGGAGAAGTTCGGCACCATACCGGATGCAATGTGGTGGGCGATCGTCACCCTCGGCACGATCGGCTATGGCGACGCAGTGCCGGTCACGGTGGCGGGCCGCCTGATAGCGGGGTTCACCATCTTCGTCGGTCTTCTGATGGTGGCGTTGCCGGTCGGTATCGTCGCGACCGCCTTCGCCAACGAGGTGCACCGACGGGACTTTGTCGTGACCTGGGGACTGGTCGCCCGGATTCCGTTGTTCAGCGAGCTCAGCGCCACCCAGATCGCCGATGTGATGAAGATCCTGCGCGCGCAGAAGGCGGACAAGGGAACCACGATTGCAAGGCGCGGCGAGCCGGCTCATTCGATGTATCTGATCGTCGATGGAGAGGTGGAAATCAGGCTGCACCACAAGCACGTCCACCTCGGCGCCGGCGATTTCTTCGGAGAGATCGCCGCGCTGAGGCAGTCGCGGCGCTCCGCGACCGTGGTCGCGCTGCAGGCGACGCGCTTGCTTGCCCTCGATGCGTCCGATCTGCGCGGCCTCATGGATCGCGAGCCGCAAATCGCCAGCCGCATCTGGGATGCGGCGCGGACGCGGCTCGGCAAGGAGCTGGAAACCGTGGCGGGCGATCTGGTACCCGCTGAACTTCCGGATCCCGGGATCGAGCAGGACTAGAACGGTCGCCGTTTGGGGCGCGGAACTTCGACTGACGCAGCGCTGAGCTGGCGCGCATGCTGCTGCGCCCAGGCGAGGCCCGCGGCAAATGCGGCAAACAGGCTAACCATGCTAGCCAGGAAAATCATGGTGGTTGGGGTCACGGCCATCTCCTCAAGACAACGGTCACGATGACAGATTCCGGATGCCCGCGTCTTGAGCTGGATCAACCGCGTGCATTGCAAAAGTCATAGAATCCATTCGGGTTCACGCTTGACCTGGTGGAGGCCATGATCCGCATTGCAAGCTTTCTGTTGATCCCGGCCGCGGTATTGCTGATCGCAGACAATGGCTGGGGTCTCAGCCTTGTCGGAACGCCGGTCGCAATCTTCGTGATCGTCGGCTTTGCGGTTGCCGCGGTCGGATGGACGATCCGGCGCGATGTCTGATTGATATTAGTCAAGGCGGTGCCTTCCGGCTTGCGAAACAATGCGAGCAAAACAAGGAGGTTGCCATGCCCTCATTCGATGTGCGCTTCATCAAGACCGTCTGCGACGATACCGGGCACGAGCACCGCGCCTGTCAGGCTGCATTCACCGTCGAGGCTCCGTCGCTGGCCGAGGCCGTCCGGCGTGCCGAGGCCGATTTCTGCCGGCAAAAGCACGTCCACGACTGGACGATCTTCGCCGACGCCGTGGAATTCCGCGCGCCGACCGCGCTGGCACGCGCCTGGGCGTCTTGACGCCAGGCCCGACCAAACCCGCCGGAAACGATGCCGTGAACAGCGTCATCCACCGCTACGCCGGTTGCAATGTGCCGCGATATACGTCGTATCCAACCGCGGCGGATTTCACCACGACGGTAGGAGCGCACGAGCACGCGGCCTGGCTTGGCCGGCTCGATCCCCGGGAAAGCGTTTCGGTCTATCTGCATGTGCCCTATTGCCGCGAGATATGCCTTTATTGCGGCTGCAACACCAAGAAGGCGGTTCGCGACGACGTGATCGGCGACTATCGCCGTGCGCTGGCGGCCGAGATCGAGCTCGTCGCCGGTCTTGTCGATGAAAAGCCCGCAATCGCGCGGCTACATTGGGGCGGCGGCACGCCCAGCATTCTCGGGCCTGACGGATTGCGGTCGGTCGCCACGGCGCTAGGCCGTCGGTTTTCTTTTGACCAGGGCTTCGAGCACGCCATCGAGCTTGATCCGCGCCACGTCACGGCGGAACTCGCCGATGGGCTGGTGGATATCGGCATCAACCGTGCAAGCCTCGGCGTTCAGGACGTCAACCCGCTGGTTCAGATCGCGATAGGCCGGCTTCAGCCGCTTGCCGTGATCGATGCCGCGGTGAACCGCCTGCGCGCGGCCGGCATCGAAAATCTGAACTTCGACCTGATGTACGGGCTGCCGCTGCAGACCGTCGAGTCGATCCGGAAGACCTGCGCCCTGGTCGTGGCGATGGCGCCGGACCGGATCGCCTGCTTTGGTTATGCCCATCTGCCACGGCTGAAGGCCAACCAGCGGCGAATCGACGAAGGACAACTTCCCTCGCAGGACCAGCGCATCGATCAGGCCGAGACCATTGCCGAGGAGCTGGCGGGTTCAGGCTATGTCCGGATCGGCATCGACCATTTTGCGCGGCCGGACGATCCGCTGGCGCTGGCTGCCGTCTCGGGCCGGCTGCACCGCAACTTCCAGGGTTATACCGACGACGATCGCAAGGTCCTGCTGGGCCTGGGGGCCTCGTCGATCTCGACCTTCGCGGACGGCTTTGTCCAGAATATCTCCGATGTTCCGAAATATGTCCGCACCATCGAAGCTGGATCGCTCGCTTCCGCGCGCGGCTGCCCGGTCGATGCCGGAGATCGGCAGCGGGCGCGGATCATCGAACGGCTGATGTGTGACTTCGCCGTCGATCTCGCGGCCGTCGCGCCGCACGCCGATTTCGGCGAGGAACTTTCGATGCTGGCGCCGATGCGGCGGGACGGGCTCCTGGTGATCGATGGCACGAAATTGACCGTGACCGACGCAGGCCGGTCCGTCGTCCGCGTCGTCGCTGCGTGCTTCGACATCCACCGGCGGTCGAAGACGGCGCAATTCAGCAAGGCGGTTTGATCTTCATCAATCGGGAGCTCCTCTCGCGGAATTGCGGCGGCCCGCAAGAGGCCACATCCATGTCTTCTGCATCAGAAGGCCGGAGCGGCTGCGCGCGCGCCGGCATGGGGAGGCGATCTGATGGAAGTCCTGGTCTATCTGGTGCCGCTCGCGATCACGCTTGGTGCGCTTGGCCTTGCCGCTTTTCTCTGGTCGCTCAGGAACGGCCAGTACGACGATCTCGACGGTGCGGCATGGCGGGCGATCGCCGATGACGAACCGGCGGATAAATCCTCGCGTTAGCGAGCCCAGCGCAGCGCAAGCATCAGCAACGCGATCGCGATCCCCGCAAGGACCATCAGCAGCGTCCAGTCGGCGCGCCTGCGCGGCGAGCCAAACAGGGACTCCACCAGCCAGACGATCGCCATGCGTTTCATGAGCGGTTGTCCTTCTTCGTGCGAAGCAGGAGGGACGGAATAGGGCAAGAGATTGCGCCGGGCACGGCCAGTTCGCCTTGAGCTGCATCAAGGGCGACCCATCCACCCGGGAACCCGTAAATCCACGGGGCCTACGGGTTTATACCTAGGGGGAATATCCAAATTTCGGAATTTTCAGAAACGGGCAAATCTTCGGGCACGAACGATCGAACCGGAGTTTCGCCATGCTCGCCACCGCAACCGCCTCCTCGATTTATCCTCGTCCCGCAACTCCCGCCCGCGCGAACGCGGTCGGCGAAGGTCCGCTTGGCCTGATTGGCGCGCCGATGCGGTTTGCCCGGAACACCGAGATCTACGGCGAGGACGAGCCGGCCGAATATCTCTATCAGGTCATTTCGGGCGCAGTACGGACCTACCGCATGCTGGACGATGGACGGCGCCAGATCGGCGGCTTCTATCTGCCGGGCGATATTTTCGGCGTCGAAGCCGGCGATACCAATCTCTCCTCGGCGGAGGCAATCTGCGACGTGCAGATCCTGGTCGTCAAGCGCAGCGCCGTGATGGCCCGCGCCGAGCACGAGAAGGATCTTGCGAAGCAGCTCTGGACGTTGACGGTGCGGGAGTTGCAGCGGGTGCAGGAGCACTCGCTGGTGCTGATCAAGAGTGCGGAAGAGCGCGTCGCGGGCTTCCTGATCGAGATGGCCGGCCGCAGCTCGAACGGAGCGGCGATCGAGCTGCCGATGTCGCGCCAGGACATTGCCGATTACCTGGGGCTGACCATCGAGACGGTGTCCCGGACTTTCACCCAGCTCGTGCAGTCCGGCACGATCGCGCTGGAGACGTCGCGGCGCATCCTGTTCCGCAACCGGGCGGCGCTCAGCCGCTTGAACGCCTGAGGCGGAGCGCGGCGGAATCGGTCGGCGATCGGGAAGCAGCCTTCGCCGACCACCGATCCCGGTATGCAAGGGGTTTAGTTGGATATTGCGGGAGGCCGTGGCGGCTATCGTCCGCCGCGCGGCAATCCGAGCACGGCTCCCGTGCCGGCGTTGATGAGATGAACACCCGAGCAGGCCAGGCAAGAGATGGTTTCGTAGTGGGTATCGCCTGCTCCGAATGCTTCCTCGGCCAGCAGCCCCTGGACCTTCTGGCCGGTCTGAGGGCAGTCGAACAAAATGGGGCGCCAGCGTTGTCGGTCAGCCATTTTCCGTACTCCAAGCGTTACGCCACGCAAATCCAGACGTAACGCCCCCCAACGCGCTCAAACGTGCTGATTTGGCCGGATCAGGCCGCCTTCTTGTGAGATGGGGCCGCGCTTGCCGGCCTATCGGCGACCTTGGCGCGTTGGCGGCGGCTCGTGCTGTGATCGACCCAAGCCAGCACCGCGGCGAAACCGAGAAAGACGCCGCAAACGGCAATCGACAGAAGAAGCGAATCTGTTGGCATGTTGACCTCCCCGACGTGACCGACACAGCATCGGCCGAAATGCCGGAGCAGCAGTTGATCTGCATCAAAATTTGAAACAGGCTTCAGGACGGCGCCCGCGGTCCGCGCGCGGTCCATGCCGCGGCCAGGCCGACAAAGGCCACGATCAGGGCGATCGCCACGAGGGTCTGGACCAGACCGAAATTCAGGGCGTCGCGCGACACCAGCAGCGCCGCGATCGGCGCTGCCAATATAAAGAGGATGCGAATGATCCATCCAAGCATGAGGGCCTCGAAAGCCGGCCGGCCGCGTCAGCTTGCTGCCTTGATGTCTTCCGGCGATTCCACATAGAAGCCGGACCAGGTGTCGACGAAGCAGAGATGGTCGTGCACCTTCTTGACGCCGGCCGTGTTTTCGGCCGCCACGATCGTGGCCTGGCGGGCCTCGTCGGTGGTGATGATGCCATGCAGGTGCGCGATGCCGTTGCGGACCGTCACCTCGAAGCCGATAGGACGCCAGTCGGCGGCGTTCACCGCGCGCGTGATACGGTCGCGGATATGGTCGTCGTCCGCGGTCGGATCCGGAATCTCGTTCGCCATGCTGGCGACGGCCTGCAGCAGGTTCGAGCGGGTTACGATGCCCTTCAGGGTCCTGCCGCTCATCACCGGCAGCCGCTTGATGTCGTTCTTCTCCATCAGGCGAACCAGGTCCTCCAGCGGGGTCTCTTCGCCGACCGTGATGGGATCGCGGGTCATGACGTCCTCGACCTTGCGGCCGCGCTCCTGGACGAATTCCGACGCCGCCTTTCCGGGACCCATGAAGAACTGCAGCCATGCCGGACGCTTGCGGCCGGTGCCGATCTCGCTGCGGCGGAGGAAATCGCTTTCCGAGACGATACCCACCAGCCGGCCGGCGTCGTCCATCACGGGCAGGCCGCTGATACGGGTTTCCAGCATGATTTTGGCCGCTTCCTCGATCGTGGTGTGCGGCGTCACGGTGATGACGTCCCTGGTCATGATATGATGCGCGCGCATGATGCTCCTCCGTTGAATTCGACGGCGCCAGGGTAGGCCGCTCCGCAGCTTCCGCCTTGACCTGCCTCAATTGCCGCGGCGGTTGTCACTCCAGCGTTTTCAGGAAGGCGATGAAGTCGCCGACCTGATCGGCATCGAAGCTGAATTGCGGCATGGTCGGATGCCCGGTGACGATACCTTCGGCCAGCGCCTCCTGCAGCATCTCGACCGGGTAGCGTTCGTGCAGAGTCCGGAAGGGCGGCGCGATCTTCAGCGGGCTGGGGCTCACCTTGTCGATGGCGTGACACCTCGCGCAATAGGTCAAGGCGAGGCGCTTGCCCTGCCGGGGATTCTCCGCCGCGGAAGGCGACAGGCTGCAAAGCACCGCTAGTGCGGCGAGAATGCCGCTCGCGGCGGATGGACGGATCGGAAACATGGCGGCTTGCTTCACTGTCAGTGGGACATCAGGACCGGGACCGTCATGCTGCGGAACATCTCGCGCGTGACGCCGCCGAACACGGTTTCCTGCAGACGGGAATGGCCATACCCGCCCATGACCAGAAGATCGAGGCTCTCGTCGGCTGCGACCGACAGGATGCTCGATTGCATGCTGTTCCGGTCGGCTTCGAGGGAAACCATTCTCGCCGGAAGTCCGCTGCGTGCCAGATGCTTCGCCAATTGGGCCGGTGAAGCTTCGGCCGGCACTTCCGATGCGTTCAAGGTGATGGCTGTCAGGGTGTCGGCCTGGGCGAGCAGCGGCATCGCGTCGCGCAGCGCGCGGGCGGCGAGGCGGCTTCCATCCCAGCAGATGCCGATGCGCGCGGGTTTGAATGCGCCGTGGAAGGTGTAGGGAAGGATCAGCAGCGGCCCGCCGGTCTGCAACAGCAGCTCCTGCGGAAGCAGGTTGTCGAACCTGCCACCGCCCGGTTCGCCCTGCGAGACCACCGTCAGATCGTAGAGCCGCGCCGCGGCGCCGATCGCCGCAACGACCTCGGAAAAGGTCCCGCCCACCGCGCGGCTGCCATAGCTGATCTCCACGCCTTTGGCTTCGATTTCGAAAACGCCGAGAGCCGCGTGGGCCCGCTCCATGGCACGCTCGTGCTCGACCTCGAAGATCGACGCGACCGCAGCGCCGCCCTCCGCGACGAAGGGCATGTTGTTGACGGTTTCGAAGCCGGCAGCGAAAGCCTCGAGATGGGCGCCGCAGGACATCGCGAGCGAAATCGAGCCATCGATCGCAGGCCGCGCTGAACGCTCGGTCGGTATATGTACCAGCAGATTCCTGTACACGGCTGTTCTCCCTCAATTCCTCGTACGAAGTGGACGCTTGATGGGAGCACGCGGCGCCGCTTGCCGGTTTGATGCACGTCAAGGAGTGCCTTCGTGATGTCGGATATCGATCCGGCATTGTTGGAACGGGAACAGGACAAAGGCATATGGCGCGCGTGGCATTGGTGACGGGCGGAACGAGGGGGATCGGCGCCGCGGTGTCGCAGGCGCTCCATGACGCCGGCTATTCGGTCGCGGCCACTTACGCCGGCAACGCCAGGGCAGCCGAGGCGTTCGCGGCCAGGACCGGCATCCGCGTCCAGCAATGGGACATCGGGGACTTCGACGCCTGTGCGGCCGGTGTGAAGGCGATCGAGGCGTCGCTCGGGCCCATCGACGTGCTGGTCAATAATGCCGGCATCGTCCGCGACTCGGCGTTCCACAAGATGACCCCGGCGAATTGGGATGCCGTCATCCGCACCAATCTGGACGGCCTGTTCAACATGTGCCGTCAGGTGATCGAGGGGATGCGTGCGCGCAAATTCGGTCGCATCATCAATATCTCGTCGATCAATGGCCAGAAGGGCCAATTCGGCCAGACCAATTATTCGGCGGCGAAAGCCGGCGAGCTCGGCTTCACCAGGGCGCTGGCGCTGGAAACGGCGCGCCTGGGAATCACCGTCAACGCCATCTGTCCCGGCTACATCCACACCGAGATGCTGGACGCCGTGCCGCCGGAGATCCTGGAGAAGAACATCCTGCCGCAAATTCCGGTCGGCCGTCTCGGCAAGCCCGACGAGATTGCGCGCGCTGCCGTGTTTCTTGCAGCAGACGAGGCGGGCTTCATCACCGGCTCGACACTGTCGATCAATGGCGGCCAGCACATGAGTTGAGCCGGCGCGCGCCGCCGATTGGTTCAGCAAGAGATGGAGACGATATGAAAAATCCGGAGCAAGCCCAAGCCAGCCAGACGCACAGCCGCGCGGTGATCTGGATCGACCATTTGACGGCAAAGATCTTCTCCATGGGGATTACGGGCGTGAGCCCGAGCGTCGTGCAGGCGCACCTCGCTTCCACTCATCTTCACCACAAGGCCAACACCATCGGTTCGGGCCACGTACCGGAAAATCCGGCGTTCCTGGAGCAAGTGGCCAAGGCCGTCGCAGCCTGTACGGAAGTGCTGATCCTCGGACCGGGGACGGAGAAGACCGCGCTCCTGCATCATCTGCAATCGGCCCGTCCCGCCATGGTGCTCCGTGGGGAGACGATCGATCATCCGACGGATGCCGAGATCATCGCTCTGGGCCGCAAGCATTTTCGGCTCGATCAACCGTTGTCGCAACATTGATGCAGCTCAATCCTTGTAACCGGCGGCAACGATAGGCTCCCATGTCAAAGGGAGCCTGCTCATGTCGCCTTCAGCATCGGTGGAACGCATCTCGTCCAATTCTCCGCCGGACCCCGTCGATCCGCCTTCCCGGGAACCGTCGCCGGCGCCCGCGCGGGATCCCGGCGCCGCCGTCGATGCGGTCGACCGCTCCTTTCACGCGGCGATGGCGCGCTTCACTGGCGGGCTTTCGCCTGCGGCGGTAGCGCTCGCCTTTGCCGACTGGCAGCTCCATCTGCTGGCCTCGCCCGGCAAGCGGGCCGCGCTGGTCGGCGAAGCGTTGCAGAATGCGATCCAGTTTGCGCAAGCCTCGGCGCCGATGCATCCGGCGTTCAGCCCGTGGTCGTTGATCAAGCCGCCGGCGAGCGATCGCCGCTTCGCCGATCAGGATTGGGAGCTGCCGCCGTTCAACCTGGCGGCCCAGGCCTTCCTGCTGACCGAGCAATGGTGGCATTCGGCGACCTCGGGCATTCGCGGGCTGGCGCGCTCCAATGGGGCGATCGCCGACTTCGCGCTGCGCCAATGCCTCGACACGATCGCGCCGACGAACTTTCCGTGGAGCAATCCGGAAGTGTTGCGGAAGATCATGGAAACGGGCGAAGGCAACTTCGTATCCGGATTGCACAACTGGATCGAGGATTGCCAGGCGCTGCTGGCAGGCGGCAAGCCCAGCGGCGATCAGGCTTTCGTGGTCGGCAAGGACGTCGCCGTCACCCCCGGCAAGGTCGTCTATCGCAACGAACTGATCGAGCTGATCCAGTATGCGCCCACGACGCCGGCCGTGCGGCCCGAACCGGTGCTGATCGTGCCGGCGTGGATCATGAAATATTACATTCTCGATCTCTCGCCGCACAATTCGCTGGTGCGCTTTCTGGTCGAAAGCGGTTTCACCGTGTTCATGGTCTCCTGGAAGAATCCGACGGCCAGCGATCGCGAGCTCAGCCTGGAAGATTACCGGAAGCTCGGTGTCGACGCGGCGATCGAGGCCATCAACGGCATCATGCCCGGACGCGGCATCCATGCCGCCGGCTACTGTCTCGGCGGAACGCTGCTCGCGATCGCTGCCGCCCGCCTGGGCCGCGAACGGCCTGATTGCCTGCGTTCGTTGACCCTGCTCGCCGCGCAAACCGATTTCACCGAAGCCGGCGAACTCACATTGTTCATCAACGAAAGCCAGGTCGCATTCCTCGAGGACATGATGTGGCGACAAGGGGTGCTCGGCGCTGCCCAGATGGCCGGCGCCTTCCGGATGTTGCGCTCCAACGACCTGATCTGGTCACGCGTGGTGCGCGATTATCTGATCGGCGAGCGGGCGCCGCCGAGCGACCTGATGTCATGGAATGCCGACGCCACCCGCATGCCCTACCGGATGCATTCGGACTATTTGCGGCGGCTGTTCCTGAACAACGATCTCGCTGAAGGGCGTTATCAGGTCGAGGGCAGGCCGGTCGCGCTGTCCGACCTCCACAAACCGATGTTTGCCGTGGGTACCGTGTATGACCACGTCGCGCCCTGGAAATCGACCTACAAGATCCATTTCCTTGCCAACGCGGATGTCACCTATGTACTGACCAGCGGCGGACACAATGCCGGCATTGTCGCGCCTCCTGTCCAGGAAGGGCACAGCTACCAGGCGCTCACGAGGAAGGCGGGCGAGGCCTATGTCGGGCCGAACGAGTGGCTCAAGCGCGCGCCGTCGCACGAGGGGTCGTGGTGGAACGAGTGGACCCGGTTTCTCGCGGCGCATTCCGGCCAGCCGGTCGCGCCGCCCTCGCTCGGGCGCGCCGGGCAGAACGGCGAGATCCTGGGCGACGCCCCCGGCTCCTACGTGCTGCAGCCCTGAGCCGCGTCCGAAAGGCTAGCGCGGCAGCAGGAATGGCGCGCTTCGCTGCCGCGTTCGTTCCGGCGAGCCCGACGCATCGACGATCGGCCAGTCGATCCGGCCGATGCCGTAACCTTCCTGTTCGGCGGCGACGGCGCCCGTCGCATCAGATGCGTCGTGCCGGCGGGCTCCGATGCGCGCAAGGCGCACGGCGAGATCCGCGTCAAGGAAAACCGGGCGGAAGTCCGCATTCATGTTTCGCGCTTCCGCGGAAAGCTCGTCGCGCTCGGCTTGCCGCAGGAACGCCGCATCGACGATGACGGAATGCCCCTGCGCGATCACCTCACGCGAGCGATCCAGCATCGCGCCGTAAACGCGTGCGGTGACGCCCGGCGTGTAAGCGGACGGCGGCAGGGTTGCGAGCGGGTCGACACCGAACAGCTCTTTCCGGATGACGTCGGAACGCAGGATGACGGCGCCGGGCAGGGGTGGCACCTGCGCCGCCATATCGCGCGCCAGCACGCTCTTGCCCGTGCCGGATTTTCCGCCGATCGCGATCAGCGACGGCCGGACCGGCTTGAGGAGTTGCCGCGCGAGATCGAAATAGGATCCGGCTTCGGAGGCGACTACGGGATTCGGCGATTGCCCGCATTTGGTGAAGAGCACATGGGAGCGTATCGCCGCCCGTATCGACAGATACAACGCCAGCAGGCGAAGCGCGTGAGCGCTGTCCCGCCAGTTCTCCTGCAGATAGCGGTTGAGCAGACGGTTCGCTTCCGCATGTAACCCGAAATGCAGGAGGTCCATGACCGGGAAGGCGAGATCGTAGAGGATGTCCGTGGTGGCGATCACGGCATCGAATTCGATGGCGTCGAACAGCACCGGTCTTTCGTCGATCAACACGATGTTGCCGAGATGCGCGTCGCCATGGCAGCGGCGCACAAGCCCGTCCGCCGCCCGCTGTTCGAGCAGCGCGCGGCTCTCGGTCAGCCGCTGGTGACTTGCCGCGTGAAGCTGCTCGACCGCGTCGCGCGCAAGCGACGGCTGGGCACGAAATTTCTGGCTGTTGCGATCGATGATCGGCCCGATGGAGGCAAGCCAGGCCGATCCGTCGGAGCGCTCCGCGCGCGCGTGGGATTCGCGCACGACGTCCGCAACCGCCTCTGCGAGTTCCGGCGTGATCGCGCCGTTCTTCGCGAGGCGATCGAAGGTCTTCTCTTCGTCGAACCGCGCCATTTCGACCGCCCACTCGATCGCGGGCCCGTTGCCGCCGATTTCAGGGCCATGCTCGCCGCGCGTGATCGGAACGACGCGCCGGTAAAGTTTTGGCGCATGAGGTCGGTTGACCGCGAGTTCCTCTTCGCAGGCATGCTTGCGCTTCTCGAGCGTCGAATAGTCCAGGAAAGGCAGCCATACCGCGCGCTTGATCTTCAGCACACGCTCCGGCTCCAGGAACAAGATCGAGGCATGCGTATCGATCCGCTTCGCGGCTCCGCTGCGAGCTTCCCGATCGAGAAACGCGATCGCTTCGTTCTGGGAAGCCACATCGGTGTCAGGCATCACGGCCTCAGCACCGCGGCGCCCGTGAGCCGGCCGTCGCGCAGCCGCGCAAGCGCCTCGTTGGCCTGGTCGAGCGGAAAGACGGTGGTGTGCGTTCGGATATCCGCGTGCGCGGCGGCTGCAAGGAAATCGATGCCGTCCTTTCGCGTGAGGTTGGCGACGGAGACGATCTGACGTTCGCCCCAGAGAATATGATAGGGAAATGCCGGGATATCGGACATGTGAATGCCGGCGCACACCACGCGTCCGCCCTTGCGCACGGCGCGAAGGGCGAGCGGGACCAGCGGTCCGACCGGGGCGTAGATGATGGCGGCGTCGAGTTCGCCGGGTGGCGTCTCCTCCGAGGCACCGGCCCAATCCGCTCCAAATGAGAGCGCAAGCTGCTGTGCTTCCCGGTCGCCGCCGCGGGTAAACGCGTAGACCGTTCGTCCCTGCGCGCGCGCCACCTGCGCCACGATATGACCGGCGGCGCCAAAGCCATAGATCCCGAGCGACTTGCCGTCGCCCGCCATCACCAGCGACCGCCAGCCGATCAGTCCGGCGCAAAGCAGCGGCGCCAGCGCCGCATCGTCGCCTTGCTCGCCGAGGGGGAAGCAGTATCTGGCATCGGCGACGAGATGGCTGGCAAAGCCGCCGTCGCGGGTGTAGCCGGTGAATTCGGGATGGTCGCAGAGATTTTCCCTGTCCGCGCGGCAATAGGAGCACTCGCCGCAGGTGAAGCCGAGCCAAGGCACGCCGACACGCATGCCGAATTTCAGGTCGCCGACACCGGCTCCCAGTGCGTCGACCCGGCCGACGACTTCGTGCCCGGGAATGATCGGGTAGGCGATGCCGGGCAATTCGCCGTCGACGACATGAAGGTCCGTGCGGCACACGCCGCAGGCGGCCACCTTGATGCGGACCTCGCCCGGCCCCGGGACGGGATCCGGCCGTTCCTCAGGCGTCAGCGCCGCGCCGCGCGCGGGAAGCACCATCGCATGCATGTCACAATAAACCCATGATATGGTTTGCAGTCTGAACCTGGCATCTCGTGATGCGTTGATCCTCATCAAGGTCGAAACCACTCCTTCGGCTTAGGTAACGATCGAACCCTGAGGAGGTGCCTGCGATGTACGAATTTCTACAGGAAACCGTCGGCAGCAACATGACCCGGACGGTGAGGAGCGTCGCGCCGGAAACGACCGTCGGCGATCTCTACCGGTTGTTCGCGGCCGACGGCTTCGACGCCTATCCGGTCGTGCGGGATGAAATTCTGGTGGGCATGGTATCCAAGCTGGACGCCCTGAAGGTGTTCGCGCTCGGCCAGGATCAGATCCTGCCGCACTTCACCGATGGCATGGCCAGTACAGCCGACGCCATCATGTCGAGCGAGATCATCGCCGTCGATCCCGAAACCAAGCTGCAGCGCGTGCTGGAGCTGATGGTCAAGCATCGCGTCAAGAGCCTGCCCGTCGTCAATCAACGGCGGAACCTGCTCGGCATCATCTCGCGCGAGGACGTCATGCGGGCGATGGAGCGGTCGACAGTGTGGCGCTATCCGCCCGTCGTTCCCTTCGAGCAGGCGTAATGTCGACTTTCGGTCTCGAGCGGATCTTCGCGCCAAGGCGTGTCGCGGTCATCGGCGGCAGTTCGCGCCGGTCCTCGATCGGGGCCATCATCCTGCGCAATATGACAAGCGGGGGATTTGCAGGCGAGATCGCCGTGGTCAATCCGCGGCATCGGGAGATCGGCGGACGAAAGACGTACCCGGATATCAAGGCCTTGCCCTTTGTTCCGGATCTCATCGTGATCACCGCGCCGGCCGCCGCGGTCCCGGAGATCATCGCGCAGGCGGGCGAGCGTGGCGTGGCCGGTGCCGTCATCGTCTCGTCCGGGCTTGGACATGGCGCGGGCTCGCTCGCCGACGCGGTCGAGAAGACCGCGCGCGCCCGCAAGATGCGGATCGTCGGGCCGAACTGCCTCGGAGTCATGTTCCCCGCGATGGCGTTGAATGCGAGCTTCGCCGCGCGTCAGGCCGCGCCGGGGTCGTTGGCCCTGATTTCGCAATCGGGCGCGGTCGCGGCCGCGATGATCGATTGGGGCGCGGAGCGGTCGGTCGGATTTTCGGGGATCGTTTCGATCGGCGACCAGATCGACGTCGATGTCGCCGATCTCCTCGACTATTTCGCGCTCGACGACAGGACGCGCGCGATCCTGCTCTATGTCGAAGCGGTCTCGGATGCGCGCAAATTCATGTCGGCCGCCCGCGCCGCCGCGCGCCTCAAACCGGTCGTCGTGGTGAAATCGGGGCGGATGGCGCAGGGTGCCAAGGCCGCCGCCACGCACACCGGCGCGCTGGCGGGTTCGGACGCGGTCTACGACGCGGCCTTCCGCCGCGCCGGATTGTTGCGCGTGCTCGACCTGCGCGAGCTGTTCGATTGCGCCGAGTTGCTCGGCCGCCACGTTCGCGCGCCGGGCGGCAAGAGGCTGACGCTCCTGACCAATGGCGGGGGGCTCGGCATCCTCGCGATCGATCGGCTGACGGAGCTTGGCGGCGTTGCGCCCGCGCTCACCCCCGAGGTGGCTGCAAAGCTCGACGCGGTGCTGCCGCCGACCTGGTCCAGGGGAAATCCGATCGATATTTCCGGCGATGCCGATGCCGCGCGCTACGAGGCGGTGCTTGATGTCCTGCTCGCCGATCCCGCAAGCGATGCCCTGCTGGTGATGAACGTGGAGACGGCGGTGGCATCGGCCCCCGCCATCGCCGAAGCGGTCGCGGCGCGGGTCGCAAAGGATCGTGCGGAAAAGCGCTCATCGTCGAAGCCCGTGCTGGCCGCATGGGTCGGCACCGACCAGACCGTCGCGCCGATTTTCGACGGCGCAGCGATTCCGCATTTCCCGACCGAAGACGACGCGGTGCGCGCGTTCATGCATCTGGTCAAGCATCGCGAGGCGACGGAAGCGTTGATGGCGACGCCGCCGAACGTGTCGTCGCTGTTCGAACCGAACGTGAAGGCTGCACGGCAGGTCGTCGATCGGACGCTTGGGGAAGGGCGGACATGGCTCGATCCGGTTGAGATCGCCGCGCTGTTCGAAGCGTATTCCATTCCGATGGTGCCGACCCTCGCTGCCGACGATCCCGACGAGGCAGCCGCAAGGGCCGAGCCGTTTCTGGCGGATGGACTTGCGGTGGCGGTGAAGATCCTGTCGCGGGATATCACCCACAAGTCGGATGTCGGCGGGGTCGTTCTGGGTCTCGCGACCAAGGTTGCGGTCAGGAACGCGGCGATCGATGTCATCACCAGAGCGAAACGCGTGCGGCCGGAAGCCCGCATCGACGGCGTGATGATCCAGCCGATGATCGTGCGGCCAGGGGCGCGCGAATTGATCCTTGGCCTCGCCGATGATCCTACCTTCGGCCCGGTCGTGGTATTCGGCCGCGGCGGCACGGCAGTCGAGATCATCCGCGACAAGGCGCTCGCGCTGCCGCCGCTCGACATGAACCTGGCGCGCAGCCTCGTCGGCCGGACGCGGGTCTCGCGGCTGTTGCCGGCGTATCGCGACGTCCCCGCGGTGCCGCCCGACGTCGTGCCGCTGACCCTGGTGAAGCTGTCGCAGATGGCGGCGGATTGTCCCGAGATTCACGAGCTCGATATCAATCCGCTGCTGGCCGATAGCCAGGGCGTGCTGGCGCTCGACGCGCGCGTCGCCATCCGCAAGCCGGCCAGGCTGTTCGCGGGGCGGACGCGTTTCGCGGTGAGGCCCTATCCGACCGAGTGGGAGCGCGAGCTCTGCGTCAAGGATGGCTGGAGGGTCGCCGTTCGTCCGATCCGGCCCGAGGACGAGCCCGCCATCGTGAAGCTGCTGCAAAGCGTGTCGGCCGAGGACGTCAGGCTGCGCTTCTTCCACTCGGTGAAGGAATTTTCACACCAGTTCGTCGCGCGCCTCACCCAGCTCGATTACGCGCGCGCGATGGCCTTCGCGGCGCTCGATCCGGCGACGGGCGACATCCTCGGCGTGGTTCGGCTGCATTCGGATTCGCGCTACGAGACCGCGGAATATGCGATCCTGCTCCGCTCCGATCTCAAGGGAAAAGGACTCGGCTGGGCGCTGATGCAGCTCTTGATCGACTATGCGCGCGCCGAAGGATTGAAATCTCTGTTCGGCGAGGTGCTGAATGAAAACACGACCATGCTGGCCATGTGCCGCCAGCTCGGCTTCGAGGTCGGGGCCGATCCCAACGAAAGCGGCGTGTCGCTCGTCTCCCTCGATCTTGCGAAGGCAAGTGCCGGAACTAACCCGGCGCGCCGGCCAGGATGTGATGTCTCGTCTTTGCCGTCCTGAATCAATGCGCCTCGGCCGCGCCGTTCTCGGCCTTGTGCCTGCGCAGGCGCTGGATCACGAGCGGAATGAGCGGCAGCAGCAGAGGGATGGCGGCGCTTTCGATCGCAGTCCGCAGCGAAGCGGGCGCTGCCGCTTCCGCCTGCTGAAGTTCCGCCGTGAGCGCGGTCAACGCATCCTGATGCACCTCTCTCGCGAGCGAAAGCTCCCGGCTTGCCGGCCGGCGCATGGCGAGCAACATCAGGAGCACCGCGATCACGAGATTGCAGAGACCGAGAATGGCGGCCGATCCGCTCGCGCTCCACACCTGCACGAGCGCGAAATAGGCGGCGACCTCGAATGACAATAGCGCAAACGCCAGCACGAGCGCCGCGAATGCCTGTAAACCGAGATTGCCCAGAAGCCGCTTGAGGCGCAGTTCGCCGATCACCCGCTCGCTTCTCCACACGAGATGGGCGTGGTGGACCAACCGGCTCGTGCTCATGGTTTTCTCCTCAACAAGAAGCCGATCGCTATCCCGACGGCGAGCGCCGTTGCCAGCGCCGGCACGGCGCGGCCGGCAAAGGCCCGCTCGACCTCGGCTTCATCGAGCGCGAGCGCTTCGCGCAGATCGGTCAGCAAGGTCTTGACGTCGGCCGCGACCGTATGCGCTTTTTCGCGCGAAATATGCTGCCATTCTTCCGCGCTCGTCTTCAGGATATGCCCGGCATCGCGCTTCAACGCGTGAAGCTCGTCCAAAATTTCCTGGCTGTAGCTCATGGCCGTGGCCTCCTTGCAGGAAAGGCTAGCCGGAGATGCGATGGCCGGGATTGATGTGAATCAAGCGTGGACGGCGATGGATTGCGCTGTATCAAGGCAACGGCGCTCGCCCGACCGTTATCATGATAGAAACAGGAGCCGCTTCTTGACCGACATGCCGAGCCTGATTGCAATCGACCACGGGCCCTGCGCGCTGCAAGCGAGCGGGGCATGGACGGTTGCCCATGTCGAGCTGCTCGAGCGCTTGTGCGATGGTGTGCCGCGCGAGCGGAGCGGGCCGATCGATCTCAGCGGCGTGACAGCGCTTGATACGGTCGGCGCCTGGCTGTTCGAGAAGCTCGCCAGGCGAGGTGCGGCGGGATCGTCGCAGCCGGCTCTTGTCGGCGCGTCCCCATCCCATTCCGGCCTGCTTCGCGAAGTCCGGGAATTGAACAAGGGCGAGCCGGGTCGGGGACGGCGGCAGAACCTCCTGGTCGACCGCCTGATGAAGATCACACGCGATCTTGCCGCCGACAGCACCGCCTTCCTGCACATGCTCGGCGCCGTCAGTATCGCATTGGGCCGCGTGCTGCGCCAGCCGAGGTCCTTCCGTCTGACGTCGACCGTCTATCAGCTCGGCCGTGTCGGCTGGCAGGCGATCCCGATCATGGCGCTCATCACCTTTCTGATCGGGGCGATCATCGCGCAGCAGGGAATTTTTCATTTCCGCAAGTTCGGCGCCGATTCCTACGTGGTCGACATGGTCGGCATCCTGGTGCTGCGCGAGATCGGCGTGCTCATCGTCGCGATCATGGTCGCCGGCCGCTCGGGCAGCGCCTACACCGCCGAGCTCGGCTCGATGAAGATGCGCGAGGAGATCGACGCGCTCTCCACCATGGGCCTCGATCCGGTTTCCGTGCTGATCGTGCCAAGGATGCTTGCGCTCATCGTCGCGCTGCCGATCCTCGCTTTCCTGGGTTCGCTGGCCGCGCTCTATGGCGGCGGCCTTGTCGCCTGGCTCTATGGCGGCATGAGCCCGGCGATCTTCATCGCGCGCCTGCGCGAAGCGGTCTCGATCACGCATTTCGAGGTCGGCATCCTGAAAGCGCCGTTCATGGCGCTGGTGATCGGGCTCGTCGCGGCGACCGAAGGGCTCAAGGTCAAGGGCAGCGCCGAATCCCTCGGCCAGCAAACGACGGCCTCCGTCGTCAAGTCGATCTTCCTGGTGATCGTGCTCGACGGCCTGTTCGCCGTGTTCTTCGCATCGATCGGGATGTAGCCATGGCTGGCCGCAGCATCGCGATTCGCGTGCAGGACCTCGTGGTCGGCTTCGGCGACCGCGTCGTGCTCGACCGTCTTTCGCTGGATGTCCGCGAAGGCGAGATCCTGGGATTGGTCGGCGCGTCCGGCGGTGGCAAATCGGTCCTGTTGCGGACCCTGATCGGCTTGTTGCCGAAGCGGAGCGGGCAGATCGACTTTCCGGCGTTTGCAGGCGACGAAGCCCTTCGCCGCGGCGTGCTGTTTCAGCAGGGCGCGTTGTTCTCGGCGCTCAATGCCCGGCAGAACGTCCAGTTTCCGCTGCGCGAGGCCGCACATTTTTCTCCGGCGCTGCTGGACGAAATCGCCAACGCCAAGCTCGAAATGGTGGGCCTGACCGCAGACGACGGCGACAAATTCCCGGCCGAGCTTTCCGGCGGCATGACCAAGCGCGTGGCGCTGGCGCGGGCGCTGGCGCTCGATCCGGCGCTCTTGTTCCTGGATGAGCCCACCTCCGGCCTCGATCCGATCGCGGCGGGCGAGTTCGACTCGCTGATCAGGACGCTGCAGCAGACGCTCGGCTTCACCGTCTTCATGATCACCCACGATCTGAACACGCTGGCCGCGGTCTGCGATCGCGTCGCAGCGCTTGCCGACGGCCGGATCGCCGCGCTTGGGCCGCTGCCGGACGTGCTCAAGTCCGACCATCCCTGGGTGAGAGCCTATTTCCACGGCGCCCGGGCGCAGATGCTGCACCTCGGTGCTTGACGAAAGGAACGATCATGGAAACGCGCGCACCCTTTGTCATCGTTGGCGCCTTCGTGCTGGCGGCGATCGTCGCCGTGTTCGGCTTCGTCTACTGGCTCAATAATGCCGGCGGCATCGGCAAGCGGGAGACCTATCGCGTCGTCTTCAATGGCCCGGTGCCGGGCTTGCTGGTCGGCGCGGCCGTGCTGTTCAACGGCATTCGCGTCGGAGAGGTCACCTCGCTCGCGCTCGTTGCCGACCGGCCTCGCGATGTGCATGCGACCATCGCGGTCGCCGAGCACACGCCGGTTCGCGCCGACACCAGGGTTGGTCTGGATTTCCAGGGGCTGACGGGCGTGCCCGTGGTCGCGCTGGAGGGCGGCGAGGACGCTTCCGCGCCGCCGGCAAAGGACGCCCTGATCGCAGAAAAGGGCGCAGGTCAAAGCATGACGCAGGCCGCGCGCGACGCGCTGCGCAAGGTCGATGGCGTGCTTTCCGAGAACGCCGAGCCGCTGCACGAGGCCATCGGCAATCTCAGGACCTTCACCGACGGGCTGGCGCGCAACACGCCGAAGCTCGACGGGATCGTGGCAGGCCTCGAAAAGATGACTGGCAGCGCCACGCCACCCCGCAAGGTCATCTACGATCTGAAGGCGGCGGACAATTTCGACGCGCCGCGCCGCCCGCTCGAGCCGGGTCTGGTGATTGCCGAGCCGACGGCAACCACGCGACTGCAAACCCAGCGCTTCCTGTTTGCCTCCGACGAGGAACCGCATGACGAATTTGCCAATGCGCAGTGGGGCGATTCGCTTCCCGCGCTGGTGCAGGCGAGGCTGCTGCAGAGTTTCGAGAACTACGACATCGCGCATGCGCCATTGCGAGGCGATGCCCTGAGCGACGGCGGCGTTCGCCTCCTGATCGATCTGCGCCGGTTCGATATCGCGACGGCGCCGGAGCCGAAGGCCGGCATTGCGCTTTCCGCAAAAATCATCGACGGCGCCGGCCACCTGAAGGCCGCGCGGATCTTCGAACAATCGGCCACGATGGACGCGCTCACGGTGGGGCAGGCGGCCAGTGCGTTCGGCCGCGCCTTTGATATGCTCGCGCGGGATGTCGTGACGTGGACGGCCTCGGCGCGTTGAATTCCGTCAGGCACCGATGAGACCATGAACGAAAACTCACTGCTCGCATTCGCTGTCACGGCCACGATCATCGAGCTGACGCCCGGCCCGAACATGGGATATCTCGCGGTGCTTTCGGCATCCGCCGGGCGGCGCGCGGGTCTTGCCGCGACGGCGGGCGTCGCTGCGGGTTTGCTGGGGGCCGGCATCGCCTCCTCGCTCGGCCTCGCCGCCATCGTGGCCGCCTCGAACCTGGTCTATGAGGCGCTGCGCTGGGGCGGCGTCCTCTATCTGCTCTGGCTCGCCTGGGAGGGATGGCGCGACGCGCCTGAGGGTATCGGCAAGCCGGTCGACGCGAGCGGCCATGCCGGATTTTTCCTTCGGGGCTTCATCACCAACCTGCTCAATCCGAAGGCGGGCATTTTCTATATTTCGGTCTTTCCCGCCTTCGTCGACGAGAACCGGCCGCTGCTGGCCCAGACCGCAGTCCTGCTCGCGACGTACGTGGCGATCGCAACCGTCATCCATTCGGCGGTGGTGATTTCGACGGACGCGATCCGGCCGCTGCTGGAAAACAAGGGAAACGTCACGCTCGTCAGGCGGATCCTGTCGGTCTTGCTGGTCCTCGTCGCCGGATGGTTCCTCTATTCGACGCGAAGGGTCGTGCCTTGAGCCTGCAGCTCCAGATATGCGCTCCGGATCAAACGCTCGATCGCGATCTTCGCCTGGATGCATGCAGGGGAATCGCGCTCTGGTTCATCTTTCTCGATCACATCCCGAACAACATTTGCAGCTGGCTCACGCTGCAGCATTATGGGTTCAGCGATGCGACGGAAATCTTCATGTTCGTCTCCGGCGTGACCTGCGCGCTGGCCTACGGCGCCGTCCGGCACTGCGACGGCTGGTGGGCGGTCGTCAGCCACACCGTGCGACGCGGCTGGGAAATCTATGTGGCCTTCCTGACATTGATCGTCGGGCTCGTCGTGCTGGTCTATTGGGCGGGTGTGGGGCGATTGGCCGACGACGCCAATGTGAGAATCCTCCTGGAGCATCCGGGCGCGGCGCTGGCGCATGCGGCGATCCTGCAATATCGCCCCGTCAATACCGATGTTCTGCCGGACTTCGTGCTGTTTCATCTGCTGTTCGCGCCGCTGCTCTGGCTGCTGCTGAAAATTCCCAATGTTGCGGTCGCGGCCTCCGCGCTGCTCTACGGGCTGGTTCAGGTCTATGGCTGGAACCTGCCGGGCTGGCCGGTCAACGACTGGTACTTCAATCCCTTTGCATGGCAATTCCTCGTGGTGCTCGGCGCCTGGTGGGTCACGGCCGGTCGTCGCGCGCGGTTTCGTGCGCTCGTGACGTCACGTCCGATGGTGGGGCTAGCGATAGCCTATCTGCTGTTCGGGCTGGTCGTCGCGCTGAGCTGGAGCTTCAAGCCGCTGGAGGTACTGATTCCGCAATCGATGGCAAGGCTGATCTATCCAATCGACAAGTCCGACCTCGATCCGCTGCGGCTTCTTCACTTCCTGGCCATTGCCATCCTGGTAGCACGATTCGTGCCGTCGGACTGGCGAGGCCTGACGACACCGGTATTGCGGGGCGCGGTACGTTGCGGGGAGAATTCCCTTGAAATCTACTGCCTTGGGGTGTTGCTCTCGCTTGCGGCTTACATGCTGCTATTGCGAATTTCGGATGGCGTCGTGGCGCAGATGGTCGTGAGCGCCACGGGCATCCTGTTGCTGGTCGGATTCGCAACGCTGTCGACATGGATCGGCATCGGAAGCCGCCGGCAGCCGAAGCTGTTGTGAGCTTCGGCCGGAAGGCGCTGCACGACGATGGGCGCAAGCGTTGATCTGGATCAAGGATATCCGGCCTGCGCCATCTAGATTTGCAGCAAGGCAACGGCCCGGATGCCGTCAATTCCCGAAATTGAGAAGAGAAGCAGTATGTCCGTCGGAAGCGACGACACTGGACGTCCGCGCCGCAAGCGTATGGAAATCTTCGCCTTCCTGTTCCTGACCGCGGTGGTAATGCCCGCGCTCGCCGTCGGCGTGGTCGGAAGTTACGGGTTTGCGGTGTGGATCTACCAGATGGTGGCCGGCCCTCCCGGGCCGCCTGCCGCGCATTGAGCACGAGGAGAAGCAACCGTGCTCAAGACTGCGATCAATCGCCGCGCCCTCATCACAGGCCGCGCCCTCACTCTTGATCCCGTCGTGGCACCGCCCGGCGGCGAAATTGCCAGCATCCTGGTCCAGGCCCGGCCCGAGCGTCTCGACGAAGTCGAAGTAGCCGTGCTTGCGCTGCCGGGCTGCGAGATCCATGGCCGCGATCCGCGCGGCAAGCTCGTCGTCGTGGTCGAGGCGCTCGATGCGGGCGCGCTCGGATCGACCCTCAATACCATCGCGCTATTGCCCCACGTTCATTCCGCTTGCCTTGTCTTTCACGCCATCGACGCCGGCTGACGCCCGGCGCCGGGAGATTGTCCATGACTGAATCCAAGCTCGACCGCCGTCAGATGCTGAAGCTGGAGGCCGCAGCCATTGCGGCCGCCGCCGGCGGAATGCCGGTGCCTGCGCTCGCGGCCAATCTCGTGGCCGAGCGGGAAGCCAGCGAATTGAAATGGGACAAGGCCGCCTGCCGCTTCTGCGGTACGGGCTGCAGCGTGATGGTCGCAACCAAGGACAATCGCGTCGTTGCCACGCACGGCGACATCAAGGCCGAGGTCAATCGCGGCCTCAATTGCGTCAAGGGCTA
>Ga0207707_10000314_pt1 | contig 51016 bp, 84 predicted proteins | sample KBSC83BmetaG_FD_184336 | JGI IMG/M metagenome (GOLD analysis project Ga0207707, IMG submission 184336) | Corn rhizosphere microbial communities from Kellogg Biological Station, Michigan, USA - KBS C8-3B metaG (SPAdes) (version 2) | ecosystem: Host-associated > Plants > Roots > Rhizosphere ... | reverse complement strand
TGACGGGCAGCGCCGCGACGCCATTCGCGCCCGCGCCCGCGACACCTGGACGCGGATCCGCAAGCTGGCCACCCTGGAGTTCCACCTCGAGTTCTGGCTGAGCCCCTGGGGCCCGGACTGGTGGGACTGGGAGTGGGTGCAAGCCCACTGGTACCGGCAGTTCAAGCGCGCCGACCGCAAGGCGTTCGCCGCCGAGTGCGAGGAGATCCGCGCCCGCGCTCTCATGACCCCTGCACCGGAACTGAGGCCAGTGCAGGCGCCCCGGCCCGCAGACCCGCCAGGCGCCACCTCGGCGCGGTGCGGGCCGGGGCAACCCCCAGCCCCCGGTGCCGTTGCGGCCGGCACCGGGACTGACGCCGGAGTGCCCCCCGCTCCGGTGACCGCCGCCGCCGATGCTGTGCCCCCGTCAGCGGGCGCGGCGGCACCGCTGCCCAGGCCACACCCCTCACAACCCCCCTGGCCGGGGCAGCCTGATCACCTCTGGCCCGGAGGTCCGGTTACAGCACCGGCTGGAAGCAGGCGATCGAACGAACAGCAATTCGCCAGGGCACCTCAGCACCCCATGCCGTCCTACCGGGGCGACTACCGGCCCACCGCGCCCTTCCGGGCCGTCAGCGACCTCCCGCCGGTCAACATCTTCCGGCCGCACTACGCCCGGCACGAGGCACGGCGCGACTCCGTGGCGAGGTGGGGAGCGTGAGGCCCGAGCTGCTCACCCCAGACGGTGAGGAGATCACCCCGCAGATCCTGCGCGACATGCTCGCCCTCATCGGCGAGGCCGCGACCATGCCGAGCACCGAGCGCATCAAGCGATGGTCCCCGCTGGAACGCGCCGTCGTCTACGACTGGGCCGCCCGCGAGCACCTGCGCGCATCCGACTGCCCGGTGCGCCGGCGTCCGCGCCCGGCGCTGTTGGGCGGTGAGCGATGACCCCGCCCCGCGTCACCGCCCACGGACTCGGCGCCCCCCGCAACGGCATGCCCGAGCGCAAGGACTACGTCTACGGCGCTACCAGGCCCCGCCGTCCGGAACCGTCCGGGGACATCGCGGAGCCGTCCGAGATCGTCCGCCGCATCCGCGCCGAGATCGCCGCCCGCCTCGGCGAGCCATCCTGCCCGATCTGCGCCTACCCGCCCGGCTCCATCGGCCACGAGACCCTCTGCGGAGGCCAGGGATGAACCGCCCCGCCTGGAACCTGGAGCCGTGCGGCACCACCGCCGCCTACCGCCGCCACTACCGCAAGGGCCAGCGTCCCTGCCAGCGATGCCGCGACGCCAACAGCCTCGCCCAGCGCAAAACCGACCCTGAACCCTCATACGGCACCTGGGCCCCCCGCGACGCAAACGGCTGGTGGCTGCCCGCCGCCACCGCAAGGAGCGCAGCGTGACCCCGTACCCGGCCGACTACGGCCACTACTTCCTCGGCGCGCTGCCCTACGCGGGGCTGGAGGCACTGCGGATCGCCGCATGGTGCGTGGCCGCCGTCGCCCTGGCCGCCGCCGGCGTCTGGCTGCTGGCCAGGGCACGCCGCCTGGCCAAGCCGTCCACTCCCGGCATCAGGCACCTGCACCGGGCGGCCACCGCCGCCCACGACCGCAGCGAGCCCGTCACCAGGGCCATGGACCTCGGCGGCCTCGTCATCAGCGCCGAGGTCGAGCGGTACGCGGCGCACAAGGCGAACGCCCCCACTGAGGCCATCGACCCGGACCCGGCGCTCGGCTGCCCCTGCTGCACGGAAACCCATGAGCGCGATACCTGCACGTGCGCCGTCCCGTGCGGCTACGGCGTCTGCCAGGCCATCGACCCCGCTGACGGGTGCACCTGGTGCGTGACCCCGTACGCGTGGCCGTGCACCTGCGCCATCCAGTGCGGCGACCCCGCGTGCGTCGCGGGGGTGACCCTGTGAGCCGCAGCGACGACGACATCGCCATGGGCGTTGACGAGCACGAGGAACTCTGGCCCGTCAACGACTCCGACTACAGCAGCGACCAGTGCGATAGCTGCACCTGCTGCACCGCCCGCGACTGCGTCCCGGCGAAGTGCGGCGAGGATGACTACGGCCGCTTCCACTGCCCGTGCACGAGCGAGTGACCGCCATGGAAGAACTGTGGACCGGCCCCGTCACCAGCCCCGGCATCTACCAGATGGACGAGGCCCACTACCACTCCGACCCCGTCCCGGAGGCGCTCGGCGGCAGCCTGTCCAGCAGCGGCGCGAAGCTGCTGCTCGCCGACGGCGGCCCCCGCAAGTTCGACTACGCCCGGAAGAACGGCAGCCTCCCCACCAAGGCGCAGCGGCTCGGCACCGTCACCCACGCCCTCACGCTCGGCACGCAGACAGGCGACCTCGCGGTACTCGACTTCGAGAACCGCACCCGCACCAAGGCCTACATCGCGGCGGAGAAAGAGGCACTGGAGGCAGGGAAGCAGGTCATCCTCCGCAAGGAATGGGACCAGGCCACAACCATGGCCAGCGCGGTCCTGAGCCACCCGGTAGCCGCCGGGCTGCTCAAGGGAGCCGACCCCGAGGTGTCGATGTTCTGGCGAGACCCCGAGTTCGGCATCTGGCTACGCGGCCGCGCCGACGCCCTCAACCTCGACGGCTTCGGGATGCCCGTGATCGCCGACCTGAAGTCCAGCAAGGACGCCAGCAAGGACGCGTTCGCCAAGTCCGTCCACGAGTACGGCTACTTCCGCCAGGACCCCTGGTACCGCGAAGGCTGGGCCGCCCACCTGGCTTGCGAGTGGCATGAGGTCGACTTCGTGTTCATCGTCGTCGAGTCCGACCCCCCGCACGACATCGCCATCTACCGCGTCTCCGACGGCACCGACGGCCCCGACGACATCGCCCTGGGCCGCGAGCAGAACCGCATCGCCCGCGAGAAGTACCGCGACTGCACCCAGGCCGGCACATGGCCCGGCTACCCGGAAGACATCCAAGCCCTTCAGCTTCGCCGCAACGACCGGTTCGCGGCAGAAAGAGTCATCAATGACTGGCACAGGTAACGCCATCGCCGCCCGCACGAACGGGGCGCAGTCCACCGCGGTCGCCATCCGCTCCGGCCAGGTCGAGTTCGACGACAAGCAGAAGTCCGCCCTCGTCGCCATGGGCGTCTCCGAGAAGGCCACCCGCGCCGAGCTGGCCGTGTTCTTCCACCAGTGCCGCAACCTGCGCCTCGACCCGTTCAGCAAGCAGATCTACCTCATCCACCGCCGCGCCAGGGAAGGCGATAAGTGGGTTGAGAAGCCGACCACCCAGATCGGCATCGACGGGTTCCGCGTCATCCGCGACCGCATCTCGCAAGAGCGCGACCTGGCCATCTCCTATGAGGAGACCATCTGGTACGCCGAGGACGGCACCGCGCACGACATCTGGCTGTGGGACGAGCCGCCGGCCGCGTGCAAGTTCGTCGTCCTCGTCGATGACGGGCGGCGCGTCCGGCGGTTCCCCTCCAAGCTGCGGTTCAACGAGTACTGCCAGTTCGGCCGGGAAGACGCGAACGGTGTCCGGCCACGGACGGGCCGCTGGCGCGACGGCCACTCCCACCAGATCGAGAAGTGCGCCGAGGCCGACGCGCTGCGCCGCGCGTTCCCCAACGACCTGTCCGGCGTCATCCTGGAGGACGCCGCGCCGCTGAGCGACCCGGACGCCCCGCCGGAGCGGCAGCGCGTCACCGGTGAGCAGGCCCGCGCCCGCGCGCCGCAGCAGGTCCGCTCCGAGGTCGTCACCGTCACCCCGGACCCTGCGCCGGAGGACGCCCCGTGGCCCGTCGACGCCGCCCCGGCCAGGGCGGCCCGCAACGCCAACCCCGAAACCGGCGAGGTCATCCCGGACACCGGGCACGATCCGCGCGCCGCGGTCCTGGCCGCGTTCGACGCCCTCAAGGTCGCCGGCCCCGAGATCCCCGGCTACCTCACCCGCCTGTCCGGCCACCCCTACGCCTCCGTCGATTCCCTCAGCCGCAAGGCCGCCGCATGGTTCGCGGACCGGCTGCAGAAGCTCGGCTCCCGCGACGAGCTGGAGGCCGCCGCCGTCGCCGCCGAGGCGCGGCGGGAGCAGGACAGCGCGGCGGAGGCCGGGGACGCGCCAGCGGACGGCGAGGTGCCCTCCGATGGCCAGTGAGACCCGTGAGCTGGCCTACGACCCCGCCATCGACAACTGCGCCAACATGCCCGGATGCGGCGACCAGCGCGTCCTGTTCACCTGGTACGGCCCCGCCATCTGCTGCCCCCGCTGCTATGAAAACCTCTTCGGCGCGGCACCCGACCCCGGCTCCGTCATCACGCTCCCGGCCGCGACGCCCGCCACGGACGACGCGCCGGCGCAAGCCGAGGTAGACCGCTGCGGCTGGTCCGAGGACCCGTTCCACCGCTGCCGCGTCTGCTACGACTACGCGACGGGCACCGACCGGCCCGCGCGGCTGGCGGAGGCGCGCGGGTGCATCCGGCTCAACTGCGGCCACCCGCAGCCACGCCACGACGCGGGCCGCCCCGGCTCCCCGTGCGAGGACTGCGACTGCCGCGCCTGGGTGCCGCCCGCCGGGGAGGCGCGCGAGCATGGCTGAGCGCATCACCGAGCCGCAGCTAGCCGACGCGCTCAAGGGCCTTGTCGTCACCGTCGAGGACGGCGAAGAGGGCACCGAGGGCAAGCTGCGGCACCCCGGCGGCATCGCCCGCGACGTGTTCTACCTCGTCTTCAGGAGCGGGGAGGCTGAGCAGGCAGCTCCGCAGCCTCAGCACTCGCCCGGCTACTACGACGGCAAGACCGGCATGCAGCCCTTCGACGTCATCGACGAGTTCGGCCTCGACTTCTACGAGGGCAACGTCGTCAAGTACCTCGTCCGCTGGCGCAAGAAGAACGGCCTGGAAGACCTGCGCAAGGCGCGCACCTACCTCAGCCGGATCATCGCCCGCGCCGAAGCCGAGACGGTGACCAGTGGCTGACACCGCGAAGCCGCCGCCGTGGTGGCGCTGGTACGAGCCGCCCCGCTGGTTCCCCGCCTGGCTGCACATGCTGACGTGCACGCACTGCCGGGGCGGCATGCGCTGGGTCCGGCAGCAGGAAAGGGAACGCCGTGGCTGAGGTCACCGTCACCGTCCACGGCACCTGCCGCTACTGCCATCGCCCGATCATCCGCTGCGACAGCCAGCCCGAGCACATCGGGTGCAGCTCCGGCTACGGCTGGATCCACGTGGAGCCGTGGTGGGGGCACGGGTGCGGGCGGGTTAGCCTGCGCCGGTACGCCCGGCCGGAGCCGGAGGCGGTGAGCCGTGCTGGTTAGCCTCACCGCCGCCGCCCGCTGCCACGGATGCGCCTGGACCGCCAGCGGCAAGCCCGCCGACGTCGACAAGGCCGCGGGCAAGCACACCGCGACCGGGCACCCCACCGCCGTCACCGCCGTGCCTGCCACCACCGGCAAGGAGCAACCATGAGCAAGGCGCAGCCGATGGACCCGGACAAGCGCCGGGTGTTCTACACGATGCAGCGCGGCATCCTGACCCGGCGCGGCGGCCCCTACCGGCACACCGCCCGGCAAGCCCGGCGCGCATGGCACAAGGAGATGCGCGCCCAGGACGATTACGAGCCCGTAGACGTCGGCATCCCGGAGGCCGAGCAGGCCAAGGGCCGCCCCACGTCCCCGGCGGCGCCAGCGCAGGGCAGGCAGCTGATGCGCGCCCCCTGGCACGGCCGCAGCCGGATCAGCGTCCGCGTCTACCAGGCCCCGGCAGCCGGGGCCCAGGTGGTCACCGCCCGGCAGCCGGACGCCCCGCCGCCGCTGCGGCTGTCCTGGGGCGACCTGGACAGCGCCCCCGATCCCTATGGCCCCGACCCCGTCGTCTTCGGGCCGCCGCGCGGCGAGCGCGGCGAGACCGGGGCCGGGCGGGCGTTCGGCTGCTGCGGCGTCCGCGGGGCCGGGATGGCCTGCTGGGCATGCGGCAGGTAAGCGACTAGGAGAAATGAGCGACGTGAGTGCGCAAGGTACCCGATCCGCCGGACGGCCTGACAGCCGTCGACCCGCGCGAGTGGACGCGGGCATGGCGGCGTGTAATTGCTGCGCCATCGGTCAAGCTGGTGGGCTACCTGTGCGCGGACTGGGCCGACTACAGGACCGGGGCGAATATCCGCCCCGGCATCCCGCTGCTAATGAAGGCAGCAGGCGGCATGGGCAACAAGACAGTCGGGGACGCTTTGCAGCAGATGCGCGACTGGGGACTGATATGGCGCTATCACGAGGCGCGGCTAACCGGGGTAAAAGGCGACCGGGACATTCACCGGCTGACCTTCCCGGAAGATATCTCGCCCATTCCCATGATGAAACCGGACTGGGAGGAGGCGCTGTGAGCGACCTGAGCGCAGCCGATTCCGTGCCCATTCGGCGCATGGTTATCCACAGGGGACCACCTGTCCTCACGACAGGTGGTGAGCCGGACCACCTGTCCTCACGACAGGTGAGTAGTCGACCCCGCCTCTTATAGACCCTCCTACGGAGGGTCGGTTTACCCATCCCATGAAGATCTTGACCCAACCCAGAAGACTTCCGCCGTAAACCTCAAGGTATCCGAAAGAGTCGCGCGAGATTCCCGCCGACGATAAAGCGAATTTGCGAATTGGAGGCAAGACAAAATGAAGTCCGTCATCATCCATGCGGACGGCCGCCGGGTCAACCTTGCCGCTGCCATTGACGCGGAACTGTACGAGGAGCTTGAGGGCACGCACTCACCGAGACAGCAGCCGGTATTGCGCTGCGGCGGATGCGATGGCGGAATCTACATCCGCCACGGGTCAGTACGGAAAGACGAGCTATTCGGCGCGCACCATGACGCAGGTGACTGCCGGGAGACGCTATCCATTCGCAAGTCCGTCATGAGCGACGAGCACAAGCGCCAGGCCGAGTACCACGCCCGCGCCGCCGAGCGCGCCGGCCACAGCGCCGACCTGGAAGTCACGACGGCCGGCCGCACGCGAGTTGACGTCGTCGTCGACGGGCGCATCGGATTCGAGATCCAGCGCTCGGTGCTGACCAAGGCCGCTGCCGTCGACCGGACGGCCCGGTCGGTGGCTGGCGGCCTCGACGCGGTCGCATGGTTCACCGACCGGGCCGAATCGCCGCAGTGGACCGGCCACGTGCCTGGGTACGCGACCATCGCCCGGTCGACCGCATGGGACGCGATGCCGCTCCCGGGCAGCGTCATGGCGCGCGGGATCTGGGCCGTCCGCGCGGTTCGCTGCGGAAGCGCCGCGCCATGCTTCCACCGTCGCCCCTGCCATCGCACGGTGCCCTCCCTCGTGCCCGTGACCATGCACGTGGACGACGTCGTGCGCGACCTGGCCGAAGGGCACCTTAAGCCGGTGAGGCTCGGCAAGTACGTGCGGCTCATGGACGCCGCGAGCATCGCCCTGCGCGAGGAGCTGACCGGCGAGCACCTTCCCGAATACGACGCGGGACGGCCCAAGCCCCGGATGCTTGCGCCGTCGGCACCGCAGGAATGCGAGCGGGAGCCGCTCGTGCCGCCCCACCTCGCCGAGCGCGTCATCTGGCTCCCCGCCGACATGCCCGTCGCGCCGCCGCCGCCGCTGCGGGGAGTCTGCCACGTCCCGGGATGCGGCCTGCCGGGACGGCTATACCCGGGCGGCTGGCGGTGCGGGTCGCACGCCCCCGGCGCTGCCCGCGCCAGCTGATAGAGCACGAGAACGCCGAATGGGCGAAAGCCCTGAAGGAAAAGGAGAAAGCGAAATGACCAAGCGCAAGGCAATCCCCGCCATCGGTGCCGCCATCATCGCGGCCGGGATGCTCGCCGGGTGCTCCAAGATGCAGGAGCCGTTCCGGGACGCACCCGTCAGCGGCCACCAGTCCGCCCCGGCCGAGGTCATCGAGATGCCCGACGGGTTCAGCAACGTCGCCGACAAGTGCGATGGCCACGGCCACCGCGTCTACGTCGTCTTCCACGGCGACAGCGGCTACGGGTCCGTGACCGCCATCGCCGACCCGACGTGCCCCGGCGGCCACCAGTGACCGCCGCCGTCCCCGCCGCGCCCCAGCCGCCGGACGCCGAAGACCTGAACGCCGGACGCCCCGCCGTGTGGTACGCCGAAGACCTGAACGCCGGACGCCCCGCCGTGTGGTCCGGCGCGGTCGCCCCCGGCGGCATGGTGTGCGCCGTGCCCGACGACCTCACGGCAGACGGCATCTGCGGAAACCCGGTGGAGTCCGAGCCGTGCAACCGGCACGACGGCGAACCAGCCGCCCCCGCCCGCTCGCTCACGGCCCCGGACGTGGTCGCCGGGCTGCTCGCCGACGTCGCCGAGCGAGACGAGCGCCTCGCCGAGGTCACCGCCCGGCTCGCCACCACGCAGGCCCACCGCGAGCGACTCAACCGCGAGCTGGCCACCTCGGCCCGCGAGCAGAACAGCCTCACCGCCCAGCTCGACCGGTACCGGAACGAGCGCGACGAGGCCCGGGGTACCTGCGACCGGCTTCGCCAAGAGGCCCTCAAGCGCTACGGCATGGTTCCCAGCTGGGTGAAGCGCGCGCTGGAGGCTGACGGTGGCTGACCTGACCCCGGAGGTGCTCGCCGCCGAGCTGGAAGTCGGCGGCGAGCACGCGACGGGCGGGACGCCATGAAGGTCCGGGTCATCCCCGCGCAGCCTCCCGAGTACCCGCTCGACCCTGCCTACGCCAGGAGCCTCCGGCCGCTCCTGGCATGCCAGGGCGGACCCAGGCACGCTGCAGCGTTCGCGGCTGCCGGGCTGTCCGGTGACTCATGGGCCACGCTCACCGACGATGACGGCACAGTCCTCTTCGACGGCTGGCTGTCCGGCTCCGGCAGGCCGCGACCAGGGGAGGGCACGTGAACAGCAGGCAGCTCAGGACCGACGAGGCGTTCGCGCGGCAGCTCACCGCATGCGGGCTGCAGCCCGGCGCAGACGAGCGCGAGCGGCTGTGGCAGGAGTTCCTGGCCGGCTATGAGCTCGGCCGCTCCCAGGGGCTGCAAGGCTCCGGGCACTGGCAGCCCGGCGCTCGCGCCTTCCATGAGGGCCGCGCCACTGCCGTCAGCGAGGCAGCGGCCGCCGAGTTGCCTAAGCACCTCGGGCACCCCGACGACCAGGCTGAGGCGTGGCTGAGCGAGCAGTACGAGGATCCCGGCCCAGAAGGATGCTCCTACGACCGCGAGGACATCCAGGGCGCCTACCGGGCCGGGGTGGCCGAGGCCCGCAGGCAGCTCGGCCCGGCATGGGCCGCCCTGGCCGCCAGGCGCGACAAGCTGGAGGCTGACGGTGGCTGACCTGACCCCGGAGGTGCTCGCCGCCGAGTTCGACGCCGCCGCGAACGCGTTCGACAAGGACGTTCGCGACCACGGTGAAGACCTCGACGTCGGCTGCCGGGACACCCTGCGCGGCTGCGCCGACAGGGTCCGCACGATGCTCGCCCCCGCGCACGCCGCCCTGGCCGCCGAGCGGGACAAGCTGGCTGACGAGCTGGCCGGGGCGAGGCGCAAGCTCATAGCCGAAGGAGCGCGCGCCCGTGCCGAGGCTGCCGTTAGGGAGCAGTCCGCGCGGCTAGCCCGGACTTCCGATGGGCCGTTGGAGGCGCTTGCCGCCGCATGGGAAAGGCAGGCGAGTGATCAGGAAAAGAAAATAGATTCCGGAGAAGTTACTCGCACTTCGAAACGAGTCTCCCAGGCGCGCCTCCTGCGCGCGCTGGCCGTCCAGCTACGCGAAGCCATCGCCCGCGAGGCGCTGGGGGGCGGCCATGGCTGACTGGCGCAGGCCACGGCGCAGCTACGCCAACGGCAACTGCGTGGAGGCCGCCGCCGTCCGGGCGGTGGTCGCCGTCCGGGACAGCAGGCAGGCCGGGCAGCCCGCCCGGGTGACGCTGGCGTTCCCGGCCGCCGCGTGGCGCGCCTTCACCGCCCGCGTCCCGCACTGCCCCCGGTGCGGCTCGCCCCTCTACGACGGCAGCAACTGCCCCGACTGCGGCCACGCGCCGCGAACCCGCCCGTCCCAACCGGAGGAACCATGCCCCTCGTCAACCTGACCCCCCACCCCATCGCGATCTACGGCAACCGCATGGTCCTGGACGGCCCGGAGGAGGTCATCCCGCCATCGGGGACCGTCGCCCGCGTCGCCACCATCGAGCTGGGCACCCAGGCCGGCAAGGCCTGCTCTTACGAGCTGGTCGAGTACGGGCACCTCGACGGCCTGCCAGCCCCGCAGGACGGCACCGCGTACATCGTGTCGCTGGTCGCCGCCCTGGCCGCCCGGGGCCGCGATGACCTCCTCGCCCCGTACGTCGAGGTCCGCGGCGAGTCCGGGACCATGATCGGCTGCCGCTACCTCCAGCGGGTGTGCTGACCATGCCCGCGAGCAGCCTGGACGAGCTGCCCGCCCAGCTCATTGAGCTACGCGAGCTGATCACGCAGGGCCACGCGCTCATCAAGGACCTGACCCGCCTGCTGCGCGAGGCCCGGGCGGCCAGGGACGACCTGCCGAAGGCCGTCACCGAGGCCGCCACCGAGAAGATCGGCGAAGCGGTAGACGCCGGGCTGGCCGAGTACAAGGCCGCGCTGGGCACCGCGATCGACGATGCCACCGCCACCGTGTTCAGGCGGTTCGACACGCTGGCCGCCATCTGCCTCGGCGAGGACCCGAAGTCCGTCCGGACCGGCGTCACGTCGGTCCCTGACCTGCTCCGCGACTACATCGCCGCCAAGGGCCTGCCGTACCGGCTCGTTCACGTCCCGCCCGCCATCGCCAAGCCCGGCCACCAGGGAGAACCATCGTGAACCGCGCCCAGGCCGCCCAGGTCATCGCCGGCACCGTAGCCGACGCCATACGCGAACGGCTCATCGCCTACACGCCCGTCACCACCGCCCACCAGGCGCTCATCCTCGCCTACACCCGCCGCCAGGCCATGGCGCTGGCCGAGCTGTGCCTCATCATGCGGCTGGAGCCGGGGCCGTACCTGTCCGACATCGGCCCCGCCATCGACGCCGCCGCCCGCGCCGCTGACGCCGCCGGGCTCACCGTCCCGTCCCTGCCCGAGGAGTAAGCCCATGAACCTGCCCGAGTACCGCCGCGCCCTCGCCACCGCCCACGAGCGCTTCGCCAAGGCCATCGCGATGGCCGCCGAGGAACTGAACAGCGAGCTGCGCAGCCTGGACGGCCAGTTCTTCGACGACCCCGACGACGAGCGCAAGGCCGTGGCACGCGACTGGCCGCCCGCCGAGAACGTGCCCGCGAAGCGCCGCTGACCGCAACCGAACGCAACCGAACGGAGCACCGTCATGACCAGCACCCCCATCGCCGACAGCATCGGCGCCCACGCCGCGCCCGCCAATGGCACCGGCCCGCAGGCCGTCCAGCCGCGCACCACCATGGGCGTCGTCCACCGCGACCTCGTCAGCGTCGGCCGCGCCATCGCCTCCGCCGTCCCCGTCCTGGAGGCCATCGCCGTCAACCCCCTCATCGACGAGCTGGTCGCGGAGGCGCTGGAGGCGCTGCACGCGGGCGGCCTTGAGCCGGTGCTGCAGGCCGCTATTGACTCGCTGCGGGCGGCGCGGCTGCGGCAGCAGCAGCCGCAGTTCCTGCCCGCGCCCGCCATGCCCGCCGACGGCCCGCAGGACGGCGCGTGATGGCCATCGACGACACCGCCCGGCGCATGGCCGAAGACCCTGCCGAGCAGCTGCTGTTCCTCGCCGATGGCATGGTCACGGGCAGCGCTGAGAGCTTCATCCTCGGCCAGGAGAAGCGCGGCCAGCAGCAGCTAGTCAACTCCGACCGCCTGCCATCCAAGGTCCACGGCGACCGCGCGGAGTGGGAGGCCCTCGGCTTCCGGTTCGGCGACCCTGATCCGGACGACCCGATGTTCATGCCCGCCACCCTCCCCGATGGCTGGCAGCGCCGCGCAACCGATCACTCCATGTGGTCCGTCATCGTGGACGCCCTCGGCCGTGACCGCGTAGAGGTCTTCTACAAGGCCGCGTTCTACGACCGGTCGGCGTTCATGCGGTTCAACCACCTGTCGGTCTACGTCATGAAGCACGTGGAGGACGGCGAGCCGCTGGTCATGGATGACGATTGGGCGACCCGCGATGCCGTCCTGGCGGCCATGCGCGAGCAGCTGAAGGAGGAGCGCGAGCAGGCGGCCCAGTTCCGGGGCTTCGCCGCCGACACCAGCGGGCGGCGCGACGAGGCCAATCGTGAGGGCTGCGCCGAGATCGCCGGCCGGCATGAGGCGAACGCCGCCAGGTACGAGGCGGCCATCGCGGCCCTCGCGGACGGCGCGTGATGGCGACCGTCCTCACCATCGCCCTCAGCGTGGTGGCCATCACCGCCAGCGCGCTATCGATCATGTTCTCGGTCCTGACGCACAGGCGGCTGCGTCGCGCCCGCGAGCTCAGCGAGCAGCCATCACCGGTCATCAGCTTCCCCGGGACGCTCACCCCGGAGGCTGAGGCGAAGCTGTCGGCGAGCCTGGCCGAGGGCATCGAGCGGTTGCGCGGGGATGGCCGCCTGCCATGGTGACCACCCGTCGTCTCGCCCTGGGTGCCGCCAGCGTCCTCGCCGTCATCGCGGCGGCGGTCGCCGGCGGCGTCCTGCTCACCCTCGCCATGGGGATGCCGTGACCGGCGAAGACCCGCGCTGGTGGCTGCACCTGCCACCATGCGCCGACTGCGGCGAGTCCCACGTGCTCATCGATTGCACCAGGCGGCTTCCCTGGGAGGTGCTGCCATCGTGACCGGGCGCTACACCAGGGCCGACGAGGAGGCGATCCGGGCTGAGCTTCAGACCGCCGAGCCGCTCGGCCCGGACCTCCGGAAGCACCTCATGGACGAGTACACCAGCACACCATGGCCGCAGCGCCGGGCCTCGCACTGGGTGATGAACTCCGAGTGGTGGGACGAGGTGACCGACATGGCCAGGGCCATGGGCGAATTCGCGCCGCCGTGGCCGCGAACGCTGCTCGGTCTGCCCGTCAAGGTCCGCGATGATGGCGGCGTCCCGCACCTGGAGCGCGGCCCGTGACCGCGCCCGAGTGCGCCACTGGCTGCGGCAGCCCGTCCCCGTCGGCCATCATCTGCGGTGGCTGCACCGACGGGCTGCGCGCCGCCCTCACCATGGCCGCCAGCATCGAACCAGACCTCCTCGACGCCGTCGCCCGCCAGCTCCGCCACGGCCACGGCAAGAACAGCGGCAGCGAGCCGCCGCTGCCCTACGACCCCGCCGCGTCCGACGCCAGGCGGGCGCTGGCGTTCGCTCTCGCCGATGCCGTCTGGCACCTTGACCCGGACAGGTGGCCGATCGCCGAGGCATCGATAGGCGGCACAGCCCGATGGCTCATGGAGCACGTCACCGAGCTGGCCGCCAGCCCCCGCGCGGGCCGCGACTACCACGCCATCCGCGACGCCGTGGACCGGTGCGCCAGGGTCCTCGACGGCCCGCCCGCCACCGTCTACGCAGGCCCGTGCCCCGCCTGCGGCACCGACCTGCTCGGCGTCCCCGGTGCCGCCATCGTCAAGTGCCGCTTCGTCATCCAGGTGACCGTCAACGGCCAGCCGGTCCTCTGCGGCACCGCGGTAGACGTGCGGGTGCAGCAGGACGCCATGCGCGCCGTGCTGGAAGACCGCCTGTTCACCGCCGCGCAGCTCGTCTCCATGGCCGCCGCGCTCGGCAGGCCCGTCAGCGAGCACACCGTCCGCTCATGGGTCAAGCGCCGTCAGCTCGTGCCGCGCGGCGAGTGGCCGCGTGAGCACGGGGAGCCGTCGGCTACCTACCGGTTCGGCGACATGCTCGACCTCGCCGCCCGCAGGCAGCGAGTGAAAGGATGACCACTATGGGCGAGATGAGAACCGTAGGCGACCTGCTTGACTACCTGGCCACGCAGCCGAGGGACCGGCTGGTGGTGCTGGAGAAGGACGCGGAGGGGAACGGCTACTCGCCGCTAGCGGACGCCCGGGAGGCCCTGTACGTCGCGGACACCACATGGTCCGGGCAGGTCTACCCGACTCCCGAGGACAAGGCCGAATGGGTCGCGTCCGGCGCGTGGACGCAGCAGGACGCAGATGACAAGTACGAGCCGGACGAGCGGGTCATCGTGCTAGGGCCGGTGAACTGATGGATGACCTGACCGCGTTCATCGCCGCACGCCTCAGCGAGGACGAGGCCATGGCGAAGGCTGCCGCGCGCAAGCGGCGTGGCCCATGGCGCGTAGTCGGCGACGCCTTCCGCGCAGTGATCCACGGCAGCCGGGCCACTCTAAGCGTGGCCGACACGCCCGGCATGGCCATCGCCGAGCACATCGCCCGCCATGACCCGGCCCGCGTCCTGCGCGAGGTCGCCGCCAGGCGGCGCACCATGGCACGGCACGAGCGCAAGCCGGACAAGCAGCAGCCATGGTGCGGCTGGTGCACCGACGACCGCCACTTCGAGGCGTGGCCATGCGATGACATCCGCGACCTCGCCGCCACCTGGAGCGACCACCCGGACTACCGCGCCGGGTGGTCACCCGGCGATGCGAGTTGACAGTGATGTCAATGCACCGCACTATGTAGCTAGCCTGACAGCAGTGGCCCCGGAAGACTCGGGGCCATCGTCATTCCCGGGAGTGACCATGGCCCGCGACCAAGGGCACGCGCAGTCCCCTGAGCCACCGCCGCTTGAGGTGGTGGAAGAGGCCATCGTGCCCATCGAGCGCACCCGGGGCTGGCTCTTCTGATGCCCCGCTACCAGGGCACCACTACAGCCAGGGGCTACGGCTCATCCCACCAAGCGCTCCGCGCCCGGCTACTCGCCGCGTGGAAGCCAGGCCAGCCCTGCGCCCGCTGCGGCCAGCCGATGCTCTACCGGTGGCTGCTCACGCCGGACGGCAAGCGAGTCAGCGCCATCGACCTCGGCCACCTGGACGGCAAGACCGGATACCGGGGACTAGAGCACAGGTCATGCAACCGCCGCGACGGCCAGCGCAAGACCACGGCGATCAACCGCGCCCGCGGCACGCTCACGCCACGCCAGATCGCAGCCATCCGGTACAAGCAATGGCAGGCGAGCGCGGCAGGCAGCCAGCGGCGACGGTGACAAACTAAGACCAACTGCGGCCGATCACCGCAGCCAGGAAGCCCCTATGTCTCTCGGCATGGGGGCTTCTGCATTCCGGGAGAAAACTCAAGATGGCACGCTATGCGGGCACCACCAAGGAGCGCGGCCTTGGCTCTGACCACCAGGCCGACAGGCGCCGACTCCTGGCCCTGCATCACGATGGCGACCCATGCTGGCGGTGCGGGCGGCCCATGTATGAGTCCCAGGGGCTTGACCGTGACCACGTTATCGACCGCGCGCTAGGCGGCGCGAACGGGCCTGCTGTGCTTGCCCACGCGTCATGCAACCGGAGTGCTGGGGCCACGCTTGGCAACAAGCTTCAGCCGCGAACCGTCAAGGCCGCTGGCGACACCGTCTGCAAGACATGCCGACAGCCCTACCACTACGCCGGTCGCATCTGCGGTATCTGCGGTGCCCACTATCACCCCAGCCGGGGCGTCCAGTACACCTGTAGCCGCGCGTGCGGCATCATCTACCGCTTCGGAATCGCCGCGCGCCCTGCGAACTCCTGCGCTTGCGGGAATCCAAGCGGCAGGAGCACGCGATGTGCCGAATGCGTTACAGCGGCAGCGCGACTCAAGGCCGAGATGCTGTCCGATGCCGGATGGGAGGCCAGGGTGCGGCATGCTCAGGTTGGTCACGGATGGTCACCACCCTGGAGTCCCTGAGGCTGCCTCGAAACCGGACATATCGGCATGAAAAGCAGATAGTTGCAGGTCAGAGGCATGAGCGCTTGACGCCGCAGCCTTGACGCCTACGTTGAGTCGTTCGGCGTAACGTTTCCAGTCACGGGGGGTGAGTTTTGGCGGACTCGGGCGCTCTTCGCGTTCGCCGGGCGCGGGCGCACAAGGCGGGTGATCATTCGCTGTGCCGCCGCTGCCCGGCGGTCCGCGGCGAGGCCGCGCCGAACGTCACGGCCCTCCCGTCGCCAGCTCCCGCCGCTGGCCTTGACCCGGTTGCGGAGATGCGCGCGCTGGCCTCGCGCCTGGTGGCGGCGCATGAGGGTGACGTGTCGAACACGCTGCTGGCGCGGGAGCTGCGGATGACGCTGCATGAGCTGATGCCGAAGGACTCTAAGGCCGCTGATGCCGACCTCACGGGGCTTTTCGCCGCCTTGCAGGCCTAGGTTCGCGACCGCGCCGGTCCCCGGCCGGGCGAACCTCGCGGAGGGCATCGCGCGGACCGCGGTCATCCTCGGCTTTAAGACGTCGCTCGGCCCCGGCCTGATGCCGTGGCAGCATGAGGCGAACCGTCTGGTCACGGAGCTGGACGGTTCCGGGCGGCTGGCGCACCGGCAGGCGGTCATCGAGGTGATGAGGCAGCAGGGCAAGAGCGTTGACTTGCTGTCGATCATGGTCGCGCGGGCGCTGCGGCGGCCTGACATGCAGATCGCTTACGCGGCGCAGTCGGGCAAGGAGGCCAGGCACAGGCTGGTTGACGTGTGGTGGCCGCGGATCCGCAAGTCGAAGCTGGCTCCGCTGGTGGACATCCGGAAGGGGTCGGGGTCTGAGGCGCTGCTGTTCGCGAACGGGTCGATGCTGAGCCTGGTGACGGCTGAGGAGACGTCGGCGCACGGGGACAACCTGGACCTGGGCGTCATTGACGAGGCGTGGGCGCAGCGGGATGACCGGCTGGAGCAGGCGATGCGCCCGGCGATGATGACGCGGGACGCGCAGCTGCTGATCGTGTCGGCGGCGGGGAACGAGAAGTCGGAGTACTTCCGGCGGAAGGTGTTCGAGGCCAGGGAGCGGCTGGCGGCTGGTGAGCCGGGCGGCTGCTACATCGGCTATAGCGCGCCTGATGACGCTGATCCTGGTGATCCGGTGACCTGGCGGGGGTGCATGCCCGCGCTGGGGATCACGGTGTCGGAGGAGACGGTCGCGACGGACTACCAGGACATGGAAGAAAGCGAGTTCAGAAGAGCTTATTTGTGTCAATGGCCCGAGGTCGCGAAGCCTGGCTGGGGCGTGATCGGGCAGGACGCATGGTCGGCGGCGGCCGCCAGGGAGGCATCGTGACGCTAGAGCATGACTTCGACGCTGACGCCCTGTACATCAGGCTCACTGACGGCACCGTCGCGCGCACGCTGGAGGTTGACTCCGATCCGTGCACAATGGTGGACCTTGACGGCGACGGGAACCTGATCGGCATCGAGGTCATCGACCCTGATCGTCCGTGGCCGCTGTGGAAGATCATGAAGAGCTACGACTTCAGCGATGCTGACGCCGCGATGCTGATGGCCACCTATCCGCCTAACGCGCGAGTGCTCCGGTGACCTCCGAGCTGGCGCTGGGCGCGGCGATCAGCGAGGACCGCCAGCACGCCTCCGTCGTGGTCGCTAAGCGCGGCCCTTCCGGGAAGGTGCTGGTGGACCTGCGGTTCTACGACTCCCCGCGCCTGGTGATCGCGTGGCTGTCCGGGGCGTACGCGTTCTGCGATGACATCGTGTCGCTGACCGTGAACCCGAAGTCCCAGTCGGGGACGCTGATCGAGCCTTTGAAGGCGGCGGGAATCATCGCCGTGGAGCCGACCGCTGAAGAGGTGGCGGTGGCGCACGGGGAGTTCCTCGACCTGGTGCCGGGGGGCCTGGAGCACCTGGACCAGAAGCCGCTGACGGACGCGGTGCGGGCGGGGCAGCAGCGGCCGCTGTCGGGGGCGAAGGCGTGGGACCCGCGCGTGACGGTGGATCAGGGGCCGCTGGTGGCGGCGACGCTGGCGGCGTGGCAGTTGCTGCGGCATGAGGAGCTGTCGTCACCGGGCGCGTGGACGATCTAGGCCCCGTGGCGCGGGTCGCAGTTGCCTTTGGGTCAGACGGGCGATGGTTTTGCACCTGCCCTGATCCGGCGACTCGGCTTCGATCTTCCGGCCCGGCCCCGCGCGCCACGGATGTTCCGACGATACATGAGGGAGGGTCGCCCGTGGATGGCGTGAGGCTGGCCGGGGTGACGGTGCGCGCCCACTTGCGGGCGTGGCGCCTGCACGGGCGGGCGCTGGCGTCCCGTGCCCGCCAGGCGCGGCAGCAGCTGACCTCTGCCGCCTTGATGGTCGCGGGCATCGGCGGGCTCCTGGGGTTCTCATCGCTGGTGGGCCTGTGGTGCCTCGGGCTGACGGGGATGGCGGTGTCTGGCGGTGCGCTGTGGTTCGGGCTAATGCGCGATGACGGGACGGGCCTGCCGCGCCGCGGTGAGCGGACGGTAAGCCAGGTCCTCGACGTGGAGCGGATGCGCCCGTGAGGATGCTCGACCGGCTGCTGGCGCGCGCCGACGCGGGCTACAACGAGTATTCCTGGTCAGGCGCGTATCCGGTCGTGGCCACGGACGCCTACGGGCGCGGGAGGGAAGGCTCGCCCGCCGGGATCGTCCGCGCCGCACGTGAGGCGTACGAGGTCAACGGGGTCGTGGCGGCGTGTGACCTGGTGCGGATGTCGCTGTTCTCCGAGGCCAGGTTCAAGTTCCAGTCCGCCGCTGATGACCGGGTGTTCGGCAACCAGGATCTGTCGATCCTGGAGCACCCGTGGCCGGGCGCGACGCAGGGCGAGCTGCTGGCGCGGATGTGCCAGGACGAGACGACGGCGGGCAACTGCTACGTCCGCCGCGTCGACCCGGCTGACGGCGGCGGCCCGCTGCTGGTGCAGATGCCGGCGGAGTGCGTGGTGATCGTGTCGGAGGAAGCCCGGGACACCCTCGGGCGGCCGTACCGGATCCCGGTCGGCTATTCGGAGGACCCGGCGCCGGGCAGCGGCCGTGACCCGGAGTTCTTCACCCCCGGCGAGGTGGCCCACTACTCGCCCGTGCCCGACCCGCGCGCCCGGTTCCGGGGCATGTCGTGGCTGTCCCCGGTTTTGCGGGAGGTCGGCGCGGATGACGCGATGACCGCCTACAAGACCGAGCACCTGCGCAGCGGCGCGCAGCTGGGCATCGTGGTGAAGTACGCGCAGGCCCTTCAGTCGGCGACGATCGACTTGCTGCGGGAGCGGATCCAGGCCCGGTACGGCGGCGCGGCGAACGCGGGCAAGACGCTGGTGCTTGACCGGGGCGGCGACGTGACGGTTGCCGGGTCGACGCTGGAGCAGCTGCAGTTCACGGCGGTGCAGCAGGCGGGGGAGCGGCGGGTGTGCGCGGCGGCGGGCCCGGGGCTGCTGGAGATCCTCGGGTTCGAGAAGGGCGACTACGCCTCGGCTATCCGGAAGCTGGCGGACCTGTGGGCGCGGCCGCGGTGGCGGCAGGCGTGCGCGTCGCTGGAGCACCTGGTGCCGACGTCGCGGGACACCGGCCCGGTGCGGCTGTGGTTCGACGTGAGCGGGATCGCGGCCCTGCGCGAGGGTGAGCTGACGCGGGCGCAGGCGTACCTGGTGAAGACGCAGGGCGTGGCGGCGTCGGTGGCGGCGGGGTACACGCGGGAGTCGGCGATCGCGGCGGCGGAGTCCGGGGACCTGTCGCAGCTGAAGCCTGACCCGAACGCTCCCCCGTCGGGCGTCAGCGGCCGGGAGACGGCGACGGAGCACCTGGGCGGGCCGCTGAACGGCCGCCCGCCGCAGGCGGGGCTGCCGCAGGACCTGCCGGGCGCGGTGAAGCCGAACGTGCCGGATTCGCGGCCGTTGCAGTTCGCGCCGATGCCGTCATTGCCGAACGGAGCGAGGGGATAGCTGATGGCCGCTGACGACGTGACCTGGAGCCTGGACGCGGAGCGGTTCAACCCGAATCATGCCCCGCCGGGCGCTGGCGGCGGCCAGTTCGCCTCAGCCTCCGGCGGCGGCGGCTCCAAGGGCGCCGCCGCGAGCCACGCTTCTGCCGCCCACAAGGAGCACCTGGCGCATGAGGCGCACCTCGCGCACATGGCGCACATGGCGCACCTGAAGGCGCACCCGATAGGGCAGGGGGAGCGCGGCAAGCGGGTCTCCGATCTTCAGGACAAGCTGAACGCGCTGGGCGCTAAGCCGCCGCTGGCATCCGACGGGATGTTCGGCCCGAAGACCCTCGCCGCGGTGAAGGCGTTCCAGCGGGCGCACGGCCTGAAAGTGGACGGGCTGGTTGGCCCGGAGACGACGGCGGCGCTGGAAGGCGCGCACGCCGCCCCGAAGGCGGCCCCGGCGCACCATCACGCCCCGGCGCATCACGCGGCGAAGCGGGCGATGATGCACGAGCCGCTCGGCAAGCCCGGCGGCCCCGGCCTGTGGGGGATGAAGGGCGCGCAGCTGCCCGCCTACATCCAGCACGTCCGCAACGACCTGATGCAGTCCCGGGGCATGGACGAGTCGAAGGCCACGCAGGAGGCGATCGGGATCGTGCGGGACTGGGCGGCCGGGCGGCGCGGCGCGAGCGCGGGCACGCAGGCGAAGGCAGTGGCGGCTGTCGCGGAGTTCGAGTCGCTGCGGGCGAAGGCTAAGGGCACGGCGAACAGGAGCACCATGGACGACGACGGCCCGGATTCCGGGGCGCGCAAGGCGGGCGGCATGTCCCGGGCGGAGCTGTTCCGCTCTTACCCGCTAGAGGACTACCACGTCGTCCGCACGGGCGAGGGGGACAGCTCCGGCCGGGTGGTCGAGGCGTACGCGACGGTCTTCGACGAGGCCACCGAGATTCACGACCACCAGGGCGATTACGAGGAGGAGATCGACCGGGCGGCGTTCAACAAGCGCATCGCCGACCTGGAGCGGTCTCACGCCGGCTTCGCCGCCGCGAAGGTGTTCTACAACCACGCGATGACGCTCCACGGGACGCCGTCTGACCGGTACTCGATGCCGGTGGCGGTGTGCGAGGGGGTCCGCGCCGAGGCTCGCGGCCCGATCACCCGCGCCCGGTACCTGGACACGCCGCTGGGCAACGAGGTGCTGGAGATGTGGCGCTCAGGCGCGATCACCGCGCAGTCGTTCACCGGGGCGATCATCCGGTCGACGCCGGAGCTGCGCCGCGGCGAGAAGTACCGTCCCCGCAACGGCCGCCTGATGCGGGTGCGGCGACTGGAGCTAGGGCTGAAGGAGTTCGGCCCGACGCCGTTCCCCGCCTACACGGGGGCGCAGCTGGTCGGGGTCCGCATGTCTCCGCTCGGCACCTACGGGGCCGGCGATGAGGACGAAGAAGTTTACGACGAGGCACTTCCCCCCGACGGGGAAGCCGTCGCCGGCGGGCCGCAGGATGACCTGCACCCGTCCCGGATGAACGCTCACCGGCTGTGGCGCAACCGCCTCGACGAGGCGTGCCGCGAGGCCGGGATCGTGCTCCCTGGGAGGGGATGACAGATGGCAACCCTTGACGACCTGATCGACGAGCAGAACGTGATCCGCTCGGAGCTGACCGCGCTCGACGAGAGCCCGGACACCACCGAGGAGGACCACGGCGACCTCCGGGACACCCTCATCAAGCGGTGGAAGGACCTGGAGCAGCGCAAGGCGCCGCTGATCACGCGGATGGAAGACCTGAACCTGATCAAGCGGATGTCCGGCGAGGCGGCGAACCGGGAACCCGGCGACGGCGGGCAGCCGAGCCGGTGGGGCGGCGGCCGCGGCCCGGAGCTGATGCAGCGCAAGGACCCGCTGGAGGGCCGGGGCGAGACGAAGGACTACACGCTACTGTCCCGCAGCGACGTCATCGCCCGCGCGTCCACGCTGGTCGAGCAGCACGCCAGGCGGGGGATGCTCCCCGGCGACCGCGGGGAGGCGGCCACGTTCGTGGCGCAGGCCCCGGCGATCGCCCGGCACATGCTGCTGTTCGGCGGCGACGAGTACTACGACGCGTTCAAGGACTACGTCAACGACCCCACCGGCCCGGGCCTGCAGCGCGCCGCCGGGGCGCTGTCGCTGGCGTCAGCGCAGGGCGGATACCTGCTGCCGTACTTCCTGGACCCGACGATCGTGCTGACCACCGACGGGACGACGAACCCGTACCGGCGGCTGACGACCCCGAAGAAGATCACCACCAACGCCTACCAGGGCGTGAACTCCGCCGGGGTGCAGGCCGCCTACCTCGACGAAGCCGCGTCAGCCGGCACGGCGAACTACCAGGGCGTCGGGCAGATCCAGATCGGCATCAAGAAGGCGGCCGCCTGGGTATACGGCTCCCTGGAGGCGAACGAGGACACCAACTTCGCCGACCAGCTCCCGACGCTGCTCGGCGACGCGAAGGACGTCCTGGAGGAGACTAACTTCGCCGTCGGCACTGGCGGCACCGCCCTCAACTCGGGCGTGCCACTGGGCATCGCGGCGGCGCTGGGCACCGCCCAGCGGGTCGCCGCCGCGACCACCGGCTCCATCGCCGCGCAGGACATCTACAACCTGGAGGCGGCGCTCGGCCCGCGGTTCCGGCTGGACCCGTCGGTCGGGTTCGTCTCCAACATCACCAACATCAACAAGATCCGCGGGGCGTCCCCGTCCGGCGCGGGCTCGGCGTTCTGGGCGACGCTCGGCGACGGGACCCCGTCGCGGCTGCTGAACCACCAGATCGAGGAGTCGCCGTCGCTGACGGTGACCTCCGGCGCGGGCGGGACCGGCACCGGCAGCTCCGGCACGGCGAACACGCTGTCGGTGTTCGGCGCGTGGTCCAACTTCCTGATCGTGGACCGGATCGGCATGAGCATGCTGTTCGAGCCGATGATCAAGGACACCAGCTCGGGCACGCCCAAGGGTCAGCAAGGCTGGTTCGCTTTTTGGAGGTCTGGTTCCGGCGTGACCACGGCCAACGCGTTCCGGGCACTCACGTACGCCTGACCTGCTAACGCGGAGGCCCCTCGTCCTGCCCTGGAGCGGGGGGCTTCCGCATCATCCAGGGCACTCCAGGGCGGGAAGCAGGGTAAAAGCGTGGCTCAGATGGCGATCACGGTCCCCGATGACGTCCCCACCGCGGTTACTCGCGATGAGGCGGCGCGGCTGGCGACGCTGGCCTCGGGCGGTGACGTGCTGGAGCTGGGGGCGTGGCACGGGTTCTCCACGATCATCCTGGCGCAGGCGGCCCGGCGGGTGACGTCCGTGGACTGGCACGGCGGCGACGCGTCCCTGACGGCGATGGGGGAGGCGGGCGCGTCAACGTGGGAGGCGTACCGGGCGAACCTGGCCCGCTACGGCGTGGCCGGGAAGGTCGATGCCCGGCGTGGCCGGTTCACGGACGTGCTCCCGGCGCTGGCGAGGTCCGGGGCGCTGTTCGACGGCGTGTTCCTGGACGCCCAGCACGACGCCGCGGCGGTGCAGGCGGACCTGGAGCTGGCGCTGCCGCTGGTGCGGCCGGGCGGGTGGGTGGCGTTCCATGACTACGGCCGCAGCGACGAGACGGGCCACCCGGGGTTCGGGGTGACGGGGGTCGCCGACCGGTTCGGCGTGGCCGGCGTCACGGGGAACCTGGCGTGGGGGTTCACCGCCGGCTCGCCCGCGGCGGCGGGTGACCGGGAGCGGACGCTGACGGTGATCGGGATGCCGTTCCAGGCGGACGGGAGCGGCTATCACCGGTTTTACCTGCCGTGGAAGCATCTGACCGCGAACAGCAGGCACGTGTTCGGGATCCCGGCGCCGGGGGTGAAGCTGCCGCAGCCGACGGCCGCCGACGCCGAGGACATTGACGTGCTGGTGATGCAGCGGCCGGCGTTCCCGCACGGGATGCGGCAGGTGGACCGGCTGCGGGGGCACGTGGCGATCGTCGCGGAGACCGACGATGACATGATCACGACGGAGCCGAGCAACCTGGGGACGTTCGCGTCGGACCCGCGGGCGGCGGAGAGCGTGCGGTACTGCCTGCGGCGGGCGGACATGATCACCGTGTCGACGCCGTACCTGGCGGAGCTGTACGCGCCGCTGAACTCCAACATCGTGGTGCTGCCGAACTGCGTGAAGGCGGAGCTGCTGGACATGCCCCGCAGGCGGCGGGAGCGGGTGACGGTGGGCTGGCAGGGCGGCAGCTCGCACCTGGTGGACATGTGCATGATCCAGGACGAGCTGACCGGGGTGCTGGCGGCCAACCCGGGCGTTGACATGCACTTCGTGGGGGTGGACTTCTCCCCGATGCAGTGGGTGAAGAATCCTGGGCTGCGGGAGCGGTGCCGTTTTACGTCCTGGTTCGATGACGTGGGCGACTACTACCGGGCGGTGGATTTCGATATCGCGATCGCACCTTTGGCTGACGTGCCGTTCAACCGGGCCAAGAGCCACCTGAAGGCGCTGGACGCGGCGGCGCGGGGGATCCCGGTGATCGCGCAGGACATGGAGCCGTACCGGGACTTCGTGCGGGACGGCGAGACCGGCTACCTGGTGCGCACCCCCGAAGAGTGGACGGCGCGGCTGACGGAGCTGATCCACGATGAGGCGGCCCGCGAGGAGATGGGCGCCAAGGCCCGCGAGGTGGCCCGGCTGTACACGATGCAGGGCAACTGGCAGCTGTGGGAAAAGGCTTACGAGTCGGTGGCATAGGAGGCCGTGATGGCGAGGCGGATAATGCTGGAGGTCACGCAGCCGTTCCACAAGAGCGGCACGGAGGTCATGTTCCAGCCGGGCGAGCTGTTCCCGCCCGATGCGGAGCTGCCTGACGGGGTGACGGTGCGCGAGGTGGTCGCGGAGGTTCCCGACGAGCCTGCCCCGGCCCCGGAGCCGCCGAAGGCCCCGGCCAGGCCCGCGAAGGCCGCGGCGACCTGATGCACCCGTCGGCGATGACGTTCGCTGTCTCGGCTACCGATCCTGAGGACGTCGCATTCAAGCGGGTGCTCGAGGTCGGGTCGATGGACGTGAACGGGTCGGTTCGCCCGCATGTTGAGGCGCGCGGCCCGGCGTCATATACCGGGATCGACATGCGCCCAGGCCGTGGCGTGGATCTGGTGATGGACGCCGCGGCGCTGCCCGGTGAGCTTGGCCAGCAGGACATCGTGATCTCCACGGAGATGCTGGAGCACGCGGCGGACTGGCAGGCTGCGGCGCGCGGCATGATCAGCGCCCTGGCGCCGGGCGGCGTCCTGGTGCTGACGACCAGGAGCGAGGGGTTCCCGCTGCACGGCTACCCGGAGGATCACTGGCGGTTCTCCGCGGCGGCGATGGGCCAGATCGTCAAGGCGGCGGGGCTGGACGTGGAGCGGCTGGAGCCGGACCCGGACCCGGCTAGCCCGGGCGTGTTCGTGAAGGCCCGCAAGCCCGCGGGCTGGACGTGGCCGGATGTCCGGGAATCCTGGGATTCCGCTGGCGTGACCCCGGTGACGCCGTGAGCGAGGAACCGGAGATCGGCTGGCGGGTGCTGGACCCGGACGGGAACGTGGTCGCGTCGGGGCCGGTGACGGAACTGGAGATGGTCGCCGAGATGGGCGAGGTAACGGAGCCGGAGGGCACCGATGGCCGGGATTGACAACACGATGATCAGCAACATCCTGAACGCGACGACGCCGACGGGCGCGTCCGGCGCGCCTGGCTCGTTCTCCGCGCTCGGCGGCACGGCGATGAAGGTGCGGCTGAACTCGGCCGCGTCGACCGCGTCGGCGGCGGGCACGGAGCTGACCGGCACCGGTTACACGGCCGGCGGCACCGCGGTCCCCGCGGCGTCGACCGCGTCCAGCGCGGGCAGCTCAGTGACGCTGCCAGCGACATCGGCGCTGTCGTGGACGAACGGCTCGGGCGGCGCGTGGTCGATCGTGTCGATGGACCTGACCAGCAGTGCCGGGACCCGGGCGTGGTTCGGGAACTTCAACGGCCAGCCGATCTCCATCGCGAACGGCAACACGTTCCAGGTCGCGGTCGGCGGCATCGCAATCTCGCTGAGCTGAGGAGCCACCTATGCGCCTTCCCATCGTCGGCCCGCTGACCCCGCTGCACGTCGCGGACGGCAGCGCCTTCACGACTTTCACGACTTTCCAGGATGTTGGCCCCAGCCCCCAGCTGGTCCTCCCGCAGCAGATGATGGACGTGGGGATGGAGCTGTTCCTGTACGCGAACGGGGAGTTCTCCACGACGGGCACGCCGACGCTCAGCATCGGCTTCTGGTTCAACGGCGCTGCCGGGGCCGCCCCGACCAGCATCCTGGCGCAGACCACGGCGACCACCACCGGCAGCGGCGCGGCGGCGTGGCAGTGGGAGGCGTGGTGGCGGGGCCGGCTCCGGGGGATCGGCGCCTCAGGGAGCTTCAAGGGCACCGGCGGCGTGCACCTGGGAACCAGCCTGACCGCGATGGCCGCGCCGATCCCGATGCCGACGACGCAGGCGCTGCGGACGGTGACGGTGGACACGACGGCGAACCGGGCGATCGGCGTCGGCGCGGCGTGGGGCACCAGCTCGGCGAGCAACTCGATCACGACGTACAACCTGATGGCCTGGGCTGCCAGCTGACCCTCTCCTTAGGGGGGCGCGCCCATGGCGACGCACAACACTGGCACCACGGCGACCCTCGGGCAGAGCGCCCATACCGTCGCGTTCACGTTCACGATCCCCGGCGGGGTACTGGCCGGGGACGTGATGCTCGTCAGCATCAACACGTTCAGCTTCCCGCTGACCGGCCCGGCGACCAGCACCCCGGCGTCGGGCGGCGGGTCGTGGACCGCGATCGGCCCGCTGGTGGCGGCCCAGAACGGGACCGCGGGGGTCTTCGCGACGGCCTGGCAGCGGGTCGCGACGGCCGGGGACCCGGGCAGCACGTTCACGATCTCGTGGACGGGCGGCGTGGGCGGCACCGACGGATTCTGGTGGACCGCCACCCTTGACTCCTACACCGGCTTCTGGACCGCCGACCCGATAGCGCAGTCGATCACCCCCACGTCCGGCGCGCAGACCGCCGTAGGGACGTGCCCGTCCGGCACGTCGCTGCGATCCGGGTCATGGGTCGTCCAGCTGGGCCCGATCACGCCTAACTCGTCGGGCACCATCACCGGCGTCCCGTCGGGCACCACGCAGCGGCAGCTGTCCAACGGCAACTCCGGCGTCAGCAACGCCTCGGCCGACTCGGGTGCCAGCGTCGGCGCGGCGGGGACGGCGATCGGCGGCGGGTCGTTCACCTCTAGCAACGCCACCGATAACTGGTGGACTGAGTGGACGATCGAGCTGGCCACCATCGCGGCGGCCAGCCCGCCGGTATCAGCGCCGGTGCCACCCCCGCTGATCCTGCCGCACCCGCAGTTCACCGACATGCTGCTGGGGCAGGCGTGGCAGCGGGCCGACTGGCAGGCGCAGGGCGTAGCCGACCTGACGGTCTCCTTCGGGTCGGCCTCGGGCGGCGTCGACACGTACAACGTGCTGAGCCCGTGGAACGGCGGCGTCACCCAGCAGATGCGCGTGCTGGCGCCGACGGCGCCGAACGCGAGCTACCCGCGCGCGTTCCTGGTCATGCTGCCGGTGGACGCGAACCAGGACACGACGTTCGGCGACTCGATCGGCACAATCCAGGGCCTGGGCGCGCACAACCAGTACAACCTGACGTGCGTGCAGCCGGGCTACGCGGCGGCGGCCGGGACGGGCCCGTGGTTCGGCGACAACCCGCTGGACCCGTCGGTCAGCCAGGAGAAGTTCACGCTGCTGATAACGGCGTGGATCAGGGCGAACCTGGCGGTCACGGGGACGGAGAAGGTGTACCTGATCGGGTTCTCCCGGTCGGGCCTGGGCGGGCAGTTCCTGCTGTTCCGGCACCCGGACGTGTTCTCGGCGGTCGCCAGCTGGGACGCGCCGTTCATGATGACCGACTTCGACGGCACCGACCCGACGAACGGCGGGTCGATCGGCGGGTCCCCGGCCAGCGTCTACGGCACGAGCAGCTGCTTCACGACGAAGTACCAGCTGTCGGCGGCTCACCTGGCGAACTGGCAGGCGACCGGCCAGTACGGCGTTAACCGGATCTGGCTCGGCCTCGGCCCGGGGTTCCCGGCGGACACCCCGGCCTACGACGCGGCGCTGACGGCGGCGGGGATCCCGCACTCGTACGCGTTCGCGAACACGGTCGAGTCGCACGCCTGGCATTCCGACTGGGTGGCGTCGGCGCTGGCCGCGGTCATCCCGTCTAACTGGTCGCAGGGCACGACGGTCTTGCCGCAGCAAATACCGACCCCGCTGCTGGCGGACCTGCTGGACCTGGCGTCGGTGCGGCTGGACCCGGGCGCGGACGGGTCGGCGGTAGTCCAGGGCACTGCGGCGCTGGCTGGCGCGGGGTCGGTGTCGGCGCTGGCGGTGGTGCAGGCTCCCGCGGCGCTGTCCGGGGCGGGCACCGTCGCGGGGCTTTCCGTGCAGTCGGCAGGGGCCGGCATTGCCGGCACTGGGTCGCTGGCCGCGCTGGTCACGCAGGCTGCTATCGCGTCCCTGGCGGGCGCGGGGGCGGTCAGTGCCAGTTCCGCCGGCGGCCAGACTGCCTCGCTGTCGGGGGCTGGGTCCGTGTCGGCGGTGGCCGTAGTCATCGCGGCCTGCTCCCCGGCCGGCGCGGGCGCCCTGTCGGCGGCCGTCACCGTGGCGGCGTCGGCGCAGCTGTCCGGTGCCGGGTCGGTCGCGGCGCTGGCCACGCAGGCAGCGGCTGCCTCGCTGTCCGGGGCTGGCGCGGTCGCGGCGGCCGGGGCCGAGCGGGGGCCGTTCACCGTGGGGAAGCTGGCCGCTTCCACGTACGCGCCCACCGGGGCGACGTCGACCAGCTCCGGCGTCAACACGACCACGACAAGCTGAGGGGAGGCGGCAGGCATCAGGTACCCTGCGGGTCAACCAGTGAGAGTGTCAACGACGGTCCGTGACCTGTCCGGCGCTCTCGCCACCCCTGGCACGCTGACGCTGACGATCCGGAAGCCGGATGCCACCAGTCAGGACTACAGTTCCCCGGCGCTGGACTCCACGGGGAACTACCACCAGGACGTCCCCGTCGCGGACCTCGCGCAGCTTGGCCACTACCAATACAAGTGGGTAGCGACCGGCACGGGCGCCGGGGTGTCGGTGGGCAGCTTCGACGTCTACGACCCGTTCGAGGTCCGCGTCCTGAGCCTGCAGGACGCGAAGGAGATGCTGAACATCCCGGCGTCGAAGACGGCGGATGACGCGGAGATCGACGGGTGGATCGCGGCGATCGAGGCCGGGCTGGAGAAGCGCACGGGCGGCCCGGTGATCTCCCGGGCGGTGACGGAGCGGTCGGAGCTGCTGCAGGGCGGGACGGTGATCCCGGTGCGGCAGCGCCCGCTGGTCAGCGTGACGTCGATCACGGACTCGGGTGGTGGCGCGTTCGGTGTCAGTGACCTGGACCTTGACGTGAACGCGGGCCTGATCAGGCGGAAGCTGGGGATCCCGTTCTACGGGCCGTTCTTCGCGTGGTCGCCGCAGGTGACGGTGGCGTACGTGGCGGGGTGGGGGACGTCGGTGGCGCCGGCGTTCGCCAGCTTCGCCCGGATCGTGATCAAGAACCTGTGGGACACCCAGCGGCCCAGCGTGGGGATGCCGATGGGCGGCGAGCAGATGGTCACGGTGCCGGGGTTCGGGTTCGCGGTCCCGAACCGGGCGGCGGAGCTGCTCGACGGCTCCCAGGACGGGATCCCGTTCGTGCTGGAGGCGTACATCTGATGGCCGCGACCAGGTTCAACGACGCGGTCCTCGCGCTGGCCGCCGCCTACCAGGCCGCGCCCGCGCTCGAGGACGTCCCGGTGTACGACGGGGTGCAGGCGACGGCGTCCGCCGACGATGACTTCATCGTCGTCGGGCATGACGGCAGCCTCGGCGCGGACGGGACGCTGGCGGCGGACGCGCTCGCCGGGACGTTCACTCAGGCCAACCTGGAGTTCGGGACCCGGCAGGAGACGGGCTACGTGAACTGCCTGATCGTCTCCCAGACCGGCGATGCCGGCGACATCCCCGGCAGGCGGCAGCGGGCCAGCGACCTGCTGTCCGCGGCCGAGGACGCGGCAGGCGCGAACGGCGGCCTGCAGTCAGGTAACGCGGCCGGGATCATGTTCGACGGCACCAGTGACGGCCGGTTCATCAACCGGCTGTCCGGCGGCGTCGCCGTGCTGCTGGCCTACCGGGTTTACTACTCCACAGAATGGGACTGAATGCGCTGGCTGCTGGTCCACCCCGGCCCGAACTTCTCCGTGGCCGACGTGCACGCCGGGTGGGCGGAGGCGCTGCGCGGCCTGGGCGAGCAGGTCATGGAGTACAACCTTGACGACCGCCTCCAGTTCTTCGACTCGGCGCTGATGCCCGCGCCGGACGCGATGCCGGACGCGGACGGCCGCGCGCTGGCCCGCAAGGCGATGACCCGCGAGCAGGCGACGGAGAACGCCGCCGACGGGCTGATGGGCGCCTGCCTGCGCTGGTGGCCGGACGTGGTGCTGGTCGTCAGCGCGTTCTTCATCCCGGAGTTCTACTTCGAGGTGATGCGCGCCCGCCGCTTCCGGATCGTCATGCTCTACACGGAATCGCCTTACCAGGACAGCGAGCACCTGCACATGGCGAAGTGGGCGGACATCGCGCTGGTCAATGACCCGGTGAGCCTGGACCGCTACCGGGAGGCGTGCCCGGTCGCCGAGTATGTCCCGCATTCCTACCGGCCTGCCGTGCACTACCCGGCCCCGGCGGAGACAGTGGAGGACCTTGACCTGGCGTTCGTCGGCACCGGGTTCCCGTCGCGGATCCGGTTCTTCGAGGAGATGAACCTGTCCGGCCTGCGGGTGGCTCTCGGCGGCCTGTGGCCCGCCCTGGCAGCCGATTCGCCGTTGCGGGCGCACCTGCTGCCACACGATGACGGCGACGGGTGCATGGTCAACGAGCGGACGGCGGCCCTGTACCGGCGCGCCCGGGCGGGGATCAACTTCTACCGCCGCGAGGCCGAGCCGGGCTGGGATGGCCAGGGCTGGGCGTGCGGGCCGCGGGAGGTCGAGATGGCGGCGTGCGGCCTGTGGTTCGCGCGGGACCCGCGCGGCGAGTCCGGGGAGCTGTTCCCGTTCCTGCCGGAGTTCACCAGCCCGGCCGAGGCGGCGGAGGCGATCCGGTGGGCGCTCGCGCACGACCGGGAGCGGGAGAAGGCTGCCGCGATGGCGCGCGAGGCCATCGCGGGCAGGACGTTCGCAAATGCGGCGAAGCGGCTGCTTCAGCTGCTGGGCAAGTGAGAGGCGGCTTATCGTGGCACGGGATCACGGGCGCAACGGCAGGGTTTACCTAGGAGTGGCGTCCAGCGCGGCGGCGGCGTCGCCGCTGCCGTTCCAGGCGTCCTGGACGGTTAACCAGGCGACCGACAAGCAGGAGGTCACGGCGTTCGGTGACTCCAACAAGACGTACGTGGCGGGGCTGCCGGACTCCTCGGGTGACTTCGGGGGGTTCCTCGACGACGCGTCCAGCCAGACGTTCATCGCCGCCTTGGACGGGCAGCCCAGGAACTTCTACCTGTACCCGAACGTGACGCTGTTCCCGAACAACTGGTACTGGTTCGGGCAGATCCTCCCCGACGCGTCCGCTGACGGGGCGGTGGGCGGCCCGGTGAACTTCAAGTCGACGTGGGCGGCGGCCGGCCCGATCATCCGCTACACCCCGCTGGGCCTGAATACCTAGCCATATCCTTTAAGGGAAAATATCCGCGCATCTACCTGACACGGGACGGTACAGATGACAAAGACAATCGGAACCGGCGACGTCACTGACTTCGACGAGACCCGGCGGCTGCTCTACATGGCGCTCGTGGCTGGCCGCACCAAGAAGTACAACCTTGCCGGGACCATCATCAATGCCCTCATCCACCACCACGCCGTAGAGGGCCTCAGTGCTGGTGAGGTCACCGACCACGTCGTGAATGTCCTTGAGGGCGCCAACGCCGAGACAGCTAGCGATGGCCGTGCGTGGGTGCAATCCCAGATTGACCGCATCACGGCCGAGCTGGACGGCTAGCCGTGGCCATTCTCCGGGCAATCGGGAGGGCTATCTCCGCGATGCTCGCCCCTCCCCCCTCCAGTGCATCCCAGTGCCCGCGCGGCCTGTCAACTGACAGGACACATCCCTACTGCCCGTGCGCCTGGCATCAGGGTGCCGTGCAATACCGGGAAGACCACCATGCCCGGCCTTGACCAGCTGGCCACTGACCTGGCGGGCATCTCCGCGCGCCTCCGGGAGGCCGGTGAGGGCGGCCTGCAGCGGCGGCTGGCGGCCGGGATCGGGAAGGCCGTGGAGCCGGTCGAGCGGGAGGTCCGCGACGGGCTCCGCGCGCACATGCCAGACCGGTACGCGGACGTCATCGCATCCGAGCTGGAGGTCACCCGGCGGACGTTCCAGGACCCGGACGGGGCGCGGGTGAGCGTGTACGCGCGGACGACCGGCGGCGGGAAGCGGAAGATCGGCCGCCTCGACCAGGGCATCTTGTGGCACCCGACGTTCGGTGACCGCCGCCACTGGTCGGAGATGACGGAGCCGCACGTGCGGCCGGGCTGGTGGTCCGATGCGACCGAGCAGGTGGCGCCGCGGGCGCGGCGGGAGATCGCCGACGCCTTGAACGACATTACGGAGAGGCTGGTGCGCCGGTGAAGGTGATGCTCAACGGCGAGGCGTTCGATCTCGACTTCGACATCAATCACGTGAAGATGGCGTTCGCGGTGGAAGTGGAGAAGGTCGCGGGCCGCCGTTACGCGCAGTGGGAGTCTGACCTGCTGGGCGGGGGCGCGGAGGCGCTGGCCGCGCTGGCGTGCCTCATCTGGCGGCGTGACGGCCGCGACGTGCAGCTCGCGGATGTCCTGTCCGGCGAGGTGCCCCTGGAGTTCAGTGAGGCGTTCTCCTCCGTCATGGCGGCCTTCACCGCGCAGATCGGCGGCGCGGCAGTGGAGGACCCTACGCGGGGGGCCGTGAGCCCTGCGGCCCCGGATGGCACGGATACGACGTCCAGCGGTACCTAGGGGCGTTCGCGGCCGTGTTCGGGATCCGGCCGTGGGAGATCGGCCTGCTGAGCACGGGTGAGTTCGATGCCCTGATCGATTACCTGGAATCCGGGGACGGCTAGCGCCATGACGATGCGTAAGGGGGGCTGCAGCGTTGGCGAGTGAGACTCTCCGCTATGACGTGGTCACGGGCGCTGACACGCGCGGTTTCAAGGAGACCGCGCGGGAGGCCGGCGCCGCCTCGCGCGCTGCCAGGGAGCTGTCGGACAAGCTGGCGACGCAGTCGAAGACGGCTCAGGTGGCGGCGGGCGCCGCGATCGCGCTGGCGAAGAGTGACAAGATCCTCCGTGACGCCGAGCTGGAGCTTTCCGGCGCGGCGGAAGAGGCGCGCGCCGCGATGGGCGCGCAGGGGAAGGCGGCTGAGGAGTCCGCCGTCAAGACGCGGCTCGCCGGGGAGGCGGCCAGGGGCGCCGGCGGCGGCTTCGGCGCGCTGGCGACCCCGATGGGCGCGGCGATCGGCGCGGGCGTCGCGCTGGCCCCGGTGGCGGTCACGCTGGCAGCGGGGCTTGGCGGCCTGGGCCTGGCGGCGCTGGGCGCGTCGAAGGACGCCCGGGCGATGCACGGGGTGCTGTCGGGCGTCAAGGCTGAGGTGGCCGACTTCCAGAAGTCGCTGAAGCCCGAGACCCTCGTCTTGTTCGGTGACGGCGCGGGCATCGCCACGCACCTGCTGAAGGACCTGCAGCCCGTCGCCGCCTCGACGGGCAAGGCACTGCACGGCGTCCTGGGGCAGGTCGACGCCGAGTTCGCCAGCCAGAGCTGGCAGCGCTTCTTCGGGTTCATGGAGCGCACCGCCGGCCCCGATATCCGGGCGGTCGGCGGCCTGTTCGTGGACCTGACCGCCGACCTTCCCCCGCTGCTGACCGCGCTGCAGCCGGTAGCGCTGGGGCTGATCAAGGTCACCGACGCGGTCGTGCGGCTCCCGTCCGCCCTCGACCAGGTCAAGGCGAAGACCGGCGCCAACCAGCCGGGGTTCTTCGGCGGAACGGGCCTGGACCGGATCCGGGAGTTCGTCACCTGGGGCGAGAAGCACATTCCTCAGGGGAACAAGTCGATCAGCGACCTGATCGGGCTGACCGGCCGGGCTAACTCGGCTGCCACGGGCGCCGGGGGCGCGGTGGCCGCGGTGGGGGTGAAGGCGGCGGTGGCGGCGCCGAAGATCGGCACGCTGGCCGGGGACATGGCGGCCCTGAACGCCACGGTCGGGTCGGGGAACTCGGTGCTGGCCGCCTACTCCGACCAGTGGGACAAGTTCGTCGGCAAGACGGTCAGCGACCAGCAGGCAGTGCTGAACCTCAAGGCGGCATTCGAGTCCTACAACACCACGGTGAAGCAGTCCGGGCGCACCAGCACGGCGGCGCAGCAGGCGTTCCTGGGCATCTTCACCACGCTGGGCACGGGCCTGGACGCGCTGCACAAGAACGGCGCGTCGGTCGCGGAGATCAACGGCCTGTACGCCACGACCTTCAGCCGGCTGTCCGCGCTGCACGGGCTGACCCCGCAGCAGCGCGCCGACGTGCAGGGGCTGACGAAGGACTACCTGGCGTGGGCGTCCACCGTGCAGGGACTGCCGCCGAAGCTCACCGCCACCGCCGGCGTCCTGCGGGACACGTTCCTGGCGCAGCTGGCCAACGGTCACCGGGTAGTTCCCACCGCCAAGTCCGACATCGACGCCCTGGCCAACTCGGTCCTGAAGACCGGCCAGAACAGCGCCGCGACAGCCGCCGCCCGGGCGAGGCTGATCAGCGACATCGCGCACTCGGGGCTGACCGCGCAGGCGGCGCAGTCGCTGGTGAAGGACTTCCAGCGGCAGATCGACTCGCTGAAGGGCAAGACGGTCAACGTGGGGGTGACCGCGTCGGGGTCCGGCGGGATCAATGTGGCCGCGACCGGGCTGGCGGCGCGGATCTTCAAGCTCTCCCACCTGGCCGCCGGCGCCCGGATACCCGGGTTCGGCGGCGGCGACGTCCACCCGGCGCTGCTGGAGGGCGGCGAGACGGTCGTCGACAAGCACACGTCCCGCCAGCTGGCCCCGGTCTTCCGCGCCGCCGGCGTCCCCGGCTACGCGTCCGGCGGGGTCGCGGGGATGCCGCCGTTCGCCGCCAGCCAGGCCGGGGCGGACATCGGCGGGTGGGCCGGGTCGTCGGTCTCCTCGATGCTGAACGCGATGATCGCCCAGTACAAGGCGACCGCCCCGGCCAGCGGCGTGTTCGCCGGGCCGGGCGGCGGCACCGCGGCGCAGAACGTCGCGCTGGCGCAGCGCACCCTCGGCTGGTCGGGCGGCGAGTTCGCCGACCTGGTGCGCCTGTGGACTCAGGAAAGCGGCTGGAACCAGTTCGCCTACAACGCCTCCTCCGGCGCGACGGGCATCCCGCAGGCGCTGCCGTACACCAAGATGCCCCGGGCGGCGTGGCTGCCGTCGCAAGGCGGCTCAGCGAACGTGCTGGCGCAGGAGACGTGGGGCGCGAACTACATCCGCGGCCGCTACGGCTCCCCGTCGAATGCCTGGGCGCACGAGCTGGCGTTCAACTGGTACGACCGCGGCGGCCTGCTCAAGCCGGGGCTGACGCTGGCCTACAACGGCACCGGCCGCCCCGAGCAGGTCATCCCGCCCGGCCGCGGCGGCGGCGCCGGCACCGGCCCGGTGACGATCGTGGTCGAGAACCGCGGCGTCATCGGCAGCCAGGCCGAGGCGGACCGCTGGCTGAGCGACGCCGTGGACCGCCTCGCCCGCGCCGGGAAGCTCGCCTACGCGCTGCGGCACTCCCCGTCGGCGGCCTGAGTGGCGACCGGCTGGCCGCAGGTCACAGTCGAGGGCGGATTCGCCACCACCAGCCCCGTGCAGCCGACGGGCACGCTCATCCTGGACGACGCCGTGAACGGGCTGCTGGACACCGGCATGCTCGGCGGCGACGTCACCTGGTCGGACCTGTCGCCGTTCGCCCGCTCCGGGACGGTGACCCGCCCGGGCTCGCGGGAGCAGGGGCCGCTGTGGTCCAACGGCCCGGCCACCGCGGCCATAGTGCTGAAGAACGGCGATGGCCGGTTCGACCCCGATAACCTCGCGGGCCCGTACGCGCCCGGCGGGGTCACCGCCCTGCGGGCCATGGCCCCCGTCCGGGTGCGGGTCACCTGGGCAGGCATGGCCTACCCGCTGTTCTCCGGGTTCGCCGACTCCTGGGAGCCGGAGGACGGCCGCAACTACGCGGGCCGCTACGCGCAGGCCACCGTCACCGCCACCGACGGCCAGAAGGTCCTGGCCGGGGTGAGGCTCCCGCCCGTCGCCCCGGCCGGGGCGGGCACGCTATCGGGCAACCGGGTGACCCACGTCCTGGACCTGGCAGGCTGGTACACCGGCAGCGGCTACCGCGACGTTGACACGGGCAAGAGCGGCATGCAGGCGTACGCGGGCGGCGACACCGCGTGGAACCTGGCCAGGGCCGCCGCCGACGCCGAGCTCGGCGACCTGTGGATCGACGGCTCCGGCCGGGTCGTGTTCCGCGGACGGCATGCAACCTTGACCGATGCCAGGTCAAGCACCGTGCAGGCGGTCTTCGGCGACCGGCCCGGCAACCTCGCCCCCGAGGCGTCCGCGTCGCCCGCGCTGAACGCCAACCCAGGGTTCGACAACGGCATCGCGAACTGGACGTCGTCTCACGCCGCCACGCTCGCCTACTCCCAGGACGTGCAGTACGGGCCGCGGCCGGGCGTCATGTCGCTGCACGGCGACGGGGCCACCGCCAACCCCCGCGCCCTGGGGTCGCTCATCACCGGGATCACCCCCGGGGCCACCTACACGGCGTTCATCGTCACCTGGACCGCCGGCACCCCGGCGGCGCAGGTCGACTGGAAGACGTCCGGCGGCGCGTTCATCTCCTCCTCCGCGCTGTCGGCCGCCCCGGCCGCCGCCGGCCCCTGGCAGGTGCTGACGGTCACCGACACCGCCCCGGCCACCGCCGCCACGGCCACCCTCATCACCGGCCTGGCCGGGACCCCCGCCGCGGGCGTCATGCTCTACACCGGGTACGCCGTCCTCATCGCCGGGGACGGCAGCTCCGCGCCCGCGGAGCTGGCGTACGCGTCAGTCCTGCGGGCCCGCGACGACTCGACCCTCGCCAACGACGTGCAGGCCACCCGGGCGGGCGGCACGCTGCAGCAGGTGCAGGACGCGGCCAGCATCGCGAGGTTCCTGTTTCCCCGCACCTACGCCCGCTCGGACCTGATCTTGCAGGACGACGCGACCGCGCTGCAGTGGGCGCAGTGGGTGCTGTACGTCGCCGCCGGCGATGAGGACCGCTTCGACACGCTGGTGATCACCCCCATGCGCGACCCGGCGAACCTGTGGCCGCAGGCGCTCGGCCGGGAGATCGGCGACCGCGTGCAAGTGTGGCGCCGCCCCCCCGGCGTCGCGTCCCCGGTCGCGAAGGACTGCTTCATCCGCGGCATCACCCACGCCTGGGACGAGTCCGCCAGGTCCTGGACCACGACGTGGACGCTGCAGGACGCCGCCAAGTACGGCTCTTTCCTCACCCTGGACAACCCGATCCTCGGCGCGCTGGACTCCAACGCGCTGGCCTACTGACGGAGGATGCCCGTGCCCTGGCCACCTGGCGAGCCGCCCTGGACCAAGGATGAGGTCACGGGCGCGCAGTGCCGCCCCGAGGCGCAGCGGACGCCGCTGCCGCAGGCGGGCGAGCGCGTCCTGTTCCGCCGCCGGGAATGGGAGGATCCCGTTCCCGCGACGATCACCAGCGTGCAGGACATGACGGTGCCGCTGTGCGCTAACGGCAGCACGGAATTCCCTGCCGACGTCTACGTGTGGGAGCACCCGGACCCGGCGGTGCCCGTGGCGTCGTGGACCCATCCGCGGGCCCGCGGGGAGCTGGGGCTGAGGGCCGACCCGTGGCCGCGGGTGCGGCTGGAGCTGGACGGCGGCGGAGCCGAGACGTGCCGGGAGTCCCGGGTGCGGGGCGCCCCCGGGTGGCTGCGCGAAGGAGAGGGCAGGTAGGTGGCGATCCCTGTCTGGACGGTCGGGGAGGTCCTGAGCGCGAGCGACGTCAACTCGTGGTTCGTCCCGGTGGTCGTGTTCAAGGCCGCCGACGAGGGCCCGATCACGACGACGACGCTGCAGAACGACAATGAGCTGATCCTGCCGGTGACCACCGGGGCGTCCTACCTCCTGGACGGCTACCTGATGGCGACGGGCAACACGATCGGATCGGGCGACCTGAAGATCGGGTTCCTCGCCCCGTCCGGCGCGTCGTTCCGGTTCACCGCCCTCGGCTACAGCCTGTCGTCGGCGTCGGTGCTGGCGCAGAGCGCCGCCCGGTCCTCGGGCACCGCGTCCAACGGCGTCGACGGCTCCGCCGCGTCCCCGGTGTGGGTCCGCGGGAACGTCATCACCACCTCGACGGCGGGGAACCTGACGCTGCAGTGGGCGGAGAACACCGGGTCGGTGACCGGCACGTCGGTGCTGGCCGGGTCGTGGCTGATGCTGCGGCGGGTCGGATGACCTCTCCGGCGCAGGGGGCGGCCGGCCACCGGCCACGCGGGCCTGTGACGCCGGGGATGGCGAGGATGCAACCCGAGAGAGAGGGACTGTGGCATGGTTGACGCGCTGGCCGGAGTTGCGGGACGTCGTCGCGGTGTGCATCGGTTCGGTCGTGGTGCTGACCGGCCTGGGCGTGTGGGTGGCGACCGGGCGGGTGCTGCCGTGGGGTTTCCTGGGCGGGGGATTCACCGCGATCGGCGTCCCGGTGGCACTGGCCGCGCGGCGCATCGTCTCAACTGGGCCGTCATCATCATCGCCGCCGCCACTGTCCTCATCGCCGTCCTCCTCGCCGTTGCCGGAGGCTCCTGATGGCCAGTGACGTGCACGCCACGGCCGACCGGCGCAGGCTGCTGAACTTCATCATCATCGCGGCGGCGGCCCTCATCGCCGCCGCGGCGTCGTTCGGGGCGTCCGCGATCTACGCCAACTCGGCCGCTCACCGGCTGAACGCGCAGGCGCGCACCCAGGCGACGACGATATCCACGCTTGACGCGACGATCGCCCGGCTGCGGCGCCAGCAGCTCACGGGGTGCGCCGCGGCGGCGGACCTGGGCACCGTGCCGCTGCCGGCCAGGCCGGCCCCGTCCCGGCTCGCCGTCCGGATCGTGACCGACAACCGCGCTGCCTGGTACGGCAACAGCTGCCCGGGGACGCTCCCTGTCCCGGCGGGGCTGGCGGCGGCCGCGGCCAGGTACGGCATCCCGGTCAATGGCAACGGCAACTGAGGAGGCCTCGATGGGCAAGTACCGTAAGGCGATCATCGCCGTCGTGGGAGCGGCGCTGGCCGTGATCCCGGCGGCGTTCCCGCAGGCGTCGTGGGCGGCGCCGGTGATCGCGGGGCTGACCGCGCTGGCGGTCTACGCCGCGCCGAACGGCGGCAGCCGGTGAACCCTGACATCGTTCCGGGCACGATCGGCCACCAGCGCGACCAGCAACTCAGGAAGGCATCATGAGCGACACCCTCATGTACGACGGCATCAACGCGCTGGCCGCGGGCATCGCCCGCGAGTTCCCGGCTGCGGCGAAGGTCGCCGGCTACGTCGATGGCCGCTATGCCTGGTCGCAGGCCCAGTGGGACCTGTTCCCGGCCGCCGACCACGTCCGCATCGCGGTGCGCGCGTCGACTAACGCCGGTGACGTTCTGGACGTGGAGACGGGCGACGCGACCCCGCAGCAGGCTAAGGCCTGGATTGAGATGCGCCGCGCGGCCGGCCTGTGGAGGCCTACCGTCTACTGCTCCCTGTCGGTGGTGCCGGACGTGCGCCGCGAGACCGGCTCGCTGATCCTGGGCCGCGACTATGACATCTGGGTCGCGAAGTACGACCGGTCAGCAGCGCAGCCCGCCGTGCCGGGGCTGCCGTCCGCTTCGTTCGCCGCCAAGCAGTACGAGGCCGATGCCGCGTGGGACGTCTCCGCCGTCTATGACGAGGCGTGGCCGCACCGCCAGCCCGCGCACCCGGCGCCGGTGCCCGCACCCGGCGGTCCCAGCGGGACCGCGACGGCCGCGAACGTGTCCTGGCATCCGGTGCCAGGAGCGCTGTCGTACCGGTACCAGGTCCGCGACGGGGCCGGGCATGTCACGCAGGCGCTGACCGGGCTCACCCATGCGACGCTGGCGCTGTCCGGGCCGGGGCCGCACTCGTGGCAGGTGCAGGCCGCGAATGGCGCGTGGACCGGCTGGCTGCCGATCGGGTAAAGCCCCCGGATTTATGCCAGCAGATATACCAGCGATCAGGAAAGGTACAGGTCATGACCTTGCACGCGACCCGCGAGGGCGACAAGATCACGGTCCACGGCAACACCGGGGTGGCGCTCCACATGGAGGGCAGCCAGCTCCAGTACGCCCGCATCACCGAGGACTACCGGCACGTGAAGTACTTCCACAGCCAGCTCGGCACGCTGATCGAGGCGGCCGAGCGCGAGGCGGCCGAGTTCCACGCGGCGAACGAGACGCGCTCATAGCAGTTCCCCCCGCAACGACGAACGCCCCCGACCGGGAAAACCGGCGGGGGCGCTTTCGCGTGCCAGGGCAGCGCGCGGGCGGTTGCCCTGGCAGGCCGCCAGCCTAGCGCTAGTCGCTGATGCCCTGCGCCTTGGCCAGGTGCTGCGCCCGCTGCTCGGAGTAGACCTTCCGGACCTGGTCCCGGTCCCAGCCGCCGACCGAGAGCGTGCTCCTGACGCCATTGTGGTCCTTGTTCCAGCGGTGCTCGGCATGGCGCGGGTCGCCGTCGAAGTCGCGTGACTCGCTGCTCTCATACGGGTTGGCCTGGCGCATGGCGCGCGGGTCGCGCTCCTCGTCTGGCCGCCTGGAATCCCACCAGAGCGTGTGCCACGTGCGCACCTCTACGGGGCTGTCGCTCAGCTCCATCTCCCTGACGTCATCGCCGAGCGCGTACGCTTCCGCGTCCTCCCGCTTCGTGAAGGCGTGGCAGACGCCATAGTCGGAGTACTCGCCGCGTGTGGCCAGGTAGATCTTCATGCCCCTCATCCTCTCCCGTCGCCGACGATCGCCGCCAGCCGCTCCAGCGCCTCACCCTCCGCCACCCCGGCCAGGTCCCGCCCCGACGCCGCCAGCAGCGCCAGGCACAGCACCGCCAGCCGCTCCCGCACCAGCGCGTCAGCGGGCAACGCGGCAGCCAACAGGGACCTCCAGGGGGGCAGGGCGCGAGGGCGCCGCAATCAGCCTAGCGCGGCTTGCATTACGGTGACCGCCCCCGGGTTCCCGGCCCGCCACGGCCCCCACGACTCATCGGCGAGCTTGTGCTCAAGCCACTCGCGGGTGTCCGGCGTCGGGCCGTACGGCGGCTTGCCAGCCTCGCAGCGCTCGCACTGATAGGCCAGGTGCTCCCCGCAGAAGTACAGGCCGCACCCGTCCTCGCCGCCGTACGGCTCGGACCCGGCGCACACGTAGGCCAGGCCCCGGTCTATCGCCGCGCCGCACCCGGGATGGTCACAGGTCGCGGGGACGCCGTATCCGATGTCCCGGCCCCACCTGCTGTCGTATCCGACTGCCCAGCTCATGCTCCATCCTCTCTCACGGGAACAGCCCCGCCGCCACCAGCAGCACGCCAGCCGCCGCGAGCACGGCAACCACGGCCACCGCCGCCAGCACCCGCCTCACCGGTGGCCGCCGCAGCAGCTGCACTTACGGTCGCGGCAATTAGCGTGATCGCCGCTGTTGCAGGTCCCGCACACGGCACGCAGCGCGCGCCGCACCCGCCTCACCGGGACACCGCGACGGCCAGCGGCGACCCGGCGCGCCGCCACCGCTCAGCCGCCAGCTCGCACAGCCGCCGCTCAGCCCACGCGCGGCCCGACGCCACGGCGTTCGCCCGCCGGGCCAGCTGCTCAGCCGCCCGCAGCTCCCACTCGCTCCACTCCGCGACCGGGCGCCCGCCGAACGGCGCACCGGGCATCACCGGGCATCACCCGGCTTCCGCTCAGCCAGCCGCGCCGCCAGCTTGTCGGCGAACACCGACGGCGACTCCTCCTCAATCTCCCAGCCGTCGCCCATCGCCTCCCAGTTCCCCGACGCGGACGTGGTCGGCTTCCACACCATCACGTCAGCCGGGGCGCGGGCCTCCAGCCGGGTGATCCGCGCGGCTATGTCACGCTCCGGGTGCGGCGCGGCGTTCACGGCCGGCCGCCGCGGTCGGGTGCCGGCCGTGACCGGCGGAAGAACCCGGACGGCTTCGCGTCTCCCCCCATCACCCGGCCGCCGATCCGGGTCAGCGCCGCCTTGCTGTGGCTGCCGTGCACCGTCCCCCGGTTCGCGCCGTTCGGGCGCACGCCGTCATAGTCGTCCGCGCGCAGGACGATCCTGAACAGTCCCATGATCATTCCTTTCGGGTTAGCCCGCATGGTGGCGGGTTAGGTTCCTAACGGCGGGTTAGTCCACCGCTAGCACGTCTGTGACCTGCGGGAATTAGGTCCAGTGGACTAGTTAGGCGGGTTAGGCGCGGGAATCGCCCACCCTCCAGGGGACGCATCAAGGCGATCGCGGCCACCTAACTCACCTCCCTGCGGGCCAGCGCCGAGCGCAGGTCGGCCGGGTCCAGCCGGGGCACGTTGGACGTGTTCGTCGTCCGCACGCCCTCGCGCTCGAGCTGCCCGCGCAGCTCCGTGCCCGTCAGCGACCGGTACGGCCCCCACGCCTTCGCCAGGTCCTTCAGCCGCACTGCCAGCACCGACAGCCGCACCGGCTCGACGTCAGCGCGGGTCACCTCGGCCAGGTCCGCCAGCAGGTCTCGCGACTCCAGCATCGGCAGGCCGCTGCCCGGCAGCTCCCGGCCCTTGCGCGCCATCTCCGCCAGCGCCCGCCGCACCAGCGGCGACACCTGGTCGTTGTCGCTCTTGGAGTCCAGCCGGTGCACCTGCACCATCTCCGACCGCTCGCCGCTGAAGCCCTTGCACAGCGCCGTGCCGCGGTCCACGCCGGGGATCAGCTCCGTCGCCCGGTGCCCCGCCCGGTAGGCGCCCTGGCCGAGCAGCGCGTCATTCGCCACGTGGTCTCCGACCGCGAACGCGATCCCCACCGTGCAGTTACGGGTGACGTCGCGGGGCATGGAGTCCTTCGTCGGCGCCTGCGTGGAGACCATCATGTGGATGGCGCGCTTGCGGTCCAGGCGCACGTTCTCCCCCAGCAGCCGCCCGATGTCCTTGCCGTGCTTCGGGTGGGAGATGGCCACGTGAGCCTCCTCCAGCAGCCAGAACAGCGGGTGCAGCCCCACCCCGGCGTGCGCGAGCTCGCGGGTTACCTCCTGCTGCTCGTGGTCGATGAGCAGCTGGCCGCGCCGCTGGATCTCGTCGTGCAGCCACTCCAGCTCGGCCAGGATCGCCTCGATGTGCTCGTCCTCGGCGCCCATCAGGTAGCGGGCGCAGCGCGGCTTGAACGGCTCGAAGTCGTAGTTCAGGTCCGGGACGAATATCCGCAGCTCGGTGATGATGTCCAGCGTGTAGCCGGCTGCCGTGACCCGGGCGCCGTTGGACTTGCCCTGCTCCGGGGCGCCACCGCAGATCGAGTTCCGCCCGATGACCGGGATGCGGATCGGGTCGCCGCGCAGCGTCCGGCCGAACGGCAGCCCCTTGAACACGTCGGTGAAGCCGCCCTCGGCCAGCGGGTACGGTCCCGCGCCTTCCTCGAGCGCGCCCTTGTCGGCTATCCACAGCTTCAGGATCGCGGCCTCGCTGCCGACTGACGGGAACACCTCCTTGGCCAGCCGGTGCACCCCGGCGGCCAGGTCGGGGCGGCGGCGGGCCACCTTCTCCGCGGGGACGCCGGGCAGCCTGACCTCGGCGTAGGTGCCGCGGCCCTCCTGGCGACAGCTCACGATGAACTGCAGCGGAAGGCCATCCTTCAGGTGGTCGGTGACCTGGGGTATCCGCAGGTTGCGCAGCGCCTGCGTGATCGTCACCTCGTCGATGGAGACGTCGACGTCCGGATCGGCCGAGGTGGCCAGCCACCCGGGCGCCATGCCGCCCCCTGTGCGGCCGAGGTGCCACAGCCCGGCGACGACGGCGGCCGGGACGGCGAACGTCGCCACCGAAAGCGTCACCGACGCGACCTCGGCGGCCAGGGCGATGAGGCGCGCGGCCTCGTAGTACGGGGCGATCACCTCAGGCAGGTCATGATGGGCGAACGCCAGCGCCAGCCCGAGCACCCCGGGAAGGACCGCCGCGGCCGCCGCGATGAGCAGGCCGCCCCTGACGACCGCGGGGACCAGCTCGACGACCGCCCGCCGCCGGTCGTGCCGCTGCTTGCGCGCAAGCTCGGCGTGCTGCTGCCAGGCCAGCATCGCCTCGTGGTTGCCGACCGCCTCCAGCGCCCGCAGCGTCCGCTCATGGCGGGTGCGGCGGTGCCGCCACCGCCGCCAGGCGACGACCGCCCCGGCCGCGACGTAGCCGAGGTGGCGCAGCAGCCACCCCGCGCGCGGGCGGCGGACGGGTGAGGCGGCGGCCACGGCGGCCGGGGTGGCCGCCGCCTCGTCCACCACCTCGCCGTCCAGCACCAGCGGCTCAACCGCGGTGGCGGGGACGGCGGGCAGGCTCGGCTCAGGCACCCGGCGCGCTCCCGTTCATGGCAGGCTCCGGCAGCAGGTCGGCGGCCGCCCCGGCCATCACCCGCTCGCGTATCTCCGTTGCCGCCTTGCGGGACACCCCGAACTTCGTCACGAGCGCGTTCACCGGCCACGGGTTACCCGCCGCCAGCGTGGCCCGCATCGACGCCTCCGCCGCGCTCTCGGCGCTGGACGGGACGACGACGGCAACTTGCCTGCCTGCGGGTTCCTCCGGTCCTGGCTCCGGCGCGGCCTCCGGCTCCGGCGCGGTCCCGTCGGCGCGCAGCAGGTGCGTCAGCCCGGCGCCGAAGCCGAGCACGGCAACCGGCATGCACGCCACCGCGACGACGACCGGCCAGGGGGCGCGGTGCGCGTGCCCGGCGGCCAGCAGGTGGAAGATCACCTGCCCGCTCATGCCGAGCGCCAGCGACCCGATCGCCGACCGCTTCGCGAACTCGCGGGCCCGCGCGGGGATCAGGTTCGGGCGCAGCCAGACGCCGAGCGCGTAGGCCCCGTAGGCCTCGACGCCGACGGGCAGCGTGATCGCCGTGTCCAGGTGCCAGGCGACGATGCCGGGCAGCGGCTGGACGAGGCCGAAGCCGCACAGTCCTCCGAGGCCGACCCAGCCCGACCAGATCGCGACGGCGGCGGGGGCGGCGATGAGGATGAGCGGCCAGCGCCGCGCCGCGCTCACTGGGCGGGTCCCGCGGTGCTGGTCGCCCGCGCCAGCGGCGGGGGAACCGGCAGGGGGGTGCCGCCCGGCGCGGGCAGCGGCAGCGGCTGGCCGGGCGCGAGGGTGCCGGCGATGAGGCAGTCGCCATCGTGCTCACGGTGCCAGCCGGGCGGGCACGGGGAGGGCGTGAAGCTGGCCGGCGGGGGCGCGCTCCTGCCGGGGCCGCACGCCGCCGCGCCGAGCGCGAGGGCCACAGCCAGGGCCGTGATGGCGGCCAGCCGGCGGGGGCTACCGGGGCTTGCGGGGGTGCCGTTAAAGTTCACTCGGGCCTCAGTCCTTGCGCGTCAAGGTCGGGGTCAAGGGCCGGATCGCTGTTGACGCAGCTGTCCGGCCCGCTTAGTTATGAGGGCAGCGTAACAGGATACAGGTAGCTTCATGAAGGCCCATGAAGGCTACGGTATCTTTACGCAGGTAGGGTGACCTTTATGGTCGGCTCTATGGCACTCACGCGCCCCAGCCTGGAACTCTCGTCACACGTGCCCATCTACCAGCAGGCCGCCGACCACATCGCCGCCTCGATCGCCCGCGGCGACCTGCGCCCCGGCGACAAGCTCCCCGCCGAGCGCGACCTCGCCGAGGACTGGGGCATAGCCATCGGGACCGTCCGCAGCGCCATGGCGAACCTGCGCGAGCGCGGCCTCATCGTGTCCACCCTCGGCAAGGGGACGTTCGTCGCGAGCGCCCCCGCCAGCGACTGACTACCTGGCCAGGAGGAGACATGAGACCTCGTATGTCCGTGCTTCGCCAGGTATCATCGCCGTGTGACAACCCCAGATGAGGAAGCCCGGCTGGAGGCGGCCAGGGCCGAGGGGCGCGAGAAGCTCCGCGCCGGCGTCTACACCCGCATCTCCCTCGCCTCCATGGGCGACACCACCAAGACCGACGACCAGGAGCGCATCTGCCGCGACCTGGCGGGCCGGCTCGGCTGGGAAGTAGCCGCCGACGCCGGGGAGAACGGCGTCTACTGCGACCACTCGAAGACCGCCTGGCAGAAGAACCGCAAGCGGCCCGCCTGGGACGCCATGCTCGCCGACGTCAAGGCCGGCAAGATCAGCGGCATCGTCGTCTATCACGGCGACCGCCTCGTGCGGCGCCCGGAGGACCTCGCCGACCTGATGAGGCTGGCCGAGTCCAAGGGCGTGAAGCTGGCTAGCCCGACCGGCACGCGCGACCTGGACACCGAGCGACTGGAGCTGTGGATACGCGCGGCGTTCGCCGAGGAGGAGTCCCAGCGCACCAGCGAGCGCCGCAAGGCCCAGTACGCGCGCTGGCGGCGGGAGGGCAAGGTGCGCAACGGCGGCCGGGGCGGCCGGGCCTACGGCTTCGCCACCGACGGCACCACGCAGGTTCCCGCCGAGTGCGAGGTCATCCGGGAGATGGCCCGGCGGGTGCTGGAGGGGGAGACGGTCGGGTCGGTCGCCCGGGACATCTCAGCGCGCGGGCACCGGACCCCGGCCGGGAACGAGTTCGGCCACGGCACGGTCAAGAAGATGCTGATGCGCCCGCGGTACGCCGGCCTGATGCCCGACGGGGAGAGCGCCGCGGCGTGGCCCGCGGTCCTGGGGCGCGCAGAGTGGGAGCGCGTCGCCCTGGTGCTGGAGGCCAAGGCGGCCGGGTTCGGCTACGCGACGAACGCCCGGCGGTGGCTGCTGTCCGGCATCGCCGTGTGCGGCAGGGTGCTGGCGGACGGGAGCGAGTGCGGCGCGCCCATGCGGCTCAACCCGTCCAAGGGCAAGGACGGGACGCGGGTCAACGGCTACCAGTGCACCCGGCGCGGGTGCAGCACCTACCGCTCGGCGGAGCTGCTCGACGCCTACGTATCTGGCCGGGTGCTCGGCGCTCTTAACAGGGATGAGACCCCGGAGGCCCATGCCCCGGCGGCGCCGGACGCGGCGCCGGAATGGCGGGCGCTGGCCACGGAGCGGGCGGCCACGGCGGCGCTGCTGGCCGACTATGGCAAGAGCGCCGGGCGGGCCGCGCTGCTGATGGAGCGCCTGGACGGCATCGACGCCCGGATGGGGCAGCTGCGCGAGCGGGAAGCGGGAGATGCCCGCTCGCGGCTGCTGGCCCGCTACCGGGGCATCACGCGGGAGGAGTTCGGGGCGCTGGCCCTGGACGTCCGGCGGTCACTGGTCGCGGCGCTGGTGTCGGTCACGGTGCTGCCGGCGTCCAAGCGCGGGCCGGGGTTCCGGGTGCAGGACGTGCGCGTGGAAGAGCGCTAGGCGCCACAGTCGGCGCCGATCTTGTCCAGGGCGGCCTGGGCGTCCTTGACGTCCTGGTAGACGGCGCTACCCGGCGTCACCGCGTCCATGGACAGGAACGACAGCTTCACCGCCGCGAGGGCCGCGTCTATCGCGATCTTGCCGCGCGACGTGTCGCGAAGGCCGGAGATCAGCGTGGTGGCGCCGGCGTAGTCCTGGGCGTTGATCCGCTGCCGGGCGGCGGTGACGGCGGCGGTTGCCTGCGCGCACCCGGGTACCGCGCTGGCGCTGGCGGTCGGCGCGGGGGTGCCCTTGGCTGTCGTGGTGCCGGCGCTGCACCCGGCGAGGGCCAGGGCGGCTGCCGCGAGGGCCAGGGTCGCGCGGTACCGCTGTGACATGCGGTGCTCCTTGTTACTAGTGCCTATAGGTAGCTATACGTACGTTTAGGGATCCATTAAGAAAAACTAGCCGATCTCTTGTACATGCGCCATAACGGGAGGTAACTTCCGTTCTACCCGTGCAATCCCAGCCGTCCCGCCGTCCTGAGGGGGAAACCGTGCGACTGCTGCCCGCGAGCACGGCAGTGCTCACTACCGCCGCCGCTTCACTGTGGACGGCCGCCATCCTCGCGTCCGCCGACGCCCGGACGGTGGCCGACCTGCGTGGCGGCGCTGTCGCCGCCACCATCCTGGCCGGGGTCGCCGCCTCCGCGTGGCAGGCCGTCGCCGAGCTCGCGATGCGGGACCGCAGCCAGCGGCAGCGCGAGGACGACCTGAGGAGAGACCGCAGCGCGCTCATCCGTGTCATAGACAACCGCCTCGGCGGCGAGCACCCCAGCGGCCCGTTCAGCGCCGTCCGGTAGGGACGGCGCGGCCGGACAGCTCGGCCTCGACGACGGCCGCGACGCGCTCGGCGCGCTCCGGCGGAAGCTCGTCGTAGATCGCCTGCAGCAGGCCCTCCGGGGTCGCGCGCGGCGGGGACCCCTCCTCCGGGGGCGCGGACGCGATGCGGGCTATCTCGCCCGGCGGCCAGCCGAGTGCCTCCTCGATGCGAGCGCGGCTCTTGGCGATCGGCCAGCGCCGCCCGCGGATGAGGTCGCCGAGGGTCTTGGCGTCCACTTTCGCCGTGGCGGCCAGCTGCGCCTGCGTCATGCCGAGCGCGCCGAGCCGCGCCTCAACTGCGCGGGCGGCGCGCTGCTTGTCGTCCACGCCCCTTAGTTTGTGGGAACCTTTGGGAGTTTTCAAGCTTCCGTTTAGTTCCATCACGTCTCTGGGCACATTCCCTCATGCCGTGGAATGCTCCCGTTCCTTCCGCGACCTGGCTTGACAAGGTTCCCGAAGGTTCCCTAGAGTTCCGCTATGACCGAAGCAAGCAACGCGGGGATGCCGCTCGCGGACCTCGTCCGCGCGTCGCGGTTGCCGGACCTGGCGGAGCGCAAGCGCATCCGCGAGACGGCGGGCGTGTCGCTGCGACGCATGGGGGAAGCGCTCGGCGTCACCGAGGGAACCATCTGGAACTGGGAGAACGGCCGCGACGGCCCGTCTATGGAGAACGCCGTCCGCTACCGCGAGCTGCTCGAGCAGCTCAGCGAGGCCGTCAAGGCCCCGTCATGACGCCCGACGAGGCGTTCGCCCTCGGCTACGCCGACGCGAGGCCCCTGTCCCAGGAAGCCGCCGACCGCGCCGCCGCGATCCTGCTGCCCCACTGGGCCGCGATCACCGCCGCCCGCGAGCCTCGCGCCGCCTGAAAGCAGTGCGGCCCCAGTAGCACCTGGGGCCGCAGGCCCGGCGGGACATCCGTCGCCGGGACAAACACCAGAGTAACGGAGGACATCCGAGATGAGAATCGAAACTCCCCGCCCCAGCCCCCGCGAGGACGGCGACTACGCCGTCTGGGTAACCATGGGCTACGGCGACCCGGACGCGATCATCCACCTCGCCAAGAACGGCACCCTGGACCTGCGCGACGTCCACGCCGACGACTGCGACCGGCTCATCAGGGCGGCGGCCAGGGCCAAGGAGGAGATCCTCCGCTACCAGGCCATGATGGCCGCCCCCCACGGGAGCCGCTACCTCTACCAGGGCACGTGCCAGCTGTGCGGCAAGCCCGCCGATGACCCGGAAGCGCTGCACGGCGAGCCGCAGCGCTCGGCGCTGGACTGCGGCTGCGCGATCCCCGGCACCGTCGGCCCCGGCGTCCCCGTGCACTGCATCACCCACGGCAACACGGCCGTCGCGCTGCCCGTCCCCGCCGCGCAGGACGACGACGAGGCGGACGACCCGTTCATCGGGGCCGCGGAGGACGACGACACCGACGACGGCGGCTGCCTGGCGCCGTCCCCGGCGGGCAGCGAGTGCATGAGGGCGGCCGGTCACGACCTCATCAACGGCACGGCCCACCGTGACGTGAACGGGCGGCGCTGGGACGACGACGGGTGGCTGCCCGCCAGCGGCATGCAGGACCCCGCGCCCGTCGTCCGCGTCATCAGCGACGGCGCGCTGCCCCCGCTCTGCGATGAGTTCCGGCGCGGGGACAACGGGCTGTGCGCCACCTGCGGCCGCACCCGGTACGTGCACGAGCGCAGCGGCTTCATCGCGGCTGACAGCCCCGTGCTGCGCGGCGCGAAGATCGGCGGCGGACAGTGACCCTCGCAGAGGCAGAGCTGGCCACGCTCCGCGCACTCCGGGTAGTCGCCAGCGAATTCGCCGCCACGTGGGCCGAACTGCTCTGGTCGCTGCCCGACAACTACGACTGCCACATGACCTGCACCGAGGCCAACACGGCAGCCGACCTGCTCCGGGCGCTCGGCCGGGACATCGACGCCGACGCGATCATCGCGGCCCACGCCGAGCACGACGACGATGACGAGCGCGAGACCCACGCGCCGGAGACGGCGGCCACGTCATGACCGCCCCCGCCGAGCTGGTCATCGAGGTCACCGCCGACGACATCGACCACGGCATGAGGCGCGAGTGCATGTGGTGCCCGGTAGCGCTCGCCGCGCGCCGGGCGCTGGGCTGGCCGCCTGACCCCTCGGGCGGCCTGGAGGTCATCACCACCGAATTCGGCCATGCGGTCTCGATCGCTGGCGGCCCGAAGTGGGTCCTCCCGCGCGAGGCATCCGACTTCATCCAGGCCTTCGACGACGTCAGCCTTACCGGCCCGATCACCTTCACCGCGCGCCTGGCAGGTGCCTCATGAGCCACTACACGCCGATGCACGCCCGCGACGGGCAGCGCCGCGACGCCCTGGCCGCCTGGCTGGGCCGCGCCCGCGAGCGCGCTGTCCGGCTCATCCCGTCCTTCCGCCGCGCGCTTCCCCGCGCGACGGCAGCCCCTGCCCCGGATGGACGCCCGGCGCAGGCGCCCCGGCCCGCAGACCCGCCAGGCGCCACCTCGGCGCGGTGCGGGCCGGGGCAACCCCCAGCCCCCGGTGCCGCTGCGGCCGGCACCGGGACTGACGCCGGAGTGCCCCCCGCTCCGGTGACCGCCGCCGCCGATGCTGTGCCCCCGTCAGCGGGCGCGGCGGCACCGCTGCCCAGGCCACACCCCTCACAACCCCCCTGG
>Ga0207707_10000312_pt1 | contig 51136 bp, 43 predicted proteins | sample KBSC83BmetaG_FD_184336 | JGI IMG/M metagenome (GOLD analysis project Ga0207707, IMG submission 184336) | Corn rhizosphere microbial communities from Kellogg Biological Station, Michigan, USA - KBS C8-3B metaG (SPAdes) (version 2) | ecosystem: Host-associated > Plants > Roots > Rhizosphere ... | reverse complement strand
CCAGGAGTATTTCAGCGACGGCATCACCGAAGACATCATCACCGACCTCAGCAAGGTTTCGTCGCTCCGCATCATCTCGCGCAACAGCGCCTTCCAGTACAAGGGCGAGAAACTCGACGTGCCCCAACTCGTCCGCGAGATGAAGGTCACGCACGTGCTGGAGGGCAGCGTGCGCAAGGCCGGCGGGCGGGTGCGGATCAGCGCCCAACTCGTGGACTGTGAAGACAACGGACACATCTGGGCCGAACGCTACGACCGTGATACCAGCGACATCTTCGCCTTGCAGGACGAAATTTCCCGCGCCATCGTCAAGGCGCTGCGGCTGCGGCTTTTGCCCGAAGAAAAGAAGGCCATTGAACGGCGCGGTACCGACAGTGCCGAGGCGTACGACCTGTACCTGATGGCACGACAGATGTACGTGAGCGGTCAGGAAAATGACGAGCATGCGGCGCAGGCCATCATCCGGATGTGCAAAGGCGCCGCCGATATCGACCCGAACTATGCCCAAGCCTGCGCCCTAATGGCGATCGGTTATCGGTGCTTGCGGGCCCTGGGTGTAGGGTCGGATAGCGGTATGGCCGCTGCCGAGCGAGCGCTGGCGATCGATCCGGACCTGGCGGAAGCGCACGCAGTCAAGGCTTACATTCTGCTCCAGAATGGCGACACCGATGCAGCGGAATCCGAAGCTGCGGTGGCGCTGAAACTCGACCCCGAATCCTACGAGGCCAATCGCACCGCTGCGCGTGTGAATTATCAGCTCCACCGCTTTGAAGATGCCATCCGGTTGTACGAAAAGGCAGCACACCTGATGGAGGCCGACATCAATTCGGTGATGACCCTCGTAAGTTGCTACACCGCCACCGGCGATAAGGCTGGCGTGCGGCGGAGCGCCGAGCTTGGGCTGAGCCGCGCCGAGGCCATCCTGAAGCGTGATCAAAACAATCCGGGTGTCCTGGCCTACAGCGCCTATGCGCTCATGGCGCTGGACGAGGGTGAACGCGCCAAGGCGCGCATGAGCCGGACGCTGATGATCGATCCCGGCAATTTCAACATGCGCTACAACTTTGCGTGTTCGCTCTGCGTGTATCTGAAGGACAAAAATACTGCGCTGGAAATGCTTGAGCCGTTGTTTGCGACGATGACCGATGCTTTCCTGCCCTACGCCAAAGCCGATCCGGATTTGGCACTCTTGCACGACGACCCGCGCTATCAGGCAATGGTTGCCGCCGCCGAGGCGCGCCTCGGCGAAGCAAAAGTCGCAGTGCCGGTAACGGTCGCAGGGAGCTGACGGCCGTGGCTGACGTTTTCATTTCCTACGCCCGCGCCGACAAGGCACGCGTCGCGCCGCTGGTCGCCGCGATCGAAGCCAAGGGCTGGTCCGTGTGGTGGGATCCGGAGATCACGCCCGGCCAGGAATTCGACGACCAGATCGAAGCCGAGATCGACGCTGCCAGGGCGGTGCTGGTGATCTGGACCCCGACTTCGGTGGCGTCGCGCTGGGTACGTGGCGAAGCGCGCGAAGCCGCCGAGCGCGGAATCCTGGTGCCCGTGCGTTTCGAGCAGGCCCGCCTGCCGATGGACGTGCGTGCGATCCACACGACCGATCTCGACGAATGGAATGAGGATCCGGCGAATGCCAAGGCCCAGGAATTCCTGCGCGCATTGGCCGCGATGATCGCGCGCGCGCAGGCCGCGGCATCGGCGGAAGCGAAGGCAGAGGCCGCGGCACCCGCAAAGAAGGAAGCCCCGCACTACTCGGTTTGCGTGCTGCCCTTCGTCAACATGAGCGGCGATCCTGAGCAGGAATACTTCAGCGACGGCATCACCGAGGACATCATCACCGACTTGAGCAAGGTGTCGGCGTTGGAAGTCGTCTCGCGCAATGGCTCGTTCCTGTACAAGGGCCAGCAGATCGATGTGCCGAAAGTCGCGCGTGAGCTCAAGGTTACGCATGTGCTGGAAGGCAGCGTGCGCAGGGCCGGCGGCCGCGTGCGCATCACCGCGCAGTTGATCGACGGCACCAGCAACCGGCACCTCTGGGCCGAGCGTTACGACCGCGACGCCAGCGACATTTTCGAATTGCAGGACGAGATTTCGCACGCGATCGTCAAGGCTTTGCGGTTGCGCTTGTTGCCCGAAGAAAAGAAAGCCATCGAGCGGCGTGGCACCGAGAACGCCGAGGCCCATGATCTGTACCTGATGGCGCGACAGCTTTACGTGACAAACCAACTGGGCGCACAGCCGTCGCAGGCAATCGTGCGTGCATGCATGCGCGCCACTGAAATCGACCCGCACTACGCGCAGGCATGGGCCCTGATGGCGGTGGGCTACCGCAACCTGCACGAGCTGGGGGCCGAATCGGACGACGGCATGGTGGCTGCGGAGCGGGCACTCATGCTGGATCCGGATTTGACGGAGGCGCACGCAGTCAAGGCGCATATCCTGCAAATGAGGGGCGCTGCGGGCGAAGCATTGCAGGAGGTGGCGACTGCGTTGGAGCTCGAGCCGGATTCCTACGAAGCCAACCGTACCGCAGGGCGCATCAATTACCAGTTGCACCGATTTGACGTTGCGATCAGCTTCTTCGAGAAGGCACTGAGTTTGATGGATTCTGATGTCAACACAGGGATGCTGTTGCTCAGTGCGTACAACGCGATTGGTAACAAGGCCAAGGCGCGTGATACCGCTGATATGACGTCCAAGCGGGCGGACGCCGTTTTGGCGATGGATCGCAACAATGTCAATGTCATGGCATACAGCGCGCAGGCCCTTGCGGCACTGGGAGAGAGCGAACGCGCAAAGGCGCGCATGAACCGCGCACTCCTGATCGACCCTGACAATATGGACATGCGTTACAACTTCGCATGCACTCTGAACACCTACTTGAATGACAAGGATGCCGCGCTTGGCATGCTCGGGGGGTTGTTCGGCGCGATTAGCCCACATCTCTTGCGCTATTTGAAGTCCGATCCGGATTTCAAATCCCTGCACGACGATTCGCGCTATCAGGCGATGGTCGTCGCCGCCGAAGCGCGCCTTGCGGCAGCGAATACCGGGGTCGAACCGGCGAACCCAACTGCCTGATCGCGTGCGGGCCTGCCTGAAACCTGCCCCGGTTGTTTGACCAGCAAGGGCTTGTGCCGGAATGGCTCTCTCACCGTCGCCCCGGCGGAGGCCGGGGCCCAGTGCTTCTGTCAGTGATATGGATCCCGGCCTTCGCCGGGATGACGATCAAAAGCAGAGCCTTGCGACTTGGCCTGATGCGGTTCACTTGCCCAGCACGTACAACTGCCACAGGTCCTTGGTGGTCATCTGCAGGAACGGCCGCATCGTCAGGCGGCCGGCGACGCCGATGCTGTGTTCGAGATAGCGCAATTCCTTGAATTTTTCGTGGGTTTCGCTATCCATCTCCACGTCGAGGCCATTCTCGCGTGCCAACAACAAGCCCTTCGCCCGCAACGCCAGTTCGGTGTACACGCGCAGGTAGCAGAACATGTCTACCACCAGCGCGCCCTCCAGTTTGTCGCGCATGCCGCTGAGGAATATCCCGGCGGGCGTGAGGTCGAACTGGCCCGAATCGATCATCCGCATCAGCTCGGCGTCCTCGTCGAAGTCCACTTCCAACCAGTCGTGGGTGCGGTGTTCACTGATGCGGAGCAGCAGATACAAAAGCGGCGGCAGCATCAGCAGGACGCCCACCGTGGACAGCACCGGCGAGACGTAGAAATGGTTGAAAATGGAATGTACGGCGATGGCCGCCAGCAGGCCCGGTATGCAGTGCACGAGGCGCACATCCACGTTGCGCTCGGCCAGCGTCTGCGTGATCACCGCGAAGATCGCCACCACGCCGCCGTGCATCACCGCGGTGCCGAAACCGCGCACGATCCAGAGCGTCAGCGTGGTGTTGTGGTCGAGGTACAGGTAATAGAAATTCTCGATCACCGCGAAGCCCGCGCCCACCGCGAAACCCAGGATCACGGAATCGACCAGGAAACCGACGCGATGGGTACCGAACAGCCACAACACCACCGACGCTTTCAATGTTTCCTCCACGATCGGCGCCACCCAGCGCGAGTAATGCGTGAGGTTCATGCCGAGCAGATCCATCAGCTCGCCATTGATGAAATAGCAGATCACCGCCACCACGCCGCCTGCGGCCACCATCGCGAGGATCAGGCGCATCCGCACCATTCGGTAGGTGTCCAGATAAATCAGCAGCAGCAGGAACAGGATGACGGGCAGCAGGCCCACCGGAACGACGGTGAGCAGTGCCAGCGCGGAATGGAGTCTGTCCATCGTCACAGGATCTTCAGCGAGAGCATCCATTCATCCGAGCCGCCGCTCACGCCCCCGAATCCATGCGCGTAACCCGCCGACAGCGTCATCGGCAAGTGATTCATCACGGAAAAGTCGAGGTCGAGTTGCAGGCCGGCATCGCGCGCGGTGCTGCGCTGGGTGGCGTGGTTGGGATCGGTCACCAGCACGCCGGTGAACAGCGCCGGGCGAATCCATTTGAGGAAGAAACCGGGGCTGCCCACGTTCTCGAAGCGCCACGGCGGCAGGTTCAGTTCCAGTGTTGATTTTGCGAAGGTATGGCCCGCGAGTTCGTCGATCTTGAAACCGGGGAAACTGTCGAATTCCCGGTAGTGCTTGGGATCCTGGTTGTCGACGTAGTTGTTCTGGAAACCGCCGAAGTAGAAATTGGCAAGATTGTTGTCGCGCGATCCGCCGGATATCCCCGCGCTGTTGTACAGCCACAGGGACATGTGCGGCACCGGCAGCATGAAACCAAAGTCGAACCCGGCGTGCAGTTGCGGGATGGTCCGGCCGTTGGCGACGTAGGTCGTGGTGTCCACGTTCCAGCCGATGCCCTGCTCGCGGTCCACCGCGCCCCCCGATTCTTTCAGGTCGGTGTACTTCAAGCCGGCACGGGCGACGAAGATGTTGTTGACCGACGCGTTGACGTTCTGGAAGCCCGGCAGGGTGCTGAGCCCGGTGTAATACGCGCCGCTTGCGCTGAAATCCAGACGGCGCGGGGTGTCCAGGATCAACGCGCGCTTGTAGCCTACCAGCAGTGAGTCACCCTTCAGGCTGGTCCGGACCGGGCCGAACAGATCGTAGAAATCGGCGTGGTTGTGCCAGTAGCGCACTTCCCAGTTCATGGCCTTGTAGTCGATGTCGAGGTGCAGGCGCTGGCCTTGGTCGGTAGGGCCACCGACGGACACTGCAGCGTCGATTCCCAACGTGTACAGGCTCAAGGTGTCGCCGAGCTCGGTATGCCAACCCAGCGCCCCGCCGCCGCGGTAGCCTTCGATCACCGGGTAATGCGCCTGCAGGCGCATCTCGTGGCCGGGCTTGTACACACCCTTGTGCGTGATCAGCGAGTCGAGGTTTATTCGGGAAGGCGGCCCGACGCCCCAGGTCTTCACGACCGGGTGGCGCTCGGCAACCCGCGTGCCGAGGAAGTCGATCGAGCTGAGATCGTTGAGTGGCACCGGATCGAATTCGACCGGCAGGGATCCCTGTCCGGTGTACTCCAGCGCCTCGAGCTTGCCGTCCGGCAGCTGCAGCGGGCGGAACAGGCCGGTGTCGATGTTGCTGAGGGCATCCATCTTGCCGCTGGCGATATCGTAGCGATAGATGTTGGAGATGCCGGTGTAATACGAACTGCCATACAAATGGCGGCCGTCCTTGCTGAAAATGAAACCTTCCGGGGCGGCTTGGCCGAAGCTGTACGTCGCGAACGGTGTGGTGCTTCCGGCCAGCAACTGCGCCGTTTTGTAGAGGTGCAGGAAGTTGGCGCCGGTGATTTTGGCCAGTGACAGCGACAGCATGCTGCCGTCGTGCGACACGTCCAGATCGAATGGCACCTCGCCGTAGGGAAAGATCTGCACCTGGTGCCATTCGCGGTACGGGTACGGGATGCGCACCAGGGTGACGTAACCGTTGGCGGTACGCAGCCCCCACAAAGAACGATCGGCCGGGTCGAACGCGAGATCGCCGATGCGGGCCTGCCGCATCAGTCGCCGGCTCTTGCCGGTGCGGATGTCGACCTCCATCAGGTCACGGTAGTCCAGATTGTTCTGCGTGTAGAAGAACGTCCCGGTGGCCGGGTCGTACGCCGAAGAAGTCACGATGTATTTCATCGAACCCTTGATGTCGACCACGTGGCGGATTTTCCCGTCCTGCAGCGACAGTACGCCGACGTAGGCAAGCTTGCCGGGGTAGCGGAAGGCACCGATCAAGTCGCCGTGGTCGAGGAATGAGCGCGAGACCGAACCCAATGGGCGCGGCGCGAGAGGCGTCACTTTGGTGATCGGGAATTCATGTACCTTTTTGAGGTTGGCGTCCTGAAAGGTATGCTCCCAGGCGATCCAGTCGTTCCACGCCTGGTCCAGCGGAATATGGAACACCTGCTGGAACTGGTCGGCGTAATAAGCCTTGCTGTCCTGGCTGCGGATGAACCAGTCGAGCAGTTGCTGCGGCGAGTAACGCAGCGACAAGTAGGTCATGAAGCGCGTGCCGTACAGGTAAGCGTTGGTCATGGTTTCGAAGTTGACCGAGGTGCCCACCGACACCAGCCCCAGCGGGCTGTAGAAATGCGCGTGATCGCGCACCATCGCGCGGAATACCATTTCGTCGTAGGGACCCTGGGCGCGGCCGATGCCGCCGCCCATCCAGGTTTCCATGTAGACCGCGATGCCTTCCTGGAACCAGCGCGGTACGCTCATGCGCGGGGTAGTCAGATACCCGTACAGGATGGTTTCCGGGTGCGCGTCGATAGGACGCGGCTTGCCACCGAGGAACCGCCGCCAGCGCGCGTCACGCGCATTCCAGCCGTCCATGGTCGCCGCGTGCACCAGCTCGTGGTTGGCCGTCGAGAACAGGCGCTCGCTGCTGGGCGAGGTTCCCATGGCCTTGAGGTCCGGCGCGATGTACAGCGTCACCTCGTTGAACGGCTCCACCGAGGTGCCGCCGTTGCCGTAATCACTGAAGTCGGTGAGGACTACCGTCGTGCGATCCCAAGGCTTCCAGTGGAAGATCTTTTCCTGGAATTGAAGCGAATTCTCGAAGCTGCGCGCGACGTGCGGAACCAGATACGCATTGTCGGGTGTGTACAACACCTGCAGATCCTTCGTCTCGAGGCTCTGCAATTGAAACGATTGGGCGCTCGCGTGATCCGAAAGCACGATCGCCGCGACCAACACGACCCCGACCAGCAGATGTCCCCGTACCGACCGCCCCATGACCTGCCCCTTGCAGTGCCTGCCGCCACCCTGGCCGGCGTCTTGCTGCTGCAGCATACAACTCCGCCCGCAAATGCGGGCGGAGTTGTGAGCATCAGGTTACCGGGAGCGCCTCATCACGATCCCGCGATCGCCTTGAGTCTTACTCGGCCGCACCGTGCTGCAAGGCGCTGCGAGCGGCGTCGCTGTTGAGCAACTGCTGACGGAACGCGGCATTGTTCAGGGCCGCCCGGAAAGCCTGGTTCTGCATGGCCTGCCGGAACGCCTGGCTCTGCAGTGCGTTGCGGAACGCGTCGTTGTTCAACAAGGCGGTCCGGAATGCGTCGTTGCTGAGCAGCGAGCTGCGCAGCATCGCGACATTGGCCAGTTGAGTGCGGAACGCGTCGTTGTTCTGCAGCGCGGCGCGGAACGCATCATTGTTCTGCAAGGCCGTGCGGAACGCATCGTTGCTGGCCAGCGCCTGCCGGAACGCATCGTTGTGCTGCAGCGCGGCGCGGAAGGCATCGCTGTTTTGCAGCGCGTTGCGGAACGCCGCGTTGTGCTGCATGGCCGTACGGAAGGCGTCATTGTTCTGCAAGGCCGTGCGGAACGCATCGTTGCTGGCGAGCGCGTTGCGGAACGCGTCGTTGTGCTCCAGCGCGGCGCGGAATGCATCGCTGTTCTGCAGCGCAGCGCGGAAGGCATCGTTGTTCTGCAAGGCCGTGCGGAAGGCATCGTTGCTGGCGAGCGCGTTGCGGAACGCGTCGTTGTGCTCCAACGCGGTACGGAACGCATCGCTGCTTTGCAGGGCGTTGCGGAACGCGTCGTTGTGCTGCATGGCCGTACGGAATGCGTCGTTGTGCTCCAAGGCCGTGCGGAAGGCATCGTTGCTGGCGAGCGCGTTGCGGAAGGCGTCGTTGTGCTCCAGTGCGGCCCGGAATGCATCGCTGTTCTGCAGCGAAGCGCGGAACGCGTCATTGTTCATCAGTGCGGCGCGGAAGGCGTCGTTGTTCTGAAGCGCCGTGCGGAACGCATCGTTGCTGGCGAGTGCCTGCCGGAACGCGTCGTTGTGCTGCAACGCGGTGCGGAACGCATCGTTGCTTTGCAGCGCATTGCGGAACGCGGCGTTGTGCTGCATCGCCGTACGGAAGGCGTCGTTGTGTTCCAGAGCCGTGCGGAACGCATCATTGCTGGCGAGCGCATTGCGAAAGGCGTCGTTGTGCTCCAACGCGGCGCGGAACGCATCGCTGTTCTGCAGTGAGGCGCGGAACGCGTCGCTCCTTTCCAGTGCGGTGCGCAAGGCATCGCTATTGGACAGTGCGGTGCGCATTTCGTTGTTTGCCATCGCGGTGCGGAACGCGTCGCTGCGCAGCAGCGTCATCATCGCCGGATCGTTGATGATCTTCTGATAGGTGTCGGTCTGGACGAATTTTGCCGCGTCCTGGTTGCCGAGCTGGAGGTCGCTGCTGCTCACCTGGCTCGCTTCGTAACGCTGCGCCGGGGCGATCGTCGCTGCGGCCATTTCGTTGGCGCCATGCGGGAACACGTCGCCCTTGTAGGCGACACCAACCGCCACCGCCACGATCGCTACCGCAACTGCGGTGACCAAGGCCTTCTTCTGCGTCGTCATGTTTGCCATTGTGCTACCCCTTGATTCGTGTCTGTGGTGGGTTCGTGACATGCGCCATCCAATGCGCGCCGCACGCCACCCAATACGGTGGGCGCCGCGGAAAGTTGGTGGCTCCATGAAATTCGACTCGCGTGGCGCGGGCAGGCTCTTTGCCGCGGCCATTTCCAGCAGGCGTGCATGCAGCGATGGCGGAGGTGCCGGCGTGGGCGTGGTCTCCCGCAACGCCGCGTCCAGTTCTAGCAATTCCGCGCGTGCGGCGCGCAATTCCGGCGAACGCTCCAGCGCGGCCTGCAGCTGCGCGCGCCCGGCGGAATCCAGATCGTTGTCCAGTTCCGCGTGCAGCCAAGCCATTTCGAGGGAGTCGATCATGCCGCTGCCACCCCGCGCGCAAAGAGCTTCTGATGCAATTCCTGGCGGGCGCTATACAGCCGCGATTTCACGGTCTTTTCCGGGACGTGCAGGATTTCCGCCATTTGCACGTAACTGCATTCGGAAAAATGCCGCAGCACGATGACGACCCGGTGGTCGTAGGGCAATTCCATCAATGCTGTCTGGATCACATCGTGCATCTGTGCATCTCCAGCCATTTGCTCGGGTCCGCGCTCGGCACTTGCCAGCGGGAAATCATCCATATCCATCGTCACCGCTTCCGCGTGGCGCCGATGCTTCAACCGGTCGATGGATTCATTCATCGCGATCCGGTAGATCCAGCTGAACAAGCGGTATTGCGGGTCGTATCCGGCTATGTTTTCGAACACTTTCAGAAACACGTTCTGGGTGGCATCCGCCGCCTCCGCGGCATTGCCCAGCATCCGATAGGCGACATTGAACATCGGACGCTCGTAACACTCGATCAATTGGCTGAAGGCGCTGGCATCACGCATGCGGAGGCGCACCACCCAAGCCGCGTCGGGTTCGTCGCTGATCCGCCCCATATGCGCCATATACGCCTCAGGCCCCAAAAAGTTGGCGGGGTCGCCGGGTCAAGCCGGGCCACGGAACGTGGTCAGGCCGTGCGTCACGTTCCGCAGATCACCGAGAACAGCTTGTCCATTCCGGAGTAGCGAAATACGTCGTGGACATGCGGGTTGACGTTGATCAGTTGAATGCCCGAACCCGCGGCCATCAGCCGCTTGTGGGTCTTCAGAAGCACGCCAAGGCCGGCGCTGGAAATGTATTCCAGTCCGCCCGCATCGATCACGCAAGGTGGCGAGACTTCGTCCAGAAACGCCTGCGCCGTGGCCGCCTGGGCCGCATCCAGTCGCCCGGCCAGCAGTACGTGGCGGTCTTCTCCGTAGCGGATATCAAGCATCGCCTTGCGCCATCCCCTTGATGAAAGTGACCTTGCTCTCGCGATTCCGGTATTCGTAATGGATCGCGTCAACCATCTTCGAAACCAGATACAGGCCCATGCCACCGGGCTGTCGTGCCGCCAGCGGCGCATCGATATCGAGCGCGGGGGCGCAGGTCGGGTCGTACGGCTCCACGTCGTAGTCTGTCAGGGTGACCTCGACGGCATCACCGACCCAGTCCCATCGCAAGGTGATGTCATGGTTCGTACCCCGGTTGTACTTGACCAGATTCACGAACAATTCCTCGATCGACAGGTCCACCGGCAGACGCAATGCAGGGTCGACGCGTCGTCCGGAAAAAAACAGATCGGTCGCGGCGACGATGGCCTGCAATTCGTGGACGGAACGTTTGAACGTCATTTCCACCGATGCGCCACCTCCCAGCGGGAACGGGCCGACCAGGCAATCCTTGGAGATACCCCATGCCAAGTGAGCGCCTTGGCCACTATAGCGCCACGGCCAGCCTGATTGCAGCCGCAGCCTTGGTGTTTCCGTTGCAAACCGGGTGCGGCATCAGGCTTGCCTGTCCCGACTGCCGCGCTTGCATCGTTGCATCCGGGGTATGAGACTTGCCGGCATCTGTAGGCCGGACCGTCGCCGGTGGGAATCTGGGGAGCCAAGTGAACGTCGATAGCACCGGGCGGGCGAACGAAGACGCCGCACGCAAGAATTTGCTGGAGGCCTTGCTGGCCACCACCCGTGCGCTGGGCGGCCCGGAAACCGGATCGGCCACGGCGCTGTCCGAGGCCGCGCGCGTGCACACCGGTGCCCGCACCGCGGCACTGTGGCGCCGCGACACGCAGACCGGCGAACTGACGCTGGTGATTCCGGCTCGCGACCCGCCACCGCGGCTCACGGCTGGAGCGGGTCTGGCCGGACGCTGCGCGGAGGGCGGCCGCATGCTGCTGGAAGTCGATGCGGGAACGGCTGTGGATGTCGTCGCAATAGCCGCAGTCGACCAGGACCGCCGACACACGGGGGCAGTCCTGAGCCTGCCGCTGGTGGCGGACGAGATCGTGCTCGGCGTCCTGCAGCTTCTGTACGAATCGGGCCGCGGATTCGACCCGAACACGGTGCTGCTCGCGCAGGTCCTCGCCGCCGAAAGCGCGCTGGCGTTGCGCCAGCAAGGGCCCGGTGAAGCCAATACATTGCACAGCGAGGTGGAAGTCGCGCGTGCGATCCAGCGCAGCACTTTGCCCACGCAAATGCCCGCCGTGCCGGGTTACGACCTGTACGGCCACTTCCAACCCGCGACGTACGCCGGCGGTGACATGTTCGACGCGGTGAAACTGTCGACGGGGGTGTTCCTGCTGCTGGGTGACGCTACCGGCCACGGCTTCGGCCCCGCGTTGTCGGCGATGGAAATGCAGGGCATGCTGCGCGTCGCATTTCGGCTGGGCGCCAGCCTCGACGACGCCTATCGACACGTCAACAACCAGTTGGCCGAGGATCTTCCCGAAGACCGTTTCATCACGGCGTTCATGGCGTACCTCGACGCCGAGACACACAGCATGCGTTACCACTGCGCGGGCCAGGGACCGCTGCTGATCTACCGTGCGGGTGACAACCGCTGCGAGTGGATTGAACCGACCACATTTCCGGTGGGGGTCATGGATCTGGCCGAAGTACCTCAGGCGGCGACGCTCGAAATGGGCGAAGGCGACATCCTGGCCTTGATTTCCGACGGTTTGTACGAACGCGTCGATGCCGCCAACGCCGAGTTCGGACCCGAGCGCGTCGCCGGGATAATCCGGCGAGGGCTGCACCTGCCGATGGCGGAATTGTGCCAACGCTTGCTGGTTGCAGCCGACACTTTCGCCGGCGGGATCGCTGCAGCGGATGATGTCACGCTGATTCTGGTGCGGCGGCTGCCGGCCACGGACGCGCGGCTCGCCACGGCGAAATCGTCCGCCGCGCAGGAAAGCGAACAGCATGCACAGGATGGGTGATCGCTCACCTTCATTCTCGTCATTCCGGGGCTGCGCGCAGCGCAGAACCCGGAATCCAGTTTCGCTGTTCCGGTCCCACCGACAGCGGTAAACCGATCCCCGCCGCGCTATGCTTGGACGATAGCAAGTCGCGGCACTCGAACCCACAGGGGCCGAAGCATGGCTGACGTTTTCATTTCCTACGCACGCGCCGACAAGGCACGCGTCGCGCCGCTGGTCGCCGCGATCGAAGCCAAGGGCTGGTCCGTGTGGTGGGATCCGGAGATCAGCCCGGGCGCGGAATTCGACGACGAGATCGACGCCGCGCTGCAGGCCGCCAAGGCGGTGCTGGTGATTTGGACGCCCACTTCGGTCGCCTCGCGTTGGGTGCGCGGCGAAGCTCGCGACGCAGCGGAGCGCGGCATCCTGGTTCCCGTGCGGTTCGATCAGGCGCGCTTGCCGATCGACGTGCGCGCCATCCATACCACCGATCTCGACGACTGGCACGAAGATCAGGGCCACCCCGCTGTCCAGGAATGCCTGCATGCATTGGCGGCGATGATCGCGCGCACAACGACTGCACAAGCGGCGAGTGCGCAGAGCGCGACGGCCGCGGCACACAAGGACAAGCAGTCCCCGCGCTATTCGGTGTGCGTGCTGCCCTTCACCAACATGAGCGGCGATCCGGACCAGGAATATTTCAGCGACGGCATCACCGAGGACATCATCACCGATCTCAGCAAGGTTTCCTCGCTGCGGACCGTCTCGCGCAACAGCGCTTTCATGTACAAGGGCAGGAACGTGGATGTTCCCAAGGTCGCGCGCGAGCTGAAGGTCACCCATGTGCTGGAAGGCAGCGTGCGCAAGGCCGGCGGCAGGGTGCGAATCAGCGCGCAGCTCGTGGATTGCGAAGACAACGGGCACGTCTGGGCCGAGCGCTACGATCGCGACGCCAACGACATCTTCGCGCTGCAGGACGAGATCTCGCAGGCCATCGTCAAGGCCTTGAGATTGAGGTTGATGCCCGAGGAGAAAAAAGCGATCGAGCGGCGCGGCACCGACAATGCCGAAGCCCACAATCTGTACTTGATGGCGCGGCAGACCTACATCACCGGTCAGGAGATGGATACCCGCTCCGCCGAGGCGATCGTGCGGTTGTGTGTCCGCGCCACCGAAATCGATCCGCACTACGCGCAGGCTTGGGCGCTGATGGCGGTGGGTTACTACAAGCTGGACACGTTGAACGGCGGGCGCGCGGATGAGGGCATGGCGGCGGCACAACGCGCGTTGGCGCTTGATCCCGAACTGGCCGAGGCCCATGCCATCAATGCGCAACTGTTGCTGGTGCGCGGCGATGCCGATACGGCGGCCACCGAAGTCGCCACCGCGCTTGCGCTGAATCCGGAATCGTACGAAAGCAATCGCTCGGCGGGCCGCTTGAGTTATCAGCTTCACCAGCACGAGGAGGCCATTCGATACTACGAAAAAGCGGTCAAGCTGATGGATGCCGATGTCAATTCAGCGATGATGCTGATCAGTTGCTATACCGTGGTCGGTGACGCTGCCGGCAAGCGTCGTGCCGCGGAACTGGCGCTGAAACGCACCGAGGTCGTGCTGGCCCAGGATCAGTACAACTCCGGAATTACGGCTTACAGTGCCTACGCGCTGGCGGCGCTGGGAGAGGGTGAACGCGCCAAAACGCGCATGGAACGCACGCTGCTGATCGATCCCGACAATTTCAATACGCGCTACAACTTCGGCTGTGCGCTGAGTGTGTACCTGAAGGACAAGCAAGCCGCGTTGGACATGCTAGGTCCTGCGTTCGAAACGATCGCCGCAGGGTTCCTGTCCTACGCCAGGGCGGATCCGGATCTCGACCTGTTGCACGACGATCCGCGCTACCAGGCCATGGTCGCCGCCGCCGAAGCGCGCCTCGCGGCCGCAAAGCTGCCACCGGCACCGGAAAACCAGCAACCCGCGTAAAACCATCCCCCGCATGCCTTTGGCATGCGACCCCCTTCGTGCCGAAGGGGGTGAGTGAGCGCGGGTGCATCGCTGCTTGTCTTCCCCCTTCGCTTGCGAAGGGGGATCGAGGGGATGGCTTCTCAGCGCTGCGAACCACATCCCCCGCCACTGCGCGATTGCGTTGCGTACGCGTTCGCTTCGCCCTTCGCTTGCAAGGGCCGAGCGCCTTACATCTTCCCGGCTTCAAGCGGCCGCTGGCGGTGCATCACCGCCCACTCGACGTGCTCGGCCAGGGAAGCTTCGCCCAGTGCGCGCAGGATCTCGCGCTGCTCGTCGGCATCCTCGGCCTTGTCCAGCGCGGTGCGCGCATTGCCGAACACGCGTTCCATGAAGTGGTACTGGCGGATCAGCTCGCGGTCGGCCTTGCGGAACGAATACGCTTCGCGCACCGCGGCAAAGATCGAAAACACCGCCATCACCACGATCAGGTTGTTCTTGGCATCGACCGACAACCGGTGCACCAACACCGCCAGCACCACACTGATGAAGATGCCGGCCAGCAGACACATCGCGCCGATGGCCTCATTGGCACGGTGGCTGCGTTCGCGCTGTTCGGTGCGGACCCGGTAGTAACCGAGCTCGCCATGCGTGGCATCGCCGACCCATTCGTCGATCACGCCGTGCAGCGCCGTCTCGTCCTGCCGTTCCGGCCACGCGTGGCCGAAAAGTCCCGCGCCGCGCATCACGTTGCGAACCCAGCCCAGCTCGATGTCCTGTTTCTGCATCAGGCTGTCACGGGCGAATTCCGGGTCGACGGTCAGCGAAATGCCGGCGCGCCGCCAGTAGCACTGCACGCGCAGCCCTTCGGCGAGCGCGCGGTAGTCGAGATACTTGCGATGCCAGCCACGCCGCCTCGCGATGGCGCTCACCACGATGCCGGCGGCGAACAGGAACAGGAACACGAACAGCATCTCGTCCTGCTCGGGAAGGTTGTCGTACATGGTGAAAGCCACCCCCATCACAAACGCGACCAGGTAGATCACCCGCATCGCCAGCAGCACGCGTTTCTGGAAGTGGATGGCCAGCCAATCGGCGACGCGGAACAACGCTCCGGGCGAGGGTTGCGCAGGCCTGCCATCGCCCGTTGCGGGAGTCCCGTCGTCGATGCCGGCACCGCCCGCTTCGATCCGCTCGGTGTATTTCACGGCATCGAGGTTGAAGGTGTCGGTATGCGCGAACACAGTGCGGAGTGCCTGCGGCATCGGCGCATCAGGCTCGGAAATTTCATCGAGATTGCGCCACATCATCTGGCCCGGCTGCAGCGGCGCAACGGGCGCACCATCTGGCGTGGCGCGCGAGCACACCAGGTGACACAGCAGCCGCTCGTCACCGCCGCCGTACAGACGCGGACGCTTGTCGCGCCTGCGCTCGAAGTCGCCCGGAGGCGTGCCGGTCAGGAAATAATCCACGATCTGCGCGGTGCCGCCCAAATGATGGGATGGTTTGCCGTCCCAAATCGCCAGCAACAGGTGACAGTGCCGTGCCACGAACATCCCGACGTGCGCGTACTGGCGATTGCGCTGTTCGCCCGGCGCCGAAACCTCGGCGTGCGTATGGCCTGTCAGCAACGGCAATTCGATCAAGCGCGCCCGCGCGCACAACGATTCGAACCGTTCACGCGCCGAAGTGTCGGTGAAATCCTGCGCATACAACTCGCGCGCGAATGGCAGCGGCGCGACGAGTTGTGCGCCGAGCTTCAGGCCCTCCTCCGCCACCAGTTGGTCGCCGCCCTCGGCCAGGGGTGACAGGATCGTCAGTGGGGCATGCGGAAATTCCTGCCGCAATTGCAGGAAAAGTTCCCGCACGCGATCCCGTATGGCTTCGATTTCGCGCGCGTCGATGTTGCGATGGCTGGTGACGCCGATCACCAGCGGTGCGAGCGCGGCGTTCGCCGTCATGCTGTTTGTTTGCTCTGAATCGACCATGTCCATCGCGACGGCCCGTTCGTGTTTGCCGGTCACGCCAACTGCGTGTCATTCGTTGCGTGTGGCAGAAGCTGTTTTCCGCTCCTTGCATTCTGACGCAATTCCTATCTCGCCATTTCGTAACGTCGAAAGGCTGCCGATGAATCGCCTCCCGACCGCGCTATTTCATGATCGGATTGTTGCGGATTGCTGGATCGATAAGGCCCAGCCTTCCATCCGAGCGCTGGATGAGCAGGTCGAATTTGAATTCGGCCGGCGCAGGGTTGGCATCGAACAGCGAAAGCTGCAGGGCGTTGCCGCGGGAGACGAACGCGCGCGTCGGGAATGCCGCATGCCCCAGTGAGTCGCGATCGCCACCGTGACGACTGGCCGCCTTGGCACGGGTGGCGTCGCGTGATTCCTTGAAGCTGATCCCGACCGGGCTGTAGGTGTATCGGTCACCTTCGCGGGCGGATACGAAAAATTCGAGATACGCCTCGGCAGTCACAACGATGGGATCGTTGATCCTGCCCTGGCTGACCGTGCCATGGCCGGTATCGGTCAATTCGATATCGGCTTGGCTGGGGCCGCGGTCGATTTCGTGGAAATCCGTCACGGTGATGGAAATCCTTGCCGTGGCGCAGGCTGCGTGGTCAGTGGACATGCTGATCTCCTGCGGTGGTTGGGGGTGGCTGGGGGGTGCTGGCCGACCAGGGTTGCAGCGGAACGTAACCACTTGCATTCAGGCGATCAAGCGCAATGCGCGCGCTTGCGTCGTCGCCGGTCAACCGGCACGCGCGCAGCCATGGATCGAGCAGACGCCAGTAGTGCGAGTCGGGAGCGTGTGTCGCGAGCAACGCATGCGCTTGCATCCATACTTCCGGAAGCGCGTTCGGCGATTTCATCTGCTGCAGTGTGCCCAGGAACAGCAAAGCTTCGGCCCGGTCGGCCAGGCTGCCGTCGTCGACGGCGTCTTTTGTCGTCTCGGCCCGCGCCTCGGTGAGCGAGCGATTGGCAGCTTCCATCGCCGACCGCAGGTCACTGCGGTGCAAGGCCATGCGGGCACGCAGCAGCCAACCGCGGCTGAGCACGCGATGGATCTGGGGATTGCCCAGCGATGCTTTCGATGCCCCGAGTTCCAGGGCATGCTCCATCGCCGGGGGCAACAATGCTTCGGCCTGGTCGGTGTGGTCAGCAGTGAAGGCGTATGTCGCGCGAGTGACCTGCACGTTCGTCAGACTCACCTGCCAGGAAACATTTTTCGGGTCATGTTTCGTCAGGGTCAGGTAGGCGTCAGACGCCCCGGCCAGGACGTGTTGGCTCTCCTCATTCCGGCCGGTCGTGGCCAGCGACGCCGCCAGCAATTCCTGTGCGCTGGCCCATTCCGACAGCCGATGGAAATCCTCGGGGTGCAAAGCACGCAGGTGCGCAAGTTGACGCGCCTGTTCGCCGAACAGGCGCTGGGCGCCAGTCAAGTCACCACGCTGTTCGGCCACGTTGCCGAGCCACGAGGTCGTATCGGCAACTTGTGACGCCAGGTCGGCGTCATCGGGCTGCTGTCGGGCAAGTTCTTTCATTTTCACCAGTTCCGCCTCGAATCCATGCTGCGCGGCATTCAAGTCGCCACGATCCAGCGCCAGCACAGCCAAATTGTGTTCGCCGTACGTGGACTCGAGTTGCCAGTCGTGGTTGCGCGGATCGATCTTCACCAGCGACAGCGTGGAATCGCGATACCGGGTCAGCCACTCGTTGGCGTCCGTCAGCTTGCGCTGTTGCCAATAGACGTAGCCGATCCAGTATTCCGCCTGCGCGCGATCGAACAGGAAGCGGCCATTATCGGGGTGCCGCGTGGTCAGTTCCGCGCTGCGTTGATCGGCGCGCTGGAAGGCATCCATCGCAGGTTCGTACCGGGCTTCGTCCAGCCTGATCTGGCCGATCTGCACCAGTGCGCGTGACTGCTGGGTGAGTTCATCGTCGGTCAGCGAACCGGGCTTGCTGGCCGCGAACAGTGCCAACGCCTTGTCGGTGACGGAGGCCATCAGGTCGAGCCGCCCCACACCCTTGAGCTTGTCATGCAGGTCGCCGAGCATGTAATTCAGTGCCTGCTCGGTTTGCGCTTGGCGCTGGCGTGCCTCGTTGCGGGCAATGACCGCATTGATGGCCAGCACGCTGGCGATCGCCATGCCCAGCAGCGACGCGGCGGTGATCACAAGCGCGCGTCGTCGTCTTCGATGCGCTTCGCGCTGGGTCAGCGTGTCGAAGCCCACACCGAGCATGCCGGCGATCAAGCGCAATTTCGCGGCGGGCTTGCTGTCCTGGCCGGGGCGAACGTCGGCAGCGATGGGTTCGGCGTGTCGGTTCGAAAGTTCCCCATTCACATCCAGCGCGAAGCGCAACGCCTGGCAGAAGCATTCTTCCGTTTCACGACCCGGCATGGTGGTCGCGTTGGGCTCGCCGTCCACGATCAGACAGAGGATGCGGCCACCACGACCCATGCGCTTGAACGCCAGCACCTCCTCGTTGACCCAACGCGATGCCGCCGCTGCCGGCGAGCAGATCACGATCAGGCATTCGGAGCGGTCGATCGCGTCGGTGATTTCCTCGCCGAGATCGGTGGCGCTGGCCAGTTCCTCGCGATCGCGAAAAATGGGTCGCAGGTTGCGCGGGATCACGCCGTGCGCGGCTTGCGTGCCGATCAGGCGCGACGGGACCCGCCACGTTTCAAGCTCCCCGTGCAGCCAGTCCGCCCACGCCTTGTCGCGGTGGCTGTAGCTGATGAAGGCGCGATAGGTGAAACGCGAAACCGGCGACTCGACCATGGCCGCTCCGCATCACGCGAGTTCGGGCCATCCCTGGTGGATGCGATCGTCGGGCGCGGAGCGCTGGCGGGTCGCCGCGATCCGCTGCGGGCGGGTCGCGCGACCGAAACTAGCACCAAATGTGAATTGTGTCACGCTTTGCTGGGGATTCAGCGATCCAGGGACTTGGCCATGCGCAGCAGCTCGACGGCGAACCCTTTGTGTTCGTACAGTGCACGGGCCCGCGTGTTGCCCATGAATACCGACAGGGTCAGCAGCCTGCAGCGGTGGGACTTGGCCCACTTTTCTGCATGCGCGAGAAGGGCGCTGCCAATGCCTTCGCCATCGTGTCGGGCGGCAACCGCAAGATCGGCGACGTGGCAGGCGCGGACGCCGGAGAAAAAGTCGAGTTGCACCTGCAGGTGCAGAAAGCCGACGCGCTTGCCGCCGGTGTCCGTGGCGATGAAGAAGCGATCCCTTGGGGGCATGTCCAGCAACGCGTGTTCGATGTCTGCGTGGATCGCCACCAGCACGTCACGCTTGCGCCGGCCCTTCGGCAATTCGAAAGCGACGAAGCGCGGAACCAGCGACAGGATGAAATCCGTGTCGGCCACGGCGGCTGGGCGGATGGTGATGGATTGTTTGCGTGGTGTCGACACGAGTGGCACTCCCAACCCAATCGTCATTCCGGCGCAGGCCGGGTCGACGGCAGTGCAAAAGATTCCGCGCGGGTCAACCAAACAACGCATCCGGCATCGCGAACACGCTGTCGCCGCCCGCCTGCAGCGCGGCAAGGTGCGTGCGGGTGCGCGGCAGGATGCGGTCGAAATAGAAGCGTGCGGTCAGGCGCTTGGCCTGCTTGAAGTCTTCGGAATCCGACGAGGCTTCCGCGGCGGCGACGCTGCGCGCCCACGCGTACGCCAGTGCCACGTAGCCCGAGTAGAACAGGTAATCGACCGCTGCCGCGCCGATTTCGTCTGGATTGGAAACCGCGCGCATGCCGAGTGCTTGCGTGACTTCGGCCCATTCATTGGCCAGCGCAGACAATTTCGGGATGAAGTCCTTCATCGCAGCGTCGTTTGTGTGTTGCGCACAGAATGCGGCGAGGTGTTCGAGGAACAAGCGCAGGCCTTCGCCGCGCTGCTGCATGATCTTGCGGCCCAGCAGGTCCAGCGCCTGGATGCCGGTGGTGCCTTCGTAGATGGTGGTGATGCGCGCGTCGCGGGCGTACTGCTCCATGCCTTGTTCCGCGATGTAGCCGTGGCCACCGTAGATCTGCAGCGCGAGGCTGGTGCACTCGTTGGCGTTCTCGGTGAGCAACGCCTTGACGATGGGCGTGAGGAACGACACCAGCGTTTCGGCGCGCTGCACTTCGGTTGCGTCCGTCGAACGATGCTGGATGTCCACCAGCGTCGCGGCATAAAGGCCGAGCGCGCGGCCGCCCTCGATCAGCGATTTTTGCGTCAGCAGCATGCGGCGGATGTCGCCGTGCACGATCAACGGATCGGCCGGCTTGTCGGGGAACTTGGGTCCCGACAACGCGCGCATCTGCAAGCGTTCACGCGCGTAGGACAACGCGTTCTGGTACGCGCGTTCGCTCAGCGCGAGACCTTGCAGTCCGACCGCCAGCCGCGCGGTATTCATCATGGTAAACATCGCGTTGAGACCCTTGTTCGCCTCGCCGATCAGCCAGCCCTGCCCCCCGTCGAAATTCATCACGCAGGTGGCGGAGCCTTTCAGGCCCATCTTGTGCTCGATGGAACCGCAGCGCACGCCATTGCGTTCGCCCGCCTTGCCGTCCTTGCCGACCTTGAACTTCGGCACGATGAACAGTGAGATACCCTTTACGCCTTTCGGCGCGTCCGGCAGGCGCGCGAGGACCAGATGCACGATGTTGTCGGTGAAGTCGTGCTCGCCCGCGGTGATGAATATCTTGGTGCCGCTGATCGCGTAGCTGCCATCCTCGCTCGGTTCGGCGCGGGTCTTCAGCAGGCCGAGATCGGATCCGCAGTGCGGTTCGGTCAGGCACATCGTGCCGGTCCACTCGCCCGACACGATGGGTTTCAGGAAGGCTTCTTTTTGCCAGTCTTCGCCGTGCACGCGCAATGCCTCGGTGGCGCCGTGCGACAGCAGCGGGTAGGTGCCCCAGGCAAGATTGGCGGAATCGATCATTTCCTTGACCGGCGCGCCGATGGTTTCCGGCAGACCTTGCCCCCCCATAGTTTCGGAAGCGGTCAGGCCGGCCCAGCCGCCTTCGACATACTGTTCATACGCGCGCTTGAAACCCTTGGGCGTTTTCACCTTGCCGGTTTTCTTGTCGAAGCTGCAGCCTTCCTGGTCGCCGCTTTCGTTGAGCGGTGCGAGCACCTGCTGCGAAAACTTCGCCGCTTCGTCCAGCACCGCGTCGATCAGCTCGCGGTTGAGCGATTCGCAACCGGGCAGTTTGGCGAACAGCTTTTCGACATCCAGCAGGTCGTAAAGACAAAAGCGGATGTCGGCGAGCGGGGCGGAGTAGTGGGTGGTCATGGTTTTTGGCTTTTTGCGAATCTGACGGAATTGCTTCGAATATTGGGGCATCGGCAGAAGCAAACAGATCCACAAATGAACGCGAATGCACGCAAATGAATTGCGTTGCCCGAAACCGATTCGCGTTTATTTGCGTTCATTCGCGGACTGTCTTTTCTTGTTGTCGAATGCGGCGGCGTCGCGAAATTTCCTAACGCCAGATATTGCTGACACCCGGTACCGGCGAAAGGTAACCCTTGCCGTACAGCTTGAACGGCTGCGCGGCGCCCTTTTCGCCCTTGCCAACGGAAAGCGTGCCTTTCAATTCGTACTGGACGGCATTGCGTTTGGCGGCAGCCAGCGCGGCGGCGCCGGCTACGTCGGGCTTGAAAGTCGCCGTCGCGATGTCGGCGTCCATCTCCGGGATGTCGAGCGCGGGCGAGAGCGCGACATGGCCGGCAGGTTTGCCGTTGAGGGTGAGGTCGGCGTCGATCGAATAAACGTGCATGCCGGTGTCGTAGCTGTAATTCTGGAAGCGCACCACCGCGGCCCAGGTGCCGTCACTGTTGACGGTGAGCTGCTGGATGCTGGCGTTGGGCGGTTGCAGCTTGGTGCCGGCTCCGAAGCAGCCGGCGAGCGCCAGCGTCGCGCCGGCGAGGCCGAGGACGAGCAGTGCGCGCGAAAGGGTGTGCGATGGGCGGGTGATCATCGACCGACTCCTCGATGGGCATGGCGTTAACAGACCCTGATCGACGGATACTTTAACCCGCCGCGCGAAGGTGCGGTGCATTCAGTGACTTCGCCGAGGCCCTGAAAGATTCGATGCCTTCGAGCGCGACGAGCCGGCCATCTTCGATGCGCGCGACCTGATCGGCCAGCGCGATCACCTCGTCGGGCTGATGGCTGACCAGGATCGTGGTCAGCGCGAATTCGCGCTTGAGTCCGCGCAGGTGTTCCAGCACTTCCACGCGCGCCTCGCGGTGCAGGTTGGCCAGTGGTTCGTCCAGCAGTAGTGCGTGCGGTCGGCGCAGCAGTGCGCGGCCGATCGCGACGCGCCGGATCTGGCCGCCGGATAGTTGGCCGGGTTTGCGTTTGAGCAACGCCGAAAGTTGCAGCAACTGCACCACGTCGTCGAAGGCCTGCACGGTCGCATTGCGCGGCATGCCGTAGCGCAGGTTTTCCCGAGCCGTGAGGTGTGGAAACAGGCGCGCGTCCTGGAAGACTACGCCGAGATCGCGCCGCGCCGTGGCCAAGTCCGCGCCGGTACGACTGTCGAACAAAACGTGATCGTTGATCGCGATGTGGCCGCGTCGTGGTCGCAGCAGTCCCGCGATCGCGAGCAGGGTGGAAGTCTTGCCGCAACCGGAAGGCCCGAACAGCGCCAGCGCACGCGCGGGTGAGGCCAGCGCGAATTCCAGCGAGAACTCGCCACGTTGCAGCGCGAGATCGAGATCGATCATGCTTCGACCTCACGCGCGCCGCCTCGCAACAGCATCAACGCGGCGATCAATCCGGCCAGCAGGGCCACGATCACCGCGACGAGCGTCAGCCGCAGCGCACCGCCTTCGCCGCCGGGCGTCGAAATCAATTCGTACAGCGCGATGGGCAGCGTGCGGGTTTGCCCCGGTATGGACGACACGAAGGTGATGGTGGCACCGAATTCGCCGAACGCGCGCGCGAAGGCCAGCGCGAGGCCCGCGACCAATCCGCGCAGCGACAGCGGCAGGGTGACGCTGAAAAAGATCCGCCAGGCACCTGCGCCCAGTGTCGCGGCGGCGTTTTCAAGCCTGCGGTCCACCGATTCGAACGCGTTGCGGAGCGCCACCACCAGCAACGGGAACGCCATCACCGCCGCGGCGAGTGCGGCACCCGTCCAGCGGAACGCGATGGAGAGACCCGCGGCATCGAGCCAGCGGCCGATCGCGCCGTGGTGGCCGAACACGATCAACAGGACGTAACCGGTGACGACCGGCGGCAGGATCAGCGGCAGCAGCAGCAGGCCTTCGAACAGCGGCTTGCCGAAGAAACGTTTGCGCGCGAGCAGCCATGCGCATCCGATCGCTACCGGCAGCGAACACACGACACCCACCAGCGAGACCTTGAAACTCAAGGCCAGCGCGATGGTTTCGGCGGGCGTCAGAAGGCTCATACGGTGCTCATCTCAACGGAAAACAAATGGTCCGCGAATGAACGCGAATAACGGCAAAAAAATCTTTGTATTTCCGTTCATGTCTCGAAGACTCAGGGAAGCTCTGATTTTGCTCGTCATCCCGGAATCGCGAAGCGATGTCCGGGACCCAGCGCCTTTGCACCTCGGTGCGTTGCGCGAAAGTCACTGGGTCCAGGCTTTCGCCGGGATGACGAGTAATGGGATTGATCAGAGGTTCCTCAGCACGAATGGAATTCGGGAATGCATGTTCCAACATGGATTCGCTCCATTTGCGTTCATTCGCGTTCATTTGCGGACTGCCTGCTTTGCATCCGGCGGTTGTGTGAACCCCCAATGCCGGAATACCGCTTCCGCGCGCGCAGATTCGAGTGCCGCGAGCAGCGCTCGCGTCGTCGCGTTGTCATGGCCTTTGACGATGGCGGCCGGGTACACGATCGGCTTGTGGCTCGCGGCAGGAAACGTGGCCAGCACTTTCGCACGCGGTTCGGAAACCGCGTCCGAGCGGTACACGATGCCGAGCGGGCATTGCCGCAGCACCACCAGGTTGAGCGCCGCGCGCACGTCGCGGCTCATCGCCATGCGCGGTTCGAGTGCGTTCCACATGCCCAGATACAGCAGCGATTGCTTGGCGTAGATGCCGGCGGGCACCGTGTCGGGCAGTGCGATTGCCAGACGCCCATCGCTGCCGAGCGCGTCGAGCAACGAGCGGGCGCCGTGCGCAAGATCGACCGTCGCATGCGAGCCGACCGGCGCGACCAGCACCATTGCATTGCCGAGCAAATCGTTGCGCGTGGATGGCACGATCGCGCCGTGTTTGGCCGCATCATCCATCCAGCGCTCGTCGGCGGAAATGAAGATGTCGGCCGGCGCACCGCTCTCGATTTGCCTTGCCAGCGCCGACGACGCGGCGTAGACCAGCCGCGGCGCGGGTGAGCCCAGCAATCCCTCATGCGCCATCTGGTCGAGCGCGGGTTCGAGGCTTGCGGCGGCAAAGATGGTGGGCGGTGCGGCGGCTGCCATCGAGGATGCCAGCGCGCATGCAGCGAAGACCATCGCGCATGCGGCCAGTCTCTGGATTCGTCGCATCCTCGTCGCATCCGCAGGGGTGAAGGCAATGATTCTAGACCCGAGGGTGCCGCCGCGACTGCACGACAGTCGGATCAATAGCCCCAGACGACGGTGAGTGACGCCTTTGCGAGCGTATGCTTTTTGATGCTCGCCAAGGCATCGTTGCGGCTGAAATGCGCGGCCAATCCAAGTTCCGGAACGTCCAGCGCGTAAGCCGTGATCACGTAATGGTGCGGCTTGCCGGCCGGCGGGCAGGGGCCGGAATAGCCGTGGTTGCCGAAATCGTTGGGTAACTGCGCCGCGTCGCCGGGTGCATTGCCGCTGCGCGGCGCGCCGGCATCCGCGTTGAGGCCGTGGGCGCCGACCGCAATGTCGAACACGATCCAGTGCCAGAAGCCGCCCGACGCGTCGGGGTCGTACATGGTGACGGCGTAGCCCTTCGTGCCTGCCGGTGCGTCATGCCATTGCAATGCCGGCGAAACGTTGCCGCCGCCGCATTCGGTATAGACATTGGTCAGCGGCATGCTTGCGCCGGCGCTCAATGTCGGGCTGTCCAGCGTGAAGCCTTGCGCGGCCAACGCGGCGACCGGCGCCAGCCCGAGGCATAACCAGAGCAGGACGCGGCGCATGATGATCACGCCTTCGCGCGCGCGCGCGGCGCGTGTTCGCGCAGATACCCGGCCAGCACCACCGCGTTGCAGTGCTTTGCGTCATGCGCCATGAACAGCAGCGTCGCGTTCGGATGTTCCTCCAGCAGCCCCCGCAATTCCGCGACGGCTTCCGGGTTCGCATCCAGTTCGGCGCGATAACGCTTGCGGAATGCTTCCCACTTGGCCGGGTCGTGGCCGAACCACTTGCGCAGCTCGGTGCTGGGTGCGATGTCCTTCACCCACGCGGTGAGCTGCAGCTTGTCCTTCGACTGGCCGCGCGGCCACAAGCGATCGATGAGGATGCGCGCGCCGTCGGCCTTGGTGAGCGGTTCCGTTGCGCGCTTGATCTTGAATGCCATGGCAACCTCCGTTGTGTGATGGCTGCACAACAAGGCATCATAGGCGATTGTCCGTGAAAGATTCGACATGACCAGACGTTTGATTGTTCGCCGTTCGCCCATCCACGGCAACGGTGTTTACGCTGCCACCGACATCCCCGCGCGCAGCGTGCTGATCCAGTACAAGGGGCGCCTGATCACCCACGCCGAAGCCGATCGGTTGTACAACGACGGCGCCGATACCGGCCACACCTTCCTGTTCACGCTCAACGACAAGTACATCGTGGATGCCAATGCCGGCGGCAACAGCGCGCGCTGGATCAATCATTCCTGCGCACCGAACTGCCGTGCCTACATCGAGGAAGTCGATGGCGCGCGCAAGGACAAGGTGATCATCGAAAGCAGGCGCGCGATCAAGGCCGGCGAGGAACTCAGCTACAACTACGGCATCATCCTGGATGTTCCACATACACCCAAGATGAAAAAACTTTGGGCCTGCCGCTGCGGCGCGAAGCGCTGCACCGGAACCCTGCTGCAGCCGAAGCGCGGTTAGCGTCCGGCTGCGTTCAAGCCGCCGGCCACAACCACGCGAAGGTCAAGCCGATGATGATCGCGTAGATGATCCCGTCGACGATGTACTTGAAGGCCGCTTTCCACGGGAACAGCCGCCAGATCCCATCGGTGAAACAGCCGAATGCATGGCCCATCAGGGCGGCCAGTGCGACGGTATGGAACACATGGTGACGATCGGTGCCCGGCGGTAATGCGATCGCGATGAACGCGCAAAACAGCGATACCAGCAGGCAGAACAGGAACCACTGGAACAGCGATGTTCCCATGTTTATGGAGCCCGGGCGACGCAGGTACACCATGCCGACCGGACCCTGCCTGAGCTTTTCCTGCATCGCCGGGTCCTTCATCGCCTCCGGTGTGCACCAGGGCAACGCGTACTGACCCGGTGCCGTTGGATTGCCGTTCCGGATCGCGGCGCGGATTTCGTCCTCGTTGGAAAACCTGAGGTAATCCGGCGCGTGCCAGAACTTCAGGAACATGTTGATCAGGGCGCTCGCGATGAACACGAACACGGCGGAAAGCAAGATTGGCAACCACAGCGAAGCGAGAGTCATGGCGGTTCTCCATGTAGTTGGTGTTGCGGGACGACGCGATCTCAATCCTCGTCGGCGCGCGGCTTGTAGGACTCGGTGAGTTGCTTCTGGATTTGCGATGGCACCGGGTCGTAGTGCGACAATTCCATCGCGAAGCGGCCCTCACCGCCGGTGAGTGACCGCAATTCGGTCTGGTAATCGACCACTTCCGCCAGCGGCGCCTGCGCCTTGATCACCAGTATGCCGCCGCGCAGCGCGTCGGTGCCGTTGATGCGCGCGCGTTTCGAAGCAAGCCCGCCGGTGACGTCGCCCATGTATTGCTCGGGCACGTTGACGTCCAGGTTGACGATCGGTTCCAGCACGATCGGCCGGGCTTTCGCGATGGCGTCCAGGAACGCTTTCTTGCCGGCCGACACGAACGCGACTTCCTTGGAATCGACCGGGTGGTACTTGCCGTCGAACACCACCACGCGCACGTCCTGCATCGGGTAGCCCGCGACCGCGCCGTGATCCAGCACCTGGCGCACGCCCTTCTCGATGGCGGGGATGTACTGGTTGGGAATCACGCCACCCCTGCTCTCGTCACTGAACTCGAAACCCGCGCCGCGCGGCAACGGTTCGACGCGCAGGTACACCTCGCCGAACTGGCCGGCGCCACCGGTCTGCTTCTTGTGGCGGTGGTGGCCCTCCGCGCTCGTGCCGATGGTTTCGCGATACGCGATGCGCGGCGGATGGGTGATGACCTCGACGCCGTGTTTGGCCTGCATCCGCGCCAGCGTGAGTTTCAGGTGCAGGTCGGAAAGTCCGCGCATCACCGTCTCGTTCAATTCCTTGTTGTGCTCGACGGCGAGGCAGGGGTCTTCCTCCGCCAATTTGGCCAATGCGGTCGCGAGCTTCTGGTCCTGGCCCTTGTGCTTCGGTTCCACCGCAAGCCCGAACATCGACAGCGGATATTCCAGCGGCTGCAGGTGGATCGCGTCCTCGTCATGCGAATCGTGCAGCACGGCGTCGAAATGGATCTCCTCGACCTTCGCGACGCCGGCAATGTCGCCGGGGATGGCCTGTTCGACTTCGATGTGTTCCTTGCCTTGCAGGCGCAGCAGGTGACCCACCTTGAACGGTTTCTTGCCGTCGTCGATGAAAAGCTGCGAATCCTTGCGCACCGTGCCTTGCCACACGCGGAACACCGCGAGCTTGCCGACGAACGGATCGTTGATGATCTTGAACACGTCCGCGATCACGTGCGTGCCGGGATCGGGTTTCGCGTCGACCGGTTTTACGCCGGCGCCTGTGCCTGTGCCTTTCATGAAGGGCGGCGGGTTGGCCTCGCCCGGGTGCGGCAACAACTTTTGTGCGATCTGCAACCACTCCGCGACGCCCGCACCGCTGCGCGCGGAGGTAAAACAGATCGGCACGAGGTGGCCCTCGCGCAGACATTGTTCGAACGCGTTGTGCAGGTCTTCGGACGAAAGTTTCTCCTCGCCGTCTTCCAGGTAACGCCCCATCAGCCGTTCGTTGATCTCAACCACCTGGTCGATGATCTGCTGGTGCGCGTCGGCGACGGGACCGAGGTCGCTCATCCCGTCGTGTGCGAAGAAACAATCGACGACCTGCGTGCCGCCGCCGGCGGGCAGAGTCACCGGCAGGCATTCCGCGCCGAATTCGTCGCGCAGCTCCGCCACCAACGCGGCGAGGTCGATGTCTTCCATGTCGATGCGGTTGATCACCAGCATGCGCGCAAGGCCGCGCTGCTTCGCGTAATGCATCAGCCGGCGCGTGCCGTGCTCGATGCCGTTGGTGGCGTTCACCACCACCGCACAGGTTTCGACCGCGGCCAGTGCGGACAGCGTCTCGCCGCGGAAATCCGCATAGCCTGCGGTGTCGATCAGGTTCACGTGGCAACCCGAAGCGTCGATCGAAGCGATCGACGAGTGAATGGAATGCTGGCGTTCCTTTTCCTGATCGTCGAAATCGGAAACGGTGTTGCCGCGTTCGATCGTGCCCGCCGCCTGGATTGCGCCGCCGGCTTGCAGCAGGGCCTCGAACAGGCTGGTCTTGCCGGCGCCCGCATGGCCCGCCAGGGCCACGTTGCGGATGTCCACGGTGGTGTAGGCGCTCATGCTGACCTCACTATTCCGATGGCGGCAGGCATCGAACCTTGCGCCTATCCGCATCTACGGTCAAGGCCCGCGGAACCTGCGGCCCGCGACAGGGTCTGAAACCGCGTGGCGACACGCGAACGGACGGTTGCCGCGCATCCCGTACACTTCAATGCGCACATCGCGCGCGCAACGGCCGGTCGCATGCCCCGCAACGATGGAATGGAAATCGAGGTGCAGGCGGAATACCCGGATCGCGGGGATTTCCGCGACGCCGCGGCCGAACTTTCCAGCCTGCCTTACGTCCGGCTCACCCAGCGCACGCCGGTTTCGCGCGATCGTCGCACGCTATGGATGTTGCTCGCCCTGGTGTTGCTGGCGCACGTCGTGCTGGTGTGGCTGGCGTGGCGCATCCTGCGCCCGTCGCCGCACCGCAACGGCGGGCGCCAGGTGATTGCGGTGATGCTGATTGAGCCTTCGTCGAACCTGCCGCCGCCCCCGCCGTTGCTCGCACCGCCGCCGCTGCCGGGACAGCGGACATCAATGCCGCGGCCCGTGCATCACGAGGCCCCTGCAAAAGGCGCCATCAGCGCCACCCTCGAGGGCGTGAAGGCACCGCCGCTCCAGTTGTACCAATCGAACGGGCAAATACAGATCCCGCCAAGTGCGTCGACCGCGGCATCGGCGCCGGCCTACCGTGCGCCGGAGATCAAGGGCTCGCAGATCTACAGCGGCAAGTCACCATTGCCGTACAAGCCCACGCGCTTCAACCAGGATTGGGCGCCGGACCACGAATCGCTGGGGGCCAAGACAGTCGGACGCGCGGTGGACAAGGTGATCGAGAAGACCACTGTGCAGAAAACCGTGAAGCTGCCGTTCGGGATGAAGGCGCATTGCGTGCTGTCGCCGTTGGCGCTGCTTGCAGGCTGTTCGGGCACCCCGCCGCAACCGCCGCCGAAGAACGACAACGACGTCCGCCTGTCGATGCCGCCCGCGGAAACGCTGACCGGCAGGAAAGTGGCCGTGCCGTCGTCGGCTTCCAGCGCGGCGCCCGCGTCTGCAGCCAGTGTGCCGCCGCCATCGACGCAGCCATAGATCTGCTTTCCCCCGGGGATGTTTTGATCAATCATCCGTTCACCCTTCGACAGGCTCAGGGCCTGCCCCGGCAGGCTTCAGGCCGGGGGCGAACGGATCGCGTACTTGATTCCGTTCGTGGTGAGCTCGTCGAACCATGGACGCAATCAGCAAAATCAAAGGTTCCCTGGCGCGCGGTAGCTCGCGTCCGGGCTTGCGCCTCACGGACCACGGTTGCCCGGGGCTTCTCCAATATCCAGGGCGTTGTGTATGAGTACGACGCACTGCGAGGCGAACAGCATCACCGGCCCCAGGCAGATTTTCTCGGCGCCAAATCGTTCAAGGCTGTTGAAGCTCTTCTTCGGCATCGGCAAGTGGTCGGTCAGCAGAAAACAGGGATTGCCGGCAAACGTCTTGCCGCGAATCGGCGTGCCCTTCCTGTCCATGACAAACAGTGGATGGTCAACCGCCAATTCCTGCACAAGCTTTTCGAAGCCAAGCGTGCGCACGCTGATGCCTGACTCGACGGAGCGGCATTCTTGCTTGCCCATTCCTGCCGAGACATCCAGGGCTTTGGCGACCTTGCCGAGCAAAGCCTGCTCGTGAAAGCCGCCGATGTCGCGCATGTCGTTCGAGTTGAAACTGAGCGTGCGCGAATAGTCCTGGGTGCTTTCCAGTACCAGATGTACCACGACATCGGGACGATGGGATTGCGCCACGAAGATGGCATTCATCAACGTGTGGGCCAGGATTTCTGTATGGGCTTGCTTGCCGACCGCAGCCAGAAAGTCGTGGCTGCTCGTCGGCGCTGACCTTGCTCTGAGTACAAAGACGCGCATCGCGGCGGGTTCCGGCCTGACAGGTTTGCAGTCACATGCTACGCACGGGGTGGGTCAGCACCACGTCGTTCGTCATCATCCTGAGCGGTGAATCGAACGCTATTTTGCTTACCATTGCGTCCGCCCGGGCAGCAGTCCGCGCAATTCCAGTTCGGTGAGGTTGCGCCACTGCCCCACTTTCAGCGCGCCGAGCTTGATGTTCACGATGCGGATACGGCGCAGTTGGGTGACCCGGTAGCCGAAGGCTTCCGCCATCAGGCGAATCTGCCGGTTCAGGCCTTGCGTGAGCACGATGCGGAATCCGAACTTGGCAATGCGAGTTGCCTTGCACGGTTTCGTCAATTGCCCGTGCACGCGCACACCGCGCGCCATGCCGCCGAGAAATTCCGGCGTCACCGCTTTGTTCACGCCGACCAGGTATTCCTTTTCATGCGCATTTTCCGAGCGCAGGATTTCGTTGACGATATCCCCGTTGCTCGTGAGCAGAATCAAGCCTTCGGAATCCTTGTCCAGGCGACCGATCGGAAAGATGCGGTCGCGATGATCGACGAAATCGACGATGTTGCCTTTGACGTCGCGCTCGGTCGTGCAGGTGATGCCCACCGGTTTGTACAACGCAATGTAGACATGCCGGCGGCCCGGCGCAGCATTGCGGCGCTCAGGCAATGCCTGACCGTCGATCAACACTTTGTCGCCATCTTCCACTTGGCTGCCGATACCGCCGGGCTTGCCATTGATGACAACGCGCCTCTCGGCAATCAACCGGTCCGCCTCCCGCCGCGAACAGAAACCGGTTTCAGCGATGTGCTTGTTCAGACGCATGGGTCCAGGGCATCAGCAGTGCGACCACATCGAGGCCAATCACGATTGTCCATTCCATGATGCGAGCATGCCGAATACGACGTGCCGTTACAATCATCGAATGCCCAGTCCCCCCGAGATCCTCGCGAAACGTGTCGCACGCGACAGCCGCTTCCTGCGCGTCGAGGAAGTCGATCTCGCGTTTTCAAATGGCGAACGCCGCACGTTCGAGCGACTGACGGCGTCGGGGCAGGGCGCGGTGTTCATCGTTCCGATGCGCGATCACGACACCGTGCTGCTGGTGCGCGAATACGGCGTCGGGCTCGACCGCTACGAGTTGGGGCTGCCCAAGGGGCGCATCGATCCCGGCGAAACCGCGCTGGAAGCCGCGAACCGCGAATTGCAGGAAGAGGCGGGGTTCGCCGCGCGCAAATTGACGCCGCTGATCACGCTGTCGCTGCTGCCGGCCTACATGACCCACAAGGCGCAGGTGATTCTGGCGGAGGACCTGTATTCGCAGAGCCGCCCCGGCGACGAGCCCGAACGGCTCGATGTCGTGCCGTGGAAGTTGTCTGAACTGCCCGCGCTGCTGGCGCGCGACGACGTGTCGGAAGGCAGGTCCATCGCCGCGCTGTTCATCGCGCGTGAATATCTGGCAGGGAGGTTTCAACCGGCATGAGCAGTCTCGATCGCATCGCGCACGCAAGTTGCGGGCTCGCGCGCCGCGCGGGCGCGGCCATCCTGGAAATCTACGCGGGCAGTTTCGCGGTCGAGCGCAAGGCCGATGATTCGCCGCTGACCGCCGCGGACATGGCTTCGCATCGCATCATCGTCGCGGGCCTGCAGGAACTGACGCCGGACATCCCGGTGTTGTCCGAGGAATCGAAGCACATCGATTGGAACACGCGCCGCGCATGGGACCGCTACTGGCTGGTCGATCCGCTGGACGGCACCCGCGAGTTCGTGAAACGCAACGGTGAGTTCACCGTCAACATCGCGCTGATCGAAAATCATGCGCCGGTGCTGGGCGTCGTCCTGTTGCCCGTGACGGGCGCGTTGTACTACGGCGTCGCGGGCGACGGCGCGTTTCTGGAAGCCGCGCCGGGCGCATTGCCGCAACCGATCGCCACGCGCGCCGCGGCAACCATTCCGGTGGTGGCGGGCAGCCGCTCGCACGGCAATGAACGGCAGACCTCGATGCTTGCAAATTTGGGCGGGCACACGCTGATGTCGGTGGGATCGTCGATCAAGTTCTGCATGGTCGCGCGCGGTGACGCCGACCTGTACCTGCGCCTCGGGCCGACTTCGGAGTGGGACACGGCGGCCGCGCAATGCGTGCTGGCGCAAGCCGGCGGCGCGGTGCTGGATTTGCAGGGCCATGCGCTGCGCTACAACACCAAGGAATCGTTGTTGAATCCCGAATTTCTTGCGCTGGGCGACGGCTCGGTGGATTGGCTGGCGCGACTCGGGCTGCGCACGTGACCGACAAGGTCGCTGAACTGCTCACGATCATGGCGCGCCTGCGCGACCGCGAGCACGGTTGCCCGTGGGATGTCGCGCAAACCTTCGACTCGATTGCGCCGTACACCATCGAAGAAGCCTACGAGACCGCCGACGCGATCGACCGCAGGGATTACGCGGCGCTGAAGGACGAATTGGGCGACTTGCTGTTGCAGGTGGTGTTTCACGCACGCATGGCGGAGGAGCAAGACCTGTTCGCGTTCGACGACGTGGTGGGCGCGATCAACGCCAAGCTGGTACGTCGGCATCCGCACGTGAAATGGGGTCAGGTTCACTTTTCCGGGGAGCCTGCGGACAACCCCTCCAGCCGTTCGAAAAGTGAACCTGACCCCCTTTTGTCGTGGGACGAGATCAAACGTGCGGAACGTGCGGCGAAGGGCGACGAGGACACCAGCGCGTTGGCCGGCATTGCGCGCGGCCTGCCGGAATGGCAACGCGCATTGAAGTTGTGCGACAAGGCGGCGACGGTCGGTTTCGACTGGCCCGGTCCCGAACCCGTGCTGGACAAACTGCAAGAGGAAATTGCCGAAGTGCGTGCAGAATTCGTGGCGGGCGCGGGCCACGACCGCCTGCTGGACGAGATAGGCGATGTCGCGTTCGTGCTGGTGAACCTCGCGCGTCACGCCGACGTGGATTTTTCCGCCGCGCTGCGCCACGCCAACGCCAAGTTCGAACGACGCTTCCGCCGCATGGAATCGCTGGCCGCCGCGGCTGGTGAAACCCTGGCCGGGAAATCGCTCGCGGAACAGGATTCGCTGTGGGATCAGGCCAAGGCCGAGGAACACTGAGGCCACGCGGCAAAGCCGCACGTTACGTGTTCGCGGGCGTCTGCGCAGTGTCCGCGGACACATTCCCGGACAGGTGCCCAGGCCCAGCCCATTGAAAAACATGGAAATGCCAATGCGGCCTGGTTGGCATCGCAATTGCTGCCAGTTGGGGGAACCCCGTTTTCACGTGCCGGAGAAAAGTCATGCGCAAACCCATTCTGTTGCTTGCGGGCGCGTCGTTGCTGGCGCTGTCGTTCACGGCCATCGGCGCCGAACAATGCCGCTACAGCGCACCGCGCAATGCCGAAATCAATGCCGCCGGCCTGAAACTGCTGACGGTGCAGATCGGTCCCGACGACCTGGTGATCCACGGCGAGCCGGGTTTGACCAACGTCGTGGTGCGCGGCACGGCCTGCGCCTCGAACGAAAAATGGTTGCAGGACGTGAAGATCGAAGCCGCGCGGAGTGGCGACACCGCCAGCGTCATCGCGCACGACGGCGACCACACCATGCTCATGTCGCTGTTCGGCGGCTCCTACGCCTACCTGAAACTGGACGTGCGCGTGCCGCAATCGCTCGCGATCAAACTGCAGGAGGGTTCGGGCGACGCCAGGGTCAACAACGTTGCCGCGCTGGATGCATCGCTCGGTTCCGGTGATCTCAAGGTGAATGGTGTTGCGGGCGAACTTGGCTTGAGCGTGGGTTCCGGCGACGCGGTGGCCAGCGATGTCGGCAGCGTGAACCTGTCCAGTCTCGGGTCCGGCGACGTCAGTGTGGACGGCGTGCACGGCAATGCGCGCGCTGGCGGAGTCGGATCGGGCGACCTGGTGTTGGGCAGCGTCAAGGGCGAGGTGTCCTTGGGCTCGATCGCATCGGGGAGTGCCAAGGTCACGGGCGTCGGCGGCAACCTCGACGCCAAGAGTGTGGGCTCGGGCGATCTCATTGTCAGCAATGTCACCGGCAACGTGTCGGTCGGCGCGGTCGCCTCGGGCGACGTGAAGATCTCGAAGGCAGGCGGCAACGTGCATGCGGGCAGCGTCGGCTCCGGCGACTTCGACGCGGACGGCGTGGGCGGCGACTTCAGTGTCGGTTCGGTCGGCAGCGGCGACGTCGGTCACCGCAACGTCAAGGGCAAGGTCAGCGTCCCGCGCGACGACTATTGATCGGTCTGCACCACAAAAATGCGGCGGACAGGAAGGGAGGTCTGTCCGCCGCATTCGTCACTCGTGATGCCAGGCGGTCGTTGCCCCGCCTCCTGTCAACAACGCGACAGAGCCGGATCGGTTGACACCTCCGGCGCAGCAATCTGCATGCTGCTTTCACGTGATGCTCACCCACGTGCCTGCACATTGACGACCGGTGCCACGACGGCAGGGATGGTGACAGGGGAAAGGCTGAACATGACCGAGTCCGAACACGAAAAACAGACAGGGCTGGTGCTGTTGGTCGAGGACAACAGCGGCATCGCCGAGATGGTGGGCGAATTCCTCGAACGGCGCGGGTACACCGTCGATTTCGCCGGTGACGGTGTCAGCGGCCTGCATCTCGCCGTCAGCAACAGTTATGACGTGATCGTGCTGGATCTGATGCTGCCGGGCATGGACGGCTTGGACGTCTGCCGCAAGCTGCGTGGCGAAGCCAAGAAGTCCACGCCGGTGTTGATGCTGACCGCGCGTGACACGCTGGAAGACAAACTGATCGGCCTCGACGCGGGCGCCGACGATTATCTGGTCAAGCCGTTCGAGCCGCGCGAACTCGAAGCGCGCATCCGTGCGCTGATTCGCCGCGAGCGGCGGCAGGTTTCCAGTGAGGTTTACCAGATCGGCGGGCTGGTGCTGGATACCGCAACGCTCAGGATCACGCGCGATGGCGAAGAACTGCAGGTTTCCCCGATCGGCCTGAAACTGCTGGCCATCCTGATGCGCGAATCGCCGCGCGTGGTGTCGCGCCACGACATCGAACGCGAAATCTGGGGCGACACGCTGCCCGATTCCGACACCCTCCGCTCGCACCTGTACAACCTGCGCCGCGTGGTGGACAAGCCGTACGCCGAACCGCTGGTCCACACCATCCACAGCGCGGGCTACCGGGTCGCCGACCTGAATGCCGAGGCCGAAGCCAGCGCCTTGGTTTCCAACCGCTGAACCCCGCGGCTTGCGCGGCATCCGTCGCGGCGCCCACAATCCGGCACGCACTGGGTATCGCAGGTAGGCTTGGCGCATGGCCCCGTACACAAGCATCGGCCACCGTTTCTGGGTGATGTTTTCGCTGTGGGTGGCGGCGATCAGCGTGGTCACCGCGCTGGGTGTGTACGCGGCGGCCAGCTCCAGCCGCACGGCGATTGCCCGCCAGGAACTCGATCGCGAAAGCGTCTATTACACGCAGCAGTTGGCGCGCAATCCGCAAACGCCATTGCCGGACACATGGTTGTTGCGCGGATACCTGCGCGCGCCCGGTGCGCCGGACAGGGATGTCCCCGCCAAGCTCGCGAACCTGCCGCCCGGTTACCACCAGATCGCTCAGCCCGACGGTACCGAAGGCACCGTGCTGGTGTCGGATACGTCGCGCGGCCGGCTGTTTCTGCTGTTCAACAACGACCGTCCCAACAGCGTGGTGATGCTGTTCGGATTGATTCCGGTCGTGCTGGTGGTGCTGATCATCTACCTCGCCACCTGGCTGACTTACCGCGCGTCGCGCCGGGCGCTGTCGCCGGTGATCGCGCTGGCCAAGGTGGTGCGGCGCTGGAACCCGGACCACCCCGATCCTGCTTCGCTGGCGCCCGACCGGTTGCCCGCTGCCAGCGACAGCGACGTGGAAGTGCTGGTGACCGCGCTGTACAACTTCGCCAACCGGCTCGACGCATTCGTCGAGCGCGAACGCAACTTCACCCGCGACGCCAGCCATGAATTGCGTACGCCGCTGACGGTGATGAAGATCGCGGTCGACGTGCTCGCCGACGAAGACATGAGCCCGTTCGCGCAGCGTTCACTGGCGCGGATCAGGCGCTCCGTCCGCGAGATGGAGGCGCTGATCGAAACCTTCCTCGTGCTCGCGCGCGAATCCGACACCGGCCTGCGCGACGAGGATTTCCTTGCCAACGACGTGATCGCCGCTGAGGTCGCGCGTTATCGCGAACTGCTGGTGGGCAAGCCGGTGCAACTGGAGGTGGTCGAGCACGCGCGCTTCGCGCTGCACGCGCCGCCGCGGGTGTTCGCGGTGATGATCGGCAACCTTATTCGCAATGCCTGCCTGTACACCGAACAGGGCAGTGTCACCGTCGAAGTGGAACCGAACGACGTGCGCGTGACCGACACCGGCAGCGGCATGAGCGAGGAGGATATGGACCGCGCCTTCCAGCCGTTTTACCGGGGCAGCCGCACCGGCCGGAGCGGACATGGCATCGGGCTGGCGATCGTGCGCCGCATCGCCGACCGCTACCACTGGGAGGTCAGGCTGGAAAGCGAGCTGGGCAAGGGCACCACCGCGACCGCCCATTTCCCGGCCGCGCAACCGCCCGATGCGGCGTTGCCGGGTCCGGTTGCAACCAGGGAACAGGTGACACATGACGAAACCGCACGCTGAACTGCATGGTGCGCCGCCGCTCTTGCTCGTCCACGGCGGCGCGGGCGTGATTCGTCGCGACATGGATGCGGCGACCGAAGGTGCGGTTCGCGCCGCGCTTGCGGAAGCTTTGCGAGTTGGTCATGCATCGCTTGCGGCGGACGGTTCGGCGCTCGATGCGGTGACCGCGGCGGTCATGGCGCTGGAAGACGCGCCGTATTTCAACGCCGGTCACGGCGCGGTGTTCACGCACGAAGGGATCAACGAGCTCGATGCCGCGATCATGGATGGCGCGACGCTGCGCGCGGGCGCGGTGGCGGGCGTGCGCCGCGTGCGCAATCCTGTGCTGCTCGCACGCGCGGTGATGGAACATTCGCCACACGTGATGCTGTCGGGCGAGGGCGCCGAAGCCTTCGCACGCAAGCAAGGTATCGCAGAGGTCGAGCCCGATTATTTCCGCACCGAGCGGCGTTGGCGCGAGTTGCAGGCCGCCCATCATCAGGCAAACCGCAACGAACACGTCGATCACTTCGGTACGGTCGGCGCCGTCGCGCTGGACGCGCAAGGCCGACTCGCCGCTGCGACGTCGACCGGCGGCATGACCGACAAGCGCTGGGGCCGCATCGGCGATTCGCCGGTGATCGGCGCGGGCACTTACGCGAATGCGGCGTGCGCGATGAGCGGCACCGGCTGGGGCGAGTTCTACATCCGCACCGCGGCCGCGCACGCGGTATGCATGCGCGTGGCAGCGATGCAGCAAGCCGTGGACGAAGCAGCCGAAGCGGTGATCAACGGAGAAATCCCTGCACTCGGCGGCAGCGGTGGTGCGATCGTGCTCGGCGCCGATGGCGCGTTCGCAATGCCGTTCAACACCGATGGCATGTTCCGCGGCCATATCGGCAACGACGCCGAACCGTGCGTGGCGATCTGGCCGGACAAGCGCGTTTAGTGAATACCTCTGATCAATCCCATTGCTCGTCATCCCGGCGAAAGCCGGGACCCAGTGACTTTCGCGCAACGCACCGAAATGCAAAGGCGCTGGCAAACTCGCCGCCTCCCGCGGCTCGCCCTCCGGGCCATCGGCTTCGCCGATGTTCGCTCCAGCATCCTGCCTTCGCAGTCCGGATATCGCTTCGCGATTCCGGGATGACGAGCAAAATCTGAGCTTCCTCAGCGCGATCAACGTGCAGGCGATGGGCGGTTCTGCGACCATCGGCGTGTGAATCCGGTGGACATCGCACCATGACAGCGCCCCTGCAGCGGCTACCAACTCATTACCAGGACCGCGGCCTGCACGCGGGCTTCTGGCGGCGCGTGGTTGCGTATCTGATCGATGGCCTGATCCTCTCGCCGGTGTTCGTGGTGTTGTACCTGATCGTCGCCGGTTCGTCCGCGGTGCCGCTCGCCATGCAGCCCGGCGGCATGGTTCCGTTTCGCGTGTTCCCTTCGCTGTGGTTCGTGTGGGTTCTGGTTCCCTGGCTGTATTACGCGTTGTGCGAGTCTTCCGCATGGCAAGCCACGCCCGGCAAGCTGGCGCTGGGCCTCAGGGTTACCGACGAGTATGGACGCAGGATTGGGTTCGCTCCTGCCACCGGGCGCTTCTTCGGCAAGTTCTTGTCCGGCTTGATCCTGGACATCGGTTACATGCTGGCCGGCTGGACCGAACGCAAGCAGGCGCTGCACGACTTGATGGCGGGTTGCTGCGTGGTGCGCAAGGACGGGTTGCTGGCCTGGAAAAATCGAGAAACGGCCGCACCGGATTCCGCAGCCGCCACACCGCTGCCCCAATCCGGCATGCCGGGTTGGGGCATCGCGCTGGTCGTGATCGGCGTTTGCGTATTCCTGTTGCTGCCGGTCGCGGCGATCCTCGCGGCGATCGCGATTCCGACGTACCAGAACTACATCGTGCGCAACGAAGTCGCGCAAGGCGTCGACTTGACCGACCGCGCACGTTCGTTGATTGCCGAATACATCGGTCAGCGTGGCACGCTGCCCGACGGCAACGACGCATTGGGATTGCCCAAACCCGAGGCAATCCACGCGCGTTACGTCAGCAGCGTGCGCGTGACCGGCGGCAAGGTGGTGGTGACCTACGGCAATCAGGCGAACCTGCTCATCCGCGGTGGCCACGTGGTGATCGCGCCGGTGGGCAATGCCGCCGCATTGCACTGGCAGTGCAGCAGTCCGGACATCCGCGACCGTTACCTGCCCGAGAGTTGCCGCTGAGCCGGGGTTTCGCCAGAATCCGTGGCTCCGGGGGATTCGACACACAGGGGAACAATGATGGAACCGATGCCGTCCGGCGGCGCGCAGGCGCTGCCCGATCATCTGCACGCGCCGTTGCTGCACGCGGGATTCTGGCGCAGGTTCGCGGCGTACATCATCGATATGCTGATCCTGGGCGCCGCGGCGTTCGTGTTGTACATGCTGTTCGTTTTTGTCGTGATCATCCCGACTGCCGCATCCGGCGGACCCCATGTCAACGATGCGGCGGTCGGCGCGTCGATGCTGCTGTTCTGGCTGGCGTTCATCGTGGCCCAATGGTTGTATTTCGCGTTGTGCGAATCGTCTGCATGGCAAGCGACGCCGGGCAAGATGGCCCTGAACATGTGCGTGACCGACACCTACGGGCGGCGCATCGGTTTCGGCCAGGCCACGGGGCGCTATTTCGGCAAGATCCTCTCCGGCTTCATTTTCGACATCGGCTTCATGATGGCCGGCTGGACCGCGCGCAAGCAGGCGCTGCACGATTTGATGGCGAGTTGCTGCGTGGTGAACAAGGGCGGGCTGGCAGCGTTCGAACGCGGCGAACTGGATGGCAATCCCGCGCAGGCGGGCGCGCCGATGCCGGGATGGGCGATCGCCCTGATCGTGTTCGGCGGCCTTTTCTTCACGGTCGTCCCGGTGGTCGCTATCCTGGCAGCCATCGCGATTCCCGCTTATCAGAATTATTTGATTCGCGCGCAAGTCGATGAGGGCATCGTGCTGTCCCGTGGCGCCGAAACCGCGGTGAGCGAATATTTTTCCAATCGGGGAAACCTGCCCGCCGACAATCAGGCGGCAAACCTGCCGGCGCCAGAGTCGCTCAGCGGCAGGTACGTGGACAGCGTGGAGGTCAGGCGCGGCGAGATCATCGTGACGTTCGGCGCCGGCGCCAACCCTGCCATCGCCGGCGAACACTTGGTCGTGGTGCCGCAGGGCGACACGACCATCGTCGCCTGGAAGTGCGGCAGCCCGGATATCCAGGCGAAGTATCTGCCGCTGGCGTGTCGCGATCGGAGCGGTGTCGATTCGGCGGATTGAGTGTCAACGCCGCCGCCCTGCGCGACGAGAGACGCGCGCCGTTTCGGCGTTTCAACGGAAATCCTGCGGCGGAAAAGAAAACGGCACCCGCGGGTGCCGTTTCGTTCGGTGCGTTACGCCGCCTGCCGCGATGCGCGCTTGCGATCGATTTCGGTGAGATGCCGCTTGCGCAGCCGGATCTCTTTCGGCGTGACCTCGACCAGCTCATCGTCGTCGATGAACTCCAGCGCCTGTTCCAGCGACAGATTCACATACGGCGTCAGCGTCAGCGCATCGTCCTTGCCGGAGGAGCGGACGTTGGTGAGCTGCTTGCCGCGCAGCGCGTTGACGGTGAGGTCGTTGTCCTTGGCGTGGATGCCGACCAACTGGCCTTCGTAGATCTGTGCGCCGGCGTCGATCAGCATGCGGCCGCGGTCCTGCAGCCCCCACAGTGCATACGCCGGCGCCGGGCCCGTGCCGTTGGAGATCATCACGCCATTGAGGCGCTTGCCGATCACGCCTTCCGACTTCGGGCCGTAATGGTCGAACACATGGAACATCAGGCCGGTGCCGGCGGTGAGCGTGCGGAATTCGGTCTGGAATCCAATCAGTCCGCGCGCCGGAATCATGTATTCGAGGCGCACGCGGCCCTTGCCGTCCGGCTCCATGTTTTTCAGCTGCCCGCGGCGGGTGCCGAGTTTTTCCATCACGCCGCCCTGGTACGCCTCTTCCATATCGACGACCAGTTGTTCCCAGGGTTCCTGGGGCACGCCGTCGATCTCGCGCACGATCACTTCCGGGCGTGACACCGCGAGTTCGTAGCCTTCGCGACGCATCGTTTCGATCAGGATCGAAAGGTGCAATTCACCGCGGCCCGACACCTTGAACTTGTCCGGATCGGCCGTTTCCTCGACCTTGAGCGCGACGTTGTGCAGCGTTTCGCGGGTCAGGCGTTCGCGAAGCTGTCGCGACGTGAGGAACTTGCCGCCCGAGAGGTCCCTGTTGCCGGCGAACGGCGAGTTGTTGACCTGGAAGGTCATGCTGATGGTCGGCTCGTCCACGGTCAGCGCGGGCAGCGCTTCCACCGCCGAAGGGTCGCAGATGGTGTCGGAAATGCCAAGGTTCTCGATGCCGGAAACCGCGATGATGTCGCCGGCCTGCGCTTCGGAGACTTCGCGGCGCTCCAGGCCCATGAAACCCATCACCTGCAGGATCTTGCCGTTGCGACGCTTGCCCTCGTGATCGACGATCGTGACCGGCATGTTGCCGCGCACCTGACCACGTTGTATGCGACCGACGCCGATCACGCCGACGTAGCTCGAGTAGTCGAGCGACGACACGCGCATCTGGAAGGGACCGTCGAGGTCAACTTGCGGCGGTTGCACGTGTTGGGCGATCGCTTCGAACAGCGGTGTCATGTTGCCCGAATGCACGTCGGGTTCCAGCCCCGCGTAACCATGCAGCGCCGAGGCGTACACGATCGGGAAGTCGAGTTGTTCTTCGCTGGCGCCGAGACGGTCGAACAGATCGAAAGTCTGGTTGACGACCCAGTCCGGGCGCGCGCCGGGTCGGTCCACCTTGTTGACGACCACGATGGGTTTGAAACCCATCTGGAACGCCTTCTGCGTCACGAAACGCGTCTGCGGCATCGGGCCGTCCATCGCATCGACCAGGATCAACACCGAATCGACCATCGACAGCACGCGCTCGACTTCGCCGCCGAAATCGGCGTGTCCGGGCGTATCCACGATGTTGATGCGCCACTCTTCGCCGCGCGGATCGGTCCAGCGAATCGCGGTGTTCTTGGACAGGATGGTGATGCCGCGCTCGCGCTCCAGGTCGTTGCTGTCCATCACGCGGTCGGGCACGGCTGCACGTTCCGAAAGGGTTCCGGACTGCTTCAGCAGCTGATCGACCAGCGTGGTCTTGCCATGGTCGACGTGGGCGACGATCGCGATGTTGCGGAGGTTTTTGATGGACATTGGGGCACGCGAAACGGCCGCAACCGCGGCCGGTGGAAGGGAGGAAAAGGCGGCATGGCATGCCGCAGACGCGCATTGTACCTGTGATCGCGATTCGGCGCCGGATGGGCTGGACCGGCCGTTCAGGCTGGTAGACTGGAGCGTTTCCCCGACAGGTACCGCTCATGAGCCTCACCGCCACCTTCCAGACCTCCAAAGGCCCGATCCATGTGCGCCTGTTCGACGACAAGGCCCCGCTGACCGTCGCCAATTTCGTCAATCTTGCGCAGCGTGGGTTCTACGACGGGCTGAGCTTCCATCGCGTGATTGCCGATTTCATGGTCCAGGGCGGCTGCCCGCTCGGCACCGGCACCGGCGGTCCCGGTTACAAGTTCGAAGACGAATGCCGCCCCGATCTGAAGCACGATCAGCCGGGCAAGCTGTCGATGGCCAACGCCGGACCGCGCACCAACGGCAGCCAGTTCTTTATCACGCATATCCCCACGCCGTGGCTGGACGGCAAGCACACCGTGTTCGGCGAAGTCGTCGCCGCGGACGACCAGAAAGTCGTGAACGCGATCAAACAGGGCGACACGATCGAAAAGATCACGATCGAGGGCGACACCGCACCCTTGCTGGCCGCGCAGGCCGATCGGGTCAGGCAGTGGAATGCTTCACTCGACGCACACTGACCCTCGCGCATTGCCAAAAAAGAGGGCGACCGTGGGCCGCCCTCCGTCAGTGGTATCAGACCCTATGCCCCCTGTTCCTGATCAGGTGGTAGATGAACAGCAGGATGATCGCGCCGATCAGTGCCCAGATAAAGCCCCAGATCCCGCCCATCCCCGCGCCGGATGCCGTGGCACCTGCGCCGAAGCCGAACAGGCTCGCGAGCCAGCCGCCAATGAAAGAGCCAATGATGCCGATGATCGCGGTGATGATGAATCCGCCGGGATCCTTGCCGGGCATGATCCACTTGGCGATGAGACCGATGATCAAACCGATGATGAATACCCAGAGCCAATGCAGCATGTGGTTTCTCCTTTGCAGTGAGGGAAGACACAAGCGCCATCATTCGTTCATGGCGTAGGCATTGTGCATCCGCGCGGAGCGTTTGTGTCGATCCGGGCGGCATCCGTCGTGATGCGTCGCAGCATCGCTGTGGTAAAATGAACCGTTGAATTTTCGAGGAACGTCCATGCCCAAGCTCGCTGCGCGCACCGGCCGCGCCAAGCCCAGTGCGATCATGGTGATCGCCGACACCGCCAGACAGCTGAAGGCGGAAGGCAAGGATGTCGTCAATTTCTCGATCGGCGTGCCCAACTTCCTGCCGGGCGACCACGTGTACCAGGCGGTGCGCGACTGGATGCCGCACGACAGCGGCGGTTATGGCAGCAATCGCGGCGCGCCCGCGCTGCTGGATGCCATCGTCGCGCATTACAAGCAGAGCGGTCTGGACGGCTATACGCGCAACAACGTCACCGTCGGCATCGGCGCCAAGCAGGTCCTTTACAACCTGTGCGAGGCGTTGCTCGACGAGGGCGACGAGATCGTGTTCGCGGCACCGTACTGGACCAGCTACGTCGACATCGCGGAGATCCTCGACGCGAAGATGACGATCCTGGCGTGTCCGCCGGAACAGCGTTACAAGCTCACCCCGGCGCAGCTCGACAAGGCGCTGGCTTCCAATCCCAAGGTGTTCCTGTTCAACAACCCGTCCAACCCGACGGGCATGGTCTACACGCGCGATGAAATTGCCGCGCTGGCCGAGGTGCTGGTGAAGCATCCGGATACCTGGATCATCACCGACGACATCTACAACCGCCTGGTGTTCGACGGCATCGGCTACCACAACTTCGTGCAGTTCAAGCCGGAGTTGCGCGATCGCACCTTCATCATGGATTCGCTGTCCAAGACCTACGGCATGCCAGGTTGGCGCGTGGGTTTCGTGGCCGGCCCCGAAGCTGGTGTGAAAGCGCTGGTGACGCTCAATTCCAACCACATCACCTGCCTGCCGGAAATCGTCACCGAGGCCGCGATCGCGGCGCTGACGGGCCCGCAGGATGTGTCGAACGCCAAGCGCGAGGATTTCTCAAATCGCCGCGATGAGGTCGTCAACGCGCTGCTCAAGATCCCCGGCGTGAAGTGTCCGCGTCCGCAAGGCGCGTTCTATGCGTTCCCGGACATTTCGGTCGCGTTCGGCAAATCGCACAAGGGCACGCCGATCACCAACGATGTCGATTTCTGCAAGGCGTTGCTGGATGAAAAATTCGTCGCGACGGTGCCGGGCTCGGCATTCGGCGAGCCGCGTTCCTTGCGCATTTCCTACACCTGCGCGCCGGAGCAACTGAAGAAGGGCTTGGCGCGCATCCAGCAATTCTTCGACGAATTGAGCGACGAATCCGCCGATGCAAGGCGGGTTGGCGCCGCAGGCACGTAACCCGCCAGCAATCCATACAACATCGACGGGTTACGCCGTTTTACGGCTAAGGATGCTCTGATTTTGCTCGTCATCCCGGAATCGCGTAGCGATATCCGGGACCCAGTGCCTTTGAGGATCAACACGAGAGCCGAAAGGCACTGGATAAACTCGCGCCATCCTTGGCGCTCGCCCTGCGGGCCGCCTGCGGCGTTCGCGTTTGCAATCCTGCAAACGCAGTCCGCCCCTGGCCCGCCCCACGACATTTCTGCACGGAGTCCGAGAATGAAATCCCCCGTTCGCATTGCAGTCACCGGCGCCGCCGGCCAGATCGGCTACGCACTCTTGTTCCGCATCGCCGCCGGCGACATGCTTGGCCCCGACCAGCCGGTGATCCTGCACTTGCTGGAAATCACGCCTGCGCTGCCCGCGCTGCACGGCGTGGTGATGGAACTCGACGATTGCGCGTTCCCGCTGCTGGCGGACGTGGTCGCCACCGACGACGCCAACGTCGCATTCAAGGATGTCGATTACGCGTTGCTGGTCGGCGCGCGCCCGCGCGGTCCCGGCATGGAGCGCAAGGACTTGTTGTCAGCCAACGGCGCGATCTTCGGCCCGCAAGGCAAGGCGCTGAACGCACATGCGAAACGCGGCGTAAAAGTGTTGGTGGTCGGCAATCCGGCCAACACCAATGCGCTGATCGCGCAGGCCAACGCGCCGGATCTCGATCCGAAATGCTTCACCGCGATGGTGCGCTTGGATCACAACCGCGCCAAAGGTCAGCTCGCGGCCAAGACCGGCACGCACAACACCGATGTCGCGCGCATGATCATCTGGGGCAACCATTCCTCGACGCAGTACCCCGACATCCATCACGCGACCGTGAAGGGCAAGCCCGCGCTGTCGCTGGTCGACCAGACTTGGTACGAAAAGGAATTCATTCCGACCGTGCAGCAGCGTGGCGCGGCAATCATCAAGGCGCGTGGTGCCTCATCGGCTGCATCCGCAGCATCGGCCGCGATCGATCACATGCGCACGTGGGCGCTCGGTACCGCCGAGGGCGACTGGGTGTCGATGGGCATTCCCTCCGACGGCTCGTACGGCATCAAGCCCGGCGTGATCTACGGTTACCCCGTGACCTGCAGGAACGGCAAATACGAAATCGTGCAGGGTCTGGAAATCGGTGAATTCTCGCGCGCCCGCATGGACGCAACCGCGAAGGAACTCCACGAGGAACGCGACAGCGTCAAGTCCCTGCTCGGCTGATTTCACTGTCAGGCGTTGAATCGAAAGGGCGGCTTCGTGCCGCCCTTTCTGTTGGGGCCGCTCTCGAATCACCTGAAACCCGGCACGCCGCGTGCCAGAATGGCGTTCGAAAGCGCGCATGGATGGGCGTTCCCGGATCAAGGCCGACCATGGGCAGCAGGGGTTTCTGGCGGGAATTGAAGCGCCGTCACGTATACCGCGTGGCCGCGGCCTACGCGGTCGTCGGCTGATTACTGATCCAGGTCGCGACGCAGGTCTTCCCGTCAATCTGAGCCACCATCGGGGCTAAGATGCGCACGAGCGTGATGGCGGCGGCGCCTGATCGCGCGATGGGGATCGTTTGGCATGCCCGCACCCGGATTCCTGCAGGACCTGCGGCGCCACCACGTAGTTCGCGTGGCGGTGACCTATGCCGTGGTCGGCTGGCTGATCATCCAGATCGTCGCGATCATCTTTCCATTGCTGCAATTTCCCGGGTGGCTGGCACGCACCTTGGTGGTGCTGGTGTTGGCGGGGTTTCCGTTCGCGCTGGTGCTGGCGTGGGCATTCCAGGAGCCGGGTGATGCGCAACGCGTCACGGCCAGCGGCAGGCGGCGTTCGCGCAGGATCGGCCTTTCGCTGGGCGCGATCGGCGTATTGATCGCGATCCTCGGCGGCGTGGTGTGGTGGTATTTCGGGCCGATCGAAAACACTTTGCGCGATGCGGAGGGCAGCCAGGCATCTGCGTCCACAACGATCAACCCGAAGTCGATTGCGGTGCTGCCGCTTTCCGTGCTCGGTGGCGGTTCTGGCGAAAGTTATCTCGGGCAGGGCATCAGCGAGGAGTTGTTGAACGCCTTGTCGCGCATTCCCGGGCTGGCAGTGATCGGACGTACTTCGTCATTCCGTTTCAAGGACAGCCAGCTCGGCGCGCGCGCGATCGGACGCGAGCTGGGCGCACGCAACCTGTTGTCCGGCGTGGTGCAGCGTTCCGGCGACGAACTGCGCATCGACGTGGAACTGGACGACACGCTCACCGGCACGACGCTGTGGTCGCAGCAATACGACCAGAAGATGGAAAACCTGTTCACGCTCGAGGACACCATTTCCAATGCGGTGGTTGGTGCGTTGAAGGTCAGGCTGGGCGACATCGACAGCGACAAGCTGGTGTTCAAGGGCACGGCCAGTCCACAGGCGCACGATTTGTACTTGCAGGGTTCGCGACTTTCCTGGCATACGGATGAAGCCAGCCTCGAACAGGCGCTGGCGCTGTTCAACCAGGCCATCGCCATCGATCCGAATTACGCGGCGGCTTGGGCGGGCATGGCACGCGCTTACATCTATCTTGCCGACGTGTATCGTGCGCCGCTCTCGATCCTGCCCGCAATGCGCGGCGCGGCGGAAAAGGCGGTGGCGCTGAATCTGGATTTGGCCGAAGGGCACTTGCACCTCGGCTATATCGCGATGAGTTACGACCTGGATTTCGCGAAGGCGAAACGGGAACTGAAGCTTGCGTTGAAATTGCGGCCCAGCCTTGCCGAAGCGCACGCGCTGATGGGCTTTTACCTGTTGCGCGTAGACAAGAATCCGGCCGCGGCGCGCCAACAACTGCAGGCTGCCGAAAAGCTGGATCCGCTGAATCCGTGGTACCCGCGTTGGGAAGCCTACGCAGCCATCGCGCAAGGCGACGAATCCGCTGCCATGCAACTGGCGCAACGTGTCGGCCGCCTCGATCCGGATTTTGCCTACAACGGCGATGCCGTGGCTATGGTCGATGGCGCGTTCGGCCACTGGCAGGCCTGCCTGGATCGCTACACGCAGCAACACGTGAAGCCGAGCATTTCCAGCCCGCAGCTGGCCGTGTGCCAAGCACACGCGGGCGAGGCCGCGCAGGTCCGCGCGACGCTGCAGACGCTGCTCGCGGATGCCCAACATCGCTACGTCGATCGCACCTACATCGCCGCGATCTATGCTGCGCTGGGCGACAAGGCTGCGGCCATGGCGCAACTGGAACGGGCCTACCGGGATCGTTCGGCGCACATGAACGCGCTCTGGCTGAATCCGTGGTACCGCCCGCTGCACGGCGATCCGCGCTTCGAAGCACTGGTCGCGCGCATCGCGGCGGGCGGGCACCCTTCGGTCCCGCGGGGCTCGACCGTGCCGCCGGCGCCGGCGTCCGCATCGCCCTGATCAACCGGGGTATTGCTATGCTGGCGTTGCAGCTGCCGATGCGGCTCGCGTTGGCCGGTTCATCAATACCGGCTTGATGGCGCAACGCGCGCAGTGCGCGTTCCGCGCCGGTTGTCGGGCGAGCGACGGAAACGTGAAGCCCGCGACAGGGTTGTGGATGCGAGCGGCACGGACAGCGGGCAATGACAAGGTCCTGGTTGCGCGAGTTGCGCCGGCGCCACGTGTTCCGCGTGGCCGTGGCGTACGCCGTGGTCGGCTGGCTGCTGATCCAGATCGCCACGCAGGTTTTCCCGTTCTTCCACATTCCCGACTGGTCGGTGCGCCTGCTGGTGTTGCTGGTGCTCGCGGGGTTTCCCGTGGCGCTGGTGCTGGCCTGGGCGTTTGACGCGACCCCGCACGGCATCGTGCGCACCGAACCCGAAGGCCAGCCGGTGTTGCGGCGCGGCTCGCATGGCACCCTGACCATCGGCGTGATCGGCGCCGTGATCGCGATCGTCCTCGGTGCCGCGTATTGGTGGTCGCATCGGGACGCCGTCGCGTTCGTGCAAACCGCACCGCAGGTCGCGACCGTCGGCAACGCGTCGAAAATGCCGGCCGCCGCCATGCACGCAAATGCGACCGGCAACCTGGCGCTGCCGCAAACGATGGCGGGCTTGATTCCGGTCGAGCCGAAATCCATCGCCGTGCTGCCGTTCGAGAACATGAGCGCGGACCCGGACAACCGCTATTTCGCCGAAGGCATGCAGGACATGATCCTGACGCGGCTCGCCGACATCGGCGACCTGAAAGTCATTTCGCGCACGTCGACGGAAAGGTACGCCAGCCATCCGGACAATTTGAAAACCGTCGCGCGGCAACTCGCGGTCGCCAACATCCTGGAAGGCAGCGTGCAGCGTGTCGGCAAGCAGGTGCTGATCAACGTGCAGTTGATCGACGCGCAAACCGACAATCACCTGTGGGCGCAGGCGTACACGCGCACGCTCGACAACGTGTTCGGCGTGGAAGGCGAGGTCGCGCAGCAAATCGCGCAAGCCCTGCACGCCACGCTCACCCGGCGCGAGCAGCAGACGCTCGCCGCCAAGCCGACGCAGAATCCCGACGCCTGGAACGCCTATCTGCGCGGGCTTGCCTCCAACCTCGGCGCGGGCGGCACCGCGGAAGACTATTCGCGCACCGCGGGATTCTTCGCCGAAGCGGTGAAGCGCGATCCGCAGTTCGCCTTGGCGTGGGCGCGCCTGTCGGAAATCGACAGCCGCATCTGGCAGATGCAGTTCGATCGCAGCAAGGCGCGCGCGGATGAAGCAAGGCAGGCGGCGGAAACCGCGCTGAAACTCGCGCCCGACAGCGGCGAGGCTTGGCTCGCGCGCGGCATCTACCTCGCGCGCGTGCAAGCCGATTACCCGCAGGCGGTCCTCGCGTTGAAGCAGGCGCGCAAGCGGCTGCCCAACAGCGGCGAAGTGCTGGCCGCGTTCTCCGATGTCGAAGCGCGCCAGGGCCAATGGGACAAGGCGATCGCCGACATCGACCAGGCGTCCGTGTTCGATCCGCGCAATGCGCGATTGTTGCTGCAGCACGTCCGCCTGCACATGATGCGCCGCGAATTTCCTGATGCATCGGCGGTACTCGCGCACGCGCGCGCGATCGCACCGGAAGACGTTTCGCTGATCGCTTGCGAAGCATCCATCGCGCAGGCGCAGGGCCAGCTCGGTCACGCGCAAGCCCTGCTCGCGCCACTGCCGTTGCAGCCGGACGATCCGTCCGTGTTCGAAACGCAAGTCATGCAGATGTTCTACGAACATCAATATCCGCAAGCGATCCGCGCCTTGCAGGCAGCGCTGGCGCGGCCGCAGCAACCGCCTGCAAGGCGCGGACAGTACGCGTGGCTGCTCGGCTTCGCGCAGCAACTTGCGGGCGATGCGACCGCCGCACGCGCGACCTGGCTTGGCGCGCGCGGCCAACTCGAATCCGCGCAGCAGAAGTTTCCGAACGAACCCGACGTTGCCGCCGCCCTCGGCTTGGTTGACGCGGCACTTGGTGAAAAGGACGAGGCGCTGGCGCAAGGCCGGCGCGCGATGCAAGGGCAGCCGGCCTCGGCGGACGCGACGCAAGGTCCGGCGTGGCAGGAACAATTCGCGCGCACGGAAGCACAGGCGGGCGAAACCGCGGGCGCCATCGACGATCTGCAGCATCTGCTGCAAACGCCTTATCGCAGCGTGTTCTATGGCACCGCGATCACGCCGTCGCTGCTGCGCCAGGACCCCGCGTGGAATCCGTTGCGCAAGGATCCGCGCTTCGATGCACTCCTGAAGGCATCCTCCGACATCGAGCCCATGAGCGGAATGGGCGCGGCCCATGGCTGAGCTGCTGGCGCGTCTCAAGCAACGCAAGCTGGTGCAATGGGCGCTGGCCTACGTCGCCGCGGCGTTTGCGCTGATCCAGGTGCTGGATGTGGTGGCGCAACGATTTGGCTGGCCCGGCCAGATTGAGAAACTGCTGATCCTCGCACTCGCGATCGGCTTTGTCTTCGTGCTGGTGTTGGCGTGGTACCACGGCGAACGTGGCGCGCAGAAGGTCAGCGGCACCGAAATCGTGATCCTCGCGCTGCTGCTTGCGATAGGAGGAGGGTTGCTGTGGCGGTTGGCGCACAACGCCCCTGCGTTGGCATCGGGCGCGAGCA
>Ga0207707_10000311_pt1 | contig 51163 bp, 44 predicted proteins | sample KBSC83BmetaG_FD_184336 | JGI IMG/M metagenome (GOLD analysis project Ga0207707, IMG submission 184336) | Corn rhizosphere microbial communities from Kellogg Biological Station, Michigan, USA - KBS C8-3B metaG (SPAdes) (version 2) | ecosystem: Host-associated > Plants > Roots > Rhizosphere ... | reverse complement strand
ACCGACCGCGTTCTCCTCCGTGAAGTGAGCGGGGCGCGGCGGTCCGGCGCGCGACATCGCCGGCGCAACCCTGATATTCTCGGGCAGTGTTGGCCCGAAACAGGGTTGATCCGGCGGCCTCGGCCACTATGGTCGCGCCGAAACGAGGGCTTTGCCTGTGAACGCCACCCCATCCGCCGCGCCGACCGTCGAAGTAGGCCCGGTCCGGTTCGGCAACGATCTGCCGATCTCGATCATAGCCGGCCCCTGCGCGCTCGAGAGCCGTGCGCATGCGCTTGAAGTCGCAAGCGCGCTGAAGGAGATCGCAGGCAGGCTCAAGATCGGGCTTGTTTACAAAACGTCGTTCGACAAGGCCAACCGTACCAGCGTGTCCGGCGCGCGTGGCCTCGGCTTGAAACAGTCGCTGCCGGTCTTTGCCGAAATCCGCGCTTCACTTGGCCTGCCGGTGCTGACCGATATCCACGAAGCATCCCAATGTGCTGACGTCGCGCAGGCGGTCGACGTGTTGCAGATCCCGGCCTTCCTGTGCCGGCAGACCGATCTCCTGCTCGCGGCGGCGGCGACGGGTAAGGTCGTCAACGTCAAGAAGGGGCAATTCCTCGCGCCCTGGGACATGGCCAATGTCGTTGCCAAAATCACCGGCGGCGGCAACCGCAATGTGCTGGTGACCGAGCGCGGCGCATCCTTTGGCTACAACACGCTGGTCTCCGACATGCGGAGCTTGCCGATTCTTGCGCGCACGACCGGCGCGCCCGTCATTTTCGACGCCACCCATTCGGTGCAGCAGCCCGGCGGGAAGGGCGCTTCGTCCGGCGGCGAGCGTGAGTTCGTGCCGGTGCTGGCGCGCGCGGCCGTGGCCGTCGGCGTCGCCGGCGTCTTCATCGAGACCCATCCCGATCCCGATCGCGCGCCCTCCGACGGACCGAACATGGTGCCGCTTCGCGAGTTCGAGGGATTGATCAGGCGGCTGATGGCGTTCGACGCACTTGCCAAGGGCAAGGCGGGTTGATGCATCAGACGATCAAGCGGCCGCAGGACCAGCGCCTGCCGCCGGCGCTCAACATCGTCACGCTGGCGACTTTTTCCGCGGCGCTTTCGGGCCGTGCGCTCGATCCAGTGCTGCCGCATGTCGCCGACGATTTCGGCGTCACGATCGCGGCTGCCGCGAGTTTTTCCGCCGTGTTCGCCTTCACTTTCGCCGTCATACAGCCGCTGATCGGCGCGGCGGCCGATCTCTTCGGCAAGACGCGGCTGATGATCTTCTGCCTTGTGATCCTCGGCCTTTCCAATCTCGTCGGCTCGCTCGCGTCATCCTTTCCGCTGCTGTTCGCCTCCCGGATTCTCGCCGGCATCGGCGCCGGCGGCGTGTTTCCGGTCGCGCTCGGGCTCGCCAGCGATCTCGTAAGCTCCGAGAAGCGCCAGATCGGCATCAGCCGGACGCTGGCCGGCTCGATGACCGGCAACCTGCTCGGCGCGACCTTCTCCGGCCTGATCGGCGATTTCCTGGGCTGGCGCGGGGTGCTCGCAATTCTCGGCGGTCTCGTCGTGATTGCGGCGATCGCGGTTGCGGCTGGCTTTCGCGGGGCCGACCTCAACAACCCGGCGCGAACGAGCCTTGGCGCGCTCAGAGAAGGCTACCGCACCATCTTCACCAACCCGAATGCGCGCGTCTGCTATGCCGCGGTCTTCGTCGAGGGATGCTGCGTGCTCGGATTGTTTCCCTTCATCGCCTCGTTCCTGTTCGACCTCGGCGAAACCTCGCTGTCGGTCGCCGGCATCGTGATCGCGGGATTTGCGATCGGCGGTCTGTTCTACACCATGACCGTCTCGCGTTTCCTGTCCGCGATCGGCGTCAGGGGCATGATGATCTCCGGCGCGATCCTGGTCGCCTTACAGTTGGTCGCGACCGCGTTCGGCCCGGCCTGGAAGCTGCAGTTCATCTGCATGCTCGTGATGGGCTGGGGCTTCTACATGATCCATGGCTGCCTGCAGGTCTTTGCCAGCGAGCTGTCGGTCGAAGCGCGCGCCACGGCGCTGTCGCTGCATTCGTTCTTCTTCTTCATGGGCCAGACCGTCGGCCCGATCGCCTACGGCTTCGGGCTGCTGCACGGCGGCAAGCTGGCGACCCTGTTCGCTGCAGCTTCCTGCATGATCGTGCTCGGGCTCGTCTGCGCGCGGCTGTTGAGGGAGCGGCGGCCCGGCGATGCCCACGATGGCCTGGACTGACGGCCTTGAATGATGCCGGTCAGCTCAGCGCCTTCCAGGCCATGTAGAGCACCATCGCCGACACAAAAAATACCATCATGACATGCAGCGCCGAGCGATCGACCCGGTTAGCGAGGCGCGCGCCGATATCGTTGCCGACGATCAGACCTGCGATCACACCGATCAGGACCGGCCATGGCGACGACCATCCCTGCTGCCAATAGACCCAGGCGGACGGGATCGTGGTCGGGATCAGCGACAGCACGAGGCTGACCACCTGGGCCTGGTGCTGCGGCACGCGCAGCACGGCGCTCAAGCCGACCACTGTTGCAAGCCCGCCGCCGATGCCCATGAAGCCCGACGACAATCCCGCGAGAAGTCCGACGATCGAGAGCGCCAGCCAGTGCAGGTCAGGGGAGGCGGCTTGCGGCTCCTCCGTCTCTTTCCGCTCGCGCCGCAGGATCAGCATCGCGTCGAGAACGATGAGGTACGCCACATAGGTCCATTGCAGGAACTTGCTCGATGCGAAGCTCGCGCCATAGGCGCCGATGACACCGCCCGCGATAAAGCCGATCGTCAGCACCATCAGCCAGCGCAGCGGGCTGCGGCTGCCCTTTTGCCAATAACGCCTGATGGCGGCCAGACTCGTCGGAGGGATCTGCGCCACCAGCGAAATGCCTTGTGCGGCGTGCTGTTCGGCGCCAAGCAGGAGCACGGAGAACACCACCAGCCCGCCGCCCGGGCTGACGCCGAGCAGGCCTGAGGCAAATCCTCCCGCAAGTCCGGTCGCGACACCGGCAAGCAGACCGGGCATGCTCAGCGCTCCCGCTTCTTGCGCGGGCTCGGCGCGACAACACCGCCGAGCATGCTGTCGACCACCGCCAGCGCCGCCTCGACGTCGACCGGCTGGCGCCACACGACCTGCAGCAAAAATCCCTGGAACAGCGCCACAAGCGTCCGCGCGATCGCATCCGCGCCGGGATTGCCGGCGATGAGACGCTGCGATTGTGCGCGCTCGACCAGAAGCATGATGACGGCGCGGGCCGCATCGACGCCCTCGATGACGCTGGTGCGCACGCGCTCGTTTCTCAGGGCCTCGGCCCAGCCATTGACGCCGACGCGCCTGACTTGATCGGAGGAGGGGTCCGTGAGCCAGCGCGCATAGCCGCGCGCCAGCACATGAAGACCCTCGAGGGGATCGTCGACATGCCTTGCAGCTTCGTTGAGCAGCGCTTCCTGATGGTGACGATCGACCGCCAGTGCCTCGATCAGATCGTCCTTGGACTGGAAATAGAGATAGACCGCGCCATGGCTCAGGCCGGAACGCCTGACGATGTCCGCCATCCCGGTCTGATGAAAGCCGTTCTCGGAAAAGCACGCCAGCGCAGCGTCCAGGATCTGCTGCTGCCGTGCATCGCGTTTCGCTTGGCTGATCTTTGGCATCGATCTATTAAAACTGACTGATCAGTCATTTTAACAGCGAGCAACATTTGCTGTCAAGGAGGCCTCGGGCATCACCTGACGCAATGACGGCTCATCCCGAGATCATCGTGCTTCGGCTGCTTTCCTTCGCGCAATAGTCGCGCCAGAACTGCCGATAGCCGGCCTCGGCCGTTTGCGTGTAGACCGCAATATTGCCGGCCGGCGAGTTCGCGATCCTGGCCGGAAGACCCGCCCGCAGCGTCTCCAAATGGGAGGGCATCGATGCATATTTCTGCGCGATCGCAATGTAGCCGTCTTCATCGTCGGCGACCCAGTCGTCGAGCCCGATAGCCTTCAGGATCGCTCCGGCGGCGCGCGATGACGCGCCCTTGCCAAGCTTGGCAACGACGGGAACACCCATGTAGAGCGATTCCCAGGTGCTGACGCCGCCGTTCTGCGGAAACGGATCAAGCGAGATATCGATGTTCCCATGGGCCAGCAGATGGTCGCGGCGCTCGGTCGAGCCGATGCAAACAACGCTGTCCTGCGGAATTCCCTGGGCCACGAAACGGCCGACCAGACTGTCGCGCAGAAACGCGTCATCGAGGGCGGTGTGCTTGACCATCATCTTCGACCCTGTCACCGCGCGCAGTAGTCTCGACCAGACCGCCAGCGCATCGTCGGAAATCTTGTCGATCCTGTTGAAGACACCGAAGGTGACGAAACCGTTGCGGAGCATTGGAAGCGCGGAAGGCTGTATGTCAGTGATGGGGTCCAGCGTGATCAATGCCGGCAAATCATAGACGCGCTCCGCAAACAAATGCCGGACATCTTGGGGAATAGTCACCGGATCGGCGAGAAAATAGTCCATGGTCTGGAGGCCTGTCCCCGTGCCGCTGCCCCAGGCCGTGACCTGGATTGGTGCCGGCTTGCGCGCGAAAACGCCCAGACGAGTGCCTCTCGTGTAGCCTGAAAGGTCGACCAGGATATCGACGCCGTCGGCTTGAATGCGGTCGCACAGCTCATCATCGGAAAGAGCCGCAGCCTCAACCCAGACATCGGCCAGCGACTCGAATACGGCGGTCATTGAATCTCGCCCGGCCAGGGACGAGTAGCAATTGATCTGAAAGTTCGTTTTGTTGTGGGATCGAAACACCGGCAAGAAGTCGAAGGCCGCCGAGTGATTCTTGAAGTCGGCCGACACATATCCAACGACGATGCGCTTCGACGGGTCGAGCGGCCGAGCCGCCAGTCTCCGCCTGGGGAATTTGGAGCCAATCGTATCCCACCAGTATTTCCGCGGCGCTTGTTGAGCCGCAAAGTCCGCCTCGGGAAGAAAGTCCAGATAGAAAATCTTGTTCCCGATCGCCTCTTCGCAATCCGGTTTGATCTCGATCGCCCGATCGAAATGCTGGATTGCGGCGGCAGCGTCTCCCAGACTTGCGAAACAGGCGCCCAGCCGTGCGAGGCCGATTTCAGAAGTCGGATTTTGCTCGAGCGCTTTTTTGCAGGCGACGATCGCCTGCGCGATGTTGCCCTTGAGCATGCCGATCTGGGCCTTTCCCAGCCATGCTGGTTCGAGCGTGGGTTCAAGCGCGAGCGCGGCATCAAAATCGGCTTCCGCCTGGGCTCTGCGTTCCGCCCGCAAATGGAGCTCTCCGCGGCTGGCCAGGAGCTCGGCCCTGTCCGGCTTGATGCCGAGCGCATCGTTGAGCGTCCTTTCCGCCACGTCGAAGTGCCGAAGCTCGAGGTGGGCCAACGCCCTGCCAACCATCGATTCGAAATGGCGCGGCTGCAACGCAAGGGCCCGCTCGTAGCTTGTGACAGCCGCTTCGTAACGCTTGAGCCTCATCTCCGCGGCGCCACGATTGCAATACGACTCGACGTCATTGGGGTTTAGCTGGATCGCGCGCGTGAAGGCCGCGACGGCTTGTTCGTCCAGCTGCAGACGCAACAAGGCGTTGCCCAGGGTGCTGTGGGCCGTCGGCACATCTGGCTTCAGCGCGATTGCCTTTTCGCAACAGGCGCGGGCTTCGTCATGGCGGTTGAGTTTGAGCAGCGCAAAACCGAGATGGGAGTGAGCCTCCGCTGACCACGGCTCGAGGCCAACCGCACGTTCGAGGATGAGCTTCGCTTCCTTGAATTGCCCGCACTCGAGCACGGAAACGCCCAGCAGCTGCACGGCGTAAAAATAGTCTGGCACATCGCGAAGCAAACGCCGGCAAAGCAATTGAGCGTCCGCGTGCCTTTCCTCGCAATAGGCGGCGAACGCAAGCTGCAACTGCTCCGCCGCTTTCCTGAGTTTCTTCTGCTGCTTTGCGTTCTGGATGTCGCGGGAGCCGACGATGCTTCGCAAGCGTTTTCTCCCGGCGATTGGCGCCGTGACCCGCGCCCTCTGCGGCAGTTTGGCGCCAGCGACGGCTCATCGGCGCCGCTCAATGTGAAACGTAGCTAGGCTCCTAGATGATTCTGGCCGCAGCCGGAAGGGACTGGCCTTTAGCCGCGGCCCCGATAGGGCGCGACACCCTGGTCCGGAACCCAGAGGCCTTTGGGCAGGCGGCCGGTCTGCCAGAAGACGTCGATCGGAATGCCGCCGCGCGGATACCAGTAGCCGCCGATGCGCAGGAACTTCGGCTTGATCTCGGAGGCGATCCGCTTGCCGATCATCACGGTGCAGTCCTCGTGGAAAGCGCCATGGTTACGAAAGCTTGCGACATAGAGTTTGAGCGATTTCGACTCCAGCAACCATCTGCCGGGCGCATAGTCGATCATGAGATGGGCGAAGTCCGGCTGCCCCGTGACCGGGCAGATCGAGGTGAACTCCGGCACCGTGAAGCGCACGAGATAGTCGGTGTCGGCTTGCGGATTTGGAACGCGGTCGATTTGCGCGGCTTCCGGCGTGTGCGGCCATTCCACCGCGCGCCCAAGCTGCAGACTGGGCGACTTTGCTGTTTTGTTCGGCTTTCGGGACATTACCATCTCCATTCGCCGTCTTAACCAATCGGGCAAGCGCCGTCACGCGACCTTTTCCGCCCTCGTGCGTTGCGGTAGAAGCGGCGCCAACCGCCCAGTCCCACCTTCCCAAGAGGCAAGCATGACCGCCATCGTCGACATCATCGGACGCGAAATCCTGGACAGCCGCGGCAACCCCACGGTCGAGGTCGATGTCGTGCTGGAGGATGGTTCGATGGGCCGCGCGGCGGTGCCGTCGGGCGCCTCGACCGGCGCGCATGAGGCGGTGGAGCTGCGCGACGGAGACAAGGCGCGCTATCTCGGCAAGGGCGTGCGCAAGGCGGTCGAAGCCGTCAATGGCGAGATTTTCGAGGCGCTCGCCGACCGCCCGGCCGAAGAGCAGGTCCAGATCGACCAGACCATGATCGAGCTCGACGGCACGGCCAACAAGAGCAGGCTTGGCGCCAACGCCATCCTTGGCGTGTCGCTCGCCTGCGCCAAGGCGGCGGCCAATTCCTTCGACATGCCGCTTTATCGGTACGTCGGCGGCACCTCGGCGCGGACCCTGCCGGTGCCGATGATGAACATCATCAATGGCGGCGTGCATGCCGACAATCCGATCGACTTCCAGGAGTTCATGATCCTGCCGGTGGGGGCGGCGACCTTCGCCGAGGCGCTGCGCTGCGGTTCGGAAATCTTCCACACGCTGCGGGGCGAGCTCAAGAAGGCCGGCCACAACACCAATGTCGGCGACGAGGGCGGCTTCGCGCCTAACCTGCCGTCGGCGGACGCCGCGCTCGATTTCGTCATGAGCGCGATCGGCAAGGCCGGCTACAAGGCCGGCTCCGACGTCATGCTCGGGCTCGATTGCGCCTCGACTGAATTCTTCAAGGACGGCAGTTACGTCTATGGCGGCGAGAACAAGACCCGCTCGCGTTCCGAGCAGGCGAAATATCTTGCCGATCTCGTCGGACGCTATCCGATCGTGAGCATCGAGGACGGCATGTCGGAAGATGACATGGACGGCTGGAAGGAATTGACCGATCTGGTCGGCAGCAAGTGCCAGCTCGTCGGCGACGATCTCTTTGTCACCAATGTGAAGCGGCTTGCCGACGGCATCAAGAACGGCCGAGCCAACTCGATCCTGGTCAAGGTCAACCAGATCGGCACGCTCACCGAAACGCTCGCCGCGATCGAGATGGCCTACAAGGCCGGCTACACGGCCGTGATGTCGCACCGCTCCGGCGAGACCGAGGATTCCACCATCTCCGACCTTGCGGTCGCCACCAATTGTGGCCAGATCAAAACCGGCTCGCTCGCGCGTTCCGACCGTACCGCCAAGTACAACCAGTTACTGCGGATCGAGCAGCAACTCGGCAAGCAGGCGAAATATGCAGGCAGGGCCGCGTTGAAGGCGCTGGCCTGACCAAACAACGACAGAAGAAGCTTCTGCGAGAAAACCAGATTGGGAGGAACATCATGAGTGACGCCAAGAGCGGCCTGCAACTGCGTTCGCTGATCAAGAAGAGCGGCGAGCTCGAGATTTCCCTGTTGAATGTGCCGACCCCGGAGCCCGGGCCCGATGAAGTCGTGGTCCGGGTCGAGGCGACGCCGATCAATCCTTCGGACCTCGGCCTGCTGACGGGTGCCGCCGATCTCTCCACGGCGAAAGTCTCCGGCACAAAGGATTCGCCCGTCATCACCGCAAAAGTCCCGGAAGGGGGGATGAAGGCGATGGCAGGGCGGCTCGATGAATCCATGCCGGTCGGCAATGAAGGCGCCGGCGTCGTGGTCAAGACCGGCTCGTCGGATGCGGCGAAGGCGCTGATGGGCAAGATCGTCTCAATGATCGGCGGGGCAATGTATGCGCAATATCGCACGCTGCGGGTCAATGAATGCATGCCGCTGCCGGCGGGCACCTCTGCGGCCGACGGCGCCTCCTGGTTCGTCAATCCGCTGACCGCCCTCGGCATGACCGAGACCATGCGGCGCGAGGGCCACAAGGCGCTGGTGCACACCGCGGCCGCCTCCAATCTCGGGCAGATGCTGAACAAGATCTGCCTCAAGGACCGCATCGGCCTCGTCAACATCGTGCGCAGCAAGGAGCAGGCCGATCTCTTGCGCAAGCTCGGCGCGAAGCATGTCGTGGATTCCTCCGCTCCGAGCTTCATGGATGACCTGACCAACGCGCTGGTCGAGACCGGCGCGACGATTGCCTTCGACGCGATCGGCGGCGGCAAGCTCGCGGGGCAAATCCTCACCGCCATGGAGGCGGCGATCAACAAGACCGCCAAGGCCTATAGCCGCTACGGCTCCAGCGTGCACAAGCAGGTCTATATCTACGGCACCCTCGATCCCCGCCCGGTCGAGATCAACCGGGCCTTCGGCATGGCGTGGGGGGTCGGCGGCTGGCTGCTGTTCCCGTTCCTGATGAAAGTCGGCCCGGTCGAGGGCCAGAAGCTCCGGGAACGTGTGGTCTCCGAGCTCAAGACCACCTTCGCCAGTCATTACACCAAAGTCGTGTCGCTGCAGGAGGCCTTGGACCTCGCCAACCTCTCGGTCTACGCAAAGCGAGCGACCGGCGAGAAATTCCTCATCAATCCGAACAAGGGCGGATGATCCGCGGCGTCCCGGGGTTGGTGGCCGAAAGGAGGCTTGTCTTCTACCCGCAGCGGTAGAACATTGCCGCCTCGACAAGAGCGGGAAAACCCGCCGCATGTCACACGCAGGGAGCAAACCATGACTGATCTCAATCGCCGCCAATTGCTGGCCGGTGCCGCTATTGCCGGCGCCGCCAGTGCATTATCACCGCTCGGCATACCCGCCGCGCGGGCCGCCGTGGCACCTGCCGGTGCGCAGGCCCCCGGCTTCTATCGCTACAAGGTCGGGGATTACGAATGCACCTCGATCAACGACGGCGCGCGCACCTTTCCGATGCCCGACAAGCTGGTGGTAAATGCCACCAAGGAACAGGCGCTGGCCGCCGCCGACGCCGCCTACATGCCGAAGGGCATGGTCACGATCCCCTTCAACCCGCAACTCATCAACACCGGGAAGAAGTTGATCCTGATCGATTGCGGCAACGGCGTCTCGGCCTTCGAGCCGAGCAAGGGCGCAGTCGGCCGCACGCTGCAGAATCTTGCCGCCGCCGGCGTCGATCCCAAGAGCATCGACGTCGTGCTGATGTCGCACCTGCATCCCGATCACACCAACGGCATCCGCGCCGCGGACGGATCGATGGCGTTCCCGAACGCGGAGATCATGGTGCCCGCGGTCGATTGGGCGTTCTGGATGAGCGACGAGAACGCCGCCAAGGCCCAGTCCAATGAGATGATGAAGAACTACTTCGCCAACGTGAAGAAGATCTACAACGGCATCGAGTCCAAGGTAACGAAGTACGAGTGGGGCAAGGAAGTCGCTCCGGGCATCACTTCGATCTCGACGCCCGGGCACACGCCGGGGCACACGTCATTTGCGGTGGCCTCGGGCAACTCGAAAATCCTGATCCAGTCCGACGTGACCAATATCCCCGAGCTGTTCCTCCGCAATCCGGACTGGCACGTCGCTTTCGACGTCGACGGCGATCTGGCGCAGCAGACGCGGCACAAATTCTACGACATGGCCGCGGCGGAGAAGGCAACGGTGGTCGGCTTCCACTTCACCTTCCCCTCGATCGGTCACGTCGAGAAGGACGGCAACGGCTATCGGCTGATCCCCTCGCTCTGGAATCCGACGATCTGATTTTTCTCTCCGTCATTCCGGGGCGATGCGAAGCAGCGAACTATGGTGCGCAATTGCGCACGTGAGAACCTCGAGATTCCGGGTCTGGTCCTTCGGACCATCCCGGAATGACCACGCATCGATGGGCCGCCGAAAAGGGCGGCCCGTTTTGCATGGGCCGCGTCCGCGAGCACGGCGTTTCCAAAATTGCGCGGTGCATGCACTTGCATGTTGTTGCCGATCCGGATTATGTCGGATCGGACGTTTCAGCTTTTGATCGAAGGACACTCAATGGCCACCCACCACATCGTCACCATCGCCGGCAGCCTGCGCAAGGAAAGCTTCTCGCTGAAGATCGCCAACGCGCTGGCCAGGCTCGCGCCGGCTTCGCTCAAGCTCGAGGTGATGACGCCGCACGGCATTTCCTTCTTCAACCAGGACCTCGAAGCCAATCCGCCGGCCGACTGGCTCGCCTTCCGCGAGAAGCTGCAGAATTCGCACGGCGTGCTGTTCGTGACGCCCGAATATAACCGTTCGATCCCGGGCGCGCTCAAGAACGCCATCGACGTCGGCTCGCGGCCCTATGGCAAGAGCTCGTTCATGGGCAAGCCGATCGGCATCATCTCGAATTCGCCGGGCCCGCTTGGCGGCGTCAGCGCGGCCAAGCATCTGCAGAACATCCTGCCGGGCATTTCCGGGCCGATCATGGGCCAGCCCGAGACCTATCTGAACGGCGTCGGCGATGCCTTCAACGATAAGGGCGAATTGATCAAGGAGTCGCTGCAGAAGGTGCTGGAGCAGTTCCTCGGTGCGTTCGCCGCCTGGGTCGACAAGCAGAATCGCTAGGCGAGGGGACCGAGGCGCGTTAGGAGACCATTAACCGGGCCGACGCATGTTGGGTTCATGGTCTCCCGCGCGCGCCTGAAATCCTTTCTGACCGGCCTTGCCCTCTATACGGTGGTGGCGGCCCTGATCGGCTATTTCGGCGTCAACGCCTACACCGGCAAATACGGACTGAACGCGCGGCAGGAACTCGACCAGGAGATCATCGCACTGACCTCCGAGCTCGCGCGGCTGAAGCGCGAGCGCGCCGAGGGCGAGCAGCGCGTCTCGCTGCTTCGCACTGACCGGGTCGACCCCGACATGCTCGATGAGCGTGCACGCTTCCAGCTCGACTATGCCAACCCGCATGACCTTGTGCGGATGGTCTCGCCAGGTGCGCGGCCGGCGCAGTCCGATTCCAAAAACTAGGCAATTCGATTTCGAAAGTTTCATGTCGCAGTGCACTGCGGCATAGCTATTCTTTTGCCGCGTCACGCAATGCTTTAACGGCCGATTGAGTTGGGTTAGAGAGGGCACATCACTCTCTCAGTTGCCGGATTTTGCCATGGCCACCGCACCCAAGAAGACGGACATCAAAGAAAAGGGGCAAGACAAGGGGGACGGCTCGCCGCCGGAATTCACGAAGGAACAGGAACTCAAGGCGCTGCGCGACATGCTGTTGATCCGGCGCTTCGAAGAGAAGGCCGGCCAGCTCTACGGCATGGGCGCGATCGGCGGTTTCTGCCACCTCTATATCGGCCAGGAGGCCGTGGTGGTCGGCATGCAGATGACCTTGAAGAAGGGCGACCAGGTCATAACCGGATACCGGGACCATGGGCACATGCTGGCCTGCGGCATGGAAGCCAAGGGCGTGATGGCCGAGCTGACCGGCCGCCGCGGTGGCTATTCCAAGGGCAAGGGCGGCTCGATGCACATGTTCAGCAAGGCCGAGCACTTCTATGGCGGTCATGGCATCGTCGGCGCGCAGGTGTCGCTCGGCACCGGGCTCGCCTTCGCCAATCAATATCGCGGCAACGACTCCGTGAGCCTGGCCTATTTCGGCGACGGCGCCTCCAATCAGGGCCAGGTCTATGAAAGCTTCAACATGGCCGAGCTGTGGAAGCTGCCGGTGGTCTATGTCATCGAAAACAACCGTTACGCCATGGGCACATCGGTGACGCGCTCCTCCGCGCTGACCGATTTCTCAAAGCGCGGCGCCTCCTTCAACATCCCCGGCGACCAGGTCGACGGCATGGATGTGCGCGCGGTGAAGGCGGCCGGCGACAAGGCGGTCGCGTGGTGCCGCGCCGGCAAGGGTCCCTATATCCTGGAGATGCAGACCTATCGCTACCGTGGCCATTCGATGTCGGACCCGGCGAAATACCGGACCCGCGAAGAGGTCGAGAAGGTTCGCCACGACCAGGATCCGATCGAGCAGGTGCGCACGCGTCTTCTCGCGGCCAAGGTCAGCGAGCAGGAATTGAAGGATATCGACGGTCAGGTTCGCGAGATCGTCAATGCGGCGGCGGATTTCGCCCAGCACGATCCCGAGCCGGAAGTGTCCGAACTCTACACCGACGTCTACCGCTAAGCGCGCGCAAGCTACATCCGGAGTTCCCATGCCCATTCAAGTGCTGATGCCCGCGCTGTCGCCCACGATGGAGAAGGGCAACCTCGCCAAATGGCTGAAGAAGGAAGGCGACACCATCAAGTCCGGCGACGTCATTGCCGAGATCGAGACCGACAAGGCGACGATGGAAGTCGAGGCGACCGATGAAGGCAAGCTCGGCAAGATCCTGATCCCGGAAGGCACCGCCGACGTCGCCGTCAACACGCCGATCGCGACCATTCTGGCCGATGGCGAAAGCGCGGCCGATCTCGCCAAGGCGCCGGCGCCCGCGCCGGCCAAGTCGGAGAAGCCCGCCGAAGCCGCACCGGCCAAGGCGCCGACATTGGAAGGCGGCGAAAAGAAAGCGCCGGCCGCGCCGCAAACCGTCGCCGAGCCGGATCCCGAAGTGCCCGCCGGCACCGAGATGATCACCCAGACCATCCGCGACGCGTTGCGCGACGCCATGGCCGAGGAAATGCGCCGCGACGCCGACGTATTCCTCATGGGCGAGGAGGTCGCGGAGTATCAGGGCGCCTACAAGGTCTCCCAGGGCTTGTTGCAGGAATTCGGCGCCCGGCGCGTCATCGATACGCCGATTACGGAGCACGGCTTTGCCGGCATCGGCGTCGGTGCGGCGATGGCGGGCCTGAAGCCGATCGTCGAATTCATGACCTTCAATTTCGCCATGCAGGCGATGGACCAGATCATCAATTCCGCGGCCAAGACGCTCTACATGTCGGGCGGACAGATGGGCTGCTCGATCGTGTTTCGCGGGCCGAACGGCGCTGCCGCGCGCGTGGCTGCCCAGCACAGCCAGGATTACGCGGCCTGGTATTCGCAGATCCCGGGATTGAAGGTGATCGCGCCATTCTCGGCCGCCGACTACAAGGGCCTCTTGAAGGCCGCGATCCGCGATCCCAATCCGGTGATCTTCCTCGAGAACGAGGTCCTGTACGGTCACTCCGGCGAGGTGCCGAAACTGCCGGACTATGTGATCCCGATCGGGAAGGCGCGGGTGGTGCGCAAGGGCCAGCACGTCACCATCATCTCCTGGTCGAATGGCATGACCTATTCGCTGAAGGCCGCCGACGAATTGGCCAAGGAAGGCATCGAGGCCGAGGTGATCGACCTGCGCACGCTGCGCCCGATGGACACCGAGACCATCGTGGCCTCCGTGAAGAAGACCGGCCGCGCGGTCTGCGTGGAAGAAGGCTGGCAGCAGTCCGGCGTCGGCGCGGAAGTCGCCGCCCGCATCATGGAGCATGCCTTCGATTATCTCGATGCGCCGGTCGCGCGCGTCTCCGGCAAGGACGTGCCGATGCCCTATGCCGCAAACCTGGAAAAGCTGGCCTTGCCCTCCGTCGCCGAGGTGGTGGAAGCCGCCAAGGCCGTTTCCTACCGGTGATCCAGAGAGGGTCCAACATGGCCGGTCCCAAGGAGCAGCCGCTGCCGCCTGACGTGATGGGCCGCGAGGACGCCGTCGAGGTGTTGCGCGCCTTCGTGGTCGATGGCGGTTTGTCGATCGCGTTCCAGCGTGCCTTCGAGGAGCCGGAGATGTGGGGCCTCTTGCTGGTCGACATCGCCCGTCACGCCGCTCGCGCCTATGCCCGCGAGAGTGACGTCACCGAGGAAGACGCGCTGGCCAGCATCGTCGATATGTTCGAAGCCGAAATCGAGCGGCCGACCGACATGGGCAACACCACGCCGCGCTCGCAACAAGGTCACTGACAATGCCGATCAACATCCTGATGCCCGCGCTGTCGCCCACCATGGAAAAGGGCAACCTTGCCAAATGGCTCAAGAAGGAGGGCGACAAGGTCAGGTCCGGCGATGTCATCGCGGAGATCGAGACCGACAAGGCGACCATGGAGGTCGAGGCGGTCGACGAAGGCACCATCGCGAAGATCGTGGTGCCCGAAGGTACGCAGGACGTACCGGTTAACGACGTGATCGCGGTGCTCGCCGGAGACGGCGAGGACGTGAAGGCGGCCGGGGCCTCGGCAGGGGCTGCGAAGCCCAGTGCTGCTCCGGCGCCCGCACCCCAGCCGGCTACGGCCCCGGCACCTGCCGTGGCCGCTCCCGCCGCAGCGCTGGCGCCAAAGCCTGCCGCCGCGCCGCCGTCGCAGGCCGCTTCCCCCGCGCCGCAGGCCAACGGACTTGGCCGCATCTTCTCCTCGCCGCTGGCGCGGCGTCTTGCGAAGGAAGCCGGCATCGAGCTCGGCCGCATCAGCGGCAGCGGCCCGCATGGCCGCGTCATCGCGCGCGACGTCGAGGAGGCGAGGTCGGGCAAGGGACTGAAAGCGCCGGCGGCAGCGCCGGGCGCCGGACCTGCGCTTGCGCCGTCGATGTCGGACAAGCAGATCCTCGCGCTGTTCGAGCCGGGAAGCTACGAGATCGTGCCGCATGACGGCATGCGGCGGACGATCGCGCAGCGTCTGACGGCTTCAATCCAGAACGTTCCGCATTTCTATCTCACCATCGACTGCGACATCGGCAAGCTGCTCGCCGCGCGCGAGGAGATCAACGCCGCCGCGCCAAAGGACAAGGAAAAGAAGCCGCTCTACAAGATCTCGGTGAACGACTTCGTCATCAAGGCGATGGCGGTCGCGCTGCAGAAGATCCCGGCCTGCAATGTGAGCTGGACCGAAGGCGGCATGGTCAAGCACAAGCATTCCGATGTCGGCGTCGCGGTAGCGATGCCGGGCGGCCTGATCACGCCGATCATCCGCAAAGCCGAGACCAAGACGCTCTCGACCATTTCCAACGAGATGAAGGATTTTGCCGCACGGGCGCGAGGCCGCAAGCTGAAGCCCGAGGAATACCAGGGCGGCACGACCGCGGTCTCCAACCTCGGCATGTACGGCATCAAGGATTTCACCGCCGTGATCAACCCGCCGCATGCGACGATTCTCGCGGTCGGCACCAGCGAGGAACGCGCGGTGGTGCGCGCCGGCAAGATCGAGATCGCCAGTATCATGAGCGTGACACTCTCCTGCGATCACCGTGCCATCGACGGCGCGCTCGGCGCCGAGTTGATCGGCGAGTTCAGGCGGCTGATCGAGAACCCCGTGATGATGATGGTGTGAGCACAAGAGCACCCGCGTCGTCATTGCGAGCGTAGCGAAGCAATCCATATGCCGACCGGCAGGCTGGATTGCTTCGTCGCTTCGCTCCTCGCAATGACGGGAATGCACAGTGGAGCCGGTCAACGATGAGAACGAGCGCAGAGCCATGGCCGACACATCCTTCGATATCATCATCATCGGCTCCGGCCCCGGCGGCTACGTCACGGCGATCCGCGCAGCGCAACTCGGCTTCAAGACCGCGATCGTCGAGAAATCCTATCTCGGCGGCATCTGCCTGAACTGGGGCTGCATCCCGACCAAGGCGCTTTTGCGATCGGCCGAAATCTATCACTACATGCAGCACGCCAAGGATTACGGGCTCTCGGCCGAGAAGGTCGCCTACGATCCGAAGGCCGTGGTGCAGCGCTCGCGCGGCGTCTCGAAGCGGCTGAATGATGGCGTCGGCTTCCTGATGAAGAAGAACAAGGTTTCGATCATCTGGGGTGAGGCCTCGATCGACGCGCCGGGCAAGGTCACCGTCAAGAAATCGCCGGTCGAGGGCCCCAAGGGTGCGCTCGGCGAGGGCGCCTATCAGGCCAAGCACATCATCGTCGCGACCGGCGCGCGTCCGCGCGTGCTGCCGGGACTCGAGCCCGACAAGAAGCTGGTCTGGACCTACTTCGAGGCGATGGTGCCGGAGAAGATGCCGAAGTCGCTGCTCGTGGTCGGGTCAGGAGCGATCGGCATCGAGTTCGCTTCATTCTTCCACACCATGGGCTCGGAGGTCACCGTCGTCGAGGTACTGCCGCAGATCCTGCCGGTCGAGGACGCGGAGATCGCAGGCCTTGCGCGTAAACGCTTCGAGAAGCAGGGCATCAAGATCCTCACCAATACCAAGGTGACCAAGCTCGAGAAGAAGGCCGACAGCGTGATCGCCACCATCGACGACGGCAAGGGCAAGCCGGTCACGACCGAGTTCGAGCGAGTCATTTCCGCCGTCGGTGTGGTCGGCAATATCGAGAATCTCGGTCTGGAAAAGCTCGGCGTCAAAACCGATCGCGGTTGCATCGTGATCGACGGCCTATGCAAGACCAGCGTGCCCGAAATCTATGCCATCGGCGATGTCGCGGGTCCGCCGATGCTCGCGCACAAGGCCGAGCATGAGGGCGTGATCTGCGTCGAGGCGATCAAGGGCCTGCACCCGCACGCCATGGACAAGAACCTCATCCCGGGCTGCACCTATTGCAACCCGCAGGTCGCTTCCGTCGGCCTCACCGAGGCGCGCGCGAAAGAGGGGGGCCGCGAAATCCGCGTCGGCCGCTTCCCCTTTGTCGGCAACGGCAAGGCGATCGCGCTCGGCGAGGACCAGGGCCTGGTCAAGGTCATCTTCGACAAGAAGACCGGCCAGTTGCTCGGCGCACATATGATCGGCGCCGAGGTGACCGAGCTGATTCAGGGCTACGTGGTCGCCATGAATCTCGAGACCACGGAAGAAGAGCTGATGCACACCGTCTTCCCGCATCCGACGCTCTCGGAGATGATGAAGGAAGCGGTGCTCGACGCCTATGGGCGGGTACTGAATATTTGAAGCCGATCGCCACAATTTCATCTCGTCATGCGCGGGCTTGACCCGCGCATCCATCCAGAGAAAGCTTTTTTCAAAATTGATGGATTGCCGGGTCAAGCCCGGCAATGACGAGCACGAGGAAGAAGCAGTGAAAGACAACGACAACCTCACCATCGAACGTCCGACGTTCGTGACCCACCTCGAATGTGCGATGGAAGGCGACCATTATCCCGCCGACCAGGTCCACAATCTCTCGAAGGCCGGCAAGCCGCTCCTGGTGCGCTACGATCTCGCGGGCGTGAAGAAGGCGCTGACCAAGGACGCCCTGGCCGGGCGGCCGGCCGACATGTGGCGCTACCGCGAGATGCTGCCGGTGCGCAAATGCGCCGACATCGTCAGCCTCGGTGAGGTCACGACGCCGCTGATCCGCCTGCCCAGGCTTGCGAAGAAGCTCGGCGGCGGCGAGATCATCGTGAAGGACGAAGGGCGTCTGCCGACCGGCTCGTTCAAGGCACGCGGGCTCGTCATGGCGGTGTCGATGGGCAAGGCACTCGGCATCAAGCACATGGCGATGCCGACCAACGGCAATGCGGGGGCGGCGCTCGCGGCTTACGCCACGAGCTGCGGCATCAAGACCACGATCTTCTGCCCCGCCGATACGCCGGAGGTGAATATCAGCGAGATCGAGTTGCAGGGCGCCACTGTCTACCGCGTCAACGGACTCATCGACGACTGCGGCAAGATCGTCGGCGAAGGCAAGGCCAAGGCCGGCTGGTTCGACACCTCGACCCTGAAGGAGCCGTACCGCATCGAGGGCAAGAAGACGATGGGACTGGAACTCGCCGAACAGCTCGGCTGGGACGTGCCGGACGTGATCTTCTATCCGACCGGCGGCGGCACCGGCCTGATCGGCATGTGGAAGGCGTTTGCCGAGCTGGAAGCGATCGGCTTCATTGGCAAGAAGCGCCCGCGCATGGTCGCGGTGCAGGCGGCGGGCTGCGCGCCGATGGTGCGTGCTTTTGAAGCAGGCACGGAACATGCGCCGCGCTGGGAAGACGCGCACACCATCGCCTCCGGCATCCGGGTCCCGCAGGCCGTCGGCGATTTCCTTATCCTGCGGGCGGTGCGCGAGAGCAAAGGATTCGCCATCGCCGTGGCCGACGAGAAGATTTCGGCTGCGCTGAACGAAGTCGCGCGCGAGGAGGGACTGTTGCTGTGCCCGGAGGGCGCCGCAACCTATGCGGCCTACAAGCAGAGCCTCGACGATGGTCGGGTTGCGAAGACCGACCGGGTGATGCTTTTCAATTGTGCCACGGGTCTCAAATATCCGCTGCCGCCGGTCACGCGTACGCTCGATCGCTTCAAGCCGATCGATTACGCAAGCCTCTGATCCCGTCGCGCGGCGCTGAGGGGTTGATGATGAGAAAGGCTCTTTTCGCCGCGCTGATCGCCACGTTGGCGCTGGCGGCTCCGGCGCTCGCGGAAAACTATCCTTCGCGGCCCATCACAGTGGTCGTGCCGTTCGCCGCCGGCGGTCCATCGGATGCGATGATGCGCATCCTCGGCGAGCGCATGAAAGCCTCGCTCGGCGAAGCGATCCTGGTGGAGAACACGACGGGTGCCGGCGGCTCGATCGGCGTCGGCCGCGCGGTGCATTCGCCGCCCGACGGCTACACCGTCAGCTTCGGGCATCTTGGTACTCATGTCGCCAATGGCGCGATCTACAAGCTCAATTACGATCTCGTCGCCGACCTCGAGCCGGTGGTGCTGCTGCCGAGCAACCCCATGGTGATCGTCAGCAAGAACGCGGTGCCGGCGAAGACGCTGAAGGAATTGATCGACTGGCTGAAGTCGCAACCGCAGCCCGTGGCCGCAGGCACGGCAGGTGCCGGCTCCGGCAGCCACATCGCCGGCCTTGCCTTCGAAAGTGCCGCCGGCGTCAAGTTGCAATACGTGCCCTATCGCGGCACGGCGCCCGCCTTGAACGATCTTGTCGCCGGTCAGATCGACATCATCGTCGACCAGACCTCGAACTCCATCAACCAGATCCGGGCAGGGACGATCCGTGCCTATGCGGTCACCGATTCCAAGCGCGTCGAGCAGGCGCCGGACATTCCAACCGTCGACGAAGCGGGCCTTCCCGATTTTCACATGACATTGTGGTCGGGCCTGTGGGTGCCGAAGGGCACCCCGAAGGAGATCATCGCAAAACTCAACAAGGCCGCGCTCGAGGCGCTCGCCGATCCGCAGGTGAGGAAGCAACTCGAAAACCTGGGCCTGCAGATGCCGCCTGCCGACAAATCCACGCCTGAGGCGCTGGGTGATTGGCAGAAGGCCGAGATCGCCAAATGGTGGCCGATGATCAAGGCAGCCAACGTGAAGGTGGATTGACCCGATAATCCGCCTCGTCTCGTTCGCGTTCTGTCCCTTTGGATTCCCTGATAACGCCGATATTATGCGGCGCAACCTAGGGAAGGGCCATGGGGCGATCTCCCAGTAACAGGCGACGTACCGGGACGCTTTCCGGGCGCCGCAGTTCGCCCAAGCGGACGAAAAAGGTCACGGCAAAGGGAAAGACCGCCACCAAAGCCGCAGGCAGGCCCGCGCGTCGTCGCGCCGCCAGGGCGGCCGCCGCCGAGGCAGAAATCGCAAGGCTCTCCCGCGAATTGAGCGAGGCGCGGGCCGCGCCAGGTCGCCGCTTCGGAGGTTCTGCAAGTCATCTCGTCGTCGCCGGGCGACCTCAAGCCGGTGTTCGATTCCATGCTCGCCAAGGCGATGCGTCTCTGTGAGGCGCAATGCGGCTTCATCTATCAAATTGAAGAGGGTGCCATGCGGGCGGTGGCCGAGATCGGCGTCCCGCCGGCGTTTGCCGAATATCGCCGGCACCATCTGCATACGGGCGGCGCGACAACTCCGGCGGATGTGGTGCGCGCAACCGGAAGACCGGCACACGTCCACGATGCCCGGGATAGCGACGCCTACCGTCAGGGCAATCCCAACGCCGTCGCTGGCGTCGAACTGGGCGGTGCCCGGACGGTGCTCTACGTTCCGATGACCAGGAATGACGAAGTTGTCGGTGTGATCAATCTGTTCCGGCAGGAGGTCAAACCGTTCGCGGACGAACAGATTGCGCTGCTTGAAAATTTCGCCGACCAGGCCGCGATCGCGATCGAAAATACGCGCCTGTTCAACGAGACGAGGGAAGCGCTGGAACGACAGACGGCGACGGCCGACATCCTCAGGGTCATCGCAAGCTCGCCGGACGATGTGCAGCCGGTGTTCCAGGCCATTGCGGATCGATCGAACCGGTTGGTCGACGCGCTTTCGACCACCGTGTTCGGGTTGGTCGACGGCATGCTGTACCTGCGGGCGTTCACACCCACGACGCCGGAGGCTGATGCAAAGCTGCAGGCCACGTTCCCCGCGCCGCTTTCTGCATTTAGCTGGGGCGAAGCGATCGGCAAGGGAGAAATCTATCGTGTGATCGATGCCGAACAAGAGCCCGAACGTCTGCGCGATGTGGCGCGAGAGCGCGGCTGGCGCAGCGCGCTGATCGTTCCGCTGCTGCGTGACGGGAAGCCGATCGGCATGATCGGTCCGACGCGAGCAGAGCCCGGCCCGTTTACCGATCATCACGTCCAACTGATGCAAACCTTCGCTGACCAGGCCGTGATCGCGATCCAGAACACGCGACTGTTCAATGAAACAAAGGAGGCGCTGGAGCGGCAGACGGTGACGTCGGACATCTTGAGGGTAATTGCTTCATCGCCCTCCGACGTGCAGCCCGTGTTCGACGCGATCGCCGAAAGCGCCAAGCGTTTACTCGGAAGCTACACGGCGGTGGTCACGCGCGTCGTTGACGGTGTCGTCCATCTGGCCGCTGGCACCGCGGAAATTGAGGCGGCGGTGCATGCCGTGCAGGGCCTGCTGCCCTATCCGCTTTCCTCGGAGCGGATCCATGCGAGGGTGGCGCGGACCGCACAGCTTGCGGTTAACACCGATGCCGAGGCTTCCGATCTTCCCGAGAGCGTGAAGGCATTCGCGCGGACGGTGGGTTGGTGTAGCATGCTTGTCGTGCCGATGCTGCGCAACGGGATCGCGATCGGCACGATCGGCATCACGCGGCGCGAAGCCGGATCGTTCGACGACGCGACCGTCGGCCTGCTCAAGACGTTTGCCGACCAGGCCGTGATCGCGATCGAGAACGCGCGACTGTTCAACGAGACGCAGGAAGCGCTGGAGCGGGAGACCGCTACCGCTGACGTGCTCAAGGCCATCAGCCGCTCGGCGTTCGATCTGACGTCCGTCCTGCATACGCTGGTTGAATCCGCCGCTCACCTTTGCCAGGCCGATAAAGCCGTTATCACCCGGCAAATTGGCGGGGTCTTCTATCGTGCGGAAGCCTACGGCTTCTCCACCGAATACGTCGATCACGTCAGGAATTTTCCTGTCGTGCCTGAACAAGGTTCAGCTAGCGGGCGCGTCCTGCTTGAAGGAAAAGCGGTTCATATTCTGGATGTCAAAGCGGATGCAGACTTTGCCTATTCGGAAGCTCAGAAGCTGGGTGGCTTTCGTACCGTTCTAGCAGTTCCCGTCATGCGCGACGGCATTCCAATCGGCGTGTTGTCGCTAACCCGATCGGAAGTCCGGGCATTCACCGACAAGCAAATTGAACTGGTTTCGACCTTCGCCGATCAGGCAGCGATCGCAATCGAGAACGCGCGGTTGTTCAATGAGACCAAGGAGGCACTGGAGCGGCAGACCGCCACGGCTGACATCCTCAGGGTGATCGCCAGCTCGCCAGATGACGTCCAGCCCGTATTCCAGGCCATCGCGCATCAATCGAACCGTCTGCTCGGCGGCCTCGCGACGGCGGTGTACAGCCTGGTCGATGACATGTTTCATCTGATGTCATTTACGCCCGTCAGCCCGGCCGCCGATGCCCGTCTCAAGGCCAGCTTTCCAATCGCGTCGGCAAGGACCGTGTATGGTGAGGCAATCGGCAGGGGAGAGATCTTTCGGGTCATCGACATAGAAAACGAGTCCGCGCCCCAAGGGATGCGCGAGATCGCCCGCATGCGTGGCTGGCGCAGTGCGCTTTACCTGCCGCTTCTCAGTGACAGCAAGCCGATTGGCGCGATCGGTGTCACGCGCGTCGAACCGGGGTCGTTTGCCGACCACCATGTCGAATTGCTACGCACCTTTGCCGATCAAGCTGTTATCGCGATACAAAATGTGCGGCTGTTCAACGAGACCAGGGAAGCACTGGCGCAGCAGATGGCGACATCGGAGGTGCTGCGCGTCATCAGTAGCTCGGTTGCCGACACCGCACCGGTTTTCGAGAAGATTCTCGATAGCTGCGAAAATCTCTTTGCCACCGAACAATTGGGTATCTTCCTGGCACAACCCGACGGCCAGACATATGTTGGCGCTTGGCGCGGCGCCGCCTTTGAGGCCGTAACCCACACCCTTCCCAGGCCGGTTGAGCAGACCGCAACGGGCATCGTCATCCGGAGTCGAACCAGCCTCCATATCCCGAATACCGCGACAGCGCGGGACACGCCGCCATCGGTGCGGGAGATGATCGATCGGACCGGCGACGTTTCAATGGCGTGGGCACCGATGCTCACCGAACGGGGCGGCATCGGCTCGATCGCCGTCATGCGGCAGCCGCCCAGTCCATTTTCGAAGAAGGAGCTGGCGCTTCTCAAGACCTTCGCCGATCAGGCGGTCATCGCCATCCAGAACACGCGGCTGTTCAACGAAACGAGGGAAGCGCTGGAGCGGCAGACGGCGACGGCCGACATCTTGAAGGTGATCGCCAGCTCACCTGACGATGTGCAGCCGGTGTTCGATGCCATCGTGGCCAGTGCGGTTCGGCTGATCGACGGGTTTTCCGCCGGCGTGTACCGGTTCGTCGACGATTTTGTTCATCTTGCAGCCATCACGACGGTGAGCCCGGCTGGAGATGAGGTAATCCGCGTGAACTTCCCACGTCCGATTGGCGACGATCATTTCAGGACGGTGCAAACCGGCCGGGTGGTGGAGATTCCTGATACCGAAGACCAACCGAGTGCGCGATTGAAGGAAGTGGCACGGGTGCGCGGCTTTCGAAGCATAGTATATGTGCCGCTGAAAAGCGGGGGGACATCGATTGGCGTGATCGCGGTGTCCCGGCAGGCCCCCGGCACATTTGCCGCGCATCACGTCGAGTTGCTGCAGACGTTTGCCGACCAGGCGGTAATCGCTATCGAGAACGTGCGGCTGTTCAACGAGACCAGGGAAGCGCTGGCACGTCAGACTGCGACGGCTGACGTGTTGAAAGTGATCGCATCGTCGCCCTCGAATCTTGAGCCGGTGTTCGAAGCCATCGCCGAGCGGTCGAAGGCGCTGATCGGCGCCCATTCAACCGCGGTCGTTCGATATATCGACGGAATGATTGAATTGGCGTCCTTCACGTCCGTTAGCCCGGAAGCAGACGCGGCGCTTCTAGCGCTGTTTCCCATGCGGCGGCCATACTATCCACAGTTGGAACAGGTTCTCGGCGGCGAGATCATGCGGATTGCTAACGCAGAGACCGAGCTTCCAGATAGCGCGATCAGAGACGCAGCGCGGGCGCGCGGCTGGCGCAGCCGGCTGCTGGTGCCACTCAAGGACGACACCGACGTCATCGGCTTTATCAGCGTCACCCGCGAGGAGATTGGTGCGTTCGCCGACAAGGACGTCGAACTGCTGCAGACCTTCGCCGACCAGGCCGTGATCGCGATCTCCAATGTCGAGCTGTTCCAGCAGGTGCAGAACCGCACCAAGGAGCTTTCGGAGTCGCTGCAATTCCAAACTGCCACATCTGACGTTCTGAAGGTCATCAGCCGTTCGCCGGACAAGCTGCAGCCGGTGCTGGACGCAATTGTAGAGACGTCGCGCGAACTGTGTGGCTCGGATGCGTCCACGATTTTCCTGTTGCGCGACCGCAAGTTTCACTTCGCGGCCCTGGCCGGAACGGCGCCGAAAAATCTGCAGGATATCCGCACCAACCCATTGGATGTCGATGCGCCCGGTTCGCTGTTTGGGCGCTTGCTCCGGGAAAAGCGTACGCTCCACTACGCCAATGTCATGGATGATCCGGAGCTGAGCCAGGGCCGGACAGGACTTGGTGGACCGCGCGCGCTCCTGGTCGCGCCGCTCATGAACAAGGGTGACGTCATCGGCGCGATCGTATTGCGCCAGTCTCATCTCAAGCCTTTTACGGAGCGTCAAATCCAGGCGATCGAGGTGTTCGCCGACCAGGCCGTCATCGCGATTTCGAATGTCGGACTGTTCGAGCAGGTGCAGACACGTACCCGCGAGCTGTCGCGATCGCTCGACGACCTCCGCGCCGCCCAGGACCGGCTGGTGCAGACCGAGAAGCTCGCTTCCCTCGGCCAGCTCACAGCCGGCATTGCGCATGAGATCAAGAATCCGCTCAACTTCATCAACAATTTCTCGGCACTATCGACGGAGCTGATCGAGGAACTGAACGACAGCCTTGCCTCCGCTGTGCTCGACGCCAAGACGCGGGGCGACGTCAGCGAGTTGACGGCTACGCTGAAATCGAATCTCGAAAAGGTCGTGCAGCACGGCAAGCGCGCCGATTCCATTGTGAAGAACATGCTGCTGCATTCGCGCGAGGGATCGGGCGAGCGGCGCAGCGTCGACCTGAACGCTCTCGTCGAGGAAAGTCTCAATCTCGCCTATCACGGCGCCCGTGCCGAGCGCCCCGGCTTCCAGGTTACGCTCAAGCACGATCTCGATCGGGACGCCGGCGTGATTGAGCTGTATCCGCAAGAGATCACGCGGGTGCTGCTCAACATGATCTCCAACGGCTTCTATGCGGTGACCAAGCGTGCGCGCGAAGCGGGCAATGGCTTCGAGCCGACGTTGCAGGCCGCAACAAAGGCGTTTACCGATCGCGTTGAAATCCGCATCCGCGACAACGGTACGGGCATTCCGCCCGAGGTGAAGGAAAAGATGTTCAATCCGTTCTTCACCACCAAGCCTGCAGGCGAGGGCACGGGGCTCGGTCTGTCCATGAGTCACGATATCGTCGTGAAGCAACACGGCGGAACGATCGAGGTCGAGTCCGAACCCGGTGGTTTTACCGAGTTCATCATCGTCCTGCCGCGCAAAAAGAATCTTCAGGGCAACGGCGGAGGTCAGGCCTGATGCCGTGCGCAACGGAGCTTGCCGATGCTAGCCGATGATCGAGACGGCCAACGTTAAAGTTGATCAAGCGCACCCGCTAATCGTTAAGATGTCGGTGGAACAAAAAAACCACGTGGCCTGCACGATAACCTGATCTCAACTGTTCAGGAGTAATCCACAGGCTCCCGCGGGCCTTGTTGCGCGTACCGCGGATAAAGCGAATATTGAACCCGTCGGCTTCGGCTGGCGGGTTTTTTCCTTTTCTGGAGAGTCATGTCAGAAGCAATGAAGATGATCGTGGACGGCTATGTTCGTCTCAAAGATCGCGAAGCACTTGAAGAACTCCGCAATCACCGGCGTCGGCTGAGGCAACAGCTTCAGGAGCAGTGTCAGGTGTCGTTCGGCGCGTTTGACGTGAGCAAGTCGCTTCAGGCGTTCGACGCCGAGGTGCTGGTCATCGAAGCCGGGCTGGAGAAGCTGCACGCGGCGGCGGCCAACTGAAGCCTGCGTCGCGCGCCTGCCATTCATTCAAAAATTCGAGGCGTCCAGATCAAATGAATTCCGGCCGCCCCGAACATAGACCCTGGCTGCCGCGGCATAAATCAGCTCGCGGTTGGAATCGAATGCTTTGAGGAAGCCCGACTCGTCGGCCTGGACATCCGGCGCAATGCGCCTCAATGCCTCTTCGTTGATGAAGAAGGAGGCTTCGATGACGCTATCATGTCCCCAAAATCGAACAGCACGCCGCGCTGGCTCGTAGGAGCGGCTATGATTAGGGAATTCAATCATGCATCTGCTCGCTTGTCGGCCTGCAGAACGCTACGCCGTTTCCCCTCCAGCGCCTAACGAATAGTGATGCCCGCTTCCTGGAACCGCGGGAGAACTCAAGCCATTCTTGAGCGAAGCGGGCGCGGCTCGACGCGATCAGGTCAGCGGAGGCCGAGCGCATTTTTCGAGCTGCCGCCTGGACATTTTCGATCGGCCTTCGATATGCCGGCGCCTGACTCTTTCATAGAGCTCCTGACGGATATGGCCATCCGCCTTGCGAGCGCGGGCGACAGCAGCGTGGTGGCCACGGGCTGTTTGGCGGTGCGCATTGCGGCCGCCCATCGACTTCGTGCTCTCGCGCTCGCGATGCGCGCGGACATGCACGTTGCCCTCACGCACTTGCTGGGCGGTGCGGCCTTTGGGAGGTGCCGGCCTCCTCGAGGGCGATTGCGATCGCCTGCCGGCGGCTCTTCACCCTGCCTGCCTTGCCGACACGGCCGCTCTTAGTTCGCCATGCTTGAACTCATGCATCACCCTGCCGGTGATCCGCTGCGGTGGCACGAGGGGCCAATCGTGTGGCCCTGATTTCCCGATGCCGGGAATCTCTGCGAGACGCGATGTCGGTCCTATCGGGTCCGACGCGCGGCGCCGAGCGACGCGGGCTGTCAAGCCCCGTCCCACTGCGGAGCGAGACACAAGCGGCAACATCATTGCGCGGGAGTGCTGGAATGGCCCGGCAGGCCTGTGGTGGACTGCACTCGCATGCTTATTTTACGCGCACACGGGGCTGCGGGTGCCGCCAAACACCCGGCTTCTTCCTATGCTCTCGTTCCGGGAAAGATTCGCAAACCTCAGGCGCTCTGCGTCGGGAGCGCAACAGGTCAGGTTCCAGTGAGGAACCCAAAGGCGTGGGTGAACACGGTGTTCACTACGTCAAGTTGTGTGCTCACGGCATTTTCCGCCTCTAAATGGTGGCTGCCCGGTCACGCTTGTTGCCTGTTCGCAACATTGGGCGAACATTTGGCGTTCGCCCCGGTCCGCTCTTGTTCGCGCCGCTTTTTGGCCACACCCCTCTATGAAATATTTCTGGGTCGGAAATCCGGACTGCGCAAGCGCCAGTCTGGGAAACAGAGTCGCGATGGACGCCAAGACGAGCATCAAGAGCAGGCTTCCTAGCCGTCACGTGACGGAGGGACCAACGCGTGCGCCACATCGCTCCTACCTCTACGCAATGGGGCTGACCACCGAGCAGATTCACCAGCCTTTGGTTGGGGTTGCCTCCTGCTGGAATGAGGCCGCGCCCTGCAATATCGCGCTGATGCGACAGGCCCAGGCGGTCAAGAAGGGCGTGTCGGCCAATGGCGGCACGCCGCGCGAGTTCTGCACCATCACCGTCACGGACGGCATGGCGATGGGCCATGACGGCATGCGCTCCTCGTTGCCGTCGCGCGAATGCATCGCCGATTCAGTCGAGCTCACCGTCCGCGGACACGCCTATGACGCGATCGTGGGGCTGGCCGGCTGCGACAAGTCGCTGCCGGGCATGATGATGGCGATGGTCCGGCTGAACGTACCCTCGATCTTCATCTATGGCGGCTCGATCCTGCCCGGCAATTTCCGCGGCCAGCAGGTCACGGTACAGGACATGTTCGAGGCCGTCGGCAAGCACTCCGTTGGCGAGATGTCGGACGACGATCTCGACGAGATCGAGCGGGTCGCGTGCCCGTCGGCCGGCGCGTGCGGCGCGCAATTTACCGCCAACACCATGGCGACCGTGTCCGAGGCGATCGGGCTGGCGCTGCCGTATTCGGCCGGCGCACCGGCTCCTTACGAGATCCGAGATGCCTTCTGCATGACCGCGGGCGAACGCGTGATGGACCTGGTGCGCGCCAATATCCGGCCGCGCGACATCGTTACCCGCAAGTCGCTGGAGAACGCCGCTGCCGTGGTTGCGGCTTCCGGCGGCTCGACCAATGCCGGCTTGCATCTGCCGGCGATCGCCCACGAAATTGGAATTAAATTTGACTTATTTGACGTGGCGGAAATCTTCAAAAAGACACCGTATATCGCCGATTTGAAGCCGGGTGGCCGTTATGTCGCCAAAGACATGTTTGAAGCTGGTGGAATACCGCTTCTGATGAAAACTTTGCTCGATCACGGCTATTTGCACGGAGACTGTCTGACAGTCACCGGGCGCACGATCGCAGAAAACCTCAAAAGCGTGAAATGGAATCCGCACCAGGATGTCGTGCGGTCCGCCGACAAGCCGATTACCGCCACCGGAGGCGTCGTCGGCCTGAAGGGAAATCTGGCGCCAGAAGGGGCGATCGTGAAAGTCGCGGGCATGTCGAACCTGAAGTTTACCGGTCCAGCCCGCTGCTTTGACTGCGAGGAGGACGCCTTCGAGGCGGTCCAGAAGCGCACCTACAAGGAAGGCGAGGTCATCGTGATCCGCTATGAGGGGCCGAAGGGCGGCCCCGGAATGCGGGAGATGCTCTCGACCACGGCCGCGCTGACCGGGCAGGGCACCAGCGGCAAGATCGCGCTGATCACTGATGGCCGGTTCTCCGGCGCCACCCGCGGTTTCTGCATCGGCCATGTCGGGCCGGAAGCGGCGGTGGGCGGGCCGATCGGGCTGCTCCAGGACGGCGACATCATCGAGATCGATGCCGTGGTCGGAACACTTAACGTAAAATTGAACGACAAAGAGCTTGCGGAACGCAAAACCAATTGGCGTTCGCGTGACACGAATCACACGTCGGGAGCTCTCTGGAAATACGCCCAACAGGTTGGGCCGGCGGTGGATGGGGCCGTGACCCATCCGGGCGGCGCGCACGAGAAGCAGTGCTATGCGGACATTTGAGCGGACCATAGTTGCGTTGATGTTCGGGACGGCGATCGTCGCCGCGCCTGCATTTGCGTTCGACGGTGCGCCGGTCAATCAGCGCGACACCGCTATCCCGGTGTTGTCCGGGCCGCCTGCCACGGTCAGCAAAAAGGCGGCGGTCCCGGCGACCCCGGAGCAGGACTCGCTGAAGGCGCTGCAATATGCCGCCGAGGACGGCCATCCGGTCGCGCAGTGGAAGCTTGGGCGGATGTATGCGGCGGGCGATGGTGTGGCCCGCGACGATCTGCGCGCCTTCAACTATTTCAGCCGGATCGCCAAGGATCACGCCGAGGACAGTCCGTCCGCGCCGCAGTCGGTGATCGTGGCCAATGCATTCGTGGCGCTGGCGCGCTACTACCTCGCCGGCATCCCCAATTCGGACGTCAAGTCCGATCCCGATCGGGCGCGCGAGATGCTGTATTACGCCGCGTCCTATTTCGGCAGCGCCGACGCGCAATATGATCTGGCTCGGCTTTACCTGAAGGCCAGCAACGCGACGCCGAACGATTTCACCTATGGCGCGCGCTGGCTCGGCCTCGCCGCGCAAAAAGGCCAACATCAGGCGCAGGCCATGCTCGGCCAGATGCTGTTCAACGGCGACCGGCTGCCGCCGCAGAAGGCGCGCGGGCTGATGTGGATGGCGCTCGCAAGCGACGGCGCGGCCGCCGATGAGGCCTGGATCAAGGAGAGCTACAACCAGGCGCTCACGCGCGCGACCGAAGACGACCGGGCGATGGCGGCGCAGATGCTGAAATTCTGGCTGCAGGGCGGCCGGAACTGATCGTTGGCCGTCGGCGCGCGCCCGCGCGTCAGATTTTCTTCGACATCGGATAGGACGAGGTCGTGCCGAACTTGCCTTGCGGCGCGCCGGAACTCACGTAGCCGCGGTCGAGATAGAAGCGATGCGCGGTTTCGGTCGAGAGTAGCTTGCAGCTTGTATTGCCGCGTTGCCTTGCCCGCGTCTCCAGCGCTTCGAGCAACGCCGAACTCGCCCCTCGAAATCGCGTCGCCGGCGAAACATAGTTCATGGTGATTTCGCCATCATTCCTCACCGCGCCCACCGCGAGAATTGTCTCGCCCTCGACGGCAAGCAGAAGCGAGGCGCCGGGATCTGCGATCCAGGATGCCAGATTCTCCGACGTCTTGTTGGCCAGCCAGCGGCCGAGGACATCGGGATCGTTGCGATGATCGGCAACGCAGAGTTCGGCAATCGACGCCCGCAGCACGTTACAGGCAGCCGCTGCGTCGGTCTCCACAGCGTCGCGGATGTTCACGCCGCCTCGAGATCGAGGTCCGCCCAAACAGGCACATGGTCGGACGGCTTCTCCCAGGCGCGCACGTAGGAATCGACGCCGACGTCGACCAGCCGGTCGCTCGCCTGCGGCGACATCAGGAGATGGTCGATGCGCAGGCCCCAGTTCTTCTGCCAGGCGCCGGCCTGGTAATCCCAGAAGGTGTATTGCCCCGGCGCGTCGGTGACGGCCCGCAGCGCATCTGTCAGTCCCAGGCCAAGCAGCGCCTGGAAGCTTTCCCGCGTCGCCGGGCGGAACAGGGCATCGTTGACCCAGGCCGGCGGGTTATAGACGTCCGCGGGCGCGGGAATGACGTTGAAGTCCCCCGCGAGGATCAGCGGCTCTTCGGCTTTAAGCCGCGCCTTCGAATACTCAAGAAGCCGCGACATCCATTTGAGCTTGTATGGGTATTTGTCGCTGTCCGCCGGATTGCCGTTGGGCAGGTAAAGGCAGGCGATGCGCAGTAAGCCGCCTTTGGTCGGCACCACGCCTTCCAGGAAGCGGGCGTGGGCGTCCTCGTCGTCGCCGGAGAGGCCCGATTTGGTCTCGTCAAACGGCAGCTTCGAGAGCAGCGCCACGCCGTTGAAGGTTTTCTGGCCGTGGGTGACGACATTGTAGCCGAGCTCTTCGATCTCGAGCCGCGGGAAGGCATCGTCCGTGCATTTGATCTCCTGCAGGCAGACGATGTCCGGCGAGCATTCCTTCAGCCAGGCAAGCAGAAGCTCGAGCCGCTGGCGGATCGAATTGACGTTCCAGGTCGCAATGCGCATCGCCGAAGTCTAGATCGAAAAGCTGGTGCCGCAACCGCAGGAAGCCGTGGCGTTCGGATTATGCACACGGAAGGAGGCGCCGATCAGGTCGTCGACGAAATCGACCTCCGACCCGGCCAGGAACGGCACCGAAGCCGGATCGACCAGAACCACGGCGGCATCGCGCTCGATCACGAGGTCGTCCTCGGCCTTGGCGCGATCGACACCGAACTTGTACTGGAAGCCGGAGCAGCCGCCGCCTTCAACGGAGATGCGCAGCATGGCGCCATCGCCTTCGCCCTTGAGGATCTCGCCGATGCGGCGGGCGGCCCGCTCGCTGATGGTGACGGCAGTGGTCATGGCATCTCCGGTCATTTGGCCTGTCATACCCATTTCACTTGGTATGCCGCCACCCCCATAGTTAAGTGCCCCGGTTGGCGGAATCAACTTGAAGGGATCAACCTGTCGTGTCGGTCGGAATGGCTGCCCCCCGCGCGCTTTATGCCTGCGACCCCGATCGCAGCCGGGGCAGGCTGTTTTCCGAGCCGCCGAGCAAGACCCGGAGCCCGTTCCGGCGCGATTGCGACCGGGTGATCCATTCCACCGCCTTCCGCCGCCTGAAGCACAAGACCCAGGTCTTCGTGTTCCACGAGGGTGACCATTACCGCACCCGGCTCAGCCATTCGCTCGAGGTCGCGCAGATTGCGCGGGCGCTGGCACGGCAGCTTGGGCTGGACGAGGACCTGACGGAGACGCTGGCGCTGGCGCACGACCTCGGCCATCCCCCGTTCGGCCATGCCGGCGAACGCGCGCTCGATGCCTGCATGAAGGCCCATGGCGGCTTCGACCACAACGCCCAGACACTGCGCGTCGTCACCTCGCTGGAGCATCGCTATCCCGAATTCGACGGGCTGAACCTGACCTGGGAATCGCTCGAAGGCATCGTCAAGCACAACGGGCCGTTGACCGACCGTGCGGGCAAGCCGATCGGCAAATATCGCGACAGCGGCGGCATCCCTTTCGTCGTCGCCGATTTCGACAAGACCTGCGACCTCGAACTGTGGAGCTGCGCCTCGCTGGAAGCCCAGGTCGCCGCGATCGCCGACGACATCGCCTATGACGCTCACGACATCGACGATGGCCTGCGCGCCGGGCTTTTCAGCGTCGACGATCTCAAGGCGATGCCACTCACGTCGGACATGATCGCGGAAATCGATCGGCACTATCCCCATCTCGACCAGGATCGCCGCGGTGCCGAACTCGGGCGCGAACTGATCTCCTATTTTATCGGCTCGGTGGTCTCGGAAGCGCAGCGGCGGCTCGACATCGCGAAGCCGCAATCGTCGGACGATGTCCGGCGTCACGGCGAGCAACTGATCGCGTTTTCGCCCGATGTCGCGGAGGCGGAGGCCGGCATCAAGGCGTTCCTGAAGCGGCATATGTACCGGCACAAATGGGTGATGCGCGTGATGGGCGAGGCCGAGGAGATCGTGGTCGAACTGTTCACGCGCTACCACCAGAACCCGTTCGACCTGCCTACCGAATGGCTCGAGGGCGCGGCGCATGAGGGCGAGACGGCCCGCGCGCGGCGGATCGGCAATTTCATCGCGGGGATGACCGACCGCTTCGCATTGACCGAGCATCAAAGGCTTTTTGACTCGACCCCGGAATTGCGTTAGGCGGCGCCCATGGCCGACACCCCTGCAAAGCCCCATCTTTTTGCCGACGTGCTGGCGCGCGTGCACGCGATCTGTGCCGCGCTTGCCTCGGAGGGCAACTGGCCTGCCGGCACCGATTTTTCGCGCGTGGTGGTCGAGCCGCCGCGCGATGCAAGCCATGGCGATATGGCGACCAACGCGGCGATGGTGCTCGCCAAGGAAGCCAAAGCCAAGCCCCGGGATCTGGCGGAAGCTATCGCCGCGCGCCTGCGCGCCGATCCGCTGATCGAAAAAGTCGATGTCGCCGGCCCCGGCTTCATCAACCTCGCCTTGAAGGCTTCGGCGTGGACGGATGCGCTGCGCACCGTATTGCGCGAAGGCGAGGCGTTCGGCCGGGCCCCGCCATCGTCATCGGCTAAGGTCAACGTCGAATATGTTTCGGCCAATCCGACCGGGCCGATGCATGTCGGCCACTGCCGCGGCGCGGTGTTCGGTGACGCGCTGGCGCGTCTCCTGGATTTCGCGGGCCACGACGTCGGGCGCGAATATTACATCAACGATGCCGGCGCCCAGGTTGACGTGCTCGCGCGCTCGGCGTTCCTGCGCTATCGCGAGGCGCTCGGCGAGGATATCGGCGCAATCCCTGACGGGTTGTACCCGGGCGATTATCTGAAGCCGGTCGGACAGGCGTTGGCGGCCGAGCACGGCGACAAGCTTCGCGGCATGAACGAGGCGCAATGGCTGCCGATCGTACGCGCCAAGGCCATCGCCATGATGATGGACGAGATCAAGGGTGACCTCGCCGCGCTCAACATCAAGCACGACGTCTTTTTTTCCGAGCGTTCGCTGATCGAGGGTGGCAACAACCGTGTTGCCGAGACCATCGATTTCCTGCGGGCGAAGGGTGACGTCTATGAAGGAAGGCTTCCGCCGCCGAAGGGGGCGCCGGTCGAGGACTGGGAAGATCGCGAGCAGACGCTGTTCCGCGCCACCGCCTATGGCGATGACGTCGATCGTCCGCTGCTGAAGTCCGACGGCAGCTACACCTATTTCGCTTCCGACATTGCCTATCACAAGAACAAGTTCGACCGCGGCTTCCGCGATCTCGTCGACGTCTGGGGCGCCGACCATGGCGGCTACATCAAGCGCCTGCAGGCGGCGGTGAAGGCGGTCACCGCGGACAAGGCAGCGCTCGACGTGAAGATCGTGCAGCTCGTCAAGCTGCTCCGCAGCGGCGAGCCCGTGAAGATGTCGAAACGCTCGGGCGATTTCGTCACGTTGCGCGAAGTGGTCGACGAGGTCGGTAACGACGCCGTCCGTTTCATGATGCTCTATCGCAAGAACGATGCGGTGCTCGATTTCGACCTCGCCAAGGTGATCGAGCAGTCGCGCGATAACCCCGTGTTCTACGTCCAGTACGGCCACGCCCGCGGACACTCGATCTTCCGCAATGCGCGGGAGGCGGTGCTGCACGATCTGCCGGAGGAGGCCTCGGCGCGGCTTTCCTACCTCGCTGGCGCCCCCGTCGAACGGCTGACCGACCCCGCGGAACTCGACCTGCTCAAGAGGCTGGCACTCTACCCCCGCATGATCGAGGGGGCGGCGGCCGCGCATGAGCCTCACCGAATCGCGTTTTATCTGTATGATCTCGCCAGCGAATTCCACGCCCTTTGGACTAAGGGCCGGGATTTGCCCTATTTACGCTTCATTAGCGATAAAGATGCAGAGATAACCAAGGCACGGCTGGCGATGGTTCAGGGCGTTGTCTCGGTACTGGCCTCGGGGTTAGGCATTTTGGGCGTCCACGCTCCGAACGAAATGCGGTAGTCTGACCCCGGCCGGGGATGACCATCGCCGCCATGTGAGACCTGTAGGGCAGTCCGGTGGGGGCCGGATCGTTCTTGAGTTTGGTGGGGGCACCTTTCCCAAAGGGAACGCATCATCACGATGGCTGATCGATATCCGAACAGACCTCTTCCTGCCGACGACTATGGTCGTGGCGGCGATCAGCATGGGTCGGGGGAGAATGAGAGCGACCCGCTCGCCGAACTCGCCCGCCTGATTGGCCAGACCGATCCATTCGCAGCGCCAGGCCGCGGCAATCCACTACCGCGTGCCGCAGCCGCGCGTGAGCAGCGCCCGCCGCAATATCAGCAGCCGCAGTATCAGGAATCGTACCAAGAGGACGAGCCGCCGCCTGCGGGTCCGCCGCAGTGGATTCAACGCGCCAATATTCAGCGTGAGCAGGTGGCGCAGCAAACGCCGCCGCCGATCCCTTACGACGACGGGGAGGAATATCCGAGCCAGAATTATCAGGCTCAGGAGTACCCGAGCACGGTGCATCCCTTGCATCGCTACGCGGCGCAGCCCGGTGCGCATCAGGGCGCTGACCAGGAGGCCTCATACGAACAGACGGATGAGCATACCGATTCGTCCCGGTATGACGATGCGTTGTACGGCCAGATCGAATCCGGCGCGCAGGATTTCCAGCGCGACCCGGCCTATCCCGACGATCCCTACGCCTATCAGGATGGTTACGACGAAGACCAGGAAGAGCAGCGCCCGAAGCGCCGTGGCGGCCTGCTGATGGTTGCCGCCGTGCTCGCCCTCGCGGTGGTTGGTACCGGCGCCGCGTTCGCCTACCGCACCTTTGTCGGTTCGCCCCGCAGCGGCGAGCCGCCGATCATCAAGGCCGACAACTCGCCGACCAAGATCGCGGCGGTGCCGAGCGACGGCTCGGGCAAGACACTCGATCGCATGCCCTCCGGTGACGGCGCCGAGAAGCTCGTGCCGCGCGAGGAAACGCCCGTCGACGTCAACACCAGAGCTGCCGGACCGCGCGTCGTATTCCCCCCGCTGAACGCCAACAACAACCCGCCGTCGGCTGCGAGCGTATCGCCCAGCACCATGCCGCCGAATGTCGCGCCGGGCGCGCCGTCGAACGGCACGATGCCGAACAACGAGCCGCGCAAGATCAGGACCTTCTCCGTTCACGGCGATCAGGGCGATAACGGTGCCGCGCCGGTGACGGGCGCTCCTGCTGCGCCAACGCCTTCCAATGCCAAACAGGCCGCCACCACGCGGCAGATACCGCCGCCGGCTGCCCCGCGCGGCGCAGCGGCGGCTGGCGGCAATGCGCCGATGTCGCTCTCGCCTGATTCTGCTCAGGCCTCGCTGCCGCCGGCTGCGGCCGAGCCGCGCACACGGACGGCTGCGACCGCCCAGGCGGTCGCTACCAGCGACGCCGCTCCCGCGGCCGAGGGCCGCTTCCTGGTGCAGGTGTCCTCGCAAAAGACCGAAGCCGATGCGCAGGCTTCCTTCCGGGCGCTGCAGAAGAAGTTCCCGGACGCCTTGGGCTCACAGAGCCCCTTGATCAAGCGTGCCGACCTCGGCGGCGACAAGGGCACGGTCTATCGCGCCATGGTCGGTCCTTTCGCCAGCCGCGAGGAGGCCGTCAAGTTCTGCATGAGCTACAAGAGCTCCGGCGGCCAGTGCTACATCCCCTGAACCGGGACCGGGCAGGGCGTCATCCAGAGGAATTCAGCAAGGTTTCCTTGACCGTTTCGACGGCCACGGGCTACTCCGCGGCATGAGCAAGGCATTCATCACCGGACTGTCGGGCACCACGCTGACGCCCGCCGAGCGCGACTTCATCCGCGCGGAGCGGCCGTGGGGCTTCATCCTGTTCAGGCGGAATATCGACACCCCCGCGCAAGTTGCGGCGCTGACGGCCGAAGTCCGCAACGTCCTGGGCGAACCGGACGCCCCGTTCCTGGTCGATCAGGAAGGCGGGAAGGTGCAGCGCTTCCGGCCGCCGAACTGGCCGCTCTACCCGGCAGGGGCCGCCTTTGGGCAGCTTTACGACATCGACCCGGCGCTTGGGCTGAAAGCGGCGCGGCTCAGCGCCCGGCTGATCGCCGATGACCTCGCCAAGGTTGGCGTCACGGTCGATTGCCTGCCGCTCGCGGACGTGCCGGTGCCCGGCGCCGACGATGTGATTGGGGATCGCGCCTATGGCGAGGAGCCGAAAAAGGTCTCCGCCATCGCCCGCGCGGTTACGGAGGGGCTGGAGCAGGGTGGTATTTTACCGATCCTGAAGCACATACCGGGCCATGGCCGGGCGACGGCGGACAGCCATCTGAAGCTCCCGGTGGTGGATACGCCGAAATCCGAACTCGAATCGATCGATTTTGCGGCCTTCAAACCCTTGGCGGACCTGCCGATGGCCATGACCGCGCATGTTGTGTTTAGCGCATATGACCCCGCCCAACCGGCGACGACATCTGCGACAATGATCGAACGGGTGATTCGCGGCTTGATCGGGTTCCAGGGTTTGTTGATGAGTGACGATGTCGGCATGAACGCTTTGGCGGGTTCGATCGCCGAGCGGACCAGGGCCCTGTTGGCTGCCGGCTGCGACATGGTCCTGCATTGCAGTGGTGAACTGCCGGAAATGCAGCAGGTCGCCCGTGAGACGCCCGAATTGTCGGGCAAGGCGCTGCAGCGTGCCAAGGCGGCGCTCGCGTCACGCAAAACGCCGGCAAAATCCTTCGATCGGATGGCGGCGCGGGCGGAATTGGATGGATTGATCGGTCGTCTGGGAGCGGCGAGCGCATGACCGCGGAGATTTTGTCATTTGAGACCGGCCGCCCGGCGGAGCTGGCCGAAGGCGAACCGTCGCTGGTCGTCGATGTCGCGGGCTATGAGGGGCCGCTCGACCTGCTGCTCGCGCTGGCGCGGACGCAGAAAGTCGACCTCTCGAAGATTTCGATCCTCGCGCTTGCCGATCAGTATCTGAAGTTCATCGAGGAGGCGCGGAAGATCCGTCTCGAACTCGCCGCCGATTATCTCGTGATGGCTGCATGGCTCGCCTTCCTGAAATCGCGGCTGTTGTTGCCGGAGCCGCCGGCCGCGGAAGGGCCGACCGCCGAGGAGATGGCAACCGCGCTGGCCAACCGGCTGCGCCGGCTGGAAGCGATCCGCGAGGCCGCCAACCGGCTGATGAACCGTCCGCAATTCCAGCGCGATATTTTTCCGCGCGGGAATCCGGAAGCGATCGCCGAGATCCGACATCCGAAATACACGGCGACCCTGTTCGATCTGCTCACCGCCTATGCCGTGCAACGCCAGCAGCGCGTGCTGGCCAGCGTGCATCTCGCCAAGCGTTCGGTGTGGTCGCTCGCCGAAGCGCGCGCCTCGCTGGAGCGGCTCGTCGGCATGACCGATTCCGAGGAATGGGGTTGTCTCGACGATTTCTTGCTCGGCTACGTGATCGATCCCTCGCAAAAAGCCACCGTCTTCGCCTCGAGCCTCGCGGCGGCGCTGGAATTGGTGCGCGAAGGCCAGATGGAGCTGAACCAGAAACAGGCTTTCGCGCCGCTTTATTTCCGAAAGCGCCCGCCGCAAGCCCCACCCGACGCAATGATCGCGCCGGAACAGTAAGTGCAGGAAGGAGACAGTGCCATGGCAAGCCTGGCGGAAAAACGCATGGATGAAGCCGAGGACAGTCCCGTTGGTCCCGAGGCGCGGCCGGAAGAGTTGCGCCTGCTCGAAGCTTTGTTGTTTGCGTCGGCCGAACCGCTTGACACCGCAACGCTTGGCAAGCGGATGCCGGAGGGCGTCGACGTCAAGGCTGCACTGGCGCAATTGCAGGCGGAATACGCCACCCGCGGCGTCAATCTGGTCCGCATCGCCAACAAGTGGACGTTCCGTACCGCGGGCGATCTCGCCTGGCTGATGACGCGCGAAAGCACGGAGACGCGGCGGCTGTCGCGCGCGGCGATCGAGATGCTCGCGATCATCGCCTATCACCAGCCCGTGACCCGCGCCGAGATCGAGGAGATCCGCGGCGTAATCACCTCCAAGGGGACGCTCGACGTGCTGCTCGAAACCGGTTGGATCAGGCCGCGCGGGCGGCGGAAGACGCCGGGCCGGCCGCTGACCTTCGGAACCACCGAGGCGTTCCTGTCGCAGTTCAGTCTCGAGGTGCTTGGCGACCTGCCGGGCCTGGACGAACTGAAGGGTACTGGATTGCTGGATTCACGCTTGCCGACCGGATTCACCGTTCCGTCGCCCTCCGACGACCCGGCGCTCCGCGAGGACGAGGATCCGCTCGAACCCGGCGATCTGGAACTGACACTGGCGCCGCGTGTCGAGCCGGAAGGTGAAGAGGGCGGCAACGAAGGCTAAGCCTTTCGTAGGCTGTCCGGCGCCTATCCGCACCAGTTAACGGTAGCAACATTACGCTGCGTCAACGCGCGATTTGACCTAGCCTAAGTCCTTGTTTTTGACACCTCCCGAGCCTACTTTCCGTCAAGATCAGGCTGGGGCTCCAGCCATGAGTGTTTGGAGGGTTGCAGGATGGGTTCGCTTAGCATTTGGCACTGGATCGTGGTGATCGCAGTCGTCCTGCTGCTGTTCGGCCGCGGCAAGATTTCCGATCTGATGGGCGACGTGGCGCAGGGCATCAAGGCCTTCAAGAAGGGCATGAAGGACGACGAGACCGCCACCGACAAGACCGAGCCGGTCAAGTCCATCGATCACAACAGCGCATCGTCCACGCCTGCGCGTTCGGACGTCGGCAGCAAGGCCGTCTGACGCGGGCGTTTTTCGGAAGACGCCGACGGCTCCGAATTTCTGGTACGGGCTGGGCCGAGGCGCCTTCGCGTGAGCGGAATCTTTCATGTTCGACATCGGGTGGAGTGAACTGGTTGTCATCGCGGTTGTCGCGCTGATCGCCATCGGCCCGAAAGAGCTGCCGGGCGTGCTGCGCATGGTCGGGCAATGGATGGGCAAGGCGCGCAAGATGGCCGCCGAATTCCAGGGCCAGTTCCAGGAAGCCATGCGCGAGGCCGAAATGGCCGACCTCAAGAAGAGCTTTGACGAGGTGAAGGAGGCCGCCACCGGCCTGACCTCCGGCAATCTCATGACCTCGCTGCAAAAGGACGTGGCGGACTCGCTCCGGATCGACGATATCGACAAGCCCGCGGAGGCGCCAGCTACGCCGGCTATCGAGCCTCCGGCGGCTCCGGCGGCGCCGACGCCCGAGACGTTTGCGGAAGCGACGAGCCACGAGGCCGCCGAGCCGCTTGCCATCACCCGCGAGATTCAGCCCGAGCATAACACAACGCTCGCGCCCGACGGGCTCAAGGACGCCAAAGCGTCATGACCGACGCCGACATCGAGGCCAGCAAGGCACCGCTGCTCGATCATCTGATCGAGTTGCGCTCGCGCCTGATCAAGGCGCTGCTTGGCTTCGGCATCGCCTTCATCTTCTGTTTTTTCTTCGCCAAACAGATCTACAACATCCTGGTCTGGCCGTTCGTGTGGGTGGCTGGCGCGGAAAATTCGAAGTTCATCTACACGGCGCTGCTCGAATATTTCATCACGCAGTTGAAGCTCGCGCTGTTCGGCGCCGGCTTCATCTCGTTTCCGATCGTCGCGACGCAAATCTATAAATTCGTCGCGCCCGGGCTCTACAAGCACGAGCGTGGCGCGTTCCTGCCTTATCTGATCGCCACGCCGATCTTCTTCGTGATGGGCTCGATGCTGGTCTACTTCGTCGTGCTGCCGATGCTGGTGCGGTTCTCGCTCGGCATGCAGCAGGTGGGCGGCGCGGAGACTGCGCAGATCCAGCTATTGCCGAAGGTCGGCGAATATCTCTCCCTGATGATGTCGCTGATCTTTGCCTTCGGAATCGCGTTCCAGCTCCCGGTGATCCTCACCTTGCTCGGCCGCATCGGCATCGTCTCCTCGAAGATGCTGCGGGAGAAGCGGCGCTATTTCATCGTGGTCGCCTTCATCATCGCCGCGGTCCTGACGCCGCCCGATGTCTTGAGTCAGGCCTCCCTCGCGATTCCGCTGCTCGCCCTGTATGAGGGCTCGATCATCGCCGTGCGCATGGTCGAGAAGAAGGCCGCCGCCACGCAGAGCTCTACCCCCGGCGCCCCGCCGGCCGCCAATCCCGCCGAGTAGGGCGCCTTCCGCGGAGCACGCCGCCTCGATCGGCACGCCGCGGCTGTTCCAAATCCCATCCATTCGGGTTACTGGAAGGCGCCTGAACGGGCGCGACTCAAGGTCTTACAGCCATGCATGACATCAAAGCGATCCGCGACAACCCGCAAGCCTTCGACGCCGGCCTGAAGCGGCGCGGGCTGTCGCCGTTGTCCGCGTCGCTGCTGGCGATCGATGAGAAGCGACGCGCCGCGATCCTCGCGTCCGAGCAGGCGCAGGCGCGGCGCAACGCGGCCTCAAAGGAGATCGGCGACGCCAAGAAGGCCAGGGACGAGGCACGCGCAGCGAAGCTGATGGCCGAGGTCGGCGAATTGAAAACCAGGATGCCGGAGCTCGAGCTTGCGGCAAAAACGGCCGACGACGAATTGACTAAGGAGCTCGCCGCCATTCCGAACCTGCCACTACCCGCGCCGGAAGTGCCTGACGGCGCCGACGAGCACGGCAATGTGCAGCGTCACGTGTTCGGCAAAGCGCGCAACTATGGTTTTGCGCCGAAGCCACATGACGATCTTGGTGCTGCTCTCGGCTACATGGATTTCGAGGCCGCCGCCAAGCTGTCGGGCGCGCGCTTCGTCGTGTTGAAGAAAGGGCTCGCCCGTCTTGAGCGTGCGATCGGCCAGTTCATGCTCGACCTGCACACCAACGAGCACGGTTACACCGAAATCAATCCGCCGCTATTGGTACGCAACGATGTGATGTTCGGCACCGGGCAACTGCCGAAATTCGAGGACGATCAGTTTTGGGCGGTCAAGGGAGAGCTGCTGGTTACGCCGGACGAGCGATTGAAGAGTGAGCGTCTCGGTCTGATCCCGACCGCGGAAGTCTCGCTCACTAATCTCGTGCGCGAAACCATCGTCGACGAAAAGGAGCTGCCGATGCGGCTCACGGCGCTGACGCCGTGTTTTCGCGCGGAAGCGGGCGCCGCCGGCCGCGATACCCGCGGCATGATCCGCCAGCACCAGTTCATCAAGGTCGAGCTGGTGTCGATCACGACGCCCGAGACCAGCAGGGACGAGCATGAGCGGATGCTCGCCTGTGCCGAGGAAGTCCTGAGGCAGCTCGACCTGCATTACCGCGTGATGACGTTGTGCGCCGGCGACATGGGGTTTTCGTCGCAGAAGACCTACGACATCGAGGTCTGGATGCCCGGCCAGGGCGAGGGTGGTGCGTTCCGCGAGATTTCAAGCTGCTCGGTCTGCGGTGATTTCCAGGCGCGGCGCATGGACGCGCGCTCGCGCGGCCCCGACGGCAAGCCGCGTTTTGTGCATACGCTGAACGGTTCCGGAACCGCCGTGGGACGCGCCTTGATCGCCATCATGGAAACCTATCAGCAGCAGGGCGGATCGATCGCCGTGCCCGACGTGCTGCAGCCCTATATGGGCGGCCTCAAGGTGATCGAGCCCGAAAAATAACGACCTTCGATTTTATTGGGCGCGCCCGCCTTCGATGTTGCGAACGGCGGGCGTGCCGGTATCCTTTGTTCTCTGCCTTTTAACGAGATTGCTTTGATCGATGGCCCTGCATCGCGACATCTATTGGGTTGGCAGGCAATGGGCCGTTACCGGCTTCGGCGTGCAGGCGGTCGATCAGCGGCTGAAAGGGACATTCGACATCGAGGTCGCCCACCTCTGGGACGACGACCTGCCAAAACGCATGCGCGCGCTGGCCTGGCTCAAGGCCGACGATTTCGACAAGGCGCTGGACATCGCGCGCGCCCGCCATCCCGAGCCGCCGCGCAAGAGCTTGCCGCTCGTTGAAAGCATTCTGGAAATGATTCCGGCGGCAGGCCGGAGCGAGGTATCGAAGCCTCCGATTTCGCCAATCGAAGCAAGCCCGCCGGCAGTCGACCCGCCGAAGGTTGCCGCTGCGTCGATTAAAACCAGCGCGCCGCCGGCCGCGCCGGCAACGCCTGCTTCTCCGACCAAAGCCGCGCCTTCACCGGCCGCACCCGCAAAACCTGCGGTCGCGCCGATGGCGCCCAATCTGCCAGCCAGCAAGCCGCTCCCACGGATGGTGATGGGGAGCAAACCCGCGCCTCCCCCGGTTCCGCCGTCACAGCCTCCGGCCGCGCCGGCCGACAGCGTGTCGGCGAGCAAGCCGGCATCGCCGGTCGCGCGACCGGTTGAAGCCGGTGAGAACGTGAGCAAGTCGCTGAAACGCCTGGTGGCGGTGATCGAACCCGCGCTTGCGCCGGCCGCACCGCCGAAACCCGCGGCCGCGCCGGTCGAAACCGCAGCGTCCGTGAGCAAGCCCGTGATCGAGCAATCGCCGGCGAAATTTCAGCCGCTCGCGTTGAAGATCGAACATGCGTCGGCAAAGTTCCTGCCGCGATGGCGGGTCCGGCACGGATGAGACGCCGAGGCGGGGGTCAGTTCAGCGTGATAGCGCCAGGGAATTAATAGTAGCGATAGTACTGTCGGAAGACGTCCGGAAGGCGCCGACGCGCCGGCACGCAGCCTGCGCGCGTCATGACCATGCCGCGTCCGCAGTGATGACCGGCTTCGGACTCATCCCGGGAATGCCGGTTGTCCCTCGACGCGGGCCGGCCACTCGGTTCGGCTTCGGGTCTTGGCTCGGTCGATGACGTGGAGACGCATTGGCCGCCGCTCATCGCGGTGACGGGGCAACGCATCGGCAGACATTTGCCTTTGGAATATTCGAGCAGATAGGTCTCGCCGGACATCGTGACCTGGCCGTTGCAGATGCATTGGCCGCCGACGGTCAACTCGCCACCGAGGCAATTTTCCGCGTTGGTCCTGACGCAGGTGCCGGCACCGGCATCGCCGGCTGCCGCGATTACGCGGAAGCCGGACGGGCAGGTGCAGGCGCCGTCGTTCACCGTTCCGCCGTCACAGACGATCGGAAGCTTGGGGGCGCGGGTGATCTTTTCCGGCGGCGGAGAGGCCGCAAGCGACGGTGGCGCGGGCGCAGGCGGCGCTGGCGCGACGGCCGGCGCAGGTGGTGGTGGTTCAGGAACTGCGACGACAGGCGAGGCCGCGGCTGTCGGCTGCTCCGGCAGCGGCGGTGGTGTGGTTTGCGTCGCCTTGGAGACGCATTGGCCGTTCCTGAATTCCTGCCAGGGGAAACAGCCATTGTCGGAAGCCAGGTTTCGTTTCGGGCCCGAATGCGCCGGAGAGGAAACGGAAGAAACCAGGCAAATCAAAATCGCAGCCTTGGCAAAAACGCGGGTCATGCAGAAACCCCTTCGCCAGCCCAAACGGGGCGCAGAACCAGTCTCGGCGCTACCTTCCCCGCAGAAATGGCAAAAGCAAGGGCCTGGCGCACATTTGGCCGGCAAAAACACCCGGTTTTGACCGTCTCCGCTGGGTTTGCCTGATCTGAATCCAGCAGATAAGACGGCCCCTTGGGATTCGACCGATAAAGGGTTTTGGCGGGATGCGGATTCTCTGCACCAATGACGACGGCATCCATGCGCCGGGCCTGAAGATTGTCGAAGAGATTGCGGGTGCGCTCTCCGACGACGTCTGGATCGTGGCGCCCGAACTCGATCAGTCCGGCGTGTCGCATTCCCTGTCGCTGAACGATCCCTTGCGGCTGCGGGAAGTCGGTCCGCGCCATTTTGCGGTGCGCGGTACCCCGACCGACTGCGTCATCATGGGGGCGCGGCACATTCTTGGGGAGACCATGCCCGATATCGTGCTGTCGGGGGTCAACAAGGGCCGCAACGTCGCCGAAGACGTGGTCTATTCCGGCACGATCGCCGGCGCGCTCGAAGGCACCATTCTTGGCCTGCCGTCATTCGCGCTCTCGCAGGAATTTTCGCTGGAGACGCGCGACCGGCCGCTGTGGGACACAGCGCTGAAATTCGGCCCGCCGATCATCCGCAAGGTGATCGAGAAGGGAATCCCGAAGAACACGGTGATCAACGTCAATTTCCCGTCCTGCACGCCGGAGCAGGTGGCCGGCATCCGCGTCACCCGGCAGGGCAAGCGCAATCTCGGCTTCCTGAAGGTCGATCAGCGCCGGGACGGGCGGGGCAATCCGTATTTCTGGATCGGCTTCGAGCGCTCGGCGACGATGGACGCGCCGGCGGAAGGCACGGATCTGGCGGCGCTCGCGGCGCGTTACGTGTCGGTGACGCCGCTGCGGCTCGATCGCACCGATGAGGCGTTCTCGGAAGAACTGACGGATTTGTTGAAGTAGCCCCGCGGGGGCGGGCACCTACACCGTCGCACCGCGCATTGTGGTGTCGATCATCCTGCCGAGCGTTTCAAGCTGGAACGGCTTCTGCAGCGCCGGACGATCGCGATACTCCTCAGGCAGGCCCGAAGAGCCGTAGCCGGTCGCGAAGATGAAGGGCCGATTGCGCGCCTTGATCAGATCGGCGACGGGAGAAATCACCTTGCCATTGACGTTCACGTCCAGGATCGCCAGATCGAAGAAAGTCGTTTCCGCAAGCCGGAGCGCCTCGCCGATCTCGCCGGCCTCGGCCGCGACCGTGTAGCCAAGCTCCTCCAGCATGTCCGAAACCATCATCCTGATCATGACCTCGTCTTCAACGAGGAACACTGAGCCGCGCGGCGGCCGCGTTGCAGTCATGAGGTATCAGTCCTTGCCCAACCTTGACGGTAAGGTTTCGCAAAATTCGCCATCGGGTGCAATGTTTTCATGGGTCAAAACACCACCCGATTGGCATCTCACCGCAAACCGGTCTGAAGGTAGCTTGATCGGTCCGCGCGTCAACGCCAAGCCACGATCTTGGGTTCCAGTGCCGGAACGGGGGACGAGTCGAAAATGTTCCTTAAGCCGCCGCCGCATATTGCATCAAATACTCGGGGACGGGCGATTCCCTGACCTGACCTAACCCGGCGAGGCTGAGAGACCTAAGATGTCTTCCAAGCAAGGCCCTCCAGAAAAGATGATGTTTCAGCTGAACCTGCGGCGGCGTGGGATCAGCGATCAGGCGGTCCTGCGGGCGCTGGAGGAGGTGCCGCGGGAGGACTTTGTCGGCGAAAGCGATCGCGCCGAGGCCTATCGCGACAGCGCACTCGGCATCGCCTGCGGCCAGACCATCAGCCAGCCCTTCGTGGTGGCCTACATGACCGAGCAATTGCAACTTCAGAAGCACCACCGGGTGCTCGAGATCGGTACCGGCTCCGGCTATCAGGCGGCGGTCCTGTCCCGGCTCTCGGGGACAGTATTGACGGTCGAACGGTTTCGGACCCTGGCGGACTCCGCGAGGCGTCGTCTCGAAAAGGCCGGTTGCGACAATGTCGAGGTCATGCTCGCGGATGGCTACGACCTGCCGGCCAATATCGGCCCCTTCGACCGCATCATCGTCACCGCTGCGATGGCACAGATCCCGGAAAACCTCACGGCGCGGCTGGAGACGAACGGTATCCTGATCGCGCCCGTCGGGCCGCCACACGGCGTCCAGACGCTCGTCCGCATCGTCAAAACCGAGGCCGGACTGGAGCGGAAAGAGCTGGTCGACGTCCGGTTTGTGCCGGCACTACCGGGGATTGCGCGCGAACTTTGAAGTGGTTCGCAAGGCTCCGGATTGGCTTTGCCGCCAACGCCTTAATCGGAGGCTTAAGCGGTTGTTTACTGCCGGTGTGTTTACTCAAATCGTTCGTTTGTTGCGTACGAGTGAGTAATCATGTCCCGTGCTGGTGCCTATGGCTCGCGCCGCGTGCCGCAATTTGCGGCGTTGGCGCTGATCTCGTTTGGGGTCGCAGGCTGCAGTGGCGACATGTCGACCAGGCTCTCCAACCCCTTCAATTATCAGGGCGATGCCACCGGCACGGTGCCGCAGTCCGCCTCGCAGCCCCCAGCCCAGATCCAAGGTCAAGCCCAAGGTCAGGTCGAGCGCCGCGAACTTCCGCAATATTCCCGCCCTGCCTATCAGTCGTCGTCCCTGCCGCCGCCGGCCGTCTCCGCACCGAATTCCTATCCCGCCGCCAACGCTTCCGCGCCGCATTCCTATCCCGCTGCCAACGCCGGCGTTTCCGGGGGAGGGCGGGGCCTGGCCTCCTATGCTCCGTCGACCACCTACGCCGCTCCGCCGCCCCGGCCGAAACTGGAGACCACCGCCAGCGTGCTGCCGCGTTCGGTTGCCGCGGCGCGTCCCACCGGCAACACCACCATCATCGTCGGCACCAGTGACACCCTGGACGTGCTGGCGCAGCGCTATCACACCACGCCGGCTGCGATCCTTGCGGCCAACGGCTACAAGGGGCCGCGTGCGCTGTCGCCAGGGCAATCCCTGATCATTCCGCATCCCGCCGCGGCAGCTCCGGCTCCCGTCGCGATGGCGCCCGTGACTGCCGCACCGGCGAGCAGGCCAGTCGCAACCGTTGCTGCAGGGGCGAGCGTCCATGTCGTCAATCCCGGCGAGACACTCGCAAGCATCGCTCGCCACAATCACGTGACGGTGGCCGAGATCGCCAGGGCCAACAACATTGATCCGTCCGCCAAGCTCAAGCTTGGCGCCCGGCTGAACGTGCCGACCAGGAACGCCGCCGCGGCCCCGGTTGCGCCGCAGTTGGCCGCGGCCCCCGTGCCCGCCGTCATGACCGCGCCGGCTACCGGTATGAAAGTCGCGACCGCGGTGCCGCAACAGAGCGCACGTCTGGCGCAAGCCAATCCGCCGCCGGAAGAAGCCGCCGAGGCTCCGGTCAAGTCCAGCGAAGCCACCGGCGCGCTGCCGACCTTCCGCTGGCCCGTGCGCGGCAAGGTGATCACGGGCTATGGCGCCAAGACCAATGGCAAATCCAACGACGGCATCAACCTCGCGGTGCCCGAGGGCACGCCGATCAAGGCCGCCGAGGATGGCGTCGTTGCCTATTCTGGCAATGAGTTGAAGGGTTACGGCAATCTCGTCCTGGTTCGGCACTCCAACGGCTACGTCACCGCATATGCCCATGCGAGTGAGCTTTTGGTGAAGCGCGGGGACGCCATCAAGCGCGGTCAGGTGATTGCCAAATCGGGTCAATCCGGTGAGGTGGGGTCGCCGCAACTCCACTTCGAGATCCGCAAGGGCTCTTCACCGGTTGACCCGCTGCAATTCCTCAACGGGGCGTAAGCAGCTCTGTCGTCGTCCGGCTTGACCGGACGACCCAGTATTCCAGAGACGGCATTGCTAGAGCGGATGGGCCGCGGCGTACTGGATTCCCCGCATGCGCGGGGAATGACACTATAGCTTGGGCGAACAGCGCGGCTATTTTCCGCTCAGCTTCACCCCGAGCCGGCCCGCCAATTCCTGCGTGAACTGCCAGGCGACGCGGCCGGAGCGGGAGCCGCGGGTGGTCGACCATTCCAGCGCCTCGCGCTCCAGCTCTTCCTCGGCGATCTTGATGCCGAAATGGCTGCAATAGCCCTTCACCATCGCAAGATACTCGTCCTGGCTGCAGCGATGGAAGCCAAGCCAGAGGCCGAAGCGATCCGATAGCGACACCTTCTCCTCGACGGCTTCGCCTGGATTGATCGCGGTCGAGCGCTCGTTCTCGATCATCTCGCGCGAGAGCAGATGGCGGCGGTTCGAGGTCGCATAGAGGATGACGTTCTCCGGCCGGCCCTCGATGCCGCCTTCCAGCACGGCCTTCAGCGACTTGTAGGAGGCGTCATTGCCGTCAAAGGAGAGATCGTCGCAGAACACGATGAAATGGAAGGAGGAGGCCCGCAGCAGGTCCATCAGGGCAGGCAGGCTCTCGATGTCCTCGCGGTGGATCTCGATCAGCTTCAGCCGGCCGGCGGGCTTGCGGTCGGCATTGATGCTGGCATGCGCGGCCTTGACCAGCGATGATTTGCCCATGCCGCGCGCGCCCCAGAGCAGCGCATTGTTGGCGGGCAGGCCGCTGGCGAAGCGCTCGGTGTTCTCGATCAGGATGTCGCGCATCCGGTCGATGCCCTTGAGCAGGAAGAGGTCGACGCGGCTCACGCGCTTGACCTCCGACAGCAGTCCGTTCGGGTGCCAGACAAAGGCGTCGGCGTTTTCGAACGATTCGTTCGCGGCGGACGCCGGCGCGTTCGCCGAAAGGTGGGCCGCAATGGTCTCCAGCGCGCGGACGATCCGCGCCGGCGTGTCGTCTGCCGTGTGCGCTGTGGGGCGTTTTGCCGCGACTTTTGCGGCCTTTCGCGCCAACATCCTCGAAGCTGGCCGGGACGCGGTTTTACGGGGTTTTCTCGACATGTCTCAAGTTCCTGATACCGGAGCCTTATCGGGCCTTAACGGGTTGAGCAAGCGGGCTTAAATCCTTCTCTGGCCAGCGTTGCAATTAAGGCCGCGACCGCTATATTCCGCGCGAATTTGCCCCGAACCGGACCTTTCGGGCGCACCCGGTTCTCTCCCGTCTCACGAGGATTCCCTGATGTTCATCACCCCCGCGTATGCCCAGGCTGCGGGCGCCGGCGATACCAACAGCATGTTGATGTCGCTGCTGCCGTTCGCGCTGATCTTCGTGATCATGTACTTCCTGATCCTGCGGCCGCAGCAGAAGAAGGTGAAGGATCACGCCGAACTCGTCAAAAACATCCGCCGCGGCGATACGGTGGTGACGACGGGGGGCCTCGTCGGCAAGGTGACGAAGGTCGTCGATGACGACCAGATCGAATTCGAGATATCCGACGGCGTTCGCGTGCGGCAGATGCGGCAGATGATCTCGGGCGTGCGCGCCAAGGGCGAGCCGGCCAAGGAAGTCACCAAGGACGAGGCGTCCTCGAGCTGATCTTTCGCGCGCGGCCCTCGCGCGCTGTCTCTTTCTGACGAGTCAACTCGATGTTGTATTTCACCCGCTGGAAGGCGTTCGGCATCATTCTCACGGCGCTGGTGGTGTGTCTTTGCGCCGTGCCGAATTTCTTTCCCGAGGCGCAGGTCAAGACCTGGCCCGCCTGGGCGCAGCGGCGGCTCGTGCTCGGCCTCGATTTGCAGGGCGGCTCGTATCTGCTGCTGGAAGTCGATGCCAATGACGTGAAGAAGAGCAGGCTCAACCAGATCCGCGAGGACGTGCAGCGCACACTTCGCGGCGCCAGGATCCAGTATACCGGCCTTGCGGTGAAGGGCGACGCGGTCGAAGTCCGCATCACCAAGGACACCGACCAGGCCAACGCGCTCTCGAAACTGCGCGAACTGTCACAGCCGCTCGGCGGCTTGATGAGTACCGGCGGTCAGCGCGATCTCAACATAACCGATGCGGGTGGCGGCTTGATCCGGTTTGCGATACCTGAAGCGGCGATGACCGATCGCCTCCGCAAGACCATCGAGCAGTCAATCCAGATCGTCGAGCGCCGCGTCAACGAGCTTGGCACCGTCGAACCGCTGATCCAGCGCCAGGGCAATGATCGCATCCTGGTGCAGGTGCCGGGTCTGCAGGATCCGACCCATCTGAAGGCAATCTTGGGCCAGACCGCCAAGATGGAATTCCGCATGGTCGACACGACCGTGCCGCCGGATCAGGCGCAGGCGGGCAGGGCGCCGCCGGACTCCGAAGTGCTGCCGAGCACTTCCAGCCCGCCGGTCCCCTATGTCATCAAGAAGCAGGTGCTGGTCTCGGGCGGCGACCTCACCGACGCGCAGACCGGCTTCGACCAGCGCTCCGGCGAACCCGTTGTGAACTTCAAGTTCAATACCGCGGGCTCGCGAAAATTCGCGCAAGCGACCACGGAAAATGTCGGCCAGCCGTTTGCCATCGTGCTCGACAACAAGGTGATCTCGGCTCCGGTGATCCGAGAGCCCATCACCGGCGGGCAGGGCCAGATATCGGGCAATTTCACCGTGCAATCCGCCAACGACCTGGCGGTACTGCTGCGCGCCGGCGCACTGCCGGCGCCGCTCACCGTCGTCGAGGAACGCACGGTCGGTCCGGGCCTCGGCCAGGACTCGATCGAGAAGGGCGAACTCGCGGCTTACGTCGGCGCCATCATGGTCATCGTGTTCATGCTGGTGACGTACCGGCTGTTCGGCGTATTCGCCAACATTGCCGTGATGATCAACGTGGCCATGATCTTCGGCGTGTTGTCGCTGTTGAATGCGACCCTGACGCTGCCCGGCATCGCAGGGGTCGTGCTCACCGTCGGCATCGCCGTCGATTCCAATGTGCTGATCTACGAGCGCATCCGCGAGGAATTGCGCGGCGGACGCAACGCGATTTCCGCGATCGACGCCGGCTTCAAGCGGGCGCTCGCGACCATCCTCGACTCCAACATCACGACCTTCATCGCCGCCGCCGTGCTGTTCTATATCGGCACCGGGCCGGTGCGCGGCTTTGCCGTGACGCTCGGCATCGGCATTCTCA